>Ga0209539_1000693_pt1 | contig 18852 bp, 20 predicted proteins | sample BarGraNGADG00312_2_FD_184499 | JGI IMG/M metagenome (GOLD analysis project Ga0209539, IMG submission 184499) | Arctic peat soil microbial communities from Barrow, Alaska - Barrow Graham LP Ref core NGADG0011-312 (SPAdes) (version 2) | ecosystem: Environmental > Terrestrial > Soil > Wetlands >... | reverse complement strand
GACAGCGTGATCTCTATACAAGGCAGTAAGCACGTAGCTAAGTCCTCGTCCCTGTCGATCCTTGAACGTCCACGATCTGTTCAAAAAGAAATTTGACAAAAGGCCCGCTTCTATGCCTAAGAGCCCAGAAATTAAGTAAAAAACACCGAGCTCTGTCAGCGAATAGAGCACCACAAGATTTAAAACAGCACCAACGCCCCCCACCGCACAGAACTTTAAAAACCGATGAAATTCGCCTGACCTCCAGAAAAGGCTTGATATGTGACGAAGAGTATATGCTGCATTTTTGCTTCCAGCTTTCGTGACCCCAGCGTTTCGTTTATTTGTCTGGTCCCTGACCTCGGAAACCGAATCATACTCTCCTTGAACGAGAATTTCCAGCAGCAAGTTGTCTCCCGATGGATGGAGGTTTGCATGCGTTACAACGTCCTTTCGCAGGGCGAAAAAATTGGAATCAACGTCTGTGACATTCCGTAGCTCTCTAAATAGCGTTCGTGTAAAAAGGTCGGCACCTGCAAGAATGATTCGTCGTAAAACACCGTAGTCGCCTGACCCTTCCGAGTTTAAGCAAGGACTGGCTATTACAATGTCCGCGCCATCTTGCACACGTGAGATCAATTCGGGAATTTTTTCTGGAGCTGCGTTACAGCTTATGACCACGATTAAGTTGTAACTAGAAGCTTTGATTCCGTCCATTATGGCTTTTGCAAGCCCACGCTCTTTCGGGGTTCGTATCGCGCGCACTGAGGACTTTTCTGGAAATTCTGGACCGCCCTTCCACCATTCGTCGGCACTGTTATCGTCTACAACAATGATCTCAAATACTGCACCTAACAGCTCCATGGAACGACGAACTCCCTCTAGAAGTTCGCGTTTGTTTTCCTGCTCAAAATAGCCAGAAATCACTATTGACGTATTCTCGTTCTGCATAGACCCGCGTAAACTGATGGACTGCGCTATCTGTTGCGCGCTTGCTTTTAGTCAGGCTTTCCGTAAGCGTCGTCTGTGCAAGCGGACAGGGGGGACATTTGTCGAAGTTCGTTAACGATGCCCGGCAGCACTTCTAACACATATCGAACGTCTGCGTTTGTAGTTTCTCGTCCAAGCGTTAACCTCAATGAGCCGTGTGCATCAACTGGACTTAACCCGATTGCCAAGAGCACGTGGGATGGTTCCAGCTTCTTTGAAGAACACGCAGAACCGGTCGACCCGGCAATGCCCTTCGCATTTAGCCGAAGCAAGAGTGACTCTCCTTCGATATAGCTGAAGCTGAAGTTAGCGTTGTTGGGAAGACGGTGCACCCGCCCCCCGTTAAGCTGTGTGGAGGGTATCTCACGCAATACCGCATCGATAAGCGCGTCTCTCAGCTTTTGTATGCGTGCGTTATCGGTGAAATCTTCTATCGCCAGTCGCATCGCCTCACCAAAGCCAACAATACCTGACACGTTCTCTGTGCCGCTTCTCAGGCCACGCTCGTGGCCGCCACCGAAAACGAGTGGAGTTAGTTTTGTGCCCTTTTGGACGTAGAGACAGCCGACTCCCTTTGGCCCATAAATCTTATGTGATGAGATTGAAAGCATCTGGACGTTGAGTTTTTTTACGTTGACAGGAATTTTTCCGACGCTTTGAACAGCGTCGGTGTGCATGTAGATCCCGTGAGCCGCTGCGATCGCTCCAACTTCTGCTATAGGTTGAATTGAACCGATCTCGTTGTTAGCGTGCATTATTGAAATGAGGCGCGTATTCTCTTGGATCGCGTCCTCTACCTCAGCTGGGTTAATGCGCCCTTCACGATCCACAGAAAGGTAGGTTACCTCATGTCCGAGCCGCTCAATGAACTTGCACGTCTCTAAAACGGCAGGATGCTCGATTGCCGAGGTTATGATGTGGTCTTTTTTGCCCCCTCTTTGGAGCACTCCGCGCAACGCCAGATTATCTGATTCCGTCCCACCTGAGGTAAAGATAATCTCTTGGGGGTCAGCTCCAATCGCTGATGCTATTTGCTGTCGTGCCCGTTCAACGCCCACACGCGCGTCAAGTCCATAGGAATGGAGGCTTGAGGGATTCCCAAAACGCTCTAGGAAGTATGGGCGCATCGCGTCGAAAACCTCCGGACGCACCGGAGTTGTAGCGGCGTGGTCAAGATAGATCATAATGTCGCGTGTGTCGATTGTATAGCTCAGTATTTAACCCCTCACTTTAAGGCAGAAGAGATGCCCTTTGACCGTCCTCGTTGATCTAAAGTCTTGCCGTAGCACATGGACTGGGTTTCAGATGAGAGCTGCCTAGTTACGACTTCTGTTCGTATCACCAGAGCGGAAATTAGGATCTTGCGAATCGCTCCACTAAGCAGGGAATAGCGATTCTGAACTCGATCAGCACGAGAGCGAATATGAACAGCGCAGCGAGGTACTTATTTCATTTCTTACTCTCTAATCTGAGCGCGCGTTTTCAAAATGCACTTTAGCATCGGCAAGACATCTCTTGAGATGCGAACCTTACTATTTGACTGGTTGCTCCATGTAATGGGCACCTCGACGATGACGAATCCTTTTTCGTGCGCCTTTGCTATGAGTTCAGTATCAAACGCAAATCCGTCGCAGGCTATCGTAAGTGAGTGCCACACGTCGCGGCGAAACACCTTGCATCCACACTGAAAATCTTTTATGCGGGTGTCCAACAGCGCACGCGCGAGGAGGCTGTAGATCGAACCTGAGACTCGTCGCGACAACGGTTGCGGGCGGACAATGACGGAGGTGCGGAGGTCTCTCGATCCCACAGCAAGATCGGCACCGTCGTCGATCGTAGCTGCGACTCGCATTAGTTCTTTTGGATGAATCGATCCATCACCATCTATGAACCCGAGAACATCCCCTTTCGCTAATTTAAGCCCCCTCTTTACCGCGGCCCCCTTGCCGGTTAATTTATCGCAGCTTGAGAGTACCACGTCGTTATTGCGCCCTGCAAATTCCTGCACGATATTTTGGGTCCCGTCTGTCGACGCGTCTTCCGCGACGATAAGTTCCACGCCGGAAAAAACGCTGAAAGCTTCGAGGAGCCCACCTATATGATCTGCTTCATTGTGTGCTGGAATAACAACCGAAAGCATCCTTTTTCCTACAACGCTGGTTGGACATAAAGGTTACTTTACGCTTAGCCTTGCGTCATTGCTGTGAAGGCAAATAGGCTGTAATTAAGAGTGCGCACGAAAAGGCGTCATTTTTAGAGTCCAACAATAATAAATAATAGCTATCGTAATACGATCACTGTTCACTCGCTATACAGCGACTTTTTTGGAGGCGCACGTGCCAAAAAGCTTAGAAGAGATCAACGAACGCATTCGGGACGGGAGCGTTCACGTCGTAACAGCTGACGAAATGACGCACCTCGTCGATGAGCTGGGGGCAGAAAGTGCAGCAAAAGAGGTCGACGTCGTCACCACTGGTACGTTTGGTGCGATGTGCTCGTCTGGCGTGTGGATGAATTTCGGTCACTCAGATCCGCCAATCAAGATGAGCAAAGTGTGGCTCAATGAAGTGGAAGCATACGCCGGCGTCGCTGCGGTTGATGCGTTTATCGGAGCCACTCAGCTTTCAGAGACGCGTGGCCTCGAGTATGGCGGAGCGCATGTCATCGAAGATCTCGTCGCCCACAGGGAGGTCTATTTAAAGGCCGTAGGCTATGCGACCGACTGCTATCCGCGCCGAAGCGTAGAGACAGCCATCACAATCGGCGACCTCAACGACGCCACCATGCTGAATCCACGCAACGCTTATCAGCGGTATAACGTCGCGACCAATTCTACGGATAGGGTGTTGTACACCTACATGGGGACGTTGCTCCCGAAGTATGGAAATGCGACGTATTCTGGTTCTGGGACGCTCTCGCCCATCTATAACGACCCCGATTATGAGACCATCGGCGTGGGCACAAAGATCTTCCTCTGCGGTGCTGAGGGATATGTCGTAGGTCACGGGACGCAGTACGATCCTGAGAACAACTTCGGCACGCTCATGGTGTGCGGCGACCTTAAGGCGATGAGCACTGATTACCTCAGAGCTGCGATTCTCCACAGGTATGGCACTTCACTGTACGTGGGCATCGGCGTGCCGATTCCGGTCTTGAACGCAGGAATTGCGCGGAAAACGGCCATCAGCGATGCTGACATCCGTACGACGGTCCTCGATTACGGTGTTGGTCGAAGATCACGGCCTGAACTGAGGACAGTCAGTTATGAGGAGTTAAAATCCGGAATAATTGATCTAAATGGGAAAGAAGTGCGTACGTCATCCATGTCGAGCTACTTTAAGGCAAAAGAAATCGCCACAGAACTTGCCCAGAGGATCCGAAAGGGCACGTTTGAGCTCGCATTGCCAACAATACGGTTGCCAAACCGTGCTATACTGAAGCCTATGAAACAACTTTCCGAGGCGCCGCTTGTACGAGAAGTGATGCTCCCAAGTATCACCGTGCATGAGGCGATCAGTGTACAAGAAGCAGCAAAGATCATAGTCGGAAAACAAGTGAATCACTTGCCAGTGGTATCTGCTGACAACAAGCTCATCGGCATCGTCACGGCGTACGATATCTCAAAGGCGGTGGCTCTGAACAAGGGCGATAGCCTAAAAGAGATAATGACGAAGCGCGTCATTACAGCGAAGCCTGACGAGCCTATTGACCTTGCTGCACGGCGTCTTGAGCGGCACAACATCTCGGCTCTTCCTGTTGTTGACCAGGCTAACACGGTTGTAGGCATCATTACGAGTGAGGATCTAAGCAAGCTTCTCGCATGTAGGTGAACTGACCAAGAGGGTACCCATGAAGATCGTGTTGAAGTTTCCACAAGAGATTATGCAGGGCCCACTACTCGCAGACGTCGTCCTAGAAACGGGCGTGCGCATCAACATCGATCGGGCGTTAGTAGACGCGTCTGTTGGGGAAATAGTGATCGATGTGCCCGACGAACGAGTCGAAGAGGTCGCTGAGGCATTCAGGAGGCGCGGCACCGAGGTGCATGAAATGGATACGCCTATCGTGCTCGACGAAGCTGAATGTGTGCAGTGCGGTGCATGTGTATCGGTGTGCCCCGTGGAAGTTTTTACGTACAACAAGGATAGGACGATCTCGATTGACCTCACCCGATGTGTGCTCTGCAAGACTTGCATGACGATGTGCCCGCACGGTGCCCTCAAGACTGCTGAGGAATGAAGGAAAAGTTTCAGCTTAAGCAGACCGTCGTTACAATCATTGCCGATGCGCCCGAGCACATCGCTAGTGCGAAACAGGCGATTCGGGTTAACCGACGCAGTTTGGAAAATTTTATCGAGTCGAATCCTTTCTTCCGTTTCGCGTTAGAACCCATTGAAGATTATGTCGGAAATCCTCCAGATATCGTTCGCCGGATGCTCGACGCCTCGTCAGCGGCAAAAGTCGGGCCGATGGCCGCGGTTGCAGGCGTTATCGCTGATCTCGCTGTTGAGGCAATGGTAGACGCAGGCGCGCCATATGCAATCGTCGATAACGGGGGAGATATCGCTCTAACAAGTGACCGCGACGTGATCGTCGGCATATACGGGGGCGTCTCTCCCTTCAAAGACGTGGGGTTTAAGATTGAACCAAACCGATTTTTGGGGGTCTGCACGTCATCTGCTACGGTCGGTCCGTCAATCAGCTTCGGTCCAGCAGATGTCGCGTGTGTTATCGCTAAGACGGCGTGTTTGGCTGACGCTGCTGCTTCAGCGCTTGGGAACTTAAGCGATGACCCCAAAGCGGCTTTTGGTGCCATAAAGGACATAAGCGGGGTCATAGGTGCCCTCTTGATCGTCGGGGATAAGTTTGCGACTTGGGGCAGACTTCCTACGCTTGTCCGCGCTTCTGTCGATGCTGCGTGCGTTACGCACGCGTGAAGTTAGCACAATTCACTGTAATGTTCTAGTCCCATGACCATCTTTCCCCGAGCCCTCGCAGCCTGACGAGATGATAACATGCCGCCATAACAAAGCCCTTCTAGGGATGGTCGCGGTACCAGGTGATCGTCTTCGCCAAACCGTCAATAAGACTAACTCGCGGGGCCCATCCAAGCGCTTTGATACGCGAGATATCTGCCCACATCCTTTCGATTTCGACGGCAGCCGACCTGCGCTGCGCACGCTGAGACGAGACGGTGAGGGGTTTGCCAAGAATCTCTGCAACACGCGCTACAAGCGTTTCGATACTGACCTCAACTCCCGATGCGACGTTATAGATCCCTTCGCCGGTTTCAGCAAGACGTAACAAAGCTTCCATTATATCATCTACGTAAGTGAAGTCCCGCGTTGGGGTAAGGTTGCCTAACGTCAGAGAGTCTTGAGTGAGGGCGCTCTTGATGATTGAAGGAATAACAAAATCGGGATGCTGGCGAGGCCCGTAGGTGTTAAAGAGCCGCGCAATAGCAATAGGTATGCCGTACGCGCTGCTGTACGCGGAAACGAAAGCCTCCGCTGCTAGCTTGCTCGCCGCGTATGGCTCTTGTGCTCGAAGAGGATGCTCTTCATCGATAGGGATGTACTGAGGCTTACCGTACACGTGGGCTGAGCTTACAAATACAAGTTTCTCTACAGATGATGACCGTCTGATCGCTTCAAGGACAGTCAAAGTGCCTGACGTGTTCGTTTCGAACGTTTGGAGTGGATTTTCGAGTGCACGGCCAACATGCGAGATGGCGGCCAAATGGAACACCGTCGCCGCGTCACTTATTAAAAATGGATGGCTAAGGTCACCGCTCACCACACGGAGACGCGGCCCGTCTCCGGCAATGCGATCAGGTTGACCACGGACGAGGACACTGACAGCGGCTCCGCGTTTCGTTAGACAATCGACCAAGTGAGAGCCAAGAAACCCCGTAGCGCCCGTTATGAAGACCTTTTCCAGCGTGCCCATCTTAAACTCCTACGTTACTCCTGCTACGACCGCGTTGTCCAAGCGACTCCCTATTTGACCCTCTTAACGAATTTTACAGCCGATCCCTACGAGGAGCTCCGTCACGTCGCGGTGAAGACGTTCGACGTCACCGTCGATATAGGTCGAGACGCGGAAAGTGTAACTACTTTCCGGCTCATAGTGATCGATAACGCCGACGGCAGTAACCTCAGCGACGGTTGAAAGTACGCGTGCGATGATATCTGGGCTAACTCCAGGAGGGAAAACTGCAGAAAAATCCCGATAACGCTGTCCGCGCGCCAATCGGTGTCGTGAGACCTCTTCGTCGGACATTAGTTGAACGTTTTCCGTCTTTAAGATAACGTCCTTGGAGCGCTCTTCAACAGCGATTTCGCGCGGAGAAGCGCTCTTTATGACACCGATGTGTACCGCGCCGGTGTAGACGTTTCTCAGTCCTCGAGTCCTTCCGATGGATCTTTTGAAGTCCTCTACCTCCTTTATGTTGGCCATGATGAGTTTATTCGAACGTTTTAAGGCCGGTTCTGCATCGCCAAAATGTTTTGCTGCCCGTTTCATCGTTGCGATGAACGCCGCGCTATCATTTGCGTTGATGATATCAATTAGTGCGGCACACTGCGTCAAAAAGGCCTCGCGGACGGAACGATCTGTGTTCATCTGGATAGATGCGTATAACGCAGGGTTTTGCCCAAGAATTCGGCCGATGAAATCTATAAAAATCCCATATACAGGGCTCATAAAGCGGCGAGAGCGTTTGATATCAAAGCGAAGCGCTTCGAGTGTGACCCCCATAGCGATATATCCGAAGTGGGTCAATCCTTGAATAACTGACATTACGTGGTCGTGCTCTTCTGCAGAAAGCTCTTCTACATGGGCGCCTGCTTTTTCGAAAAGGTCAATGAGAAATCTGCGCCCGCGTTCGCCGCGCACCGGCGTCACGATGATGGTCTGCCCTTCCATGTCGGGCATACTGGGGCCAAAAAGCGGATGGACGCTCACGAGTTCGACCCCTGGAGGCGCACTGATCAGCATCTGCTTGACGGGGTTTTTCTTGACCGATGTTATGTCGAACAGCACCGCGTCTGGCTTCATCTGAGGCGCGACTTGAGCGATAACGTCACAGGTAACGTCGACGGGTACGGCGATAACAACGACGTCATAATCCGCATAGCGCACGTTCGACGATCGACCCACTAGGGTGACATCTATTTCGTTTTCACCAAGAAACCGTTCAAACCAACGCCCCATTTCCCCGTAGCCACCAACGATCACTGCCTTCAGTGCCATTATCCTTGATCCTCGTTCGGCGCACCGTTCGCGCGCAAGAGTGTCTCGCGCACCGCGGCCTCCATGATGTGCACGGGTGGCTCCGTGGCGGTCCATAGGGCAAAAGAGGCAGCGCCTTGGTTTACCAACATCTTTACCCCATCTATCGTTTGTAGGCCTGCGACGCGCGCCTCGCGTAACAAGGGGGTTTCAAGCGGGTGATAGATGATATCGAACACAACGAGCCCAGAATGCATTTGATGGGAACTAACGAGCGTTTGTCCGTCAAGGACGCCACGCATACCGACAGTCGTTGCGTTGATGAGTACGCCCGCCTCGCTTAGCAAGCGATCGATCTCGACGAGACTGTGTGCCTCAACGTCGCCGCAGCCGCAGTCGATGTTCGCTTCGGTCATTTGTCGGGCGAGGATAAGCGATCTACTCGCTGTCCGGTTTGCAATGAGTACGCGGGCTCCGTCAACGAGCAATTGCGCAGCAATCGCCTTTGCGGCGCCACCAGCACCAAGAAGCAGGACGGTCGTGCCTTTAACCGTTACGCCCGCCTCTTCGAGCGCCCTGACCGCTCCAATTCCGTCAGTGTTGTAGCCCCTCCCTCTGCGGTCGATCGTGTTGACCGCGCCGATGCGTTTTGACAGGGCGTCCGGTTTGCAGTGATGTAAAGCAGCCTCTTTGAGGGGGAAGGTGATATTGAGTCCGCCAAACCTGAGCGCTTGGGCTCCGCGTATTGCTTTTTCGACACGCGTTTTATCCACGTCGAAGGCGTAATATGCAGCATCGATGCCGACCGCGTTGAACGCCGCATTATGTATTGAAGGGGAGAGTGAATGTTCTATGGGACTACCAATGACGCCGTAAACGGTCGTTACTGCCATGACCGGATCTCTATAAGCGCGCGTTTTAGCTGTGAAACGCTGAGCAACCCAGGCGACGCACGTTTTCCGGTAAACCCGTAAGGCCGCATTTTTGGAGAAATATGCCGCCCAACATATCCATAGAGTAGCGAGGAACCATAGATCCCCATAAGGGGCCTGATATGCGACCCAAGCGCTCCCATTGGCACCACACTGAACGTCAGGCCCTCCTCGTGCGCGGCAAGGCTTACGTCGAGCACTCTCGGCGCGTCTTGCAGGTGCTCGATGGTAACTGCAAGCTTGACCACATCGCCGTAACGGCTTGCGGTGCGCATAATCTCAAGCATCGCCGTTTCCGTGGGCGTTCCGTCGAGATCATGGTAAGAGAGCAACGTGGGACGACCCTGGGTAGCTGCCTCGGCCATCAGGTCGTCTCTATCAGGCGCCATTAGCTCAATATCGACGATAGATGCGTATGGTACAAGAGGGCCGAGCTGATCTCGGCGATTAATCGTCGCGTTCCCGCCTTCTTCGACCAGCCGGTTTGTGAGGATGATAGGGAGAGAGACCTGCTCGAGGTCACGCAGCACGCCATCTACGTCATCAGCGAGATCGACACGAAACTCGATGAGGTCTACACCCTCTTCAACGGCCTGTTGTGCCTGACTTGGTTCGTAAATAACGCCGACTATCTTTGGCCCCTCCTCTCCTCCGATCGTCACGTCGCGCAGTTGAATTATGTAATCACCTCTCAATAAGCGTTTCTTCAACGCCGATGCCGAAATGCCGTGCCGCTCGCTCGCAGTGCGCAAGGACGACGTCTCCAGGTTTCAATGCGGTAACGGCTATAGGAGTGCCGCCTTCAGCGACTAGCTTTATAGTTTCCGCGTTTTGAAGGAGGGTCTTTATCGTCGTGCCAGCCACTTCTGCCTCGATGAGTATTAGGGGGCGCCGCTCAATTTTTATGCGGCCGACCACGCCTTGACGTGTCGCCCCGTTGATGCGCACAATCATTACGTCGTCACCCGCTTCGAGCTCAGAGAGGTAACGCGTCTTACCGTTCTCATAGATGTACGCGTGGACAGGTCCGGCATTCACGCGAAACGGCCTGGGAGCGACGTACGGACTCTCCTCAGTCTCTGCGTGAACCAAGAAAAATCCGTTGGCTCCTGACCCAATAAGCATGCCTTCGCCGCTCGTCATCAGAGAACACGTGTCGATGCAGACGCGATCGCCCATTCCGACGGGCCTCACCGTCGTCACGGTGGCGGGCACGAGTTCTAGAACGTGTTCTGACTTACGCGCGAAATCCATCGTTTTGGCAATTTGCGACAAATCGTTGGTGTCGAGAAGCACGCCATCAGCGCCGTGTTCCAAGGTCTCAAGCGCGGTTTTAGCCTCTTCGAACGATCTGACACCGGCGATAATTTCGACGGTTCCTTGTAAGGCAGCAATAAGGTTTTCAAGCGGGATAACCTTCCAATCCGTTCCAATTACGATGAGGTGGCCGCATACACTCGCGACTTCTTGCGCGAACTGCTCGTGAGCTTTATCTGAGACGACGACGTAAGCGGCGCTCTCAGAGGTCAGTGAGTCCAGCCGCTTGTAGTCTGTGGTTTCGTTTGCCGGGCCTGAAAGCGGAAGCGTCCCGTCACCTTCACCCCCTTTTCCAACGACGTGGATATCAGCGTGACCACCTCTTTCCTCGTCAAACGCCGCCACCGTTATCGTACCTAGCTGCTTGACAGCATCAACGTCAGCTTCGCTCACCAACACGCAATCTGCACCTGACTCGAGTGCGAAGGTAATAATGGGCTTTCGTTCCTCCCACGGGCCTTCATCGGCCTTGATCCAGACGCTCTTCATTGGCTCTCACCGTACAACTCACGCTCAGTCATTTAACGTTAACGCTCAACTTCCTTGAGCGCCTCGTTGACGGAGGTATTCTCGTGCACGATTCGCGCTATCGCGCGTACGATGTGCGTCGGCTTGTCGTGCTGGAACACATTGCGCCCGATTGCCACGCCACGTGCGCCAGCTGCAATCGCGTCTGAAATCATCTGAAGGAGCTCAGCGTCTGTTTCTACTTTGGGCCCCCCGGCAATGATCACTGGGACGGGGCAGCTCTCAACCACCCGCCCAAACGAATCGGGATCGCCCGTGTAGTTCGTCTTGATCATGTCTGCACCGAGCTCTGCGCCTGCTCGCGCTGCATGAGCGACGAACTCTTCTGCATACTGGTCCGTGACCTTCGCGCCGCGCGGGTACATCATGGCAAGCAGCGGCATACCCCACATGGTACAGCGCTCAGCAATAGTGCCGAGCGTTTGTAGCTGGTTTGCTTCTGTTTCAGATCCGATGTTAACATGGACGCTCACTGCGTCAGCGCCGACCTTGAGAGCCTCTTCGACCGAACATACGAGCACTTTGTCATTTGGGTCGGGGCCCAACGCCGTCGAAGCGCTCATGTGCACGATTAATCCGATGTCGCGTCCATATCCGCGATGGCCGTACGGCACCATACCCTTTTGCATGAGGACTGCGTTTGCGCCTCCTGCAGCTACCTTATTGACCATATCTGACAGGTTAACGAGGCCTTTGACGGGGCCGATTGAGATGCCATGATCCATTGGGATGACTACGATGTTGCCGCTGTTGCGGTTGGTGATTCGTTCAAGCCGTACTAGTTTTCCGATTTCCATGTTTATCACTCATATTGCTAAAGTGTAACACTGTAGCACGATCTCTCATATAAACTTTTTCGAAGAACCTTATTAGCCAAGTGAGCACAAGGAAAAACTATGCTCGTTGGCGTGTTAGGGCCGGAGGGAACTTATAGCGAGATGGCAGCGTTGGCCTTAGGGTATCCTGAGGAGACGCTGTGCTACTTCGCTAACATTGAAGACGTCGCGCGCGACCTCATCGAACGCCGACTCGACTGTGGGGTCATCCCTTTGGAGAACTCCATTGAAGGATCGGTCGGAACCACGCTCGACGTTCTGCTCACCCTTCCGGTCGAGATCGTCCGCGAAATCGTCCTGCCCATACGCCACTATCTTGCAGCCCAGGAGGGGGCAGATATTAACGTCGTCTACTCTCACTGGCAGGCCATTGCTCAGTGCAACGCTTTTTTGCGCGCTTTTGGTAGGGAGGTCGTCGCAGTGAGCAGTACGTCACAGGCTGCACGTATGGCGAGCGAGAACAGGCGTTCGGCAGCGATAGCCTCGTCACGCGCAGCCGAACGCTATCAGCTGCAGGTCGTGCAGGCTGACATTCAGGACGTTGAGGACAACTTCACCCGGTTCGTTGTGATTGCGCGACGCGGTCGGCGGGTAGTAGAGGCGCAAGCGGGCTTAAAAACGTCTATCGTGCTCGAGCTCAAGCGTAACAAGCCAGGAGCGCTCTATGAGGTGCTCCATATCTTTGCCGAACGTCGGTTGAATCTGACGAAAATCGAGTCGCGGCCCGCAAAGCGGTCGCTCGGTGAGTACGTTTTCTACATCGATCTTGAAGGGAATGCCTCAGACGTTGCAGTTATGAGCGCTTTCACCGCTCTGCAATCGCACGTTTCGCGGCTGAAGGTGCTCGGATCGTATACTTTTGACTCCCCGTCAGTGCCGTAACGTCAAACCGTAGCAGAACGGTCATAGATACTTTATATTACGCGGCACAATGAGGAGAGCGGATGAAGCTACTCGCTACTGACATTGACAACACCCTCACTGGCGATCGTGCCGCATATCAATGGTTGGCTTTTCTGCTTTCGGCAAATCGTAATGTGACAATCGTCTACGTCACGGGACGTGATAAGATAAACACCTTTGAGATCATGACGGCTGAATGTCTAAGCGAGCCGCAATACACGCTCTGTAATGTCGGAACAGAGATCTATGTGGGTCCTGATTACCGCAGGGACGACGCTTGGACCCGACATATCGATCATGGCTGGGACCGGCTCGAGGTGCAGGAGGCGCTTATCACGATTCCGTATCTGTTCCAACAGTCGCGCCAGTTTGAGTTTAAGCAGAGCTATCATCTTTTTCAAAAAGCAGATATCGTCATAGCTGAGATCCACAAGCGACTTGAGGAGATAGGCATCGAACACAAGGTTGTCTATTCGAGCGGGACAGACCTCGACGTCATTCCGAAAAGAGCGGGAAAGGGAGAAGCGGTTGAGTACATTAGAAAGAGGCTTAGGATTCGTCGAAAGCACGTTCTCGCTGCTGGTGATAGCGGAAACGACATCGGGCTGCTTTCTGCCGGGTTTTTAGCCGTCGTCGTCGGCAACCACAAATCAGAACTTAACGCTGACAGTCTACCAGAGGACGTCTACTGGGCACGCGAACACTACGCGGGGGGAATCATCGAGGGGATTCAGCACTTTGAATTCCTGAAACCCGCTTCCGCTGTATAAAAAGCGCACAGTCGACTTTCCGTGACTTTGTGCCGACGTTAGTCAATAGGTATCTTTCGCATAGCGCCTTTGGGGCGGTCTATCTCAGTTTCGAGCGCCTCAGCTACGCTTATAGTAAAAAGGTCAAGCGCGTGTGGACAGTTGACTGCCAGTTGCTCGTAGAAGCGTCGGGTCACCACGGACTCTCCGATTTCGATCTCGTGCTTATAGGCGTTCAAAAGTACTTGAGGGAGGGCGCCGACGCGCTTGAGGATGATGCTGATGGCGAGCACCGCGTTATCTGCATCCTCAATGGACCAACTCTCGGTCATGTCGGCTACAGTTTCGTTGCTATCACATAAAAACATACGCAGGTTGGGGCATCTAACGCGTATTTCTGCTCAATAAAGCTTTTCATCACGCGTCTAGGGAAGTCATTGATGCGTGCGTGAGCTAGGGGGAATGAGTGGCGCTTAAGATCGTTCATTTTCGCCCCGCTTTCGCAGCGGTTCTCTCTACCGTTTGTAATATTGTAGTGATGAGTTTTTCCAGTGAGATGAAGCAGAACAAAGAACAGTTCTTACGCGAAATGTACGCCCTAGCAGATGGTCGGTTCGGGACGCTTATCGATTCTTACGACGTCGGCGAGAAGTATGGGTTTGACCGGGAGACACTCGAAACGATCGTCGAGTACTTGGAGGCAAAAGGGCTCATCGCTTCGTATCAGGGGACGCTGTATGCATCGTTGACGCTCAATGGAGTTGAATACGTCGAGAACATCTAGTGATTTGTGTAATCTGTCGCACATTCGCTGGGGGTCAGCTGACCTTGCTTCCTCGCGTTCATGAGGCTTATCGTTCTCATCTGCACGTATCTTGCTCAAAATCCGCAGCGGACAACAAAGCGTCATTGCGCAACTTTTATCATTTCCCGGCTTATTTTAACTAGGCACGCGATACGTCTAGGCCGATCAACCGAGTACAGCACGCTTGTGAGGAACTATGAAACCCACGGAGAAGCTTCCGGACTTGCTTGAGTTTTTCAACATTATAGCGAGAATCCGGCGTCTCAACGAGGTTTTTCGCCTGAGTGGGCGAATCCGCTATTTGTACGAAGTCCTGTGCTTTATCCTCATTATTTTTGATGCATTTTTCTTGTTCCTCACGGTCATTTTCAACCTGAGATCCGGTAGCCTTGAGGCAATAGCAACGTTTGACGCGGTCGTGGTCCTCTTTTTATGGGTCGAATACCTGTTTAGGATGAACGAGCAGGACAACAAGTGGAGCTACGTCGCGTACCAGTGGAGCGACATTCTCGCCATCATTCCTTTTGACTACCTTGCCCTCGTTTCGTTCGGCGTCGCTCTGCCACTTACCCTGGTCTTCAAGCTTCTACGACTCGTCCGAATCGTCGCCCTCCTCAGGTTCTCACGACGCATAGAAAAAGAAGTCCTCGCATTTGCGGAAAAGACCCGGCTCATCTACGGCTTAGCCATTTACCTGCTGGTTATCATCGTCGGCTCGTTTCTCTTCTTTTCCATCGAATCGGGCGTGAATCCCAACGTGACCAGTGCTAACGACGCGCTATGGTATATGATCGTTACCGTAATGACCGTCGGCTACGGGGACGTGGTGCCTTACACAGGGCTTGGCAGGATGATCGGGGTCATCGCAATGATCTCTGCGATCCTCTTTGCCAGCCTCGTGACGGCCACCACCACGACGGCCCTCCTTGAGAAGTTCAGGGCCGAGCGGGAAGAAGTCACCAAAACAAGCAAAGAGACGATTGGAAATGTCATCGCTCAACTGAACGTGATTGAGGAGCGCTTAGAAAAGCTCTCTAAGTTGGAGGACAGCACGGACGAAATCAAGGCTGACCTCGCCGAGCTCAAAGGGATGCGAGCAGAGGTGCAGAGCTTGAAAGAATCGGTTGAGGGGAATAAGTAAGCAGGCCGATTTTTGCCCTCCCTCGAGCCATAGCCGATTGAGCTTTGATATGAAAAGCAGACTTTTAACGTAAAAATAGAAAAAAACCGAGGAAAGCCGAAATACAGACGGGCAAAACGTTTATCGCTAAGTGCGCCTTCTTAAAGTAAACGATTGACACGTTCGAGGTGAACAATGTTTGGTAAATTAGTTTTTTTAAAGCTGTTGTTGACATTAGGCCTCATCATCGCGTTGATACATGTTGTCTTAATAGCCATTGTTATAGTAGTTCACGTCTTACTATGCGTCCCTCGACTCAGAAAAGGGACGATGAAATGTCGTCCTTTCTGCCATTCGACCTGACCACCGCGTGACGTCACCTATCGAATGCTGTTATGCTGAGTCTTGTTGGACGGCTCTGTGTACGTAAAAACTTGAACGTGCTTAATCTTTGATTGATTGTGCGTCTTGAGCGCAAGCCAAGAGAATTCAAGAAACGCATAACTCATTCTTCAGCCTATTTTCTAGCTATGATAGTGAAACGGTAGTGCACCGGTGGGGCTCAATACGCACGCTTTTTGTGAAAGGATCCTTATAAACTGGGGAGAAAGATACAAAATGGAGAAAGCAACAGATTGGGGCGATCGCGTACGAGAAGGACGTGTCGGGCTTCTTGGAGCTGCAACAGCTGTGATAGTTGGCGCCCTACTCATTTACGCAGCTAATAACACGTTAAGCGCAAATACGCCAGGCCAAGCGCTTGTTGCCTACGTTGGCGTTTTTGTAATCGCAGCTGGGATAATATATGGTGTAACCACGTTGCTCGACCTCAGGGGTTAATTCTCCCACTAACTGGAGTGAGCGTCATTGTGGGGCTTGCAGTCCCGTCATTCAGCTCGTAAAACAAACTCACTCGAATGATCTGTTTTTTCGTTCTTGCGCCAGTCGATTTTGCTGCAAGGGGAGGCCCATGGACTTAGACTAAAGAGTATTTTTCGCCCATCAACGAGTGCGCCCATCATCGCTGCCAAGAAGGTTGACGAGCCAATCCGCCTCAGTGAAGTTGCTTAGTAAGACGCGCACCAACAAAGTGATGGGCACTGCGATGAGCGTCCCAAGCGCACCTAGCAGCCAGCCCCAGAAGACCACAGAGAGCAGAACGATGTAAGGAGGAATGTTGAGCCTCTTTCCGGTGTATCGGGGGAAGAGCACGTATTCAGCTACAAAGTTGATAACGAGAAACACCGCCACAACGGCTATCGCTCCGATTGGCCCATATTCGAGCCAGCCCAATATTGCGGGTGGAATCGTCGCCAAGGCAAAACCAATGTACGGAATAAAGCTGAAAAAGAATAACAAAACACCCCATAGGACCGCGAAGTCTATGCCCATTATGAAAAGGATCACTGTAGCAGGAACCGCGGTGATAAAATTAACCTTGGTGCGAATGACTACAAAATCGAATACTTCCTTCCGAATAGCGAGCAGTGGTCCTGAGATCGGGTGCGTTTCTACATACTCTGTGATCTCGCTCGTGCGGATCCGTGGCAATGCGAGCAAAAAGAAGACAAATAGCGTTACCACTAGAATCAGCTGGACGATGATGCCGCCGACCGCTTGTAGGATAGCAGTCGCGGCCTGAAGCGCGAACTTATCGTTTAATATTGTAGCAGCTTGCAGCACAGTTGCGTTAAACCCGAGGCCTGCAAGTAATGGTTGTGTAGTCACGATGCTAGCGTTGCTTGTAGCAGAGGACGGGTTAAAGACGCGGCTTATCGAGAAGTAGATCACTGCAATGACACATGTCCCCACAGCGGTCGCGCCAATTGCGAGGACCGCTAAAGCACGGTTTGTAGAAAGCCCTCTACGTTCGAGATTGTGGAGCAGCGGGCTTAAGAGGATAGCGAGAAAGATGGCGAAGAGCGTTGGGGCGACGATATCGGCAGCAGCTTTTATACCGGCGAGGATGATAATTGCGCTCGCCCCCATCACAAGCAGGCGAACTAATGAAGGTAGGCGCTCGCCCCCTAGCACCTCTCCAATATCAGTCGACATGCTTTTTCACACTCTCTTAGACGCTCGGGAATGTTCGGGGCCAAACTTTTGATTGACAGGCGAAAAACGGCCCCGGAGGACTGTTTACCATCCTGCACTGTCGGTCAGCTCCCATTTAAAGTTGACGATTTGGCCAATCTCGAGACACAGTGTGATACCGTTCTGCGTTGACTGTGCGCATTCGGCAACACGCGTGCCCGGCTTATTCGAGCTTGGCGCCATCGAGTCGCACTCCTCGCAGCACGGCATAGGTTAAGTCGGCGTTCTGCAAGTTTGCTCCTCTTAGATCTGCGTTCGTGAGATCAGCCCCACTAAGCTGTACAAAGCTCAGATCGGCACGCTGAAGTGTCGCGTTGACGAGTAGCGCAGCTTTGAGATTTGAGCTGTGGAGGTTTGCGTCGGCGAGATTTGCGCCGTTGAGTTGTGCCCTTTCGACCGTGGCGTAGGTCAGCGTAACGCGAGAAAGGTTCGCATGGTTCAGGTTCGTCGCGTACAGCGTCGCTTTGTCCATAGGGGCGTCGCTCAGGTTCGCACCGCTCAAGATGCTAAAGCTTAAATCGGCGCCCGTAAGGTCGGTACCGCCTAGATCAGCGTCGGTTAGGTCCACCCAGCTCAATTCCGCCTCCCGCAAGTCGGCCCCACGCAAGTCGGCCTTTCTTCCGTCGGGTTGACCCGTTCGCCACTTTCGGTGGAGATCGACGATCTCTCGAATCTTTGCTGCTTCCATCTTTATGAGGACTTTTGTGTGTGCATATTGCTGTATGCTGGCATGATGCTCGCAAGGAGCGCGAGCGCCGGTCCGACGTAGAGTCCGGTCCACGCGAAGATCGCGATGAGCCCAAGGATGGCGATGGCAACCCGCGGCCCGATGCCCGTCTGCTCTCGCCGTCGCAAGGCCACTCGTAGCGCAAGGATACCTAGGATGACGGGCACGAGCACGAATATGAGCGTGATGACCGCTTCAGATTCAACGGACGAACGCGAGATGGCAAGGAGCATCTGTGCGAGGGTGTACGCTCCCGTCCCGATGAAGATGAGGCCCGCAAGCGTGCCGAGCAGCGTGAAGGGCGATCGTAGCGAGGCGTGCCTGTCACTCCACATCACGAGGATCCCGAGCCCGACAACCACTGCTAGAATCATGGGGGCAAGCATGACGACCGGGTTCTGACCCTCCCACAGGTGCACTAGGAACACGCTGTACGGAATGAGCACGTACTCAGTCGGCGTGTACGTCTCCCGCTCGCCGATAGCCAAGCCATAGGCTCCACCGTTGGCCGCATCGTACACGGCGACGTAGTAGGTTCCGGTCGCGGGGGCCTTGACCTCTACGCTCCCAAGGTTGTAGAAGCTACCTGGTCCAAAGCCCTCGTACGTGGCCTCATTGGGCTGTTGACCCTGCATCACG
>Ga0209539_1000692_pt1 | contig 18866 bp, 15 predicted proteins | sample BarGraNGADG00312_2_FD_184499 | JGI IMG/M metagenome (GOLD analysis project Ga0209539, IMG submission 184499) | Arctic peat soil microbial communities from Barrow, Alaska - Barrow Graham LP Ref core NGADG0011-312 (SPAdes) (version 2) | ecosystem: Environmental > Terrestrial > Soil > Wetlands >... | reverse complement strand
CCGCTGCGCTGGATGCTGGAGGGCGCCGGTGGGCGTGCCGCCGCCAGTTCCGCGCAGAGTCTCGGGATGCTCGTGCACGACATCGCGGCGCGGTTCCCGGCCGGGACCCAGGCTGAGATGCAGGCCGAGCTGGACCGGCTCTGGCCGGCGCTCGGGATCCCCGACACCTGGTTCGGGCGACGGCACAAGGAGCACGCCGACGCGATGGTCGCGCGGCTCGCCGCCTACTACCAGGATCACCCGGAACCCGCTCGGACCGAGGACGTGTTCGACGTCGTCATCGACCGGGCGCGCCTCCGGGGTCGGGTCGATCGCTTGGAGCTCGGGCCCGACGGAGCGGCGAGGATCGTCGACTTCAAGACCGGGGCGCCGATGGCCATCGCCGAGGCCGCCGAGAACCCGCAGCTCGGCGCGTATCAGCTGGCCGCGGAGCACGGTGCCTTCGAGGGCATCGCGGCCAGCGCGGGCGCCGCACTCGTCTACCTCGGGAACGGTGCCACCACGCCGACGACGCGGCCGCAGCCGCCGCTCGGGGCGGACGGGCTCGGCGCCACGATGACCGAGCTGCTGTCCTCGGCCGTGCGGGAAATGAGCGCGGCGCAGTTCGACGGACGCGAGAACCCGACCTGCCGTACCTGCCCGGTCCGGCGCAGCTGCCCGATCCAGCCGGAAGGGCAGCAGCCATGAACCTGACCCGTGTCCCGGGCAGATCCGCCGGCGAGCTCGCCCGCCTGATCGATCCGACGAGGCTGCCCACCGCGGAGCAGGAAGCGGTGATCGAGGCACCCGCCGAGCCGCTCCGGGTGATCGCGGGCGCCGGGTCGGGCAAGACCGAGACGATGGCGACACGGGTGCTCTGGTTGCTCGACAACTACGACCTGCGGCCCGAGGAAGTGCTGTGCCTGACCTTCACCCGGAAGGCTGCCGGGGAGATCGCGGAGCGGGTCCGGCGCCACCTCGGGCGGCTGCGCTCGGCCGACGCCGTCGCCGTCGCCCGAGCCGGGTCGAGGACCGGGCCGACCGCGCTCGGCCTGGGGGAGCCGACGATGGCGACCTACAACTCCTACGCCGCCGGCCTGGTCAAGGAGCACGGTTTGCGGCTCGGCGTCGATCCGGATGCGGCTCTGCTCAGCGACGCCGGTCAGTGGCAGCTGGTCTCCCAGCTGGTCGAGTCCTGGACCGAGGACCTGTCGGTGGACAATGCGGTCAGCACGGTGACGGCTGCGGTCATCTCTCTCGCGCAGGCGTGTCACGAGCACTTGCGCGAACCGGCCGAGGTGCAGAACGAGATCCGCGAGCTCACCGCACACATCCGGGCGCTGCCACGCACAGCTGACGGGAGCGGGCCGGGCGCGCCGTACGCGGAGATCGCACCGGTCCTCGCCTCCCTGGACGCGCGTGCCGAGCTGATGGACATCGTCGAAGCGTTCCGCCGCGCCAAGCGGGAGCGTTCGGTCCTCGACTTCGGCGACCAGGTCGCGATCGCGGCGCGCCTAGCCGCGATCCCGGCGGTCGCCCAAGCCGAGCGGTCCCGGTATCGCGTCGTGCTGCTCGACGAGTTCCAGGACACCTCGCACGCCCAGTTGCAGCTGCTTGCCAGACTGTTCGGATCCGGGCACCCGGTGACCGCCGTCGGTGACCCGAACCAGGCCATCTACGGCTGGCGGGGCGCCTCGGCGGCCGGCATGGATGACTTCCTGCCCGCATTCCGAGGCGTCGACGAAGTGGTGCCGCGCACGCTCACGCTCTCGGTGTCCTGGCGGAACCCGGCGTCGATCCTCGGTCTCGCGAACCGCGTCGCCGCTCCGCTCCGCGGCGACGCGCACCGCGACCTGCCGGTGCTCCGCTCTCGCGAGGCCGAGCTCGGCCTACCCGAGGCGTTCGCGGTGATCCGGGCGGAGTACGCCACGAATCTCGAGGAGGAGGCATGCGTCGTCGTCGACTACCTGCGCGAGCAGTGGCACGAACCGAACGAAGCGCGCGCCGAGGGCGAACGGCTCTCCGCCGCGGTGCTGTGCCGGACCCGGGCACAGTTCCGCCCGATCATCGACGCCTTGCGCGACGCGGGCTTGCCGTACGAGGTGGTCGGACTCGGTGGCCTGCTCGACACCCCGGAGGTCGTCGACCTGGTGGCGGCACTCGAGGTCGCGCATGACCCGTCTCGTGGCGACTCACTCATGCGCCTGCTCACCGGCGAGCGACTCATGCTCGGCGCGGCGGACCTCGCCGCCTTGGGCGACTGGTCTCGCGAGCTCGCCCACCGGGACGATGCCACCGCGACCGCGACCGCGACCGCGACCCCGTCGGCGGAACTGGTCGCGATCGACGCCGACGTCGTGGACGAACGGAGCCTCGTCGACGCGCTCGATTCCCTGCCCGGGCCGCGCTGGCGAAGCCGCACCGGGCGCGCCCTCAGCGATCCCGGGCTCCGGCGGCTGCGCGAGCTCGCCGCGACGATCCGGGCGATCCGCAGCCAGACCTACCTGTCGGTTCCCGACGTCGTGCTGGCGGCGGAGCGGTTGCTCGGGCTCGACGTCGAGCTGATGGCCCGGCCCCAACGCGAGGTGTGGCGGGCGCGCACACACCTCGACAGCCTCGTCAACGTGGCGCACGATTTCGCGGCGAGCGCGGAGCGCGCGACGCTCGGCGCCTTCCTCGCCTGGCTCGACGCGGCGCGCGCGCACGAGCGCGGACTCGAGGTCGCACCCGCGGAGCCGGCGCCAGGCTCGCTGCAGATCCTCACGGTCCACGCTGCGAAGGGCCTGGAATGGGACGTCGTCGCGGTGCCCGGACTGAGCGGGGGACACTTCCCGTCGGTCCGGCCGGTGCCGGCCGAGCCGGGGACGTTCAAGCACACCGGGTGGCTGACGGAGCTCGGCGCGTTGCCCGCTCCGATGCGGAGTGACCGCCGGCACCTGGCCGAGTGGCGGTACCGGGACGCGGTCTCACAGCTGGACCTCCGAACCGCTCGGGAGACATACCTTCGCGACAACGGCGCCCACGAGCTCGCCGAGGAACGCCGCCTGATGTACGTCGCCGCGACGCGCTCGAAGCGCGCACTGCTGCTGACCGGGTCGTGGTGGCGTTCGGGCGCGTCACCGACCATCCCATCGATCTTCCTCACCGAGCTCGCCGAGCACGGCCTGGTCGATGGCGCGTCGATCGGTCCGGCGGCGGCCGAGCGGGCGAGCGGGCTCGAGTCGCCGCAAGGGGAGCCGCGCGTCGCCAGCTGGCCCACGACGGCCGGCTCCTCCACCGCTCGCAGCGCGACCGAGCGCGACCGGCGTGCCGCGGCGCTGCGCGCGGCCGCGCACCTTGTCACCGCTCGCAGCGCGACCGAGCGCGACCGGCGGGCCGCGGCGCTGCGCGCGGCCGCGCACCTTGTCACGGACGCGCTGCGGGCCACCGGGCCGGCCGCGCCCGGGATCCGCGAGAGCGCGGCGGCGGATTCGCGGCTCGCGCATTTCGAGGCGGACGCGCGCACCCTGCTCGCCGAGCGGCAGCAGCGGGCCCGGCCCGTCGCGGAGGTGGAGATGCCCGGCCATCTCTCGGCCTCGGCGGTCGTCCGGCTCGCGGCCGACCCGCGCGCGTTCGCCGAGCAGCTGCGTCGGCCGATGCCGCAAGAGCCGTCCGTCGCGGCGCGCCGCGGCGTGGCGTTCCACAGCTGGGTCGAGTCGTTCTACTCGTCGGCGTCTTTGGTCGACGTCGACGCGCTGCCCGGGGCGGACGACGACGTGATCCGGTTCGACCAGGACCTCGCCGACCTGCAGTCGAGCTTCGCCGCCTCGCCGTGGGCGGCGCGCCGCCCGGTCGCGGTCGAGGTGGACGTCGAGACCCCGGTCGGAGCGCACATCCTGCGGTGCCGGATCGATGCTGTGTTCGAGGACCCGGACGGAGGCTTCGTCGTCGTCGACTGGAAGACCGGTCGGCCCTCGCGCGATCCGAGCGGCCGCGCTGCCCGGGAGCTGCAGCTCGCGAGCTACCGACTGGCGTGGTCGCGCTGGCGGGACGTGCCGCTCGAGCTGGTGCGGGCCGCGTTCTTCTACGCGGAGAGCGGTGAGACCATGACCCCGGATCGGCTCGGCGACGCCGCCGAGATCGAGGCGCTCCTCGAGGCTGCGACGATGCCGAGCGGGGGCGACGCCGGAACGCCCCGGCGCGAGGCCGAACGCTAGGTCGTGGTGAGCGCGTCCGCGACGTAGTCCTCGAGATCCGCGAGCATCGCGACCGCGTCGTCGATGATCTCCTCGTTCTCGGTGCGCACCCCGTGCAGCAGCCAGCGCGCGAGCGCGAGCTCGCCGGCGAGGTGCGCACGCTCGGTCAGATGCGGGTCGGAGAACTCCATTCGGCGCAGTGCGTACGCCTCGGTGATCGAGTCGACCGCGTCGCGCGGTGCCGCGACCAGCAGCCAGGCGAGGTCGTCGGCCGGGTCGGCGACCTTGGCCTCGGACCAGCCGAGGATCCCGGTCACCTCGCTGCCGCCGGTCAGGACGTGGTCGGCGGTCAGGTCGCCGTGCACGACGGTCGGCCGGAACCGACAGATCGCCACGTTCTCCAGCGCGTTCTCCCAGCGACGCAGCAGCGATGCGGGCACCTTGCCGGTCTTCGCGGCCTCGTCCACCTCGGTTAGGCGCCGCTGGCGGTAGGTCTCGGCGTCGTAGACCGGCAGGCCTGCGTTCTCCACGATCGCGATCGGCAGTTCGTGGATCGAGGCGAGCGCGCGGCCGAGCGAGGCGCTCAACCCCGGCCCGGGGCCGAGCACGTCGAGCCTCAGCGACTGCCCTGGCAGGCTGCGGTAGACCACCGCGCGGCCGCCCTCCGGGAGGTGGGCGAAGCCGGCCGGACGCGGGAACACGAAGGGCAAGGCGTCGGCGTCGAGGGACTCGGCCATCGCGTCGAGCAGGGTGACCTCGGCCTCCAGCGCGGCCCCCGCGACGGCGGTGATCGGCGCGCGCACGTACCAGCGCCTTCGCTCGGAGTCGATCACGATCGCGATGTCGTAGTCGCTGCCGATGTGCGGCGGGCGGCGCACGTCGAAGACGTCGAGCCCGGGGACGGCAACCGTCGCCAGGGCAGCGAGGGCGAGCGGCGAGCGAGTCACGTTCAACAGACTAGGCGCCGAGCCGCCGTGCGCGTGCGCGCGCCGCGGCGGCGTGTCCCCTCCCTGCGCGAGCCGTACCGTAGCCGCTATGACGTGGACCCGGTTGCCGTTGGCGCGCGCGGCGGTGGACCGCGGTGCAGAGCGACGCGCCGAGCCCACACTGGTGTCGGACCTGCTCGCTGACCCGCGCACCCGGGTTCTCCTGGTGCGGCACGGTGCGGTCGCGATGCACGGCGGCGTGGCTCTGAACCTCCTCGGACCCGGGGAGCTGGGCGAGCACACGGCGGATCTCGGCCGGTGGCTGTACCTGGGCACCGAGGACGGCGTCGGGTACCTCGCGGCCGTGATTCGGGACGATGCCGATGCCCGGTCGTCGGACTGGGCGACGCTCCGCGACGTCGGTGCGGCGTTGTCCGACCGGGACGCGGGGCTCGCGACCATGGCCGTCGGGCTCGCGGCTTGGCACCGGAGCCTGGTGCACTGCCCCCACTGCGGTGCGGAGCTGGTCGTCGAGGATTCCGGCTGGCTGCTGCGCTGCCCGGTCGACGCATCGCCGCACTACCCGCGAACCGATCCCGCCGTGATCATGGCCGTGCTGGACGCATCGGACCGGCTGCTCCTCGCGCGCGCCTCGCGCTGGTCGCAGCGGCGGTTCTCGACGGTCGCCGGCTTCGTCGAGCCGGGTGAGTCGGCCGAGCAGGCGGTGCGGCGCGAGGTCGCCGAGGAGACCGGCGTCATCGTGGGTGAGGTGACGTACCTCGGCAGTCAGCCGTGGCCGTTCCCCGGCTCGCTCATGCTGGCGTTCCGGGCGGCGGCGGTGACGACACCGATCACCGTCGATGGCGTCGAGCTCACCGAGGCGCGCTGGTTCAGTCGCGCCGAGCTGGCGGCGGACATCCAGGCTGGCCTGGTGGCCATGCCGAGCCGCGCGTCGATTGCGCGGGTGATGATCGAGGACTGGTTCGGCGGGGCGTTGCCGGGGGAGTGACCTCTTGCGCTTGCGGTCCGGCCTCAGTGGCCCAGGCGCCGCTGTATCTCGGCGAGTGACGGGTTGGTCGCTGAGCTTCCGTCCGGGAACAGGATCGTCGGCACGGTGCGGTTCCCGCCGTTGATCCGCTCGACGAACGCGACGGCGTCCGGGGTCTCCTCGATGTTGACCTCGCGGTACCGGATCTGGGACACATCGAGGTACGTCTTGAGGCGTCGGCAGTACCCGCACCACGCGGTCGAGAACATGGTGACCGTGCCCGCAGCGGGCAGTGTCAGCTCGGACGAACTCATCGGGATCCTTCGGTGGGGCACCGCAACCGGGCAAGTCTGCCCGAAGCAATTCCAATTCCACCAATCGGTCAGACAAATGGTGACGTACCCACAGGTCGCCCCCGGCCCGGTGCCGGGTGTCGGCCCGGGCTGCGAGGATGACGCCGATGTGTGCCGACGAGATCCTTGATGCCCTCGATCCCGACCAACGTGAGGTCGCCCTCGCGCTGACCGGGCCGGTGTGCGTGCTGGCCGGAGCGGGCACCGGGAAGACGCGCGCAATCACGCACCGCATCGCGTACGGCGTCCGAACCGGCGCGTACAACCCGACGGCGGTGCTCGCGGTGACCTTCACGGCCAGGGCGGCCGGGGAGATGAGGGCGCGGCTGCGGGATCTCGGTACGACGGGGGTGCAGGCGCGCACCTTCCATTCCGCCGCACTGCGCCAGCTGAGCTACTTCTGGCCGCGCGTCGTGGGCGGGGCACCGCCGCGGATACTCGAGCACAAGGCACCGGCGGTCGCGGAGGCCGCGGGACGGTTGTCGCTCGCGGTGGACCGGGTCTCGGTGCGGGACCTCGCATCGGAGGTGGAGTGGGCGAAGGTGAGCCTGATCGCACCGGACGACTACCTGCGGAGCGCGGCCGCCGCCGGTCGGCCGGCCCCCGCCGGTTTCGATCGACAGGTCGTCGCGCGGCTGTTGACCGTCTACGAGGAGGTCAAGACCGAGCGCGGCGTGATCGACTTCGAGGACGTGCTGCTTCTGCTTGCGGAGATGCTGAGCTCGCACCGCGACGTGGCCGAGGAGGTGCGCGGTCAGTACCGGCAGTTCGTCGTCGACGAGTACCAGGACGTCTCACCACTGCAGCAGTTCCTGCTCGACCAGTGGTTGGGCGGGCGCCGCGAGCTCTGCGTGGTCGGCGACCCGAGCCAGACGATCTACTCGTTCACCGGTGCGACGCCGCACCACCTGCTGACCTTTCCGCGCACCTACCCCGAGGCGCGGGTGGTCCGGCTGCTGCGCGACTACCGCTCGACGCCCCAGGTGGTCGGCCTCGCGAACGCGCTCGTGTCACGTGCCGGGCGCAGTGCGAGGCCGTCGCTCGAGCTCGTCGCCCAGCGGCCGGTCGGACCACCGGTCGAGTACACGACCTACCAGGACGACGAGGCGGAGGCGTCCGGGATCGCGGTGCGGATCGGGCGTCTGATCGCGAACGGCACCCGTCCGAGCGAGATCGCGATCCTGTACCGGACCAACGCCCAGTCCGAGGCGTTCGAGCAGTCGCTCGCGGATGCCGGGATCGGGTACCTGATCCGCGGCGGGGAACGCTTCTTCGCGCGGCGCGAGGTTCGCGACGCGCTCATGTTGTTGCGCGGGGCGGCGCACGCGGCGGACTCCGGGCCCGAGGAGCTCGGCGAGAGCGTTCGGGCGGTGCTCTCTTCGGCCGGCTGGAGCGCGGCGGCTCCGGCCGCGCGCGGTGCGACGCGGGAGCGCTGGGAGTCGCTCCAGGCGTTGGTCGCGTTGGCCGACGACCTCGCCGGGGAGCGAGGCGGCACGCTGCGCGAGTTCGTGGCCGAGCTGGACGAACGAGCAACGGCGCAGCACGCGCCGACGGTCGAGGGGGTGACCCTCGCGTCGTTGCATGCGGCCAAGGGACTGGAGTGGGACGCGGTGTTCCTGGCCGGTCTGTCCGACGGCCTGATGCCGATCTCGCTCGCGGAGACCGACGAGGCGATAGCGGAAGAGCGCCGGCTGCTCTACGTCGGCATCACCCGGGCACGGATCCACCTCGAGCTGTCCTTCGGCCGCGCGAGGAACCCGGGCGGCCGGGCCTCGCGGCGTCGGACGCGGTTCCTCGACGGGATCTGGCCGACGGAGCCACGCGCGACCCGCCACCGGTCGACCGCGCAACGGTCCCTCGCCGAGAGCCTCACCGGGGAGGACGCCGAACTCTTCGAGCAGTTGCGCAACTGGCGCTCGACGGTCGCGACCGAGACTGACAAGCCCGCCTACACCGTGCTCATCGACGCAACGCTCGTACAGATCGCCGAGACGCGGCCGACGTCGATCGCGGAGCTCGCGCGGGTCGCCGGGATCGGGCCGGCGAAGCTCGACAGGTACGGCGAGACTCTCCTGGCGCTGCTGTCCCGGCCGCGCTGAACAGCCGGCGGTGCGGGGCGCCCGAGAGGTCCGCGAACCGTGACCGAGTCGTGACGCCGAATTGCCTTGTGCCCCTCCAGGAGGCGGTCTTAGGCTGCCAAGTGTTCCGGGAGCACGCGCGCGTTCAAACGCGCCAGAGCGAGTGAGGAGGTGGGTGCAGAGATGATGACCATGACGTTTGGTGGGCATGGCGTAGCGGTCGATGACCGCGTGCGCGTCAACGCGCCCGTCCCCGTCATCTCTGCTGCCACCGTGCGCGCTTCCGGGCCGGCTACCGCAGATCTCGGTGCCGCCGCCATTCGCGCCACGTACGCGGCATGGCGACCGGCTCAGCGGACGCTGAAGCGTCACTCCGGTACCACCCCCGCCCCCGGCACCGCCCCAGGACGGTTCGCTTAGGTCCATCGGACCTCGAACCCCAGGCCGCGGAGTCCAGTCGGGACCCGCGGCCTTCGCATTCCTCCGGCTCAGCCGATCGGAAGCGCAGGACCACGGCTCTCACATCCGTTGTTGGTCCACCTTTCGGGAGAGCAGGAGGATCCCGTGCTACTCGTCATCGACACCATCGCAGTCATCGACGTCGAGACCACCCCGTGCCGCGAGAACGATGCCGAGCTGTGGTTCGCCGAGTCCACGCACGAGGTCGAGCGCGCCAAGGCGCTCTGTGGCCCGTGCCCGCTGCAGGCCGCGTGTCTCGCGGGCGCTGTCGAGCGCGCTGAGCCGTGGGGTGTCTGGGGCGGCGAGGTGTTCATCGGTGGCGTGATCGTGGCGACCAAGCGAGGCCGGGGGCGTCCGCGCAAGGAGGACTCGATCGAGACCCGAGAGCTCGACGAGGTGGAGTCATCGGCCGCCTGAACGAGCACCAACCGAGACAGCCGGACGTCAAGCAGGGGGCTCCGGCAGGCCGGTGCACCCGCAATGCGGGTGCACCGGCCATTCGCGTCGGCGTGGCGCGCCGTCCGAGAGCCTGATCTCGAGCGCGGCTCCGATGATGCCGACCGGCTCGCCGTCGATTCCGGCCACCACTTGCGCCGCCGCGGTCGCTGCCGCGAGTGCTGCCAGCAGCGGGTCCTCGGGCCTCGGCCCGGACCGCGGTCGTACCGCCAGCTGTGTCGCCACCACCGGCCAGCGATCGTCCAGGTCGCAACGGTGCAGGTCGAGGCAGCGCAGGCACGCACTCGCACCTGGCCGCACGAAGGGGCCGACCACGATGTCCTTCTCGCGCACCACGACGGACAGGTGATCGACATCCGCCGCCATCAACGAGCGTGCTCCGACCGGGTCGGCCACGTCCTGCTCCACCAGTACCACGACGTCCGGCCGGGTCCCGTCCGGTGCTGTGGTGCGCACCCGAACCTCGGCGTCATGGCACGCGCGTGCCGCTGCGCTCGCGCGCACCTGGCCGATGTCTCGTTCGTGGTACCCGCCCCGCCCGACATCGGCGCGCCCGACGGGTCGCGCGTCGCGCAGCAAGACAGTGCCGACGCGCGCCGAAGCGAGGTCCCGGGCAAGCGCCAGGCCGGTTCGTCCGAGTCCCACCACCGTGACCACGGACGCCGCGCGCCGGTCCGGCGGCACGGTTCTGGCGGAGAGCGCTCCACTGCGGCCGAGGTCCGTCACGAATCGTTCGATCCGCTCGCCGTCGACCCCGACCGTGCGGGCGCGGGCCTGCAGCTCCGCCGTCGTCGCGCCGTCGCCGAGTCTGCTGAGCACCGATTCCTCGGCGGGGCTCAGCCCGGTGAGTCGCACGGCGGTCGCCGGATCAGAGCCGAACTGCAGCTCGCCCGGCCCGCGCCAAAGCACCCGGCGTCCTGGCTCCAGTCGCATCGCGACCCACCTCTCCGCGTCGCACCCGGGCCGCTTCACGAGCGGCCGCTCGGACACGCACAGGAGCGTGGCATGGCTTGCGGGCCGGCTGGTCGGTATCCACAGCGCGGAATCGTCCGGACATGCGAAAGGCGGCCCACTCGGGGCCGCCTTCCGTCGAGACTGCTCAGGCCTTGCCGAGAATCCGGTTCAGCTTGGTGCCACAGACCGGGCATATGCCCTTGGCCATCTTGCGGCCGTTGGCGACGACGACCTGGCCTTCGGCCTCGCGCTTCGCCTTGCACTTCACGCAGTAGTACTCGCCCTTGTAGGTCTCAGCCATGAGGTTTCTCCGTTCGATCGTGGCGCGGGCCGGACTGGTGCCAAAGGCCCGCCTGCCCCTGGCCGCGCGGACTGCTTCGCCGCGCGTAACCTTGCGTGCTCAGCGTAGTGGTCCGGGTGGGTGGATGCTGCGACGGCGCACGGCGCGCCGCAGGTCCGTGAATCTGCGGTTCTGAGCACGAATCGGGCGTTGCGCGGTTACCGTGCAGAGGTGCACAGTGACGAGACGGCACCGCGGGTCGAGGTCCGGCGCACCCGACGCCGGGTTCGTACCGTGACGGCGTACCGTGACGGTGACCGCACCGTGGTCGCGATCCCGGCGCGTTTCTCGGCCGCGCAGGAGCGCGAGTGGGTCGCGAGGATGCTGGAGCGTCTCGCGCGCCAGGAGCGCCGTCGGCGGCCGTCGGACGATCAGCTCATGTTGCGGGCGGCCGGGCTCTCGGAGCGGTACCTCGGCGGGCTCGCGCGGCCGACGACCGTCTCGTGGGCGACGAATCAGGGCCGCCGCTGGGGCTCGTGCACACCGTCCGACGGCTCGATCCGGATCTCGACCAGGGTTCAGGGGATGCCCCGCTGGGTGATCGACTACGTGTTGTTGCACGAGTTGGCGCACCTGCTGCACTCGGGCCATGGAACGCCGTTCTGGGCGCTGCTCGACTCCTACCCGCACACCGAGAAGGCGCGCGGCTTTCTCGAGGGGTACGCGTTCTCGCGCGAGCTCGGACACGCCGGGCACGAGCTGGGCGCGGACCTGCCCGACGACGAACGCGACGACGAGCCGGGCGACGATTCGCGTGTCGTGACCTTGACGGACGTCGGCTGACGACTGGGGCCGACCGCGCTCGTTCGGGCCGGTGGCAGGCTGGGCCGGTGGCTGAGTGGGTGTACTTCCTGCACGCGCCGCGCGAAGACTTCGCCGAGACGATGACCGAGGCCGAGAGCGCCATCTGGGCGCGCCACTTCGGGTGGCTGCGGGGTCTGCTGGCGGACGGTTCCTTGGTGCTGGCCGGCCCCACGCTCGGGCGGACGAACACCGGGATCGTGGTGTTCGAGGCGGCGGACGAGGACGCGGCTCGGAGCGTGATGACGCGGGATCCGGTCTTGCGGGCCGGCTTCGCGACCGGCGAGCTCCGGCCGTTCCGGATCAGTCTGCTGCGCGGGCGGGACTAGGCCCCGTGGGCCTTCGGCTCGTCCGGCTGGTCCGGCTCCGGCTGCCCGGCGTCAGCCGCCGGCCCGCCGGCGTCGGACTCGCCGAGGATCTCCGCGAGCGCCCGATCGACCTCGGCGTGCTCGGCCGCGGTCGCGGACCGGCGCGCCGCGTAACCCCCCGGGTCGTCCAGGTCCTCGGCCGTCGGCAACAGGTCCGGGTGGGCCCAGACGGCCTCGCGCGCCTCGATGCCGTCCGCTCGCGCGATCTGTGCCCACAACGCCGCGGCATCCCGCGAGCGCCGCGGTCGCAGCTCGAGGCCGACGAGCGTCGCGAACGTGTGCTCGGCCGGACCGCCGGCGGCGCGGCGGCGGCGCAGCATCTCGCGGAGCGGCGCGATGTTCGGGAGGTGCGGCGCCGCCGCGGTCGCGGTGACCTCGTCCACCCAGCCCTCGACGAGCGCGAGGGACGTCTCCAGCCGCTCGAGAGTGGCGCGCTGCCCCTCCGTCGTCCGGGGTACGAAGACGCCCTGCGAGAGGGCGCGCCCGAGCTCGTCCGGATTGCTCGGGTCGAGGTCGCGCACCGCCGACTCGATCGCCTCGGGATCGATCTCGATCCCCCGGGCGTAGGCCTCGACGGCACCCAGCAGGTGCCCGCGCAGCCAGGCCACGTGGGTGAACAGGCGCGCGTGCGCCGCCTCGCGGAGCGCAAGGAACAACCGGACCTCGTCGGTGGGGATCTCGAGGCCCTCAGCGAAGGCCTCCACGTTCGTCGGAAGCAGGACGATGGCGGGCTCGCGCAGCAGTGGCAGCCCGATGTCCGTCGCACCGAAGACCTCGCGCGACAGCTCGCCCGCCGCATGGCCGACCTGCATGCCGAACAGCGATCCGCCGAGCTGTCGCAACATCGGCGCCGAGATGAGGCCGGGCATCGCGAGGCCCTCCGGCTCGGTCCGGGCCAGCACCCCGGCCAGGCCGTCGGCGACGGAGGTGGCGACCGGATCGGCGAGCGACCGCCAGGTCGGCAAGGTGCTCTCGACCCACTCGGACCTGCTCCAGGCGTGGACCGGGCCGCCGGCGGGCGGTAGGTCCGTCGCGGCATCGAGCCAGAGCTCGGCGACCGAGAACGCCTCCGCGACCTGGCGCTTCGCGTGGTCGCCGATCGACGGGTCGCCCTCGGCAACCGCGGCCTGGCGTGCCACGTCGTGCGCGATCTCCCAGTTCACCGGCTCGTCACTCGGGGTGTCGAGCAGGCGCTTGACCTGGTCGAGGATCTGCCTCAAGACCTGCGGGTCGTCGGGGAGCCCGGCCGCCGCCGCCATCGCGTGCGGATCCATCCCGCGCTCGGAGAGCTCGCGCAACGCCGCCTCGGCGTCGTCGCCGAACACCGCGCGGAGGATCTCTTCCCACCGTTCGGGTAGGCCGTCGCCGTCGGACGTGCCGCCGTCAGGGGGAGGCTGGCTGGTCATCGGCGGTTCTCCTGGGAAGATGGTCCATCCGTCGACTCCACGGTAACCACACAAGCAGCGAGATCAGGGACTGGATTCGGGTGGCGATGAGCCGGGTTCGCTCAGGGCGCAGCGATCAGACCCCGCCGGGACGAGTGCTCGTGCTCGGCCGCGGCGCGATGGCGGCGGCGGTGGCCGCCTACCTCGAGGGTGTCGGGGGCGTTCCCGAGGTGGTGCGGCTCGACGAGCTGGCGCGACAGGGACCCGGGGCACCGCTGGCCGGGGTCGATGCGCTCGTCGTGCTCGCCGACGAGGCCGATTTCGGGGCCTGGCTGGCCGTCCCGGGCGCGCTACGGCGTCGTCAGTTGCACGACCGGGTGGAGCGGGCGTTCCAGGGTGCGCGCGCCGCCAAGGTGCCGTACATCCTGGTGATCTCTTCGGCCATCGTGTACGGCGCGAGGCCGGGCCGCCCGCTCATCGACGACGACGAGCCACTGCCGGACGCGCCGGAGCAGGGTTTGGCCGCGGACCTGCGCGACGTCGAGGTCGTCGTCGCACGCGAGCGCCGCCGGCGTGGCCTCCGATGCGCGATCCTGCGCCCGGCGTCAGTGGTCGGCCCGGGCGTCGACACGATGATCGTCCGGCATTTCGAGGCGCCGCGGCTGCTCGCCGTGCGCGGGACTCGGCGCGAGTGGCAGTTCGTCCATGTCGAGGATGTGGCGCGTGCGGTCGAGCACATCCTGGTGCGGCGGCTCGACGGCGTGATGACGCTCGCATCCGACGGCGCGCTGAGCCACCAGGAGGTCGAGCAGATCTCCGGCATGCGCACGGTGGAGGTGCCGCCCTTGACGGCATTCGCGACCGCGCACCAGCTCTACCGCGCGGGGGTGCTGCCGGCTCCCTCGGACGATCTGTCCTACGCCGTCTATCCGTGGACGGTGTCATCGGACAAGCTCCGCGCGACCGGCTGGATCCCGCGCTGGACGAACGTGGGGTGCCTGACGGTGCTGCTCGAGGAGTCGCGTGGACGACACGCGCTCGGTGGCCGACGCGTCGGCGGGAAGGACGTTGCGGCGCTCGGTGCGGCCGGCGCCGCCGTGGCTCTGATCGGGACGGCCGCCGCGGTGCGCCGCGCCCGGATGCGGCGTCACGGTTGAGCGGCGACGTGGCTGAGCGCCGACGTGGCTGAGCGCCGACGTGGCTGAGCGGCGGACGTCCCATCTTCAGCCTGATCGTGGATGATGCTCCGGTGACCGAACCCACGGCCGAAGAGCTCCCGCCCGCGAGCCCGCGCTCCCTCACTCTGTCCTTCGCGACGGCAGCGTCCGCGGTCCTGCTCGCGGTGCTGGGCGTCCTTCCGCTGCCGTATGTCGTCGACGCCCCCGGACCGACACGCGACACGCTCGGACGTGACTCCGAGGGTTCGCTCATCACGATCGACGGCGCGACCAGCTATCCGTCGACCGGGAAGCTCCTGCTGACGACGGTGTCCGTCTTCGGCGGGCCGGGACGTTCGGTCGACCTCGGCACGGTCGTCCGCGGCTGGCTTGCCCGCTCGAGCTCGGTGATGCCGGTCGAGGCGGTCTTCCCGCGGGACGAGACGCAGCAGCAGCTCGAGCAGCAGAGCCAGGCGGACATGGTCAGCTCGCAGGAGAACGCGACCGTCGCGGCGCTCGAGGAGATCGGCTACGCCGTGCCGACGACGATGACGATCGTCGACGTGGTCGACGGAACCGGCGCGCACGGTGTGGTGCAGAAGGGCGACGTGCTGGTCGCGGTGAACGGCACGGCGGTCAGCTCATTCTCTGGACTCAAGCGGATCCTCGACGCGATTCCTGCGGTGAGCAAGCTCACGCTCCGGGTGCTGCGTGCCGGCGCACCGCTCGACCTCAGCGTGACGACCACCGACGACGGCACCGGCACGAGCCTGCTCGGGGTGCTGATCGACCCGACCTTCGCGCTGCCGGTGGACGTCAAGATCCGGATCGGCGACATCGGCGGACCGAGTGCCGGGACCATGTTCGCGCTCGGGATCATCGACAAGCTCACCGCTGCGGACGAGGCGAACGGCGTCGTCATCGCCGGGACCGGGACGATGGACCTCTCGGGCAAGGTCGGGCCGATCGGCGGCATCGAGCAGAAGATGGCGGGCGCGGTCCGCGATGGCGCGACATGGTTCCTCGCTCCGGCGGACAACTGCGACGAGGTCGCCGGGCACGTCCCGGCCGGGCTGCACGTCGCGCGGGTGGCGACGTTGCACGAAGCGCGGCTGGCCGTCCAGGCGATCGGCGCGGATGCCGCGGCCGCTGCCCGAACCCTGCCGACCTGCACCTCGCACTGAGCCCGGCCCCGAGTGGAGTGTTGTGGCACGGGCGCGCCGTGCGCGCGTGCCACAACACTCCACTCGGGGGACTGCGAGTGTCCGTCGCGGTTCGGACGAGCGGTTCGGACGCGGGGGACCGTCAGTCGAAGGTGCTGAGCAGCGCCTCAATCAGCCCAGGGACCAGGGTAGGACCGAGCGCGACGCTCGCGTCGTCGGCGTGGGAGCGCGTCCGGAGCGCGTCCGGAGCGCGCACCGGGACGTGTGCCGTCCCGACCAGGGCGAATACACGCACCGGAGCGTCCCAGCCGCCCGCCGCGACGTACTGCTCGATCTCGACGACGGCCTGGGCGAGAGCGGTCTGGGTGCCTGCGGCAAGGGCTGCGGTGGCCTCGGGCGGGTAGCCCGGGTCGGTCATTGGTGGCGGGTTCACCGGGTCATGGTCGCACCCGGTGTGGGAACCTTGTGGCGTTGCGGCACGTTCGACTCGATGGGTCGTCCGGTTCTGCTCGCGACGCACCGCCACCGAGACAATGAGGTACTGCTGCCGTGACTTTCCCCACGCCCCGACGACCCGCCGGTCTGCGCATCCGTCGGCGCAGCCCGATTGCCGTGACGCTCACGGTGCTCGCGGCCGTCGTCATCCTGGTGATGATCCTCGCCCATTTCTGGACCGAGGTGCTGTGGTACGACCAGCTCGGCTTCCTGCAGGTCCTGCGCACCGAGTGGGTGGTGCGGGCGGTCCTCTTCGCGGTCGGTTTCCTGGTGATGGCCGGTGCGACGGCGTTCGCGCTTCGGCTGGCATACCGATCCCGCCCGGTGTACCCGCCGAGCAGCCCCGAGCAGGCCACCCTCGACCACTACCGCGAGCAGATCGAGCCGCTCCGGCGGCTCGCGATGACGGTCGGCCCGCTCGTGCTCGGGTTCTTCGCCGGCGCCGCAGCCTCGTCGCAGTGGGCGGCGGTGCTCCTCTACCTCAACCAGGTCCCGTTCGGGCGAACCGACCCGCAGTTCGGCATCGACCTGTCGTTCTTCGTCTTCACGCTGCCGGTGCTGCGGTTCGTCGTCTCGTTCCTGATGGCGGCCACGGTGCTCGCCGCCATCAGTTCGCTGGCGACGCACTACCTGTACGGCGGCATCCGAATCGCCGGGGACAGTGAGCAGCGCGCCGCGCGCACCGCGCACGCCGAGCAGGGCGAGCACAGCGAGCGCGCCGAGCGGATGGTGCTGGCCCCGAGAGTCACGCGCGCTGCGCGAGTCCAGCTCGCGTGCTTCGCGGCGCTCTTCCTGGTGCTGGTCGCCGCCAACTACTGGCTGGACCGGTACTCGCTGCTGACCAAGACGGGAAACCGGTTCGACGGTGCGGGCTATGCCGACGTCAACGCGGTGATGCCGTCCAAGACGATCCTCACCGGCATCGCGTTGTTCGTTGCGGTCCTCTTCGTCGCGACCGCTGCGGGGCGGAGCTGGCGTCTGCCCGGCATCGGCGTTGCGTTGATGGTCGTCTCCGCGATCGTCATCGGCGGGATCTACCCGGGCATCGTGCAGCGCTTCCAGGTCGACCCGAACGCGCAGGAGCTCGAGTCGACCTACATCCAGCGCAACATCGACGCCACCAAGACAGCCTTCGGCCTGGACAAGGTCGAGGTCAAGCCGTACGACGCGACCACCCAGGCCCAGGCGGGAGCGCTGCGCGCCGACGCGGAGACGACCGCGAGCATCCGGTTGCTCGACCCGGCGATCGTCAGCCCGTCGTTCCAGCAGCTCCAGCAGAACAAGCAGTACTACTCCTTCGTCGACACGCTCGCCGTCGACCGCTACGTGATCGACGGCAAGAGCCGCGACACGGTCATCGCCGTCCGCGAACTGAACCTCGCCGGGCTGAGCACCGACCGTCGGTCCTGGGTGAACGACACGACCGTTTACACCCACGGCTTCGGTGTGGTCGCCGCGTACGGCAACACCACGAGCGTGGACGGTCGGCCCGCTTTCTACGAGGGTGGCATCCCTCCCAGCGGTGGCCTCGGTACCTACGAACCGCGGATCTACTTCGGCCAGGAGTCGCCGCAGTACTCGATCGTCGGCGCTCCGTCGGGCGCCACGCCGTGGGAGCTGGACTACCCGGCCGACAACGCGGCCTCGGGGACCGGGCAGGTCAACACCACCTACCAGGGCGACGCCGGTCCGCGGATCAGCAACGCCTGGACCAAGCTGCTGTACGCGGTGAAGTTCGGCTCCGAGCAGATCCTGTTCTCCGACCGGGTCACCGCCCAGTCGCAGATCCTGTACGACCGCAACCCTCGGGACCGCGTCGCAAAGGTTGCGCCGTACCTGACGCTCGACGGCATGGTCTACCCCGCGGTCGTGAACGGCCGCGTGGTGTGGATCGTGGACGGCTACACGACCTCGGACGCGTACCCGTACTCCGCGCAGCAGTCGCTCGACGACGCGACGGCGGACTCGCTGACGCAGCGGACCTCGGTGGCCGAACTGTTGCCGACGCAGGTCAACTACCTCCGGAACTCCGTCAAGGCGACGGTCGACGCGTACTCCGGCAAGGTGACCCTCTACACCTGGGACGAGAACGACCCGGTGCTCAAGGCTTGGGGCAAGGCGTTCCCCGGTTCGCTCAAACCGCTCTCCGCGATCAGCGGCGAGCTGATGAGCCACGTGCGCTACCCGGAGGACCTGTTCAAGGTCCAGCGAAAGCTGCTCGCGACGTACCACGTGGCCGACGCCGGCTCGTACTACTCGGGTCAGGACTTCTGGCGGAACCCGAACGACCCGACCGTTGGCGCGCAGCGGCCTCAGCCGCCCTACTACCTGACGCTGCAGATGCCGGGTCAGGCCAAGCCGGTGTTCTCGCTCACCTCCACCTTCATCCCGGGCGGAAACACGGACCGCAACGTGCTGACCGGGTTCCTGGCGGTCGATGCCGAGCCGGGCAATGTCGCGGGTCAGCCCAGCGCCGACTACGGCAAGCTTCGGCTGCTCGAGCTGCCGCGGAACGCCACGGTGCCCGGACCCGGCCAGGTGCAGAACAACTTCAACGCGAACGCGGCCGTCTCGACCACGATCAACCTGCTCAAACAGGGCAACTCGACGGTGCTCAACGGCAACCTGTTGACGCTACCGGTGGGCGGCGGTCTGCTCTATGTGCAGCCGGTGTACGTGGAGTCGTCGGCGGGGACGAAGTTCCCGCTGTTGCAAAAGGTCCTGGTGTCCTTCGGCGAGCAGGTCGGGTTCGCGAACACCCTCGGCGAGGCGCTCGACCAGGTCTTCGG
>Ga0209539_1000690_pt1 | contig 18906 bp, 17 predicted proteins | sample BarGraNGADG00312_2_FD_184499 | JGI IMG/M metagenome (GOLD analysis project Ga0209539, IMG submission 184499) | Arctic peat soil microbial communities from Barrow, Alaska - Barrow Graham LP Ref core NGADG0011-312 (SPAdes) (version 2) | ecosystem: Environmental > Terrestrial > Soil > Wetlands >... | reverse complement strand
GTTCTTCGGCTATAGTGGTAATGGCTCTTCTCACATTATCGGGTGTGAACCAAGGGTTGAAGTCATGCTGAGAGTCAATCAGCAGAGACAGATTGCAATCTGTCTCTGCTTCATTTAATGAGTTCCGTAGTGACTCGCCCAGTAGAACAAATGATTTTATTCTTTCTTCAAGATTCATAATTTAACAATTGCAGCGCGCAAATTTACAGATTTTGAATTACAATAGAATAAAAAAACTGACCCGGGTTGGCAGATCAGTTTCAGTTAGAGAACGATGGAACGGTTTTTATGGGCAGGAACAGGTCGCGACCTGCCCCTGCAATAAATAATTCCAGGAAACTAATTCAGTTTAAAGGATATAGGAACCATGAACCATACCGGTACTGTTTTCCCATTCAGTTTGCCCGGAGTGAATTTTGGCAGTAATGTTACGACGCGTATCGCTTCATTATCAAGCGATGGACTGACTTTCTGCATGATGGAAACATCAGATACTGATCCATCCTTTTTTACCATAAATCTGGCAATTACTTTACCCTGAATACCTTTTTCTTTTGCATCTTTCGGATAATGAGTGCTATCAGCAATAAACTTGAGCAATGCTGCATCCCCACCAGGGAAAACCGGCATTACATCAACTTTCTGATAGGCACCATCTTTCATTCCTGTTTCGGTTTTTTGGCCTGACGCATTTAAGGAAAATAGTGTAAGGGCCAGAATAGCTATTGGAATTACCAAAAATTGTTTTGGGTTTACTGAGTTCAACATCATTCTCTTTGTTTTCATAATTGAAAGTTTTGATTGATAATTTATAAATATTTTGGACTGCAGAGACATGTCTCTGCGTTTAAACTGTCCTTTTATTTTAATGCAAACGTGACCGGCACCATATACCAGACAGGAACTGGCTTTCCACCCTGTTTACCCGGTTTGAATGCGGGAAGCGAACTGACAACTCTGATAGCCTCTGCATCAATTTCAGGATCAACTCCCCTGAGGACACTTACACGGTCGACATTTCCCTTAGCCGTTACGCAAAATCTCAAAATCACTCTTCCCTGTATATTATTCTTTTTTGCAGTTTCCGGATACTTGGTGTTCTGGTTGATGTACGCGAGCAGAGTACTGTCACCACCGGGGAACATTGGCATTTCTTCCACAACAACGTATGGTATTTCGTCTGGTTCCTTAATGGGTTCTTCCATAATAACCTTCTGGTTATCCTTTAATTCTGACGACTGTGATGGGGGTGGAGGAGGCGGAGGAGGCGGAGGAGGAGGCGGAGCAATTTCTGTATGGACCGTGGCAACTTTCTTCTTTGCTGCACAAGAAGAAAAAGCAATCAGAACAAGTAAGATTGCGGGCAAAACCAGAAATAGTTTCAGATTTGCCATGAAGCGGGGATTGTTTTTAGTTTTCATAATCGTTTTGTTATGGTTTATAAGTCGGTCAGAATATTGATCAGAATTATAAAATCAAATATACAACGAAATATTTAGTTATGCAACTAAAAACTTAATTAATTTCAAAATAAATGATCGGGGATGAATTTTTTCGATAAATATTTTTAGCAGCGACGGTCGCGACTATTCCTAAATTATAAATACCAAATAATGGGCTTTATTTCAGGTTGAATGAGATTGGAACCATATACCAGACAGGAACAGGTTTCCCTCCCTGACTGCCTGGCCTAAATGTTGGAAGTGACTTAACTACTCTGATTGCTTCCTTATCAAGCTCCGGGTCAACACCTTTGAGAACGCTTATCTGGCTAACACTTCCTTTTGATGTTACGCAGAAACGTATTATAACTCTTCCCTGTATATTATTTTCTTTAGCTAATTCGGGATACTTTGTGTTTTCACCAATATATTTCAGAAGAGCCGCATCTCCGCCGGGGAACATCGGCATTTCTTCAACAACAACATATGGTACTTCGTCTGGTTCCTTTATTGGCTCTTCCATTATGACCTTCGGATTATCCTTTAATTCTGAAGACTGTGACGGGGGTGGAGGAGGTGGGGGTGGAGGTGGCATCAACTCAGATTTTGATGCTGAGATAGCCAGAAATATAAATGCTATAACTGGTACAGCAATAAGCATCTTGGCACTTGCAATAGCTGAGGTACGTTGCTTGGTCATCATTACCATCCGTTTCTTTATAAGGGATGGATTTGAAAAGCTGTTGGTTAAATTAAATGCTCTCGATTTAAAAACCTGGCTTAAAAGAAGACTCTGATAATTTACAATAGGTACTCCGGAACTCAGACATTCCTGGTCCGCCTGATACTCATGAACAGCCCTCAGTGATCTGTTGAACAGGTAAACTACAGGATTAAACCATTGAAATGCCTTTACGAACTCTATAAAAATAATATCGATGAAATGATTCTGCTTAAGATGGTTTTGTTCGTGCCGGATTATCTCACCGGCCTCTTCAGGGCTCAACCGTGTATTTATGAAGATATATCCCATAGCTGAAAAACCTGAAGTGTTAAAACCGTGAAACCTGATAATCCGGCTTCCTTCATCTTTATGCCTGAATATTAAAAACATGAGATTGAAAAAGTCAATTAATAATTTGACTACAAAAACAACTACCCCTATAATATAAATTGAATAAATCATTTCAAGGTAACCATTACCTGATGATACCGGGTTAGATACTTTAGTGCCGTTATAAGTAGCAGTAACAAAGACATCGGAAAGAAATTTTCCAAAAAACTGAATATTCAACGGTTTGAGAGTCTGTAAAGTAATTAACGGAAGAATCAAAGCTGAACCTAATGACAGAAGGATAAAGATCCTGTTACGGCCATAAGTGGTGTCTCTGCTTAACATTATCGAATATACAAGGTAAAAGGCAAACATGTAAACAGCAACTTTTACCATATATATAAACAGGGTATTCATTATTTTATTTTTTGTTTTTTTACTTCGCCCTCCATAATTTTCATAATCTCTTCCATCTCTTTAACAGAAATGCTCTTTTCTTTTGCAAAGAAGCTAACCATTTTCTCAAAAGAGTTTGAAAAGTAATCATTTACAAAAGTGCTAAGATGTGTTTTTGAATAATCGTTTTTAGTAACAACAGGAAAGTATTCATGCGTTCTTCCGTATGCTTTGTGAGAAACGAAACCTTTTTCCTGTAAGATTCTTACAATTGTACTAACGGTATTATATGCAGGTTTTGGTTCATCAAAATGTTCCAGTATTTCTTTGACAAATCCTTTTTTTATTTTCCAGAGAACCTGCATCACTTCCTCTTCCGCTCTTGTTAATTCTCTCATATTCCGGTTTTTAAATATTCTGATTCAAGTATGAACATTTTATATATTATTTTCAGGTTATTAATAACCTGAAACATAAGTACCAAATGTACAACGAATAAGTTAGTTATGCAACTAAAAGACTAATTATTTTGCTTCAAACTATAATTCCGGGTTTGTTTTGTTTAGAGACGTCCAATTTGGGCGTCTCTACCTGCGAAATAGGATGGTGATTATTTATAGAGACGCCCGATTTGGAAGTCTCTACATTCACTTATTGCTTTAGTAATCCAGCCAACCACCAACCGCAGAGCGGTTCCATAAATTTCTAAAAAAACCGATTATTACGATTTCAATTTTCTGTAAAAGGGAAAAAAAGTGTACTTTTAGTTTTTATTATTGTTACAGAAGCGGAGATATTATAAATGAAGAAAAGCGTATTAAAAATAGCCATTTTCAAGGAAAACTTAAAAATTTCATTCAGGGCAATAAGGTCCAACAAGGTAAGGGCTATACTTACAATTTGTATTATTGCAATAGGTATAATGGCACTTGTAGGGATACTTACTGCAATCGATGCGATAAAATCCTCCCTTACAAATCAGTTTACCATGATGGGTGCCAACTCATTCACAATCACTTCGCGTGGAATGAATATTCATGTTGGCAACGATAGAAGCAGGACCAAGAATTTCTCCAGGATATCATACAGGGAAGCGGAAGAGTTTAAAACCAGGTTTACAGAAGCTGCTTTTGTATCAATAGCTTTTAATGCATCAGGATTATCAACTGTTAAATACGGATCGGAGAAAACTAATCCAAATGTAAATCTTCTGGGAGTAGATGAGAACCAGCTTACAGTTGCCGGTTATGAAATTGCATCAGGCAGAAATTTCAGCCCTGATGAAATACAAATGACCCGGCATTATGTGATTATAGGATCTGATATTGTCAAGGATCTTTTTGCTTCAGGGGTTGACCCTTTAGGAAAAGAGATCACCGTTGCCGGCATGAAGTTGCTGGTAACAGGAATTCTGAAAACCAAGGGCTCAGGTTTCGGTAATCCTGACCGGGTTTGTTTTATGCCTATTACAACTGCCCGTCAGTACTTTTCGGTACCAAACATGACCTTCAATATTACTATTATGCCAATGAATCCTGTAAACCTGGATATGATGACTGGGGAAGCGGAAGCGATTTTCAGGATTGTCCGTAATCTTAATCCAAAGGATGAGTCGGATTTTAATATTTCAAAAAGCGACAATATTGTTAACATGCTTCTCAAGAACCTCAGGTATGTAACGCTTGCAGCAACTATTATTGGTGTCGTTACTCTATTTGGCGCTGCTGTCGGACTGATGAATATTATGTTGGTTTCAGTTACTGAACGTACACGAGAAATTGGTGTAAGAAAAGCTATAGGTGCAAAAACCCAGACAATTAAGTATCAGTTCCTTTTTGAGTCGATTATGATTGGTCAGCTGGGTGGTATTTTTGGGATTATTCTTGGTATACTAATCGGAAATGCGGTTTCATCAATGCTGAGGTCAAGTTTTGTCATTCCCTGGATATGGGTAATGACCGGGATAGTTGTCTGTTTTATTGTAGGTGTTGTTTCAGGATATGCGCCGGCAGTAAAGGCCGCTAATATTGATCCTATTGAGGCTTTAAGGTACGAATAAATTATCAGAATATGGAAAAATTTGTAATTCAGGAAGAGTTGAAAAATTGTCCGGGAATAGTTTATTTTCCCGATACAAATAAACTTGAACTGGTCGGACGATCCATCCCTGAAAATCCCGAGCTTATCTTCCGTCGTCTGGAAGACTGGCTTACACTTCATTTTGAAAAGAACGATGGGCTGGATGTTAATATTCAACTGGAATATATAAACAGTGGTTCCTCAAAGTATCTTTATGAAATACTAAAGAGGTTAACCGGATACGGACGTTCCGGGAAGATTGTCAGAATAAAATGGCTTTATGAAGAAGACGATGAGGGGATGCTTGAACTTGGAGAGCATTACCGCGATACAGCAGGTATTCCACTCGAGATTAATATGATTGTGTAAAAACAGGGTCGTTAAAAATAATGTAGGGACGTTGCATGCAACGTCCCTGCTATTATTTCACAGTGTTCATATGAGCAATGAGGTCGAGAAGCTTGCAGGAATATCCCCACTCATTATCGTACCAGGCAACTACCTTAACAAAGTTATCGTTAAGAGAAATACCTGCTCCGGCATCAAAGATAGAGGTGCGTGAATCACCGATAAAGTCGCTGGAAACAACTGAATCTTCCGTATATCCGAGAATTCCTTTGAGTGGTCCGTCAGCGGCAGCCTTCATAGCTTTTTTGATATCATCGTAGGTGGCAGCCTTTTCAAGACGGCAGGTGAGGTCAACAACTGATACATTTAGAGTCGGAACCCTGAAAGACATCCCGGTAAGTTTTCCCTTCAGTTCGGGGATTACCTTTGTTACAGCCTTGGCAGCACCTGTCGAGGAAGGTATAATGTTGCCGGCAGCGGCACGACCGCCTCTCCAGTCTTTTTTCGAAGGACCGTCGACTGTTTTCTGTGTTGCTGTGGTTGAATGAACAGTTGTCATGAGACCTTCAACAACACCGAAACTGTCGTGTAGTACCTTTGTAATAGGAGCAAGACAATTTGTTGTGCAGGAAGCATTTGAAACAAACTGCATATCTGACTTGTATTTATTATGGTTAACACCCATCACAAACATCGGAGTATCATCTTTGGAAGGAGCTGACATCACAACATGCTTTGCACCTGCTGTGATATGACCCATTGCGCTCTCCTTAGTAAGAAAAAGTCCTGTGGATTCAATTACATATTCAGCGCCAACCTCATTCCATTTCAGGGTTGCAGGATCTTTTTCGGCAGTTATGCGGATGCTCTGTCCATTTACGACAAGCTTACCGTCCTTAACTTCAATATTCCCATCGAATCTGCCGTGAACAGTGTCGTATTTAAGCATATACGCAATATACTCCACTTCGAGGAGGTCGTTGATTCCAACTATTTCTATATCGTTCCTCTTCAAGGCAGCCCTGAACGCCAGCCGGCCGATCCTGCCAAAACCGTTAATACCTACTTTAATTTTTGACATTTTTATATCATTAAATGGTTAATAATTATGATTAGCAAAAGTAATAATTTCCCTTTAAAACCCAACAGGCTTAAAAGATCAATTATTCTTTTTTCTTCTGAAGATATTTGAAAGTTTATTGGAATCCGGATTGAGAGGGTCTAATATTATTCCGAACCTATAACTTACAAAAAGTGAAAAAAATACAAATTTATTATCAGAGACAGCCATGATTGGTATTTTCTTAGGAAAAGCATTGATCTGGGCTCCAATTTCTATTGCATGGATTATTTTATCCTCTTTGCTGTATTCAAAATTGAATCCTCCTTTTGCATATAAGCCGGGCATTAATTTTGTCTCGTTCAGCCCTTTAAGAAAAGAGGCTCTGCCATAAATATCCTGTGAAGAAGCGATTGATGCATCAAATTTTTCCTCTTTGAGATCATATCCATTAGGTGGAGAAACAAGATACGCTACTTTGTAATAAATGGGTTTGTATATGGCCAGAACAGGTCCTGCCGAATAGAAATACCTTACAGCTATTCCTCCCAGGTCTGCTTTTTTAAAAAGTTCATGCTGATGGCCGATACCTCCCCTCAGGTAAAAAGTTGAATTGAGTTTGCCAAATATATAGTTACCGCCCTGGGTCCAATAACTGGCTTGTTTATATTCTTTAATGTTTCTTAGAGTTCCGGCATCGAATTCTATCAGTTGTTTATTGCGAAAATCAATTCTTTTGGCTTCGCGATAACTGACTCCTATGCCATCGGTATTAAGAAGGATACCAAAAGATCTTTCATTACGGAAAAAAACCTTCTGCTGTTCATTTAATTCACCCTGCGCGTACAATGATATTGTACCTAATATAAATATTACCGCTAGTATAAGCAGCTTCTTCATTTTTTGCTAACTTATAAAATTGGATGAATCAAAAAAGCAACCCGGGAAATCAGACATTATTACCTGTCTGCTCAATAGCAGCTCTGGCATGACCCTTGGAATATGCAGGGCATTCCTTTTTATTACATGAGCTGACAACAATAGCAGTAATAAAGGTAACAAGCAGAATAACAGCAATCTTTTTCATATCGATTCAATAATATTAAAGTACAAAAATAATCTTTTCATTCTAAATACAATCTTTGTGCCAAATATAATATTTTCAGGAACCAGATGAACTAATTATGTAGCACATTTTGACCAAGAGACCGAATTCACGGATAGTTAATACGAAGACCGGAGACCGAAGCCGGAAGTCAGGAGACCAAAGAGTTTCATAATCCCCTCTTTACATTTCTTAATCTTCCGGTTTCTGACTTCTGTCTTCTTACTTTTATTTATTATCCGGTTAACAATTTTAACCCGAGATTGTTTCTTTAACATAGATTTAAACATAAACACATGAAAATAAAATCAGTTATATTATTAATACTAATTTATTTTGCGGGTATGAGCGAAGAATCTTATTCACAGGAAAAGCTGCAATTCTATGATCTCACTAAAGCTGAATCATATGTTATAAATAATAAAGGTACCGAATCTCCATTTACAGGTAAGTTCACAAACTACAAGGGAAAAGGAACTTATGTCTGTAAAAAATGCGGAGCTGCACTCTATTATTCATCCGATAAATTTGAATCAGACTGCGGATGGCCGAGCTTTGATAATGAAATAAAAGGCGCTGTTATCAGGATTCCGGATCCAGATGGCATGAGAACTGAGATCGAATGTGCCAACTGCGGTGCTCATCTTGGACATGTTTTTACCGGAGAGCACCTGACTGCTAAAAATGTGCGTCATTGCGTAAATTCTGTGTCACTCGAATTTGTACCGGCTCAGCTTGAAGCCGGAAGATACGGGACTGCAATTTTTGCGGGCGGATGTTTTTGGGGAGTTGATTATTACCTGAAGAAAGCCCCAGGTGTAATTTCAGTTACTTCCGGGTATACCGGAGGAAGTGTAAAAAACCCGACTTATCAGGAAGTTTGTACCGGAAATACTGGTCATGCAGAGGCAGTTAAAATAGTATATGATCCACAAAAAACTTCATATGAAAAGCTCTTTAAGCTTTTCCTTGAGATTCACGATCCGACTCAGATTGGCGGTCAAGGTCCGGATATAGGTGATCAGTACAGATCAGAAATATTCTATCTGAATGAAGATCAGAAAAAAATTGCAGAGGACGACCTGAATATCCTGAGGACCAAAGGTTATAAAATTGCTACAAGAGTTACAAAAGCTTCAGAGTTCTATCCGGCTGAAGCATATCACCAGGATTATTATTTCAAAAACGGCAAAACACCATATTGCCACGTATACACAAAGAGATTCTGATCCTTGACAATACAGTAGAGACGCCCAATTTGGACGTCTCTACAATATTTGTATATCTACCGGGTATTAATCATTATTATTTATAGAAAATGTGACTTTTTTCATGCCGGGAAGTCAGGAAACAATTAACTTTAACTAGTTTTAATTGCTTTTTTCCTGGAAAATGAATTCAAATAATCATCGTAGTCAGACTTTTATCAAACGAAGGACAAAGGTCTGGTTTATCTTTATTGGTTTTGTCATAGCTCTGATATTTCTTAAATCGGGTAAAGCTCTATTATCCTATACTTCTTCCGATAAATATTGTATCTCATGCCATATTCACCCTATGGCGGATCAGAGCTGGAAATTATCAACTCATTATAATAATAATTCAGGAAACATTATACATTGTGTCGATTGTCACCTTCCCCCTGAAGGTCATGGATACCTATTTGCAAAAGCAAAACATGGTTTTAAGGATGCCTGGGGATATTTCTTTAAGGACAGCGCCAAGATTAACTGGCAAGGCAAAAAATTGCTCGAAAATGCCAAAGGATTCGTATATGAAAAATCCTGCCTCGAATGCCATCAGAACCTTTTTCCTGTCAGGTTATCATTAACCGGGGGTAACGCTCATCTTTTCTATACAACAAGTAAAGAGCCATTAAACTGTATCAACTGTCATCTTAATGTCGGCCATTACAACAAAAATGCACTTCATGCCCATGATACAAATTTTGGTGTTACGGTAACAGTAAATCAAGCTGTTTTCACAGAGCCTGCCAAGGTCGAAAAATTTGAAAATTTTAATGAAAAGTTACCCGGAACAAATGTATCTTTTGATATGATTGCAATTCCTGGCGGGACATTTAATATGGGAAGTCCGGAAAATGAACCCTTTCAGAAATCAGATGAAGGTCCTTTAAGAAAAGTAACTCTTTCAAAATTCTGGATTGCCAAAACGGAAGTGACATGGGATGAGTATCTTGCCTTTTTCAGGGCAACAGGGTCCCAGGGCAGAACTGAAGGACAGGTTGTCATAAAAAAGAATGTGGATGCTATAAGCGGAGCCACTCCTCCCTGGGGTGCACCGGATCAGGGTTGTGGAAAAGGATCCAGACCTGCAATTACTATGTCGTGGCATGCTGCCTATGTCTATTGCCAATGGTTATCCAGGGTGACAGGTAAAAAATACAGGTTACCCACTGAGGCTGAATGGGAATACACCTGCCGGGGAGGAAGTAAAACTCCTTATTTCTTTGATGGTAACCCGAAAGATTATACTTCTTCCGGTTTGTTGGCTCTTCCTGATGTTGATGTTGTGATTCTCGCTACTCCGCCACAATTTCGTCCAGCTCATTTTCTTGAGGCTGTTTCAAATAATAAGCATGCATTTCTGGAAAAACCTGTTGCAGTTGATCCTGTTGGTATACGATCAGTAATTACATCTGCAAAAAAAGCAGCTGCTATTGGATTGTGTGTAGTTACAGGTACCCAGCGCCATCATCAGGAAGATTATATCGAGACCTATAAACAGGTTGTTGGTGGCGCAATCGGGACAATCACATCTGCCAAAGCATTCTGGAATCAGGATCATGTATGGTTCCGTGAACGTGAAAAAGGATGGAATGATATGGAATATATGATCCGTAACTGGAACAATTTCTGTTGGTTATGTGGTGATCATATTCTTGACACTCATGTACACAATATAGATGTAATCAACTGGTTCCTGGGTAAACATCCTGAAAAGGCAATCGGCTATGGAGGCCGTCACCGGAGAGTAACAGGTGATCAATACGACTTTTTCAGTATAGATTTTGATTATGGTAATGGTGTCAGCTCGCATAGTATGCGCCGTCAGATAGACAGTTGTGCCAATGGAACCGGTGAAGTTGTTATGGGTACTGAAGGTTTCACCAATTGTGTCAACACAATCTGGGATCTTAAGGGAAAGGTAAAATGGCAATTTGAATATCCGAAAGATGAGAATGGAAATCCCATGAATGCGGTTAAAATTCCTCCTTATGTACAGGAACATATGCACCTGGGTCCTGCTAAAATTGAAATGGGTCCTGTTGATATGGTATTCGAAACACCTATCCCAGGTACTCCTGTAACTGTTTAATATATGAGTATTTATATTTGACTTTAATTCATAATTTATTATTATGGCAAACAAATCATCAAGAAGAGATTTTGTCAAACGATCGGCTGCACTTGTAGCTGGATCGATTGTGCTTCCCCAGATAATCCCTTCTTCAGTGTTTGGAATGGGAAGAACGATAGCTCCAAGCGATCGTATTGTGATTGGTGCAATAGGTACCGGATCGCAGGGTATGAGCAATATAAAAGACTTTCTGAAACTCAAAGATGCCCTGCAATTTGTTGCAGTCTGCGATGTAGATGCCCGGCATCTGGCAAAGTCCAAAGAAACGGTTGACCTGGCAAATAAAAACAATAATTGCCGGACATATGGTGATTACAGGGAATTTCTGGAAAAGGAAAAACTCGATGCAGTATCCATTGCTCTTCCCGATCATTGGCATGGAATAATATATTCAGCTGCTGCTGATAAAAAAATGAATGTATACGGAGAAAAACCAATTTGTCGTACTATAAAAGATGGTCAGACGATTGTAAAAGCTGTAAAAAAGAACAACATTATCTGGCAGACAGGCAGTTGGCAACGTTCTCTGCCCAATTTCCATCGTGGAGCAGAACTTGCCATTAATGGACGGGTAGGTAAGATAAAGTATATTGAAGTCGGACTGCCCGATGGAAACAAGGGTATTGGAACTCCACCTGTTATGCAGGTTCCTGCGGAACTGAACTGGGAAATGTGGCTTGGACCCGCTTTAAAAGTACCATATCGTGGTGTTTCACATTGGGACTGGCGGTGGATACTCGATTATTCAGGTGGTCAGCTGACCGATTGGGCCGGGCACCATATTGATATTGCCAACTGGGGAGCCGGACTGGAACATACGGGTCCTGTTGAGATTTCAGGAGCAGGTGTTTATCCTGTTGAAGGAATCTTTAATGTGCCTGTTGAATATGATTTTCTCTGCAAATATGCAAATGGCATTGAAATGAGGGTAGCAAATGCATCGAGACTTCCTCTCGGTATGGGAATAACATGGCATGGTGATCTTGGCTGGGTTCATGTTAACAGAGGAAACATTACTTCCGCTTCTGATCCAAAAATCCTTGATGAGGTTATTGGTGAGAATGAGATACAATTATATAAGAGCGAAAACCACTGGCAGAATTTCATCGATTGTGTACATTCTGGAAAACCAGCGATAGCGCCGGTTGAGGTAGCTTACAGGGCCGTTTCTGTTGCCTTGCTTGGTGAAATTGCCATGACAACAGGCCAGACAATTAAATGGGATCCGGACAAAGAAGAGATAATAGGAAATCAGAAGGCCTCTCGTTTGTTGAGTCGTCCTTACCGTCAACCATGGACCTTACCAGCAATTTAATCAGAAAATGAAATGAAAAAGCAATATTTATTTTTAGTATTAGTAGCAGGCTTATTAGCCTTCTTTTCTGCCTGTAGTAATGAGACAGTTTATAAAACATTGATAATTACAGGACAGAATAACCATAACTGGAAAGCCAGTTCTCCTGTTCTGAAACAGATTCTTGACGAAACAGGATTGTTTTCCTCTGACATTATGACCACCCCTGAAAAGGGTGGAGATATGAAAACTTTTGATCCTGATTTCTCCAGGTATAAACTTGTTGTTATTGACTATAATGGTGATTCATGGTCGGAAAAAACGAACACCGCATTCGTTGAATATGTAAAAAACGGTGGCGGGGTGGTTATTTATCATGCTGCAGATAATTCATTCCCGGCATGGAAGGAATATAATGAAATAACCGGACTTGGCGGATGGGGTGATAGGAACCAGAAAGATGGTCCATATATTTATTATAAAAATAATCAACTTGTTACTGATACAACTGCCGGTCCGGGTGGATCACATGGAAAAAGAAGAGAGTTTCTGGTAAGAACAAGAATTACTGACCATCCAATAACCAAAGGGTTACCTGTAAGATGGTTGCATGGAAATGATGAACTGTACAGTCAGCTTCGCGGACCGGGTAAAAACATGCAAGTACTTGCAACAGCTTTTGCTGATAGTGCTGCCGGCGGAGGTACAATGAGAGATGAACCTGTACTGATGACAATCACTTATGGGAAAGGCCGGATTTTCCATACTGCTATGGGTCATGCTGATGAAGGTGGTGGCCCTGCTATGCAATGTGTGGGATTTATTGCAACTTTACAAAGAGGAGCCGAATGGGCTGTGACGGGTAATGTAACTCAAAAGGTGCCATGGGATTTTCCAAGTGCTGCCGGCGTTGTGCTGCGTGCCGGCTATAAGGAATTGACTTTGGAAGAAGCTATTGCGAATATCGGTGGCTATGATATTGCAAAAAGCACAAAAAATTTAAGCTATTTGCAGAGTAGTATCCGTAATCTGGCTGGTGATGAGCAGGGTTTGTTAAAACTTGAGAAGATGATGGTAAAAGTACTTACTGGCAATGAGGCTACAGTTGAGGCAAAGAAACTTCTACTCCGCGAACTGAGCTGGATGGGATCAGATTATTCGGTTGCTGCGATTAAAGGTCTTGTTTCAAATGCTGAGCTAAAGGACGAAGCAGAATTTGCACTTTCAAGATTGCAATCTAAATGACAGAGGTAAGAAATAAAGAAAAACAATCAGCCTGTTGACAGGCTGATGTAACGGACAAGATTAAAATATCGACGGAACAGTCTTACCGGTTAAACCTTTATCCACTTGTTCCCTTCCTTATTCGATTTAACAACCGAGTGAATGAACTTCATTCCCCTGACTCCATCATGGACAGTCGGGAATTCCCCGGGAGTAAATTTTTCACCTCTGATGGATTTTGCGGCACCTTTATAAATGTTTGCCAGAGCTTCATAGATTCCCTCAGGATGACCTGATGGCATTGTATGGCTATTCTCGGCAAGCTGTTCATTATACCCGTGAGCAGGTTTAAAAATTTTGGCTGGCTCGGTATCGCTTAACATATACAGATAATTCGGGTTCTCCTGACTCCATTTAAGGCTGGCTTTTGATCCGTAAACAGCAATTGTAAGGTTATTCTCTTCTCCTCCGCAAACCTGGCTGGCCCTGATAACTCCTTTCAGATTTTTGCTGAAACGCAATAAAACGGTTCCATCAAGATCAAGCTGGATATTCTCTTTGACAGGATTAAGATCAGAGAGTACTTCATTTACCTCAAGGCCTGTTGTATATTCAATAAGATTAAATGCATGCACGCCGATATCACCCATACAGCTGCTTTCACCGGCATGTTTGGGATCAAGTCTCCATACACCTGTTATCCTGCTACCGGTACCATGAATTATAGAATTGATCCAACCCTGATAGTACTGAGCATCAATACGTTGAATTGTACCCAGCAACCCTTTTGCAATAATATCCCTCATCTGACGGATCATCGGGTATCCTGTATAGGTGTGAGTCAGAGCAAATGTCAGCTTCTTTTCTGAAACCAGTTTTTCCAGTTCTTCTGCTTCCTTAACAGTTATTGTCATAGGTTTTTCGCAAACCACGTGAAATCCGGCACCAAGAAGACTTTTTGCAAAAGAATAATGCAGTGCATTAGGAGTGACTATTGACACAACTTCCATGCGTTCATCCAAAGGTAAGGCTGACTCCGCTTTGATAAGTTCGTCTACACTTTTATAGCAGCGGCCGGGACTGATACCCTCATTTTTTGCAAACAGTTTACTTTTTTCGTAATCAGCATCAAACACACCGCCTACCAGTTCGAAATCGTTGCAGATCCTTGAAGCACGGCGGTGAGCGTCTCCGATGAAGGCCCCAATCCCCCCACCGATCATTCCCATCTTTATTTTTTTCATACTTAATACTTTTATCTTTTTACTTTTATCTTTTGTCTTTTACTAAACATGTTTTCTCTTCCAGATATGCAGGAAAATGAAGGCGATAATCAGCACAGCCGGTACAAATGCAACAAATCTTAATGTATGTTCACCACCTGTGAGCTGAGCTGAAGCCCACATTGCAGCTTCTTTTGTTCCTGCAAGGGCTGATTTTAATACTTCAACTGTCTGCCCGGCTGGTACGGCCGCAATAGTCTGTGAATCAAAAATAGCGCCCAGAACTGGTTGAGCAATTGCTCCACCGAGGAAACCGATTCCACCCATTATAGCAAGACCCAAAGCACCGCTTTGAGGAATATTTTCAGATACAAATCCTAACATTGAAGGCCAGAAAAATGCAACGCCCAAAGCAAAAATTCCTGCTGATGCAAAAACCATTGCTCCGCTTGTATAACCCATCAGAATACATCCTATAAAAGCAAGAATGGAAGAGGTAAGTAAGACAACAGTCGATTTAAGATTATGTATCAATGTACCTCCAAACTGACGGGCAAGGGCCATAATACCTGATATCCAGACAAGGAGAAGTATAGGATTATCAGAAACATTGGCCAGCAAAGCTGCAATCCATTGGTTTGTTCCAAGCTCTGTTCCGGCGGTAAGGATCATACATGAAGCCATAAAAATGAATAACGGACTGACGCATGCTTTTAACATGTCTTTATAGGTAAAACCTGAAACGACACGTTCTGTTTGTGGAAACACCTTATTAAGAAACATATAACCGTAAACAAACGTCGGGAGCAACATTATTCCCATAGCGTAACGCCAGTCTACCAGACCGATTTTATTAAACAGATATACTGCCAGACCTCCAATTACGATACCTGTTGGAAACCAGGCATGAAAACGGTTTAAGCGCCGGGTTTTCTGATCAGTGTACATGCTTGTTATAAGGGGATTACAGGCAGCCTCAACACTGCCGTTGGCTATACCGATCAACAATGTAGAGATAAACAATGACCAGAAGCCTGTTGCAATAATTGTAAGGACAATTCCGACAACATGGCAGAAGAAAGCAATTGAAATGATCCTTCCGATGCCAATAATATCAACCAGTGGTCCGCCAAAAATCATGGCCAGGGTAAAGCCCCAGAATGCGGTACCGACAATCCATCCTACCTGGGTATGCGTGAGGTTGAACTCTGTAGCCCATGCTTGCACAAAGGAACCCCTGGTGGCAAAGGCTAATGCCGTAACAACCAATGCAACACAACTTGCGTTGAACAATTGAGTTTTCTTTACAGTATCCATTTTAAGGTTAAGGTTAAGGTTAAGGTTAAGTTGAGTGCCGGTTTATTTTTTTTCAAAAGCTGCATCAAATGCAATATTTGAAGAAGGAAAGTCAACTTTACGGACAAATTCACAAGCCTCTTTTGCACCAAACTCCCTGTCCATTCCGCTATCTTCCCATTCAACTGATAATGGACCTTTATAGTTGATGCGATTGAACGCCCTGATGATCTCTTCAAAATTGATATTGCCATGACCAAGGCTTCTGAAATCCCAATAACGGCCAAGAGTTCCAAATTCAGTATGACCACCGAAAACCCCTGCTTCTGCTGGTACTTTTGACCACCCCACATCTTTCATATGTACATGGAAAATCTTTTCGGCGAAAGTGTAAATAAACTTCACGTAATCAACACCCTGATAACCAAAGTGAGACGGATCAAAATTAAATCCGAAGTTAGGATGGTTATTAACCGCCTTCAGGGCTCTTTGTCCCGAAATTATATCAAAAGCTATTTCAGTCGGATGGGCCTCTAGTGCAAAGTGAATACCAAGTTCATGGTATTTATCCAGAATTGGGATCCAACGTGCTGCAAAGTCTGCATATCCCTTATCAATCATAGCCGGAGTAACAGGAGGAAATGAGTAGAGGAGAGGCCATACAGAACTTCCGGTGAAGCCGGTGACGGTATCAACTCCCAGCCTTTTAGCTGCTTCTGCAGTACTTACCATCTCGAGAGCTGCTCTCTGACGAACACCTTCCGGATCTCCATCACCCCAGATATAGGCTGGTAAAATACTTTTGTGCCTCTCATCGATGCGATCACAAACGGCCTGACCAACAAGGTGGTTAGCAATAGCAAATACTTTAAGTCCGTTTCTGGCTAGTATCTCTTTCTTTTTGCGGCAATATGCATCATCAGCTTTATTTACCTCAAAATGATCACCCCAACACGCAAGTTCCAAACCGTCATAGCCAAATGCTTTGGCTTTCTGACATAATGTTTCAAATGGCATATCTGCCCATTGGCCTGTAAATAGTGTAACTGGTCTGCTCATAATTATTGTTTTTAAGAATTAAAATCTATAACAAGTATAAAAAACATTCTTCTAAATAGCAATAATATTTTCTCACCGACCTTAAGTCTGCAAAAATCTGTGAAAGAAATATCCCGATCTGATTGTGGAAGAGGCTATTAATTTTGCGATACTTTTCGCGGTAACCACACTTCCATTTTAGTTATTCCCCTGTTACACCAGCTATAATAAGGAATTGCAACAAAATGTTGTGTTTTTGACTAGTTTGGATAGTCCATCAGTCGATGTGTTGAAAACAGTTTGTTCTCCGGAAACAACAATAACTCCGTTTAACTTATTTTTTTCGAATTCTGCCGATAAAAGAGCATCATCAGGCAGCATCAAATTTTCAGACATATTGTGGTTATCGACTCCTTCAATGCAATATACAATAGGACCCCGTTCGAGTGCAACTTTATTTCTGTCTGCCGCTACGTTTAAGTTGGCAACTATTCTATGAATGTTTAAAGGAAGGTTGTATTCGATCAGATCGCCTTTCTTCCATTCGCGGTCGATTACTGCATAGTTATTTTCGGTTTTAAATTCTGCATTTTTACCATTTACCCTGACAACTACAGTTTCTTTTGCAGGGTTGATATAGGAATATAAATTGCCGGGTACCGGCTGATTCCTGACCCACCCGGGAATACGAATATAAACAGCAAACTTTGATCTATTGGAAGGATCGATTGTTATCTTCACATTGCCATTCCATGGATAATTGGTTTGTTGATTCAATTCAACCGATGTTTTTGAATTGAGATCGATTTTGGTAGAGCTTGCTACAAAAAGGTTAATATAAATAGTGTTTTGCTTCCGTGCGTAAATATATCCGGGAACTGAAGGCAAAAAACGACATAAATTTGTAGGACAACATGAACAATCAAACCATGGCTGGCGATTCAATGATCCTCTGTTAAAAGGAAATTTGGCATCGCATTCCAATGGATTTGGATAGAAAAATGTTTTCCCATCCAGCCCGACACCGGCAATAACGTTGTTATATAAGCTCCGCTCCATTACATCGATATATTTAGCATCACCATGAAGCAGGAACATTCTGTAGTTCCAATATACATTAGCTATGGCAGCGCAGGTTTCGTTATATGAGGTTAGATTGGGAAGTTCATAGTTATCTCCAAACCGTTCACCATCGTGAATAGCTCCAATGCCTCCTGTAATATAGAATTTTTTTGAAACCATATTGTCCCAGATCTTATCTATGGCATTTATATAATCAAGGTTCCCTGTAAAAACAGCCACATCGGTCACCCCCGAATATAAATAACCTGCCCTGACAGCATGACCTACTGCTTCATCCTGCTGAACAACAGGAGCCTGGTCCTGATAATAGCTTTTCTTAGGATCGATTGTTTTTCCCCTGCAATCGATGAAAAACTTAGCTAAGTCAAGGTATTTCTGCTCTTTGGTAATGCGATACAGACGTACCAATCCCATTTCAACTATTTCGTGCCCCGGAGCATCGTTTCGTTTTCCGGGACCAAAGACACTTACAAGTAGATCGGCATTTTTCAGGGCTATATTCAGGAAGTTGCGCTTGCCTGTTGCCAGATAATGGGCAGAAGCAGCTTCGAACAGGTGACCTGAATTGTATAACTCACGGCTAAGTACTGATTCCTGCACCCACCGTTCTTTACCTGACCAAGTCATGTGGGTGTGCCGGATCGATGGTCCGGGCAGTGTACAAATAACCGTCCGGTTCCTGGGCTTTGGCCACTATATTGATTAAACTATCTACATATTTATCGAGGGCAGGGTCGGGATGCACTGACATCGAAAATGAAGCCCCTTCGATAATTTTATAAATGTCAGTATCATCAAAAGGGAAAGTGGTTAGAAATTTCCCGGTCTTTTTAGCTGCGAGAACAAAGTTTTCAACCCTGCCTGTTTCTTCACATTTTTTAAA
>Ga0209539_1000689_pt1 | contig 18954 bp, 22 predicted proteins | sample BarGraNGADG00312_2_FD_184499 | JGI IMG/M metagenome (GOLD analysis project Ga0209539, IMG submission 184499) | Arctic peat soil microbial communities from Barrow, Alaska - Barrow Graham LP Ref core NGADG0011-312 (SPAdes) (version 2) | ecosystem: Environmental > Terrestrial > Soil > Wetlands >... | reverse complement strand
ACTTTTCCATAGTTCAAAAGTCTTATTATCCGAAAATGACATTCGGATCCTTTTACCTACTAATTTTTTCCCTGTTATTGTTTCTATTCTTGGCTGCATAGCTTATTAATTGTTAATTAGTACGGAGAGTTAATTCTTTAATATATTTAAGTATTAAATCCGGATGGTCCCGATGTATGTAGTGTCCGCCTTCAAGCTCGATAATTCTTGCATTCTTAAAGCCGGTAATTATTTTTTTATGATATTTATACCAATTTGATTTTGATGCAGAAACTAAAATTATGGGTAAATCTTTAGACATATTCAGGTTCTTCATATAAACCATGTTGGGTATAAACTGGAACCATTCTTTAGAATATTTCGGAGCATGCTTTGTTCTATACCATTCAGTACCACCTTCAATATATTCTTTCAGTTTTTTTCTGACATGCTTTCCCAGTATGCTTCCGGGGCCGGGTCAAACAATAAAAGTCCTTTCACATCATCAGAGAACTGACTTGAAAAATATCTGGTAATATAACCTCCCAGGGAATGTCCAACTAAAATGTAAGGTGGATTAATATTCTCATGGTTTAGTATGCTTTTCAATTCAGCGACCATATTAGGGATGGTCCTTTTCAGTATTGATGAATCTGATTTTCCAATATCTGCACGGTCATATAAAAAAACATGAGCGTATGAGGCTACAGTATCCGGAATCGAGCCCCAGGCCTCAAGGCTATCCGACATGCCACTTTCAAATATTACTGTTACTTTTCCACCTCCATACTCTTTAATACGAAACTTTTGTCCGTCTACGTTAGAATATCGTTCCTGACCTTGCAGGTTCAAACAAAAAAACAATATGATAAACGCCAAAGTGCTTTTCATATCCTGCACATTTATGTTATTTACCGGTATCCTCATGTAGTAGTGTCCAGAATCTTAGTAACATACGATCTGTCAGTAATGGAAATACTCTGACTTCGCTAAAAAACATTAGAGTTGTCATAATTTATGACATAATGCGAAAAATTTTCAATTTCAGAATTAAAAAACTCATTTGTAGTTTTGAACAAGGTTAAATTGGAATTCCATTCTGACGGCTTTTTTAAGATTATTGGATAAACCTGATTAATTCCATAATTAATGGTTTTCTCAGGTATCCATGCTCCATCTGAATAATAACCGTTGTTAAATGTTTGATATCCAATATTGATAAATTCGATCAGCATTTTCTCGTTTTTTATTGAAATAACGGACGTATAATTACAGTTATCGCCGGTTATGAGATTAACAGAATTACGGAGAATTATTTTTCCGCCATCCAGGTTTGAATATAGATAGGAGGGGAATAATCCATAATTTGTTGATAGATATTCCAGTATCCGGGTGAAAAGTTTTTCCTTATTAATACCAGCAAATTCTTTAAGAAATGAATAATGAACTTGTCCGGTTTGATCCAGGGCTAAATCAGGATATTTACTTATTTTTTTTATTGTCTGGTTCCATTTTGTCCAGATTGTTGAGAATTCAGCTTGTTCTATCTTTTTGGCCAACAACTTCTCATATATAATTGCTTTCTCAATCGAATCTGTTTGCGCATAAAGATTTGATCCAAAAACCAGGATTAAAAGAATTATTGAATTTTTCATAGATTAATGATTTTAAGGATATATAGTTGATTGTCTGTAATGCTTTCGCCACGTCAGTCACATTTAAACTAACGATGTAATAATCACAATGTCAATGCAATATTTATTTAAAATATATTATGCAGGCAGTATTGCTTATCAAATCTATCAAATAATATTTGCAATGTAAAAATATTGTGTGTCTTGTTTAATACTTCTCCCACGATTTTTTGAAAAACTATCAAAAGCACCCTACTGACATTTCCAGGTCAAAATATACTGCAAATCATCAAATGAGCCGGCAATTTCTTTTAAATGATTAATCCACGTTCCGGATAATCCATTATAAAGTGAGGTTAACTCGAAATGAGCTAAGGCAATCCCCATATCAATATCATGCAATCCTTTTTCTTCGTACCTCTTGTTTATTGGTTTCTTAAAAAAGTGAAATTCATTGGTTGTATCATCGAAGAAGATTCTCCAGGGTTGAGAATTTCCGGAAGAGGGAGCTAATCTCACCATTTCCAGAGAATCAGAATATTTATTTATCAGGGCAGGAGTGATTGGTGTTTTTGATTTATAATTGAAAAACAATTTTTCCCAACTCTGCCTTTTTGAAGCACCAACGTTAAATCGTAAAAATTTATCGAGGTTTGTCAGTTTATCCTGAGAGTAACCTATTATCACAATGCCTGGTATTTCAAAACCATTTTCTCCGTGTATATCATTAAAATATGTATCGTCAAAGTAACCAATCCAGCATGTTGAAATATTCATCCCGGTGGCTTTTAATACCACCTTTTCCATAAGGTATCCGTAATTTACTCTTGAATCTAAAGTAGATTTTGACTTTCCCAGTATATAAGTGTTGTGTCCCTGAATTATTCCATAGTCAAGCTTCATTTTTTTGCCTTCAGGTTTAATTTCAACAATACTGAGGTTGATGATCTCATTACTCAGGAGCTTTCCATTATCCCTCATATAGTTTTCAAGGTCTTTCTTTTCAGCTGGACTTAATAATACCTGATTAAATGATCTGCAAGATTTCCGTTTTCTGATTATTTCAATAATGTTCATAGTCTGTCTTTCAATAATGAGTCAAAAGGCGGATGTGTCTCTTTATTGGTTATTGGGATTTAATAAATTAGTCGCGTGCAGGGGACAACCGGAATGCTACCATTTCCTGTGAGTTGCGAACTACCAGGACATGGCCAACCAACACAGGATGGTTCCAGGTTTTGCCCTTAATTGCCGGGAACAGAGCAAGTTGCGCGAACTTGTCAGGAGTTGCTCTGACCAACGCCAGTTCACCCTTTTCCGAAAGTACCAGCAATAGATCCTGATCGGCCAATAGGATAAGTTGGCCTCCAAAGCGTCCACCTCTCCATTTGCGATTTCCTTTCTCTGCATCGATGCACACTATACCCGGACCTTCAAGGCCAAAAACATGACCTTTGTGAATTACATAGTCATTAAAGTAGGGTTTAAATCCGATTGATGACCAGCGTTCTTTGATGTTCCATCTGCCTGATTCGTTTTTGATTGTAAGACGCTGCATCCCTTTCATATTGCCTGCATCAATCAGAATATCGCTATCAGTAATTTGAGATGGCTGAACTATGCGGCTACCCACCAACGGTAACTTCCATAGTATCTTACCATCAGCCGGGGAATAGCTGGTCGCACCTTCATTATTCATAAATAAAACCTGTCTGACACCATCCAGTGTAACTAATTGTGGAGAGCTGTAGCTTTCTCCTTTATCAGAACCTGACCAACTCAGGTTGCCGGTAACGTGGTTATACGCAAGGAGTTTATCAGCTATTGCAACTATTACGACACTGTCAACTACTAAAGGAGAACTTGCGTAGCCCCAACCCGGTAGCTTTACATCAGTATCATTGGCTGCATTACGAGACCACACTACAGTACCGTCACGTTCATCAAGCACATTCAGAACTCCTGTAGCACCTAATGTGTATACACGACCTTTGCTAAGAGTTGGTGTCGAACGGGGACCAGCGCCTGCATGCGCGTCCCAGAAGCGGACTTTATCGCCATGCCTCCATACCGGATCTCCTGTATTCAGGTTGTAGCAGGTAACCATCTCAAAATCACCCCGCTGTTCCTGAGTATAGAGCAAAGTACCATGGATTGCAAAGGATGAGCAACCCGGTCCAACGGATCGGCGCCACATCTCAACAGGTGGAAATTTAAACCAATCCGTCTCAATCCGCACTCCATGGATAATGCCGTCACGATTTGATCCTCTGAAGCCAGGCCATTCTGCTTCTGTTGCCATTGCTGCCGAATCCAGAGGTATCTTTATAAGTTTATCGTTCGTCTGGGCCAGAAGCCTCTCCTCGGCTGTCTTTGCCCACCGCCATGAGAAATCAAAATGAGCATCACCGGTCATTCCATTTGTACGGAGGAAGACCCAGAATCCGGATGCTAGCAGGATCGTAGCGACCATAGTTGCCGGCCGGGATACTTTAGAGAAATTACGGCTGGCTACCGTCCATAAAACAAAAGCAAGACTTAACACCGGGATGGAGAAAAAAGGAAACATCATTCCCATCATAGCTGTTTTAATCGACTTGTCAAGGATTTGCGATGTTGCAACAAGTGCCAGTATCATTAGAACAATTGCACCCCAGCGTTCCAATCTGTGGGCTCTGCTAAAGAATGTCCACCAGACAACAATAGCTAACCCACCTATAACGCCGCCAAACAAGCCAATGGCAGTAGTACCAGGTACAACAGCGGGAAGAACAAATCTTACCAACCACTGCAGTATTACGATGACAACTCCCGGCCATAGCCGTAGCAGCTTCTGCTGAGCCGGCTCATTTGATAATACTTTTTCGCTTTTACTAAACATATTCTCAGGTTTCTATATTGTTTTAAATAGTTATTACAACTTTCCCCCGCATGTGTCCTTCTGAATGCCCATCAGTCGCGCCATCAAAGGTTTCCCGCTCACCTGAACAGGATTATGTAGTTTTGTTAAAAACATATATGCAAATTAATGAATATTTGGTTATCAAGATATTTTTTATAAAAACTCCCAACATGCCGGCGGAACCGATGACCGTTTTGTGTGAGGAGCTTGTGAGACTAAGTCTGATCATCATTAACCCGAACGGTTATGGGAAAGTGGTTTATTTAAGGTCCTGAAAAACAGGTAATCAATATACTAAAACACCGGTATGCATTGTCATCTTCCATTCGCTGCCAATCTGGAATTGTCAAACAAATCCTGCCATCCTTTACACCATCTCTCTTTATCAAATTTTCCGAGCACCATTTCCCAATCCATTGGATCATGAGATTGCGTGGTTCTTGGCCATGGCCAAACCATATCAGGATGAAAAATAGATATAAGAAGATTAACGTCTTGTGTATCCCATGCTCTTGTCTCTCTGTTTATGATCTCTGTAATTTCTAATTCTTCTTTAGTCATGATGATTTAATTTTTATTCCTCTGTTAATCCGATTTATAGATTTTCAGGACTCTTACAGGTTTTTTTCTTAAATTTATTGAGATTTAACAAATAGTCAATTAATTATTTTCTGTATTTATAAACATCACTCTTAATTTATTAGGCAACATTTAAGATTTTAATATGTCTTTCAGTTAATTCTGTAATCAATAAACCTGAAATCATAAAAAGAAAAGTTTTCCCCTTGCTTTTAGCCTTTGTGCCGGTTTTCATTTTGCAGACTTTCTGCGTTGCTTATTAACAGGATCACGCTGCTATAACCGATTCCATTTATTCCGGTATCTTAAAAGAACAAAGAACAATTAAACTACTCTTGCCTGAAACCTATAAACCCGGATCAGCAGAGAAATATGAAGTTATTTATTTAACAGACGGAGAGTGGGCGATGGACTTGTTTTCATATATATATAAATTTGCAAAAAACGATAATTATGTTCCTCCTGCTATAATAGTGGCTGTGCCAAATGCATATATTGATAAAGCTAATCAGCGTGACAGGGATTTTTTACCTGTACATGTTCCTGTGCCTGCAATATCCGGAGGAGCAGAGAATTTTCTTTCCTTCTTTAAAAATGAATTAATCCCTTATGTTGACAAGGCTTATCCGACCAATGGGACTAATTCACTTTATGGACATTCATATGGTGGTTTGTTTGTGGTATATGCTTTACTAACTGAACCTCAATCATTCGGATCGTACTATGCAACTGATCCTCCTTTCAGTTTTAATGATGATTATCTGATTAAAATGGCAGCCCAAAAGCTGGAAAATCTACCACCAAACAAAATATTATGGATTGCCGGTATCGAATCAACTTACAAAGGCCAGGGAATAAATCGTTTGGATTCGGTTCTGCGACTTAAAGCACCGGCAGCTTTGCATTGGAAAATGGCTACATTTCCAAATGAGACTCATAATAGCGTAAGATTAAAAGCGATGTACGACGGAATTAAGTTTTCCTATTCAGGGTATTCAAATACTTCCCTCAATTTCCATCCGATGAACGGTATTTTACTAAAGGATAAAGCAATTACGATATGGGTGGAAAGCAGTTCTGACCTCAGGTATACCATTGACGGGAGCGAACCGGATTTGACATCCAATAAGGTGGTGGATTCAAAAGTCACAATAACTGGTCCGGCTCAATTAGTACTGAAATCATTTTCTACCAGTGGAAAATATGATAAGATAACCAGAGGTTATTTTGAATTAGGGCAAGCATTGCATTCAGTTCCAAAACCAAAAAAGATCAAGCAAGGTGGGTTAAAGTATTCATATTATGAAGGTAACTGGGATAAACTGCCTGATTTCAAAAAACTAATACCTGTTAAGACCGGTGTGGCGGATAGTGTTTTCAATATCAACAAACTGCCTTCTAAAACTAATTATGCGTGTCTGTTTGAAGGTTATTTTGAAATTGTCGAGGATGGTTATTATTATTTCGCGATTGTTTCAAATGATGGTGCAAAACTATTCCTTGGGAATAAATTGATTATTGATAATGATGGTGTTCATGCTACTGAAAGTGTGAAATCATTTGTTCTTCCTTTGAAAAAGGGTTTTTATCCTGTTCGCGCAGAATACTTCCAAAAAGACGGAAATTCTGTTTTTCAGTTACTCTATCTAAACATAGAAACCATGAATGCAACAAACTATCCTTTTAAGTTTCAATATAATATGAATTAAACTTTATAATTCTTTAAGTCCAAAATTGGACCACTGCACGATCTGGGGCTTTACAAACTGACGCTTAGTTTGTTCAATTGTCAATCCTCTGATTTCTATATCGTCGATATTCCCGGGTTCCATTTTTATCTGATGGGCCAGGGTGAAAGCAGGTATTTCATTTATCTCAAAACCCATTAATGTCGCTCCAACCATATCAGTTGCAAGCGGACATGTACCGGCAATTATTAATCCCATTTCCAATAATGTACCTGCTGTCGGGCCATTTCCTTCCATGGCTGTTGTTGCATCAATAACAGAAAGTCCGGTTTTAACTGCCCGGTTAATATCGATAATTTCAAATGCTACTCCTTTAGAACCTTTCTCAAGAGCTCTGTCGTGCAACCATGACCTCATAGCAAAATACTCTGTACCAGGATAAAGTCCAATCAGGTTCTTCATGGCAAGTGTGACAGTTGCCAGAACATGAGTTTTCATCATTGGTATTGAACATACCAGGTCGACCTCAGTAAGAATTTTATGGATTTTTAAAGATTTTGCAGCAAATCCGGCAGGTAAAGGAACTTCCACAATATACCCTGAATGAAGATTTATCAGAGGTATGTTTAATGATCTCGCCATTTCAGTATATCCAAGGGTATCAAAAACAGATTGCTGCATTCCATCAAGAATTTCCTTCTTTTTTGTTATAAATGACTCATCTCCAAATGAGTTAAACGATTCAGCAGCAGCAGAACCTTCTCCGATCATTACTTCTTTTCCGGATTTTTGAAATATCCTGGCCATTGCCTTCACGACTTCAAGATTGGTTGTATATTTTTTATCCGGTGCAACAAGATTAGGTTTGAGTAAAATGCGATTCTGTCCACTGGTCACAGTTTTTACACCACCTAAAAGGTCAATTGCCTCTTCAACTGCTTTAGCAGTATTTCCATCTTTTACACGCACAATACTTACGATATCTTTTCGTGATTTTACATTTTGGCTACTATCATCAATAATTTTCATTCCAAAAGCTGTAGATCCAATTGCTACAGCTGCTGCTGAGCCAATAAATTTACGTCTGGAGATTTTTACCTTCTTCATTTATCTTCAATTTAATATTTTCTTCGGTCTCGTGAGGCAACGTAAATCACTCATACCTCAGAGCGTCCATCGGATTAATACGTGATGCTTTGTAAGAATGAACATATACCGTACAAAGGACCACGGCTGCTGCTACTGCAAATGAGATGACAAATACCCACCAGTTAATAGCAGTCTTGAAAGCAAAATTATTTAACCACTTTGTCATAAAATAGAATGTTACTGGAATGGAAAGCAGGGCAGCCGCAATTACGAGGTACATATTGTTTTTCAGGAATGAATAAACAATTGATTGTTCTGAACTCCCGAATGCTTTCTTAATACCTATTTCCTTTATTCTCGAGCGTGCAACGAACAGGGTAAGTCCAAATAATCCGAATGCAGCAATAAGAAGGGTAAAGAGAGCAAATATTGAAACAATTGTACTTAGATTTCTTTCGGAAGAATAGATATTCCTGATTATCTCTTCTATTGTTGTGAACCGGAATGGCCTGTCGGGAGTTATTTACCACTCCGACAATTGTTTGACCAAGAGGATTCTGTCCGTGGAAAACCTTTTCTGCCAGGGAACGTGAGAGAACTATGGAATTCTGATCATCAAGCTGATCCTTATCAGAAGAGCCACTGATCAATGGAAGTGTAAAAATGTCAAATATATCGGAATCAGTTGCAATAGCATCATTAACAGTAAAGACTTCTTCCTTATACTTCAGTCTGAATCCACGCATATATCTTACTCTGACGGCTTTCTCAATCTGCGGAAATTCATTTTTTAATGCCGTAGCCAAAACGTAAGGAGTCCCGGACATTGTCTTTTTGAAATCGACGTAGTAGTTAAGTACTCTGTAAACCCTTTTGCTGTTTTTGTGGTACCGGTCGTAGCTGAGTTCATTAATTACAAAAAGGAGCATTATAAATGAAGCTGCAAGAGCTATTGAAAGACCCATTAAATTAATTCCGGCAAATATTTTATTATGCTTTATAAACCTGATAGCCGATTTAAGAAAGTTTTTTAACATAATCTGTGAATTGAGTTGTCGATTTTTTATTAATCAGGAGAATATTTAATGGTTCCTTATTTAATATTGGATTGTTCACGGGACCCTGGTGAATGCAGTAGTTTGATGTTATGCAACCCTGACTATATGTTATCCAACAATAGCCGGATAAAGATCATTTTTCCGCATTAAAAAGCTCAGGCTATTTTTTTACCAGCAGTTGGACCTGGTTTAAGGGAATGAATTTCCGATATTTGAATTATTACAACAGCAAGGGGCTTGCGCATCCCTAATTTTACAGACATTGCGGCTGCCTGTTCATATAATTCTCCACTTTCCTGCAATGAAGCAGTTCCAACAAATCTATATCCATCTAAAATGTCGCGATTTACGATAGAAATAGAAACTTTTGATCCTCTCTTGATATTTGCGTAAGTTGCACCGCCTGTTCCTTCGGTAAAAATAAGAGAATTGTCAGATAAAACGCGGGTTGACCGTTTGGGTGCCACGTTAGGCGTTCCGTCTGCATTGACTGTTCCTACAAAACATTGTTGTGTCGCAATCATATCTTTCATTTCCGGTGTCAGTGTTGCCATGTCTTTTCTATAATTTATTTTACATATTCAATTATGTCAATTCAAAATTACGATTAGTTTACTGTACCGTCAATGATATGCTCGGATTATTAAAGGTTGTTCTGATGCGAATGTCTCGTCGAAAACAAAATTATCCGGGCTATTCGGTTAAGTCATACCTCTTAATTGACTAAAATCTTCCATAGGCAACAAACGCTGCAAGCAAAAAAATGAATACATTAATTGCAATACCCTTATATTCATTCTTTTTTAAATGAACAATATTTGTTGCTAAAACCATTATTACACAAAATCCTGTTGCAGAAACAGGTGTAAGAATGGGAACTATACCAGTTAACCATGGGACTATTAGTCCAATTGCGCCAAGTAACTCAGAGAGTCCGATGAACCTGACGGTGCCCAATGAGAAGTCATTCACCCAGGGGAATTGTTTCTCTAATTTTTCTTTTGATTGCGTCAATTTCGTCAGACCAGCAAATGTAAACATTGCTGCGAGTGTTCCCTGAATAATCCAAAGTGATGTATTCATAATCAAATTATTAGTTGGTTACTATTTGAATTATAAAGGTACTGATTTTTGGGGCATAATCTTTTAATAAATGTATAGCTCAGTCCAATCAGACTTAGTGGTCTTGGAATGAATGTTTTATCCGGATAGTAATAGTTTTGGTCATTTTTTTCAGAGTTTCTTTCAAATGAAGTGGAGACTTAATCGGGAAGCATTAACCTTGCTAAAAGTTGTTTTAGAATTGGTGAGATTCTTGAAGTTTTTGACTAAATATATAACAGGAAGTCACCGGATACAAGAGATACGTGGCAACAGTCTGCTGTCACTACAAAGCGTTTCTTAATTATTAATGTGTCCCGAATATAACCCTGAAATTCAATTTCAACGTTGATATTTCTAAGCATAGCTCTTTCACTGTCACTTACAAGCGGATAATATCCCGAATTATCATTTAGAATGTTATCATTAATTGTAATATCCTTATTATCTGAAACTCTAAGAACTTTATAACCAGTCAATTGAATAGCACTACTGTCAGAACTGTGTTTAATCTGAATAATGATAAACCTGTATTCCTGGGTGCAAAGGGCAATAGCACAATTTGTTTTATTGTCTCTGTCACAGTCAAATAACAATACTGAGAGCAGAATGAAACATATAGTACAATATTTTTTTAAGATAATCATTTCTTTAAGTCTATGATTTAGTCCATATTTATGTTGTAGTTTATTTGTTTTATTGTTTTACCAGTATTGGTTTATTAACAACAAAAACTGTTCCATTAATATTCAGGTTTTTAAATCTGGAATAATGAACTTCAGTCGTATGGATTTTACCGGTTCTGATGGAATCTGTTTTTCGGAAAATAATTCTCCGCTAGAGGGAGGAGGGCAAAGCTTTTTCTCTGTTTACATTCTCTGTAATTTCTGATTCTTCTTTGGTCACATAAATCCCACATATACAATACTGAGTTTATAACTCCATCGTTTATCGTTTAAAATAAAATAAAAGTACAGGGATGCAGAAGAGTACCAAATTGATTGTCAAATATATTCAAAGACCGACTTCATTCAGTATCCAGAATCGTCCCCAGACTTCTTCAAAAACATGCGCCACATGATAAACTATCAATAATAGATAGAAAATAATAACCTTGTTTTTATTCATAAAATATCCTTATTCCAAGCCCTCAAGAAGGATAGTGTCACATTTGGATGCATTTAATCTGTGTTTAAGGATCTTTTGATAATCATCGGAATAATACCACTCCTCAAAATCCTTTTTACTATTGAATTTTATCAATACGGACTTTGTGTAGTTCCATTCACCCTCTAACAGAACAGGTGATTCGTCAATTGCAAGATACTCTCCTTTATATCTGGAAAATATGTCATCAAACTTATCAAGATATTTCTCGTATTCATCGTGATTATGAATCTTGATCTGGGCAACGAAGTAATGAATCATGATATCCGTATATTAGTGTGTAACGTGTTAATTCAAAGTAAAATGGATCATTCTTTATATTGCCAAAGGATTCAATCTGTCTATCCTTAATTTTCTTTTTGGTCTCAAACATTGTTTGGAGCTGTTAAATAGATTTATCGGGATAAAGCGTTCCGCCTTTGGTAATCCACGATACCCCGAAAGCGATCAGGGCAACTGTCTCTGCCCAGAAGACAAAATATGAATAGGTCAGGTCAGAATTCGGATCTTTCGATTTCATTCTCAAAAGTTTAAATCCTTACACCTCACACTTTACGACTCACGCCTCACACCTTATCTTCCTATAGACTGGCTTTTGCTATCGCTCTCCACGTCTATCTTCCGGTCGAGCTTTTTAACATTCTTGCCCTTGTTGAATTTATACGAATAGCTGATCTGGACAAAACCTGCAACATTAAATCCAATTATATTCGTTGAGTTAAAGTAAGGTGTCTCAGTAATGGTTTTCTGGAAATTAATTTCCCGTGAAAAGGGCAGTAACCAAAATAGGCCTATACTATGATCCTTGATTTGCTTCTGGCCACCAATACCATAAAAAGCAATGCTGTATGTTTTACTCTGGGCACTCATATTTACACCGTTAAAACTCATAAAAACAAATGCCGTAGCTGTCTTCTTTTTGTCAAGTTGAGCAAATGCATAGCTTGTTATACTATAGGAGAAATAATCAAGGCCGGGGATAGTGACTGTTTGCCCGGTGTACTCGTTAATATGTCCTTTATAAATCCTTGCGTTTATATTTACATACCACAACATGGTATTAACACCGCCACCTGTCTCATAGCCACTAAGCAGGTTAAAGGGTTTGGTAAATGTGGTCAGGGTACCACTTATGGGTGAGGTTATTACCTGGTATTCACTCCCGATTTTATCGGTATAAAACTCCTTATAAACATATGGTGAGAAATAATTGCTCCCGAAGTTCCATGTATAGGTAAGCTGCAGGCGGTCACGATAATCGGGCTTAAGATTCGGATTACCAACAGATATATCATAATTCTGTCCTATTTTATAATACGGATCCATGTTATAGATTCCGGGACGGTTAATTCTTCGATTGTATGTGAATTTCAGGTTATGGGATGCCGAAAATTTATATTGAAGATTTGCAGATGGCAGGAAACAGGTATAGTTTGGTTCAGTAACCGAATCAGCCTTGATATGGCTGTTTTCGACCCTCAGCATAGCCTGGAACCCTATCTTTTTCAAATTCCAGGTAATTCCGCCATACACCGAATTGCGAAATTCGTCGTATTTAAACAGGTTGCTAGTTTCCTGGTTATTAATATTAAAAAGATAGCTCATCTGCTGGCTGTATAACTGATAACCTGTTTCAATTTTTGCAGACATCCCGAGAGGTTGTACATAATTCAATTTAACGGAGAAATAATTCCTGTTGTTTATATCATCCTCCGTCCTGTTGTAACTATTGATTTCTGTATCTGTATTATACAGGTACGTGGTATTTGTAAAATCATTCCCGGTATTTGATTTAAACCAGTATAAGTTTGTCTCGGCTGTGAATTCCTGGACTGGTTTGTTAAATGTCTTTTTGTAAAACAGTGATGCCGCTGTTTCGCCACTATGCATGTTATTACCAGAGAGGGATGAAATTGTATTTAAAGGGACATTGCTTTTATACAGGAAGGTTTCGCCAGGTACACTAATAACCTGATCTATAGGCTTATAGCTTATATTAAAACTCAGGTTGTTTTTATCGTTCATATAATAATCAAATCCGGTATTAACAGACGAACTGGTCACTTTTAACGCACCTTTTCCTGACATGATACTTGTTGAATCGTTCGTTACAAAATTGCTCGTATTGGTGGTATTAATATTCAGTTTTTGCAAAAAGCTGAACCCAGTCACATAAAAGGTTATTTTACCCATAGAATAATCGAGACTACCGGTTGCTTGTACTGTGGGTTTATTAATCGGCTTGAAATTTAGTCCTGCATTACCATTCATACCATACCTCGCTTCTTTTTTCAGGATAATATTTATTACCCCGTCAATATTGCCTTCGTATTTACCTGAAGGGTTGCTAATAATTTCAATGCTTTGTATGTCAGAAGGGAGAAGTTTGTTAAGATAATCCCTGTCGCGCTGCCTTCCATCCACCTGGATAATGAAGTTACTGCTGCCATTAAGTGTTATATTATTCTGAAAATCGACATTGACCTGTGGTATTTTCTTTAAGATATCATAGCCGTTAGTCGAGCTTTTGGCAATGACTTCAGGAATTGCATAAACAGTACGGTCGACCATCTCCTTACCCTTTATACGCTCAGCCGAAACTGTGACCTCTTTTAAGCTTGTTGTCATTTCGGCTAAATATATAGTATCAACTGAAATTTCTTTGTTGGTTGCATCAACTATGACATTTTTCCCACTGGCCTTATAGCTCAGGAAGCTGGCTTTTAAGAAATAATTCCCGGGTTTTACATTTTCAAGTAAATAACTTCCGTCGGTTAAAGTAATTACACCTGTAATCATTGATGAATCAGGCAATTGAACCAGCGCTACTGAAGCAAACTGAACGGGAGATTTATCTTTCTCATAGCATACCTTCCCCTTTATGTTCTGAGCCTGTGAAGTAAGGGATAAAATCAGCAGCAGACTAAATAAAGCTTTTTTCATTTTTAATAAATTTCAACTTATTGAATTGCAATTACTTTCGATTCCCCGTTGATATCCATTGGTATTTGCATGCTAAATCCCGGGCCACTAACTCCAAGATTCCCTGCGATATGCGTTTTTGCCTTATCTTCAATCAGTAAACCGGTACGGATATCAACTACCATGTTTGATTTGCTCAATCCTTTTATATCATCATAGGTTATTTTAGCGCCACCAGCTAGCATAGGATCTGCATTCTCCGCTGCTTTAATATTTGAATCGGAAGTTATATTTGCAGCATCACCTTTTACTCCATCCAAATGATAGCTGGTTATTATATCGAGTGACATTCCACCGGAATTCGACCTGATAGTTACATCCCAGTTATCACCTGAGGATACCTGTTTGCCCGGTAAATAATGGGTAAACATTTCAACCATTGTTTTTAATGTATTGTCGCTGACCATATTTATTATCTGCGTTTTTACTCCGGAAGCTATTGGACCGGTGAGAGTAATAGAGCTGGTATCCTTCAAAATCACATCCGAAAACATTTTCGAATTCACAATTTCGAGTACCTTGCCTGTAAAATCCATTTTAATATACAGGGTATTCTTGCTTAACCGGTTCATGATGCACGACATGACATCAGCTGTTTCCGTTGATTTGATATTCCCTTCGCTGACTGAACTCATACTGACCGTTTTTCCCATTGTATTTGTATTGGTTATCATGGTATCAAAACGTACTTCAGTAATCATAAAATCAGAGGTAACATCAATCATTTTTATAGAAACAGTATTATTGGTTTTGGATTCAATGGTTTGCTGATTCCCGTTTACCGTTTGAATAATTGTCTGTTCCGAAACAGAACTAAAACGATAGACTTTATTTTTCTCCAGATTCATTTTAAGGTTGACACTGTTTTGTGCCATGATCGAAATACAAAACAGGATTGCGACACACGATAACAAAATCTTTTTCATCAGGTTAGTTTTTAAAGTTTTTATGAATCATATACAAAAGTAAAACTTCCAAAGTGTATTAAAAATTTTTATCGGCGGATGGATGAATTTCTCGGGTGAATCACCGATTTGACAGGTATGGAAGAAACAATTCATGAAAAAAACAGACAGGAATCTTAATTTCTGTCAACTGCCGGGATAAGTCTGTGGCTAGCATTTTAGCCCATAGAATGCTTATGACTGAGCGGGATTTGCTGCATTTTTACTTTTAATAAGCATACCCTGTTCCACCCCATTGATATTGATATGTATCTTTTCTGAAATACTTCCCGCTATCGGCCTTCCGTTATCATCTAGGAACGGCAGAGGTTTTCCGGGACTGTAAGCCAGCATCACGCCCACAAGAATAAGTATACATACCAATAGACTTGAAAGTATTATTAACATAATTCGTACCTCCTTTCGTGCGAAGGATTGTATTGAAAATCTCATAATTTTTGCGAATATACTTAAAGTTATTTTTTGCAACGAACAAATATCATTTCCATCGGGTCCTGATCCTTCATAAATTTAACAGGCTCATCAATCATTTGGTAATCAATCAAACCAAAGGGTGAAAACTCCCGTAGAACAGATTCTGAGTCATAGAAAAACACTTTCAATCCCCGGGATATTTCAAACCTGTTTTTGCTAAGATTTTTTCCTGTCCCATACATACTCATCTGAGTCGAAGCTACAACAAAGAACATTAGTCCATTGTTTTTTAGTTGATTGAAACACGATTTTAGAAAAATCTTTCTTTCAGTTTTGTTTAATAAATGAATCAGCGCATAGCAAAAAATCCCGTCATATAATATGTTATCAAAAGGCATTGAGGTTACGGATCCATGATGAATCGTACAATTTAATCCATTGGCTTTAGCCAGGTCAATTGCCGATCGAGATATTTCAATTCCGGTTACATTAAATCCATTTTCTATGAATAATTTTGCATTTCTACCGTATCCAATTCCGGGTATCAGAATACGGTTAAGCCTGTTTGATCTGAAGATTTCTGAAGTCCTGATTGCAGAATCCGACGGGATGAAATCCCACATCGTGCCTTCAGTTTTAAATTTATTTTCCCAAAATTTTCTCATATTCTGATTTTCCCGTTCATGAGGCTGAATTCTTTTCTTTTTAGTTCAATATAATAGTCCAAATTGGAACAAAAGCAACTATTAATACTGCAATAGACATCTGCCAATAATAGTTGGTTACAAATAATCCGCTTAACAGGAGTAAATCATCCTCCGCATTCGATTCAATTTTACCACTTGTTGAGGAACCCGAATAATTTATTTGAATTCCCTCTGAATTGAAAATACTCCATCTGGTGTTCCATATATTTTCATATTTCCAATATGTCTTTTTATTTTGGATCGATATTGTAGCTTTGGTCATCCAATTATTATATATAATTTCTCCGATTATATTATTTGTTTGATTATCATGTATCTGAGTGTGGTGTTTAAGGAGTCCTTTGGTTTTAAAGGTGTATTTCATCCCATTTAACTCTCCGTCATCAGATTGTGAAAAGCAATTATTCTTCATTTTTCCAATCAGTTTTCCATCCGAATAAATATTATATGTGTTGGCGAAAATTCCCTTTTTCCAGGTCAGTATAGTTTTCATATTAGTCATGTAATTAAGAGTATACAATATCTGTTTAAAGCAATAATTGTTTGTCTGTTATATTATTTTTTCACAGGAATTTAATCAGAATCCAGGTTGTCAGGTAATTGGATCATATTCCATTTTATGGTTTATTGTCATTCATCTTTATTGAATAACTTATCCGCCGGACAACCTGATTCCCTTTGTTTACAATATCTGCAGGTTAAATTGCTGCGAATAAATCCGTTTCCAACTGTTGTTAATCCTATTAATAAGATTATAGCAAACAAAAGGATGAAGTCAAAATTAATAAGCATTAGTACAATGCCAATTATGAATGGTACAAGTGAAACCAATAAATCAGGAATCATCTCTTTCCAGGACATTTCTTTACTACAAAAATTTACCGGATCACCTCTTTTAAAAAACAAGGCACTCAGTCTGCCTTTTCCAAATCCACAGGTCTTACCCCAGTAATAGCAGTTTACGCAATGTTTACTTATCAACCTGTACTCAAAAGCCAGAATAAAAACCAAATATAATACTGCAGCAATCCATCCAAGTCGCAGGGTAATAATAAAACCGGAAGTGTAGATTAAAATTGAGACCAGGTTGGATAGAATTACAATCCAGGCAGGAAAGTTTTCATGTGTCTTAGTTATCTCCATGGCTTTGATATTTTTAAGGTTTTTGCTTTCTTCATCATTGTGGTTAACATCAGCTCCTCAATTTCTGATGGTAATTGATGTAATTGTCTGGTTTGCCAGCTTAGTTCATCATCAATTGATTTGCCTGCAATGTTGACAGCTTTGAGGGCATACAATGCTCCGCCAGGTGAATGGTCAGCCATATGAGCTGTAGCAACAGTATGTCCAACAGACCGGGCAACCGCTATTGAAACCGGATCGGAGGATTCTCTTGCAACTTTATGTGCGGTTGAGGAAGCTTTCATAGCTTCGCCTGTTTTTACATTTTCATTTTCCCATTCTTTAGCTATATGCAAAGCATAAAGGAGTCTCATATCAATATTCTCATTAATGAGTGACAATACATGTTCTGAGCACTCTCTAGCCCATCTGATCAGCTTATGATGATTTTCTTTGGTTAAAAGTCCGCCCCGATGTTCCGCTATAAATCTTTTGTCTCGCATCTTAAATTCTGTAAAAACATTAATCGTTTTATTTATATATTTTTTTGTTATTTAAGCAAGATAGCACAAATGTTATTCTTAAAATATCAAAAAACATGAGAATATTTTCTAAAAACAATACTTATTTGTTCAGGAGGTAAAAAATCTTTAAATAAGTCAGGGGCCGCTGGGTTATTTTGGTTTCCATCTATCTGACAGGCTGTTATAAGCAGATGTGACTTCGTGTTTTTACTTTTCGTTATATATTAAATTTCAATAGTTATCTCAGGTTTGATAATTCTCTTTAGTGTCTTCATTGTCTCAACTATACAAATATCTAATTTACTGTCAGTCGGTTTATCAGAGACTACTAAAGATTCAGATGAAAAATTAGTAAAAGTAATCTTTAGTATGTAGGTGAAATAGCCACTTTTACTATCATTTATATGTACCGTGGGAAAATGTTTCTGAAGTTCAAGTTTATTAATTGATTGGAAATCATATTCAGTGAAAGAATCCCCGATTCTTTTCTTAATACAAGTCCTAGTGAATTCAATTTCGCCAATGACTTTGATGTGTTTTAAATCAGATCGTATTCTATAGTTAAGATAAAGAAAGAAGCCCGCATAAAGGGGGGTCCAGACTGCAATAAGTAAGGACATATTTATTTTAAAAGCATCCAGGCACACTATGAACACTAAAGTAAATAGTAAAGATAAAATAGCAATGCAGACAACTAACCTTCTCTTTTTTTGTCCGGCACTCTTTGGGTCAAAATGGTTGATCTGATAAATTCTGAAACTGCTCATTGGTATGAAACTTTTTATTCTTCATTATTCAACAAGTTTCAAATTGATATATACTATCATGGTCAATACTTATTGCTAATTTGATCGTTACACTATCTGCAGGTATCAACTTTTGAATCCGGGGCAGGATGTTACGTATTCCGTCAACAGGAGATCCCAAGTTTTATCACGGTTCCTATAATATCTGATTCCTGGGGATAAATTTCATAGTACTCGAAATTTACCAATCGGGGAATCCAATAATCCGTAAAGTCTATTATTTCCTTGCCAAAGAAT
>Ga0209539_1000684_pt1 | contig 19019 bp, 15 predicted proteins | sample BarGraNGADG00312_2_FD_184499 | JGI IMG/M metagenome (GOLD analysis project Ga0209539, IMG submission 184499) | Arctic peat soil microbial communities from Barrow, Alaska - Barrow Graham LP Ref core NGADG0011-312 (SPAdes) (version 2) | ecosystem: Environmental > Terrestrial > Soil > Wetlands >... | reverse complement strand
CTGGGCGCGCCGCCCGTACTTCCGGACGAGAGCGACGATGCGGAGGGCCAAGCGCCCTCCAGGTAAGCCGCGCCGATCGCGAGCTCGGCTGATTCGCGCTCGGAGTCAGCGGCGCAGCCCACAGCGAGCTCAGACCGTTCCGCATGACGCGGCGGGGCCGATCGCTGCCGCTCGCGCCTCGAGCGGCTCCGGCATCATCGCTGGAACTGCACGGACGAACGGGGTCAGGTCAGGCGCGCCGTCGGCCCGTCCGCCGCCGGCGAGCTGCAGTGGCCGCGGGCCCCGTCCCCCGGCTCGGGCTGGTACAGTGCTACCGATGACCGGCACCTCTCGTGATCGCCCGCGATGACCGTCCCGCCCCGCGAGGTCAGGAGAGCTCGCCTACGGCGGCAGCGCCTGCTCGCGCTGCTGCTACTCGCCGGCGCGCTCGCCCTGGTGGTCGTCCTGCTCTTCACCGTCGGTCCCTTCGCCGCGCACCTCGACCGACCGGGCAAGCCTCCGCTTGGTTACCTGAGGACGCCGCTCGGCGGGCGTCACTACCGGGTGAGCGCGTGGACGCTCGGCAGCGTCGCCTCGCTTGAGGCGGCCACCAGCGTCCAGGCGGTCGACGAGCTCGACTTCGATTGGTACCACGCGCAGGCCGACGGCAACGTCACGGCCGAGAACGAGAACCTAGACCTCGTCGCGGCCGCTCGTGAGCGCGACCTGAACATCTTCGCCACGGTGACCAACACGACGAACGCCGCTGGCGCCTTCAGCCACGGCGTTGCGGCGGCGATCCTGGCTTCGCCGGAGCTGCGCCGCCGCCTCATCGACAACCTCGTTACGCTCGTCGAGGACAAGGGCTACGACGGCATCGACCTCGACTGGGAGGCGCTCAAAGCGGCCGACCGCGACCGCTTCTCATCCTTTGTCGAGGAGCTTGCCACGGCCCTGCACGGAAAGCATCGCTTCCTCTCGATCGCTGTCACTCCGAAGACGTCCGAGCCGGGGCAGTGGGACAACCAGATCTTCGCGGACTGGGCTCGCATCGGCAAGGCCGTCGACGAGTTCAAGATCATGACCTACAGCTACAGTGGGCCGTGGAGCGGCCCGGGGCCGCAGGCGCCCCTGGCGTGGGTGGACCGGGTGCTGACCTTCGCCGAGAGCGTGGTACCGGTGCGCAAGATCTCGATGGGCGTGCCTTTCTACGGGTTCGATTGGCACAACGGAGCGGTCAGCGCCGTGCCTGCCAGCACGGGGGCGGCGCTAGCCGCGCGATACCACGTCGCCATCGGGCGCGACCCCGGATCCCAGGAGGCGACGCTACGCTTCGCGGACAAGGGCGTCACGCACGAGGTCTTCTTCCAGGACCAGACCGCTATCGCCGCCAAGCTCGCGGTGCTGCGCGCACGCCATCGCAAGATCGCCGGCATCAGCATCTGGGTCATGAGCCAGGAGGCCGCCGGCTTCTGGCCGCTGATCGAGCGCAAGCTGCGGTAGCGACCTGACCTGACCTGACCCCATTTTTTGGTCCACTTCTTGTGGTAGTGCCGGCGCAAGGTGGGGCTTCCCGTTGGCGGAGGACCGAGAATGCCAGCACATGGTGAAGTCCTGCAGGCCGGATACATCACCTGAACCTGTGCCGTCGACTTCCGCTGTCCGCTGTCCACTCAATTGGGGCCAGTCCAGGGCCTGAGAGTCCCTTGACCTTTGCGTGCTTGCCCCGTAGCCTCCGAGAAGGGGAACGCTTGAGGGCCAGTGTGACGCGGGCACGAAGGAGGAGGACCAGATCGGCGGCTCGTCCCACCGCTCCTCGGCGACTGCACAGCCGGCGTCGCCCTGCACTGCACTCCTTTGGCCGCCTGTGTTCCACACTGGCTCAGAGCGGAAGAGAGGATCTCGCCCACCATCTCCGCCGCAGCAACGACGCTGCAGGCCATTGGCAGCGGCAACCATCCTGCATGGCTAGCCTGGCAAACCACGAGAGGAATGGAGCAGAGCATGCACGCTGACCTGCGACCACATCTCACAACCAGACTGAGGCGTCCGAGGGGGGGAGCCGTGCTGCTCGCCGCCGCTCTCCTGGCGGCGCTCGTGTGCGGCTTGGCGGTGCTGCCCGCCGCCGCCTCGGCGAGCACCATCTGGAGCGCCCAGAGCTCGAGCATCACGAGTGACATCTACGGCGTCGCTTTCGCCGACGTCAGCTACGGCTTGGCGGTGGGCGCCGGCGGTACCATCCTCGCCACCGCCAACGGCGGCTCGACTTGGAGCGCCCAGACCTCGGGTACGACGAACACGCTCAACGACATCGGCTTCGCCGACGCCAGCCACGGCTGGGCGGTGGGCGCCTCGGGCACCATCCTCGCTACCAGCGACGGAGGCGCCATTTGGAGCGCCCAGACCTCGAACACGACGAGTAACCTGCTCGCCGTGTCCTTTACCGACGCCAGCCACGGCTGGGCGGTGGGCGCCAGCGGCACCATCCTCGCCACCACCAACGGTGGCTCGATCTGGGCCGCCCAGACCTCGGGCACCACGGACGCTCTCCGCGCCGTCACCTTCACCGACGCGGGCTACGGCTGGGCGGTCGGTGATTCGGGCACCATCCTCGCGACGACTGATGGCGGCACCACCTGGACGACCCAGAACTCGGGTATCACGATCGACCTCCTAGACGTCAGCTTCATCGACGTCGACACCGGCTGGGCGGTGGGTCACGCGGGCACCATCCTTGCGACCACAGATGGCGGCACTACCTGGACCGCTCAGAACTCAGGTATCACGAACGACCTCCTAGGCGTCAGCTTCACCGACGCCGACACCGGCTGGGCGGTGGGCGCCAGCGGCACCATCGTCCGCACCACCAACGGCGGCTCGACCTGGAGCGCCCAGACCTCGGGCACCACGGACGCTCTCCGCGCCGTCACCTTCACCGACGCGGGCCACGGCTGGGCAGTCGGTGATTCGGGCACGATCCTGGTCGCCAGTGACGGCCGCACCTGGAGTGCGCGAAGCTCGGGTACGACGAACCATCTCTCCGGCGTCACCTGCAGTGATGTCTCTCACGCCTGGGCGGTCGGTGGGGACGGCACCATCCTCGTGACCACAGACAGCGGCGCCACCTGGAGCACTCAGGCCTCCCGCACGACGAGCGATCTCAACGGTGTCGCCTTCGCCGACGCCAGCACCGGCTGGGCGGTGGGCGCCTCGGGCACCATCGTGGTGACCACCGACGGCGGCAGCACCTGGAGCGCCCGGAGCTCCGACACCACACACTCCCTTTTCGGCGTCAGCTTCACCGACGCCGACTCCGGCTGGGCGGTGGGCGCCTCCGGCACCATCGTCCGCACCATCGACGGCGGCGGCACCTGGAGCGCCCACAGCTCCGGCACCACGCACTCCCTTTACGGCGTCGCCTTTACTGACGCCATCCACGGCTGGGCGGTGGGCGCCTCCGGCACCATCGTCCGCACCGCCAACGGTGGCTCGACCTGGAGCGCCCAGACCTCGAACACAACGAGTAACCTGCGCGCCGTGTCCTTCACCGACGCCAAGAACGGCTGGGGGGTGGGCGCCTCCGGCACCATCGTCCGCACCGCCAACGGTGGCTCGACCTGGAGCGCCCAGACCTCGAACACAACGAGTAACCTGCGCGCCGTGTCCTTCACCGACGCCGAGAACGGCTGGGCGGTGGGCGCCGGCGGCACCATCCTCGCCACCACCGACGGCGGCTCGACCTGGAGCAGCCAGAGCTCAGGCACGTCTAAGACTCTCTGCGCCGTGTCCTTCACCGCCGCAAACATGGGCTGGACAGTAGGTGACTCTGGCACCATCTTGGCGTACACGGACTACGATGCCCCGACCATCACCATCAACGGCGCCGACTCCGCCTGGCATGACGCCGCGGTCGAGCTCACCCTGACTGCTGCCGTCGACTCCTCATTGTCGCTCTCGAGGATGCAGTACAGGACCGACGATGACTCCACGTGGACGAACGTCTCCGGACGCGGCAACGAGCGCACGCTCACGATCTCAGACGAGGGCAAGACCAGCGTCAGCGTGCGCATCACCGACTCAGGCGGTCAGAGGGCACGCGACTCGGCGCCGGTCAGGATCGACACCGTGAAGCCGACCTCGAAGGCCAAGGCTCTGACGCTGAAGGCGGCCAAGGCCAAGAAGGGCAGGAAGGTCACGATCAAGGTTACGGTCAAGGACGCAAAGCCCACCTGCGGTAGCGCGACGGTGGTGACCACGATCACCACGAAGTCGGGCAGTAAGCTCGGCCGCACGACGACCAAGAATGTGGCCACCAACGCGACCCGCAGCGTCTCGGTGAAGCTCAGCGCAAAGCTAAAGAAGGGCACCTACTACATCCGCACCAGGGCCACCGATAGGGCCGGCAACGTGCAAGCCAGCGCCGGCAAGGTGAAGTTGACGGTGAAGTAGCAGGCGAGGTAGACGAGTGGCTCGCTTCCTTCCACGAGCAGGCGACGAGAGCGGGCGGCGGTGCAGTTCTTGGCACCGCCGCCCGCGCACCGTCTCGGGCTCTATCTTCGTACGGTCCCGTGATGCCTCTCGAGACCGTCAGGCATTGTGCAGGTCTTGCGGGCGGGCATGCAACGGACGGCTGCGCCCCGCGTGCCAGGTAGCGCTTCAAGCAGCGGGTGGTGCCGATCTTCGCCGGGCTGGTGCGAGTGCACCGCTCAGCGTAGCCGTGCATTCGCGGATCTAGGTGGAGGTACATGATGATCGTCACCCGTAGGGCACGGTCGGCCGCCTGACTGCCGACAAGACGCCTCGCCACGGCCCAACACGCCTGAGTACGGCCAAGCACCGAGTTCGCGCCGAGACCTGGGCTGTGCAGCACGCTTGCACACAAGACACTACGGGCGATGACGCCTGCTGCGTGTTTCCTGACATGGAGAGCGGAATGTCAAGTGGGCGAGACCGACCCTCCCCTCCGCGGGCGGGGAGCGGGATCGCGCTTGTCTTCAATCGGACGCCGCGGTGAGCGCGCCGGGGGTGACCGCGTTGACGCGCTGCTATGATGGTGCCGCATTGGGCTCGGGCAGGAGGTGACCTATGGCGCAGCCGTGGACGAGTCGAGACGACGTCGGCTTTCCGCACCCCCTGGAACCCTACACACCGCTCATCATCAACGTCGCCCTCACCGGCGTGATCCCGACGCGGGAGATGACGCCGTACGTGCCGCTGAGCCCCGAGGAGATCGTGGCCGACGCTGTCAATTGTCACGACGCCGGTGCGGCCGTGGTCCATGTCCACGCCCGCGACAGGGAAGGACAGCCGACCTACGAAGCCGACGTCTTCGCCGAGATCATCAGCGGCATCCGTAAGGAACGGCCACAGCTGATCGTCTGTGCGACGACGAGCGGACGACGGTCCGGCGAGCTTGAGCGGCGGTCGGCGGTCCTCGAGCTCGACGGGGAGGCCAAACCAGACCTCGCCAGCCTTACCACCGGCTCGCTCAACTTCAACGACGGCCCGTCGGTCAACAGCCCGGACGTCATCACGGCGCTCGCCGAACGGATGCTTGCGCGCGGCATCAAGCCGGAGTTCGAGGTCCTGGAGCTGGGCATGATCAACACCGCGAAGCTGCTCATCAAGAAGGGTCTGGTGCTGCCTCCCTACTACTTCAACATCCTCCTCGGCTCGTTGCACACCACGGCTGCGACGGCGCTCAACCTCAGCGCGGCGGTCGCCGGTCTGCCGCGCCGGTCGGTTTGGTCCGGGACCGGGCTGGGCCAGTTCCAGGTGCCCGTGAACATGCTGAGCATCGCGATGGGGGGCCACGTGCGGACCGGTGTCGAGGACAACCTCTACTACGACTACGAGCGCACGCGGCTGGCGAGGAACGAGCAGTTCGTGCGACGGCTGGTCCGCATCGCCGCGGAAGCCGGCCGGCTCGTCGCCAACGCGGAGGAGGCGCGCGGTGTGCTCGGGCTGCCGCCCTGCACCGCGGACGCGGGCGGGATACGCGTCGAGAAGGCGCGGGCAGACGACATGGCGGGCATGCTCGCGGTGCTACAGACGGCAAACATGCACCACGTGCCGTCGGAGGAGATGCCCGAGCTCGACTGGCGTTGCTGCTTCGTGGCGTGGGCCGGCGAGCGCGTGGTGGGGATGTCCGGCTTCAAGCTCATGTCGGAGACGGTGGGCAAGACCACCTTGATGGCGGTCGATCCGGCCTACCGCGGTTACGGCCTCGGCACGCGACTCCAGACCGCGCGTCTGCACGCCATGGTCGCGCTCGGCGCGAAGACGGTCGTGACGAACGCCGATCGCCTCGTCACCATCGACTGGTACAAGAAGCACTTCGCTTACCGGCAGACAGGCACGGTCCCCAAGGTCCACGAGTTCGGCGACCCGGACGTGCACGAGTGGACCACCCTCGAGATGGACCTCGAGGCGTGGATGCAGCGGGAGCTCTCCCAGGCAATCACCTTGGGGGCGGGATCAGAGCAGCAGTGAGCGCACCGCACAGGAGCGCGAGTGCGATGGCGCTCACAGTGGTGGCCGCAATCATGCTGTGTTGCGGCGTGTCGGCCGTCTGTGGCGGGGTGTACCGTTTCAACCTTTCTGGAGAGATGGGGCCCCAAATAGGTGCTGATCTGAGCGGTGCACCAGGAGCGGGATCCGCTCTACACGGGTCGCCATTTCCTTTCGGCCAATCGCAATCGACTATCGCAAGCAAGGAGTAGGCCACCAAGACGGGACCAACCTGACCCGTCGTCACGCGATGACAGACATTGCCCGGTACATCGAAACCCGCTACTATCCAAGAAGGCGCCACTCAGCGATCGGCTACCGTCCACCCAACGAGGTCCACGACGCCTGCCAATCGCGACAACCAAGCGCATAGCAACGACGGGATCACTGTCCAGAAAATGCGGGGCGGATCAGCTCCACACCGCTCAGCCCGGCACTATTCCCTGTCACGAAGGGCAACCAGCCGACCGAGGGTGGCCACGACCGAGCCGACAGCCGCGCGGACGAGATCTCACCCGCACAGCGTCGGGCGCGCCCCGGACGTTCCGCGCGATGGGCCGACCCGCACAACCCGCGTAGCGTCCGCACCGGGTCTTCACACGAAAGTCTTCACACGAAGCCGTACACCGTGCCTACGCGACGCAGCGGTCGTAGGGTCGGGCGGTCGACCACGAGGGAGGTCCGCAGATGGAACATCGCCGGCTCGGACGGCTAGGGCACGAGAGCTCGGTGCTGATCTACGGCGCCGCCGCCCTCGCCGAGGTCGACCAGGACACCGCTGACCGGTCGATCCAGGAGGCCCTGGACGGCGGGATCAACCACTTCGACGTCGCCGCCAGCTACGGGGAGGCCGAGTTGCGTCTCGGGCCGTGGATGCCAGAGGTGCGCGAGCGGATCTTCCTGGCCAGCAAGACGGGTGAGCGCGGGCGCGACGTGGCGTGGGCCCAGATCAACGCCTCGCTCGAGCGCCTGCAGACCGACCGTCTCGACCTGCTGCAGTTGCACGCCGTCGGTGACCTCGCCGAGCTCGACCGGGTCACCGGCTCCGGTGGAGCCCTCGAGGCCGCGGTGCGCGCGCAGGAGGAGGGGCTGGTCGCGGCCGTCGGTATCACCGGGCACGGGCCGCAGGCGCCGGCGACGCACCTGGAAGCCTTGCGGCGCTTCCCGTTCGCGACCGTCCTGACGCCACTCAACCAGACGCTCCTAAAGGACGAGGCGTTCCGAAGCGACTACGAGAGGCTGGTCGAGGAGGTCCGCCGGCAGGACGCCGGGTTGCTGACCATCAAGGCCGTGGCGCGACGCAACTGGCCGGACGTGGGCGCGGGCGAGTCGGCGTCCGGTCAGGCCTACGCGACCTGGTACGAGCCGTACGACGAGCAGGAGCGGATCCGCGCGGCGGTGTCGTGGGTGCTGGCGCACCCGGAGATCACCGGGCTCGCGACCGCAGGCGACGTGCGGCTGCTGGGCATGATCCTGCACGCCGAGCGTGAGCGGATGCCGCTGGAGGACGCCGCGACCGCGCTGCAGACCGATGCCGACTACGCCTCGCCGTTCCTGCGCATGCCCGCCTGAGCGGCGCCTCGGTGGTGGCGCACCCGCGTGCTCGCAGCCGCAGGAGGGTTCAGGTCCTGTTGGGGGTAGCGAAGACTGAAGTCTCGCAGTCGCGACAGCGCGTCTCCTGGGCTCTGAAGGGAGAACGAGATGAAGGCGTACCAGCTAATCGAGTGGCAGCAGCCGGCGGAGCTTCGCGATGTTCCCGTGCCGGAGCCTGAGCCCGGCGAGGTGCTGATCAAGGTGGGCGGCGCCGGCGCATGCCACTCCGACCTGCATGTCATGGACTGGCCTCCGGGCACGCTGCCCTATGAGCTGCCGTTCACGTTGGGCCACGAGAACGCGGGTTCAAGGAGGATCTCATCCACGAAAACTCCGACCTCGTCCTTGCGCTCTACTACCTCTCGCTCATCCACGACGCCAAGCAGGAGTTGCAGATTCCCGTCATCGCGAGTCTCAACGCTACGTCGAGCGGCGGATGGATCTTGATCCCGATTCCAGAGAGGTCGTGCCGAGCATCGAGCTCAGTCGACCGTGGGAGCTGCGCCTACCACTGAGATGGGTCGCCATCCTGCGGTCTCAGCTTGCGCCGCATGCCTCGCTCGCCATCACCACCGGCGTGCACTCCGGGACCGACGCTGCCAAGGCCCTGCTGGTTGGAGCAGACGTGGCCATGATGACCTCGGCGATCCTGCGCAACGGGCCCGAGCACTTCGCCACCGTCGAGCGGCAGCTGCCGCAATGGATGGACGCCAACGAGTACGAGTCGGTGTCCGAGCTCCGCGGCAGCGTCAGCTACGCAGCTAGCGACGATCCCTCAGCGTTCGAGCGAGCCAATTACCGAAGAACCCTGCACTCCTCGGCCACGCCCTACCACCTGACGCCCAGCTCCCCGTCGGGAACCTGATCCCCCGGCAGGCGCCGACGACAGCCACGATGCCGGCGGTCCGGGCTTCTGGTCGCGATCATCGATTCTGCGCGCGAGCTCCACTCTGTGCGGCTCCCAGATTTAAGTTGTTCGGTCAAGGTTCTGGGACTCAGGCCGCGCATAGGTGTCGATTCGCGCGGTGCGCGAGGTGGCCGCCCAAGTCGCCAAGACTCAGCACGGGGCACTCTCCCCACGCTGCGAGGGGCGCGGGCTGACGTATACTGTAGTTCTTGTGAGCTGAATGTGGAGGCGTTCGGTCGATGGAGATGATTGAGGCCGTGGCCTATGGTAATGAGCCTGCCGTGCTTGAGGACGCGAGCGGGCGACGCGCACGCTGGATGCGGAGGGCCGGGCGCGCCGTGTTCGTGCTGTTCCTGGCCTGGCTCGTGGCGATCGTGCTCGGCGGGCTCGGCCTGACGCCTGTGCCGGGCATCCCGCTCGTGCGTGTGCTGCAACCCTCGCAGGGGCCGCCGCCCTTCACGCAGTTGCCGCAGGCGCGGCCGCCCTCGGCTTCGGACCGTCAGCCGGCGTTGTCGGCCGTCGCGGCTTCAGGACCAAACGGCACCGTCGGCTCGCCTGCACGGCGCGCTCAAACCAGCCCTTCACGTACGCCAGCCGTGAGCGGCAAGTCACTCGCGCGCGGAACGACCGCGCCGGGCCGGACCAGGCCGGCTTCGGCTGGCAGCGCGCTCCATGGTCGCAGTGCCACGGCGCCGGGTCATACCAAGCCGGCTCCGTCCGGCGCCGAGCGTCGGGGCCGCAGCGGTGCGGCGCCGGGGCAGACCAAGAAGGGCGCTTCCAGTAGCGTGCAGGGGAGCCGCAGCGCAGCGCCCGGTCAAACGAACAAGACGATCGTGAGGCCGTAACGAAGCGAGGGAGAGCGGCACTCCTGCGCTGGCGGGCACCCGCGCACTGGGGACTGCTCGCCTTCTGTCTGCTGGTCATCCTCGTCGCAATCCTGTTCGAGGGCTTCGCTACCCACACCATCGGCGCGAGCACGGAGCCGCACGAGGCGCTCGGCGCGCTGGCGCCGCTCGTCGCCAGCCAGCCGGTCTTGGCCGCGCGCGATCGTCTCCTCGTCTCCAGCCAGCCGCCGCCGGGCCGTCGGATCGCTCTCACTTTTGACGACGGGCCGGACCCCGTCTGGACACCGAAGATCGCCGCGATCCTGCGCCGCGAGCACGTCCCAGCCACGTTCTTCGTCGTCGGCAGCGAGGCCGCGCGCCATCCCGACCTCATCCGCCTGCTCGTGCGCGACGGCGACGAGATCGGTAACCACACCTTCACCCACGTCGCCCTCAGTAACGGCCCAAGTTGGGAACGTCGTCTCCAGCTCGACCTTACCGAGGCCGTGCTGGTCGGGATCACTGGCCACTACTCGCGGCTCGTGCGCCCCCCTTACTCGGCGACGCCGGACGCTGTTTCGGACCAGGACGAGCGCAGACTCGCCGCACTAGCCGGCCATCGCTACCTCATCGTACTCGCGAACAACGACTCCGAGGACTGGCGTCGCGGCAGCGTCGCAGGCATCGTGCGCAACGCGAGCCCGCAAGGAACGACTGGCGGGATCGTCATGCTCCACGACGGTGGCGGCGATCGCCGCCAAACCGTGGCGGCGCTCCAGCAGCTGATCCCGGCCCTGCGGGCGCGCGGCTTTCGCTTCGTCACGGTCTCCGCGCTTGCGGGACTCCCCTCGAGCGCGGTCACGCCGGCGGCGTCAATCTGGGAAGGGCAGCGCGGGATCGTCTTCGTGTATGCGGTTCGCTTCGGCTTCGCATTCGTCCGCGTGCTCCTTCTCGCCGTCGCCCTCGTTGGTCTCCTCTTCGTCGCGCGCGTTGTGCTGGTCGTGGCCCTCGCCAGCTTCCAGCTCCGTTCGACACGGCGGCGACCGCCGGCACCGGCGTACACGCCCGCCGTGGCCATCGTCGTTCCCGCCTACAACGAGGCGGTCGGCATCGAGCGTGCGGTCCGTTCGCTCATGGCGAGCGACTACCCGGACTTCGAGATCATCGTGGTCGACGACGGTTCGAGCGACGACACCGCCGCGATCGTCGAGCGGCTCGGTCTCGAGCGGGTGCTCGTCCTGCGCAAGGAGAACGGCGGCAAGGCGTCCGCACTCAACTCCGGCATCGCGGCCACTCGGGCGCCGATTGTGGTGATGGTCGATGGCGACACGGTCTTCGAGCCCGCAACGATGAGGCTGCTCGTCCAGCCGCTCGCCGACCCCCGTGTCGGCGCCGTCTCGGGCAACACGAAGGTGGGCAACCGGGGCGGACTGATCGGCCGCTGGCAGCACATCGAGTACGTCACCGGCTTCAACCTCGACCGCCGCATGTACGAGGTACTGCAGTGCACGCCCACCGTGCCGGGCGCCATCGGCGCCTTTCGCCGCGACGCTCTCGAGCAGGTCGGCGGTGTCTCGGGCGCGACGCTCGCCGAAGACACCGACCTGACGCTCGCGATCGGCCGCACCGGCCGCCGTATCGTTTACGCCGAGAAGGCGCGGGCCTGGACAGAGGCGCCCTCCACGCTCGGCGACCTCTGGCGCCAACGCTACCGCTGGTCATACGGAACCATGCAGGCGCTCTGGAAGCACAAGCGCGCCCTTCTCACCCGCGACCCGCGGCAGCGGCGCATCGGCCGGCTGGCGCTGCCATACATGTTCCTGTTCCAGATCGCGCTACCGATCGCCGCGCCGCTTATAGACCTGCTCGCGCTCTACGGACTCCTATTCACGAACCCATGGCCCGTCCTTGCCTACTGGGTCGGCTTCAACGCGCTGCAGCTGATGCTGGCGGCGTTCGCCTTCCGGATCGACCGTGAGCCGCTCGGCCCGCTCTGGGCATTGCCTCTCCAGCAATTCGTCTACCGGCAACTGATGTACCTCGTGATCATCGAATCGATCGTCAGTGCGCTCGTTGGCGTGCGCGCACACTGGCGCCACCTTGCCCGCACCGGCAACGTCGAAGTCAAGGCGACCTGAACGCTAACAGGTTCAGCGCGGACTCAGTGCTGGGCCGTGCTCAGCTGTGGTCGGCCGTGGTGAAGCGTCTTGTCGGGAACACGTCGGCAGTCGGAGCCAGCACATCCGCATCCGCCACTGCGCCCCCGAGACGAACGGGGTGGTCGAGCGCTTCAACCGCTCGCTCAAGTACGAGCACCTCTGCCAGCGGGACACTGCTCAGATCAACACCTACCTGGGGCCTCGACTCTCCAAGAAGGTTGACACCGTGAGGTGGTCCAGTCTCGCCCGCTGACGCAGCGACAGGGCGACTCGAGCGCATACCGGGTGGGAGGCGCGTTGGAGTGCTGCATGAGGGCCCTTCCTTGGTCGTGGAGCTCGAGACCGCACAACGACGGGGAGGGCCCTCATCTTTCAACAGAAGCTCTCAACAAGGTCTGTGGGCACGACGTCTAGGCATCGAGTATGCGCTCCGCCTCATCCTTGAAGGCGTCCATCACGTACGGGATGCGAGAGACCCTGGCCGCTTCCTCCGTCAGAGCCACGAGGTCGGTGCGGGACACGGTGTCCAAACGGAAGCTGCGGGCCCCGGCCATGAACTGGGTCAGACCCGTGCGCAGCTTGTCGATGAAGGTAAAGATGGCCACGGCGCCCAGCGGCATCGTCTCGACCTGCTGGCCGTATTTTCCTTTCAGGGTGGAGTAGGTGACGAAAACCTCTTCCGGCGTCTGCCCGAACTTCTTGACGGCCGCTGGCAGCTCGGTCCAGAGACCGGCGCGCCCGCCCTTGCGCGTGACCCCCTCGATATTGGTCCCAACGAAACCGGGGATCATGAGAGCCCGGCCCATGCAGACCGCCTTGAAGTAGGGCGCTCCCATGGCCAGCACTTTGAAGATGTGATCCTCGGTGGAGAAGCCACCGGCCATAGCGAGGTCAGGGGTCCACTCACCCCTGGTGGCCAGCCGTTTCGCGCACTCGTAGGCCATGGCCTGCAAGTAGAAGGTGGGGACACCCCACTCTTCCATCATGCGCCAGGGACTCATCCCCGTTCCCCCGCCAGACCCATCGATGGTCACCAGGTCGATGCGCGCCTTGGAGGACCACTTGATGGCACGCGCCAGCTCGGGGTAGCTGTAGGCGCCCGTCTTCAAGGTGACTCGCTTGACGCCTATGGTGCGCCGCAGATACTCGACGGTGCGTAGGAACTGCTCCTCCTCGATGAAACCCAAACGCGAGTGACGCTCGAACTCCTTGATGCCTCCGTCCTCGAAGGCCTGACGGACAGCGGGAAACGAGGGATTAGGGGTGATGATGTAGCCGCGCTTCTGCAGCTCGATGGCTCGGTCGAGATCGCGGATCTTGATCTCGCCCCCGATGCACTTGGCTCCCTGGCCCCACTTCAGCTCGATGGTCTCCACCCCAAGCTTCTCGACCACGTACTCAGCCACGCCGAAGTTCGTGTCCTCTACGTTCAACTGGACGATGATGTCGCCGAAATCTTCCTGCCAGTCCCTATAGATCTTGACCCGGCGTTCCATCTCCGGGGAACGGATGATCCTGCCAGCCTGACTGAACTCCGTTTCCGGGTCGATCCCGCAGACGTTCTCACCGACGACCACCGAGATACCGGAGATGGCGGCCCCAATCGCAAAGCTCTCCCAGTACTTGCGGGCGATGTCCGTTGAGCCCAGAGCGCCGGTGAAGACGGGCATGCGCATGCGCACCGGATGCATGTGACCGTAGACCGCAGTGGTGTCGACCACCGGGAAGATGGCTTTGTCCGGGTTGGCCTCATCGATGGCCTTCGCCCCCATGGCGAACCCGAGGATATTGAGATGGGAGTAGTCAACGGGGAACTGTTTGTCGCCCCCAGCCGTCATCTCCCCAAACGGCACCGGGTAGATGACCTCGCGCCCGCGAAAAGATGACTTGAAGACGTCGCAGTTGCCGTGGCAGTCCGCCATGCAGCGCGTACAGACCCCCGAACCGGCGGCGACATCTCGCGAGCGGTTCTTGGTCTCAAGCGCCTCGCTCGATCCCGTGTGTGAGAGATTCATCGAGCCTCCCGTCGATCTGTTCGTCCCCAACGGCCAAGGCGCGGCCGTGGTGTTGGCCTATTCCCATCGCTGACGATGCTCAGTGTACCGGGATGCCACATCTATCACGAGCGAAGCGCACATCGGCCGCGGGCTATGGAGAGCGACCAGGTTCCTTGACACGGGACACCTCCGCGGCGCCCAAGGGGCGAGCACAGTCAGTACCCGACTCGCCCAACGGCAAGAGCTACGAAAGTCACTCTCCTAGGTCGATAATCCCATCGACGGAAGTGCGCACGGCCACCACGAGGGGAGCGGGCCCGGATGATGACAGAACGTGCGACGCCAGCCGACGGGCCGGACGAGGCGGCGAGCCTGAAGACGGACGATTCCCGCATCGGCCTGCCCGACCGCTTCTTGCTGACTGACCGACTCGAGGTCGCGGTCGCCCAGGCGCAGCGCTACGAGCACCGCGCCGCGCTGGTCGTCATCGACCTCAACAAGACGACCGAGGTGCGCGCCGTCCTCGGGCTCGACGCCGGCCAAGAGCTGACGCGCATGGTGAGCGATCACCTGAAGCTGTTCGCGCGTAAGTCCGACACCCTCGCCTACATCGGCAGCGACCTGTTCGCGATCGTCATGCCGCAGGTGCGCAACCTGCCCCAGATCCTCGGCCTGACGATCCGCCTGATGAAGCTCTTCGACGGCCCTTGGGAGCTCGCCGGCCAGTCGCTGCACCTCACGCCGGGAGTCGGGGTCGCCTACTACCCTGAGAACGGGGAGGAGGCTGGGGAGCTCATCGCCCACGCCGTGACGGCGGCCAGCCGCGCAGCTCAGGCCGGCGAGCACCAGCCCCGCGTCGCCGACAGCGCCTGGCAGGCAGAGGCGCGCAAGCATATCGCGCTCGAGGCCGACCTGCGCCGCGCCGTCGAGCGCGAGGAGCTCTGCCTCTACTACCAGCCCCAGGTGAGCGCCGAGAGCGGCTGCATCTCGGGCTTCGAGGCGCTCATCCGCTGGCAGCACCCCGAGCGCGGTCTGGTCCCGCCGAACGACTTCATCCCCTTGGCCGAGGATACGCGCCTTATCCTGCCGATCGGCTCTTGGGTCGTCGCCGAGGCCTGCCGTCAGCTCGCTGCTTGGCGCGACGACGGCTACTTCAGCGTGCGCGTGGCCGTCAACCTGGCCGCCGAACAGCTCGCCGATGAGGGCCTCATCGCACTCGTGCATGAAGCGCTCGCACGCCACGAGCTTGAGCCCGGGCAGCTCGAGGTCGAGATCACCGAGCGCACCGCGATCGCCGATGCGGCGGCCACGGGCCGCGTCATCGGGAAGCTCAAGGACCTCGGCGTGCGCGTCACCCTCGACGACTTCGGCACCGGCTACTCCTCGACCTTGCTGCTCGCCCAGTACCCGTTCGACACGCTGAAGATCGACCGCTCGTTCGTGATGCGCATCTTCGACGGCCCCAAGGAGCGCGCCCTCACGGCGGCGATCATCGCCCTGGCGCACGCCGTCAACATGACCGTGGTCGCCGAGGGGGTCGAGACGCACGAGCAGCTCACCCTGCTGCGCGAGCTTGGCGCCGACGAGATCCAGGGCTTCTTCTTCGCGCAGCCGCTGCCCGTCGAGGGGTGCGAGCCCTTCCTCAGCGGGCGCTGCGACGTGCAGACCGGCGACCTTTCGTAGAGGCGTCGGCCGTCGGTCCCGTCGCTCAGTGACGAGTGCCGAGCAGCTTCTCGATGTCGATCCAGGCCACGAGCTCCGAGATGGGCCCGGTCTCGAGCCAGTCGTCGTCGAGTGGCTCACGCTCCTGCTCGGCGTTCGTGATGCAGTATATGCGCACTGAGTCGGCGTCGATAGCCTTGGCGCGCCGACGATGTTTCTTGCGCAGCGCCTCGGCGAGCGCCTTGGCGCGCGAGCGGCTCATCATGTAGCACTCCATGGTGCCTCCAGCGGTCGCGGCGATTCGCCACTTGTATCGGACGATGTGGCCGTTTGCGTGACTTCCCGCCGTTCCTGCTCGGTGATCAGCCTCACACGGCGGCGGCCTGCGCCTCTGTGGGGCTGGCAAAGGGACCCAGCCAGCGACCGTAGGTAGCCTTCGTGCCCTTTCCGCTGCGGCCGCGCCCCGTCTTGCAGAAACCGCAGCTGCACTCGTGGATCGCCGCGGCGCGCGAGAGTGGCCGATCCTGGACCCGGGTATGAGCGACCAGAGAGACCACAGCGGGAGGCATCCACCACGTTGACGACGGTATTCACGAGCGCGCTCGGCGTGCCCATCGACTCGGAGGGCCTGGAAGAAGGCTGCAACCGCATGCCGTCGGCGCTGCGCCGGAGCGGCCTCATCGCGGCGCTCGGGGTGCGCGATCTGGGCGACGTGGAGGCCGGTCCGGTGCGCGGCTCACGCGACCCGGTCACCGGGGTGCGCGGCCCGGCCGAGGTGGCAGCCGTCAGCCTCCGCCTGAGGGACGCGCTCCTCCCCCTCCTGCGCTCCGGGGAGCGCCCGCTTGTCGTCGGCGGCTGCTGCGCCGTTCTGCTCGGCGCCGGCCTCGCCGTGCGCGAGGTCGCCGGGCGAGCCGGGCTGGCCTTCGTCGACGGCCACGAGGACTTCTACGACGGGCGTTCCTCACTCAGCGGCTGCGTCGCCGACATGGAGCTGGCGATCGTCACCGGCCACGGCCCTGCAGGACTCCTCCCGGACGCGCCCGGCGCGCCGCTGTTCCGCGACGAGGACGCGGTGGCGCTCGGCGTCCGAGACTCGGCCATCGCCCGCGACAACGGGTCGCCCGACCCGCGCCGCCTGGCGCCCGGCCTGCGCATCATCGAGTCGGCGAGCCTCCTCGCCGACGGCCCCGGGCGCACGGGGCAGCGCGTGGCCGCCGAGCTCGCAGCCGGCCCCAGGCGCTTCTGGCTGCACTTCGACCTGGACGTGATCGACGGCGAGGCGATGCCGGCGGTCGACGACCCCCTCCCCGGCGGACCCGATTGGCGGCAGACAGCAGAGCTGCTGCGGCCGCTGCTGCTCTCACCGGCGCTGCTCGGCGCCGACGTCACGATCCTGAACCCGTCTCTCGACCCGGATGATCGCTACGCGCGCCGAGTCGTCGACCTTCTGGCCACCGCCGCCGAGGCCTCCGGGAGCGAGTAGCCGCGCCCCGAGCGGTCGCGTCAGCTCAGCGGCCCGCGCGCAACGCGCTCGGCGTGCAACGCCTGCAGCGCGAACTCGCGCACGCGGATGCGCTCGTCCTTGCCGTGGCAGCGGCGTATCACGTCGTCGTGGCTGTCGACGAGGTGGGGGTTGAACCCGTAGGCGACCGTCTCGGGGTATGCGGCGTGGAACCAGTTCGAGTCGGTGAACCCCACCCCGTGGCCGAAGGCGATCTCGGCATCGGGGACCAGATGGCGCATGACGACCCCAATGGCGTCGGACGGCGGCGTCGGCGCGGGTGATGAGTCGTCCTCGGCGACGTACGGCGACTCGAACCCCGCGCCCTCCTCGACCCCGGCGAGCGCCTTCCCGACCTCTGCCTCGATCTCAGCCCGCCCTTGGCCCGCCGGCGGCTAGCAGTCGATGCTGATCTCGATCACTTCCTAGGATAGCCCGAGAGCCCGTTCTCGCGTGACTGCCGGCGGGCTGTAGTCGGCAAGCGAGAAGTCCGGCCAGGCGATCGGCGACGACCCGCTGGCCCCGGCGGCACGGGCCTGGTTGGACTGCCCGCGATCAGAAAGCCGGCGAGTTGCAGGCTCTCTGGCCCTGGCGCCGGCATGGTTGGGAGAGCTGTGGCGCGCGGCGACCTAGCACTCCCGCCGAACTGGTCGCCGCACCCCATCCGTCACCCCCAACGTCCATGATCGCCGAGGCAAGAGCCCGACGTCGCAAGTAGCTCAGCTACTCTGCGCGCGCCGGGCGACCTGACCGCGGTGAGTACTGCCGGTCAGGAGGATGTTGTGGCGGGGAGGCAGAGATGAGCGCATCAAGTCAGCGGCGGCGCAACTCCTCTCGGCGCCGGCAGCCTCCGCCGGACATGCCGACGCTGCCGCCGGGGCTGGCCCCACTTACCGCCGAGGGTTTGCGTGCCCAGCGTGAGCACTCCCACGTCGAGCTGGTCGAGCTTGATCTCCTCGGCGAGCACCTCACCCAGCTGTCGCTCGAGACGGCCCGTGTCAAGGGCTGCCGTCTCGAAGGCGCAGAGCTGCGTCGCCTGCGCTGCGAGCAGGTCGTCTTCGACACCTGTGACTTCGCCAACTCGCGCTGGTTGGACTGCGCCTTCAGCGAGGTCGCCTTCCTCGACTGCCGCTTCACGGGCGCCAGCATTCTCGGGCGGACGGCTCTCCGAGGTCGTCATGCGCGCGTGCCAACTGCGGCTGGCCAAGCTCTCGCATCTGGGTCGTCTTCACGCGCTCCTCGAGCACTGCGACTTGCGTGGCGCGCTGCTCATGGAGAGCGATCTCTGCGAGGTGCGTTTCGTGGACTCCGACCTCGGGGACCTGGAGCTCTTCAACATGGACCTCACGGGGAGCGACCTGCACGACAACGAGCTCGGTGGCCTCAAGGGAATGGGGTGCCTGCGCGGCGCCACGATCGACGCCCTGCAACTGCTCGCCCTCGCCCCGGCGTTGGCCGCGCACGTGGGCCTCGTGGTGGAGGAGGCGGTCGGGGATGGGGTCTGAGGCGCTCGTTGGCGCGCCCCTGACCAGCCTAGCTGGGCGCCGCGCCGCCGCGCGACTCAGACGGAGCGGGGCTCAGGCCGCGCAAGGGCCGCGGCGCAGCAGCGGTGCGCACAGGTCATGAAGACGTGTCCTGCCGACCGGACCACGCTCTGCGCTGGCACCTTACGTCCTCTGCCGAGGCGCCGCCGAGAGCGTGAGGGCTCGCGGCCCACGGGCCCAGAGCCGTGCCTGGAAGCCGTCAGCAGCACCTGCAGTTCGCTGTGGGCTGCGCCGCTGACTCCGAGCGCGAATCAGCCGAGCTCGCGATCGGCGCGGCTTACCTGGAGGGCGCTTGGCCCTCCGCATCGTCGCTCTCGTCCGGAAGTACGGGCGGCGCGCCCAG
>Ga0209539_1000682_pt1 | contig 19068 bp, 14 predicted proteins | sample BarGraNGADG00312_2_FD_184499 | JGI IMG/M metagenome (GOLD analysis project Ga0209539, IMG submission 184499) | Arctic peat soil microbial communities from Barrow, Alaska - Barrow Graham LP Ref core NGADG0011-312 (SPAdes) (version 2) | ecosystem: Environmental > Terrestrial > Soil > Wetlands >... | reverse complement strand
GGCGGCGCCCCGCCGGCGAGCCCGCGCATCAGGTCGTGCGCGAGGGACTGCCGCATCGGGGACTCGGGGTAGGTGTCGTCGGCGACGACGTCGACCTCGGGCGCCCACCGCCAGTAGTCGGTGAGCGGGTGGAGGCCCATGAAGCTAGTCGTGACCGGGATGCCCGGGACGGCTCGCCGCACGGGTCGCAGTGGCAGACCTGCCCGTACTCGTTGCCGATGTGCCACATGCGCCCGGCCGGGTGGACGGCGTACCGCTCGACGACCTCGCGGCGGCGCGCATGAGGGCGATGTCGTCCAGCCAGACCTCGCGCGGCCGCTGCTCGGGGTTGTGGTCTCTGCCATGCAGCACGCCGGGGTCTCGGGTCACGGCGTCGAGGATCGAGCGTACTTGCTGCTCCTTCGTGTCGTCGAAGGCTCATCGAGGCGGTTCAACCCCCATGCGCGATCAGATCGGCGAACTTCCGTGGGGGAATAGGTCGAAGCGCTTACATGCCGGTGGCGGCATCGTGGGACTTGAGAACGTCCGTGGCCGACGCGCACCGGACAGACTCCAGCGGCCACGGGCCAGCCAGCACAGGAGGTGGACCCGGGTGACAACCATTGACGACGTCGCGCGCGACGCGGGGTGCTCCACATCGACAGTCTCCTACGTACTCTCGGGCAAGCGACCTATCTCCGCGGCAACCCGCCTACGCGTCGAGCGCAGCATCCGCGACCTCGGCTTCCGGCCGCACGCAGGGGCCCGCGCCCTGGCCTCCAGCCGCACCAACGTGCTGGCCCTGATGGCGCCGCTGCGGGTCGGCGTCGACGTCAACGTCATCATGCAGTTCGTCGCCGGCGTCGTGACGAGCGCGCGGACCTTCGGGCACGACGTGCTGCTCCTCACGGACGACGACGGCGCCGGCCTCGAGCGGGTGGCCGACGGCTCCATGGTCGACGCCCTCATCATGATGGACATCGAGGACGACGACCCGCGCGTACCCGTGCTGGTGCGGCTGCGGCAGCCCGCCGTGCTGATCGGCGTGCCGCGCGACCCCGCGGGACTGTCGTGCGTCGACCTCGACTTCGAGGCCGCCGGCCGGCTCGCGGTGCGCCACCTCGCCCACCTCGGGCACACGTCGATCGCCCTCATCGGCTCGCCCCAGGCTGTGCTCGACCGGCACACCGCCTACGCCGAGCGCATGCACCACGGCTTCACGTCCGAGACCGCAGCCCTCGGCCTGTCCGCGATGGTTGTGCCGTGCGAGTCATCGCCCGCCGGCGCCCTCGCGGCCGTCGACACGGTCCTGGAGCGCATGCCCGAGTTGACCGGGCTCGTCGTGCACAACGAGTCTGCGCTGGCGGCCGTGCTCGCCACGCTGCGCGAACGCGGTCGCGCGGTGCCCGGCGACATCTCGGTCGTCGCGGTGTGCCCGCCGGACGTCGCCGTCGGGCAGTCCGTGCCGTTGACGTCGGTGGACATCCCCGCCCACGCCCTCGGGCGGGTCGCCGTCGAGATGGCGATCGCGCGGGTCGAGGGTGAGCAGGCCGCCGAGACGCGCCTACTCACCCCCAACCTGACCGAACGGCAGAGCACCGCCGTCGTGCGGTGACCGCCGGGGCTCAGCCCTTGATCGCACCGAAGATGACGCCCTTGGTGAAGTGCTTCTGGACGAACGGGTACACCATCAGGATCGGCAGGATGGCGAGCACCATGATCGCCATCTGCAGCGGCAACCCCGAGACGGCACCGGTATTGACCCCGACCGGACCGCCGCTGCCCGGCAGCGTCACGCCCTGCAGAACGTAGGACCGCAGCACGAGCTGCAGCGGCCACTTGGCGTTGTCGTTGATGTACAGGACCGCGTTGAAGAACGCGTTCCAGTACCCGACGGCGGAGAACAGCGAAACGACTGCGATCACCGCCCGCGACATGGGCACCACGATCTTGCCGAGAATCCGCCAGTCCCCCGCACCGTCGATCCTCGCGGCGTCCAGAATCGCCGGCTCGATCGCCATGAAGAAGTTGCGCACGATCAGCACATTGAACGCCGAGACCGCCGGCAGGATCAGCGCCCAGTAAGAGTTGATCAGGCCAAGCGCGCTGACGAGCAGGTAGGTCGGGATCATGCCTGCGCCGAAGAACATCGTAATGAGGAAGACGAACAGGATCTTGCGGTGCCCGAACGAGTTCGGGCGGGACAGCCCGTAGGCCGCGAGCACCGTCAGGACCGTCGATAGGGCCGTGCCGACCACCGTGATGCCGACGCTGACCAGCGTCGCCCGGGTGACGATGCCACCGCTGAGGATCTCCTTGTAGGCGTTCAGCGTCAGATCGCCGGGCACCGTGACGAGCCCGCCGGCCCGGACCGACGCGGCGTGGGTCGAGAGGCTCGTCAGCACGACCGTGTAGAGCGGGAACAACACGGACAGCACGACGACGCTCAGGACGACGAACTTCATCGCCGCCCCCCAGCCGGTCGGTTGCTCCTCCCAGGTGGGGCGGTTCGGGTTGCGCCGCTTGCGCTTGATCGCGGGACTGGCGATCGCAGGTTCCGTGATGACACTGGTCACTGTGATCATGCCTTCTGGTAGATTCCCGATTCGCCGAGCATGTGGGCGAGCTTGTTGGCGCCCAGGACCAGGACGAGGCTGATCGCGCCCTTGACGAGGCCGGCGGCCGTGGCGAAGCTCCAGTCGCCGGCGACCACGCCCTGGAAGTACACGTAGGTGTCGATGACCTCCGACACCCCCGTGCCGACCGCAGCGCGCTGCAGGATGATCTGCTCGAACCCGACCGACAGCATGCTGCCGAGCTGCAGGATCAGCAGCAGGATGACCACCGGCCTGATCGCCGGCAGCGTGATGTGCCACATCCGCCGCCACTTGCCGGCGCCGTCCATGGCCGCCGCCTCGTAGAGCTCGGGCGAGACGGTGGCGATCGCGGCGAGGAAGATGATGATCCCCCAGCCCGCCTCCTTCCAGACCGACTGCCCCGTGAGCAGCAAGATGAACGTGTGGGGGTTCGTCATCAGGTCGAACCCGGAACCGCCGTGCTGGCGGACGGTCTGGCTGATGAGCCCCGCCCCGCCGAAGATCTGCTGGAACAAGGTGACCACCAGCACCCAGGAGAAGAAGTGCGGCAGGTAGACGACCGACTGCACCAGCGTGCGCAGCCGCGGGGTGATGACGCTGTTGAGCAGCAGGGCGAGTGCGATCGGGATCGGGAAGAAGAACACCAGCTGGAACGTGGTGATCGTCAGGGTGTTGACGACCGCGTGGGCGAACGCCGGGTTGTTGAACACCCGCACGAAGGCTTCCCACCCGACGAACGGGCTGTGCACGAATCCCGTGTAGGGCGAGTAGTCCTGCCACGCGATGATGTTGCCGAGCATCGGCACGTAACAGAAGACCACGATAAGCACGATGGTGGGCGACACCATGAGGAGCAGCGTACGGTCCCGCTTCAGGCGGGTCTGCCAGCTGATGTGCCGCACGAGCGGGGCGGCCGACTTGGCCGCCCCGCCGCGCGCGTGGTCGGACGCCGGCGGGTGCCGGCGAACAGGTGACGTGGTCACTTCTTGTCCAGGATGTCCTGGTAGAACTTGCGCAGCTCCTCACCGCCCGAGGACTTCCACGTCGCGACCGCCGCGTCGAGGTCCTTCAGCGACTTGCGGCCGCGCACGATCTCCCCCTCCAGGTCGTTGAACGGCTGCTGCAGGGACGCGTACCGCGGCGGCTCGGAAATCTGCATGCCGTAGAACAGCTCTTCGACCAGGTACGTGGACGCGTCCGCCAGGTACTCCGATTCCGCCTTGACGAAGCCGGGGAACTGGACCTTGGCATTCGCGGTGGGCGGGGCGACGAGGAAGACGTACGTCGGCTGCAGCTCCTTGGCGGCCAGCGGCGTCGGGATCGGAACCCCCTTGGCGCCCTTGGTGAAGTGCACCCCTTCGACGCCGTTCTGGATGAGGTCGAACTCCGTGGTGCCGAGCGGCGCGGCGAGCACGTTCGCCAGAGCGAGCATCTCCTTGATCACGGCCTTGTCGTCGTTCTTCTTCAGGAAGCTGAAGATGCTGGCCGGGGCGCCCTTGAACAGCACCGGCTTGTCGCCCTTGACGGCGCTGAAGACCGGCAACGGCAACTGCGAGTACTCAGGGTCGCCCCCCAGGAGGTCGCTCAGCGCCTCGCCCCAGGCGCCCCAGCCCTGGTTGGCGATGAGCAGCGACCCGCTCTGGAACCGGCCCTTTGCGTCGCCGGTCTTGGCGATCTCGTCGGGGTGCACGGCGCCGGAGGCGAACAGCTTCGTCGTCCAGGCCAGGGCCTTGCGGTACTCCTCGGTCTCGGTGCGAGACACGAGCTTGCCCTTGTCGTCGAGCTTCCACTTGCCCGGAACGGCGAACATCTGGCAGGCGCCGAGCCACAGGTCGCCGCACCCCCAGCGGCCGGCCTTGGCGTCGGTGAGCTCCAGGACGAGCGCGAGCAGGTCGTCGGCGCTCTTGACATCCGGGGTGATCCCCATCTCTTTGAGCAGGTTCGCGCGATAGAAGAACGGGTTCCCCCCGGCGATCTCGCCGGGCTGCGGCAGGCCGTAGAGCTTGCCGTTGAACACGCTGGCCTTCCAGGCGCCCGTCGGGATGTTGGCAAGGTTGGGGTAGTCCTTGACCTTGTCCCCGGCCAGGAACGGCGTGAGGTCCTCGAAGACGTGGTCCACGATCTCAGCGCCGAAGCGCGGCGGCAGGTTCCAGCCCGGCACGCACACCCAGTCCGGCACGTCCTTGAACGACGCGAGCACGGTCGCGAGCTTGTCGCCGTAGGTGTTGCCGTCGGTGATCTGGAACTTGATCTCCGAACCCATGATCTTGTCCACGGCCGCGTAGTACTGGTTGCCGTCGGTCTGCGGGATCGTGCCCCACAGCGGGGTCATCACGTGGAACGTCGAACCACTGCCGGGCGGCTTCGGCACAGACTGGACGAGCTTCTCGGGCAGGGTCAGGTATCCGGGGGTCGTGCCGTTCATGCTCGGGTAGTCGGGCTTCGCGTACTCGATTGGGATGTAGCTGGGGACGACGCCTGTCATGGGCCCCCCGACCGTCGCGGCCGCCTTCGGCGCAGCGCTGCCGCACCCCGTGAGCAGGGACGGCACGCCGATGACGGCTGCGCCGCCGGCGACCATCCAGAGGAACGAGCGCCGATCGACGGCGTGGTCCCCGATACGCCCTAGGCCTTTGGTGGTGTTCATCAGCGTCAATCACTCCCTTGTGGAAACGCACGGGCACTGCTGCAACTCGGTGGAACGGCGAGATCCTCGATGATCGTGGAGCCCGACGGGCGTCGAAGCGTTTCGACACGCCCAACGTACAACAAGGATTGAGGTCAGGCAACCCTCGGTGAGAGCGTGACCACACTGTCATTCTCATCGAAACGGTTCGATACCGATGATTGTAACATTCGTCAGTTCGCCCAACGATGTCCGCCGACGCCCCAACGCCCCGGCCCGCACACCCAGCGCTAGCCCCGCATCTCGCCCAGGCGGTGCGGTGGGTTGGGGCGTCAGCCTGGGTGTCGTGGTCGATCTGAAGAACGTCGAGGAGTCGGCGCTCTCCGACGTGCTGTCTGGCAAGCGCCCGATCTCCGCGCCGACACTGCTGCGCGTCGAGCGCATGCTCCGCGGCTTCCGGTCACCGGCGGCGGAGCTGAGGATCGAGGGCGTGTCCGAACCGTGCGAGTTCTCGCACACTGGGGCGGTCGCCGCGGTCTCGGCGCAGCGCGACAGCACCGCACCCCCGCGCCGACGCCCAACAGCCGTCCCCGCCGCCCGCGCGGGCGCACGATCCCGGGCCGGCGCGGCCCCCTTTCGCGACCACGACGTGTGCTCGCACCGAGATCACGTGAAGGTCAGGTCGGCCACCCGAGCGGCACCCTCGATCTCCACCCGCACGTCGATCGAGCCTCCCCGCCCGGCGGATGGCGCGAGCGACAGAAGGTCGAGGCCGATCCCCTGCCAGTCGTAGGGGTCCGCGACCGTCACCTCGGCCCAGTCCGTCAGCCCCTGCCAGCGTTCGCTCCCGCTCGTCCGGGCAGTCAGCCGCACCCGGGAGGCACGGGTGGTCGGCAGCCACCGTCGCGCCACCGTCAAGTGGACGCCGCGAGTCCCCTCGAGCATGATCCGGTCATACTGCGCCCAGCCTGTTTCGTGGGCCGGGTGGACCTCGATGCACGTCCCGGCCGTTCGGTCACGGGCCGCGGTCACGAGACGGGCGTAGGTGTGGAACGCGGCCGCGGGAAGTGCGACGGGCCGCCGCACGACCAGGTCTGGACCGGTGACCCTCAGCTCCGTGGTCACTGCGGCGTCGGCCACGCTCGGTCCGCTGGCGATGACGTAGGTGCCCGCTTGGACCACGAAGGCCCCGGGGGTGGCCCGAAGAACCGCCCCGCCTGGCTCGACAGCCGCGACGTCCCACACCGCCAACGCGCCGAGAGGGAGCGTAAGCAGCACCTCGCGCCGGCTGTGAGGAGTCACTTCGACGCGGGTCCACGCCAAGAGCCGACGGCGTGGTGCGCGAACGAGGAGGTCCGTCGGGGCATGGGAGTAGACCGCCACCAACTCGTCGACCATGCGGTCGCCGGTGTTCTCGATCGTGATGGTCGCCGTGATGCCTGGACCGCGGCAGACCTCGGTGGCTGGTCGCGCGGGAGTGTGGCTGAGGGTCGGGTCGGGCGCCGCGGCGATCGGTGAGGCGAGGACGATGCTGCGGTAGCAGATCGTGGAGTAGCCCAGGCCGTGCCCGAGTCCGTAGAGCGGCTCAGCATTGGCGTATCGGTAGGTCTGTCCAGCGTGGCCTCCGGCGCCGGTGACGTCGTAGTCCAAGAAGTCGCCGGCGTCCTCAACGCGGCGCCACCAGGTCTGCGAGAGGCGGCCGGACGGTGAGATGTCGCCGGAGAGGACGTCCACGACGCCGTGCCCAAGCTCCTGACCCGCGTGCGAGGTCCACACGACCGCACCGGCCTGAGCGGCCTCCGCCTCGACTGCGTAGGGGTAGCTCGAGACGATCACGAGAACGGGCCGGTGGTGGGCCGCTGCCGCCGAGCGCCACGCCGTCAGTGCGGTCGGCGCTAGGGCGAGGTCGGGCCGGTCCTCGGTCTCGCGCCCCGCCACATGGGGTTCGTTGCCCACCGCGACGATGACGGCGTCCGCACCGGCGCAGGCCCGCGCGACGTCGACCGTCCCGCTGACGAGGGTCTCCAGGGAGAACCGCTCAGCCGTCGCCTCGGTGCCTTCGGCGACGAGCAGGTGGCTGCCGTGCTGCACGCGCAACCACCGACCGGTGCCGATGTGAAGCAGAGAGACCGACTCGTCCGGGTGCGTGCGCAGGGAGTAGGTCTCCTGGACCACCCAGCCACCGATTCGATCGGCGTCGGCTCGCTGAATCCAGTTCTGCCCGCTCAGGTAGGCGTTGGTGGCGGCGCTGCGCAGGCTGAGGACACCGTGACCCCAGTCCGTGACGTCGAACTGCGTCGCGAGGTCCGCGGCGGCGATTGCTGTCGCCGTGACTGCGTCCCCGCTCGCAGTCACCGCGAGGTAGCGGTCGTGCGTGCGGCTGCGGAGCGCGATCCGGTCGGCGCCGGTCGCCACGCAGATCTGCGCGTGGGGGTATCGCTCGGTCAGAGCGTCCGCGATCGAGACGACGTAGGGCGGCGTGCCGGAGTACCAGTCGTGGACGACGTGCGCGGCGAACGGGCCGACGACCGCGACTCGGCCCGGGTCGTTCAACGGGAGGGCGGCTGCCTCGTTGGCCAGGAGCACCACGCCCCGGGCGCTGGCCTCGCGAGCCAACGCCCGGTGCTCGGGTGTGTCGATCGCGCCGGCAGGGATCTGGTACGGATCGCTCCCAGAGAGTTCCCCCGTGCGTTCCCGCAGCTCAAGAAGGCGGAGGACCGCACGGTCGACATCGGCCTCGGAGACGAGGCCCGCCTCGAGTGCTGCGGTGATCCGCTCGACCGTGGGACGGGAGTCTTCGCCGTTCTCCGTGAAGGAGTCGATCCCGGCGCGCAGAGCGGCTGCATGGGACGTGAGGTGGTCGGGGAAGTACCGTTCGACGTCGACCAAGAACGAAGGGGCCTGGGCGTCCGAGACCACGGCGACCGATTTCGTCGCCCACGTCCGCAGCTCCCCGAGCAGTTCGGCCGCCACGTGGTTGGGTCGTCCGTTGACGAGGTTGTAGGACGGCATCACCGCACCGACGACGCCGGCTGCGAGCGGACCGGTGAACGCGGGCAGCTCGTACTCCCGCAGGGCCTGAGGTGGCAGGTGGGAACTGGTGACGGAGCGATCGGTCTCATTGCCGTAACCGAGGAAGTGCTTGAGGGTCGGAACTGTCAGCCAGATGTCAGGGTCCTCGCCGCGCAGTCCGCGGCAGAACCCGGTGGCCAGCGAGGCGGTGAGGTCGGGGTCCTCGCTGTAGCCCTCCTCGTTGCGCCCCCAGAGGGGGTGACGCAGGGTGTTGACGACCGGCGCCCACACATTGAGGCCGAGGGACGGGTCCTCGGCATGCTTGGCCCGCACCTCCGTCCCCACCGCCCGTCCCACGCGGGCGAGGAACTCCGGATCCCAGGTGCTCGCAAGGCCGACGGGCTGCGGGAACACGGTCGCCAGACCCGTCCCGGCCAGGCCGTGGAGGCACTCGGTCCCGGTCCGGAACGGCCGCAGCCCGAGGCGGTCCACGGCAGGCGCGTACTGATGGAGCAGGGTCACCTTCTCCGGCAAGGTCAGCTCGCTGAGCAGGCTGGCGGCGGTGGCGGCGTGGTCGTCCATGCGTCTCCTTGAGGTGGTTCGGCACTCGAAGCGCTTCGATCGACGCCGATCGGCGCACGATACGCCCGGTAGCAGACTAGAGAACCACCGCCAGACTGGCAACGTTGCCAATGCGGCGGTCTTGACCTACGCTTCGTGGCGAAGCGCTTCGACGAAGTCTCGTCGACTGCACCCGGCCCCCCAACCACGGTTCTCCCTGGTCCGCGGTAGGCACCACAAGGGGCATGGACGCCCCCAAGTTCCCGAAGGAGTGGATCTGGTGATGGATTTGCACACGATGGGTCGAGGCGCCCGGCGCCGACGAGGGCGGACTGCGGCAGTCGGCGCCGTTGCGGTCGCCTCGCTGCTGCTCGCCGCCGGCAGCGGTGGCGGCGGCCAGGGCAAGAGCGGCGATGGCGTGCAAGCACAGATCGGAGGGGCACAGTGGTGACGCGGGCGGTCGTGACTGACCCGTCGGCTTGGCTGAACGCCTCAAACCCGGTCCTTCCTGGGTTCCACCCCGACCCGTCGGTCTGCCGAGTCGATGGGCCAGATGGAACGTGGTACTACGTCGTCAACTCCACCTTCGAATACCTGCCGGGGCTCCCGGTCCACCGCTCACGAGACCTCACCAACTGGGAGCTGGCGGGTCACGCGATCACCGATCAGCTCGACTACACGGATGCCAGCGACTCCGCAGGCCTGTACGCGCCCACGATTCGGCACGACGGCATGCGCTTCCTGGTGACCTGCACGCACCTCGCCGCGCACGGGCGGGCGGGCGGGAACTTCGTCGTGACGGCCGAGAAGGCGGCCGGACCGTGGTCACAGCCCGTGTGGTGGCCCGAGAGCGAGGGCATCGACCCATCACTTCTGCTCGACGACGACGGCCGGATCTGGGCGCACGGCACCCGCGGAGCGCACGCGCCGCAATGGGAGAACCAGGGTGAGGTCTGGGTGCGCGAGGTCGACCCGGCCACGCTCGAGCTCATGGGACCCGAGACCACGATCTGGACGGGTGCCCTGATCGGCGCGGAGTGGGTCGAGGGGCCGCACCTGTACCGCCGTGGGTCCTACGTCTATCTCGTTGCGGCAGAAGGCGGCACATACCGGCACCACGCCGTCACGGTCGCACGCGCACCATCCCCCACCGGCCCCTTCGAGGGATGCCCCGACAACCCCGTGCTCACGCACCGCACGCTCGGAGCGCAGTCCGCAGTGGTGAACGTCGGGCACGCCGACCTCGTTGAGGCCCCCGACGGCTCATGGTGGGCACTGACTCTCGCGTCGCGACTCTCGGACGGAGTGGATCTGCTCGGTCGGGAGACCTTCCTCCTGCCGGTCACCTGGGAGGACGACTGGCCCGTGCTCGCACCCGGCACCGGCACGTTGGTCCCCGAGCCCGGCCGGCCCGTCGGCGCGAGCCGGCATGGTGATCGCGCACCTACCGACCCCTCCGCCGAAGAATGGATCGCGGTGCGGCGTCCGCCGACAGAGGTCGCGACGCGGCCAGACGCGGCCGACCTGGACGGTGCCGTGACGTTGCGTGCCGGAGCAGGGATGGAAGCCGGCGAGCCCGCCTTCCTCGGCCGACGACTTCGGGACCTCGCGGTCGAGTTGTCGCTCAGGGTGTCGCCGACGGGACCTGAGTGGGTCACATCGCAGGACGACCGCAAACGCGAACTGGGCCTGGCACTTCGCCAATCCGCGCTGCAGTGGGTCACGGCGGGCCTGCGGGCCGACGACGCCGGGAACGTCGAGTTGGCGGTCACGCAGTGTTCGGACGGCACGGCTCGTCTCGTGGCACGGGCGCCGATAGTCGGCTCGGGTTCCATCCTCGTGCGCATCAGCGGCAGGAGCGCCGACGTTGCCTGGCAACGAGCGGGCGAAAGCGAACGCCACGTTGCCACCCTCGACATCGGACACCTCGCCACCGTCCACGCCGGCAGGTTCGTCGGAGTCATCTACGGCCCGTACGCCCTCGCGGCGAAGCCGGAACCGGTGATCGCGGGCCTGTTGTCCGCCCGCCCACTGTCCACGCAGGTGCCGTGAGCGACCACCGCCACAGGATCGAGCCGGGCACCCGGCGCAGAACATCGGGCACGCCGACCTGGTCACCCCTGCCGGGGAGACCTGGGCCGTCGTCCTGGGGGTGCGTCCCGTCGCCGGCACCCACGTGCGCAGCCGCGAGACCCCCCTGGTCCCCGTGGAGTGGTCGGACGCCGGCCCGGTGTTTGCACCAGGCGTCGGCGTCGGCGTCGTGCACCTGCGTGGCGCTACCCGTTGCGTGGACGAACGGTAGTGGCGGCCGCAGTCTCGGTTGGTCTTGTGGCCACCGCGTTGGCTGTTGAATTCTCCGGACCAGCGATCGGGTCCTTCTGCACGGTGCTTCCCACCCAGCTGAAGGGCCGCGACAGCAACAGGCTTACCTAAGGAGACACCTTGAACGACCATCAGCCAGTCGGATCGTCTGCCTCGGATCGAATCGAGATCTCGGACAACACGCAGGCCATGCGGCAGGTGGACGCGGTTGTCGCGCAGGGGCCGTACAGCGCGGACTGGGACTCCCTGGTCGCGTACACGCCACCTCGCTGGTACCAGGACGCCAAGTTCGGCGTCTTCCTGCACTGGGGCGTGTACTCGGTGCCGGCATTCAACAACGAGTGGTACTCACGCTATATGTACCGTGAGGGCTCCCCGGAGTTCTCCCACCACGTCCAGACCTATGGACCGCAGGCTGAGTTCGGCTACAAAGACTTCATCCCGCAGTTCACCATGAAGGACTTCGACCCCGACGCCTGGGCTGCCTTGTTTCGCCGCGCGGGTGCGCAATTCGTCGTTCCGGTCGCTGAGCATCATGACGGGTTCGCGATGTACGACACGGATCGGTCGCGGTGGAAGGCGAGCGCAATGGGGCCGAAGCGTGATGTCTTCGGGGATCTGGCCGACGCGGTGCAACGTGCGTGGATGGTGATCGGGGCATCGTCCCACCGGGCCGAGCACTGGTTCTTCATGAACGGCGGCGCGAAGTTCGACTCCGATGTCCGCGACCCTGACTACTTCGACTTCTACGGTCCGGCGCAGCGGGCAGAGACCGCACCGAACGAGTTGTTCCTTGAGGACTGGTTGCTGCGCACGGTCGAGATCATCGACAAGTACCGGCCCCAGGTCCTGTGGTTCGACTGGTGGATCGAACAGCCGGCCTTCGAGCCATATCTGCGGCGTCTCGCGGCCTACTACTACAACCGGGCGCACGAGTGGGGGCGCCAGGTCGTCATCAACTACAAGTGGGACGCCTTCGCCAAGGGGTCTGCGGTCTACGACATCGAGCGCGGCACGATGGGTGGCGTGTTCCCCGAGGTGTGGCAGAACGACACCGCCGTCTCCAAGGGAGCGTGGTGCTACGTCGATGATCACGTCTACAAGAAGCTCCCCGATCTCATCGCTGAGCTTGCGGACGTCGTGGCCAAGAACGGCGTCCTCCTGCTGAACATCGGCCCGAAGGCGGACGGCACGATCCCCGCCCCGGAGCAGGAACTGCTGGAGGGCATCGGGGCCTGGCTCTCGGTCAACGGCGAGTCGATCTTCGGCACGCGCCCCTGGCTCATAGCCGCCGAGGGGCCGACGCAGGTCGCCGCCGGGTCGTTCACGGATGGCGACCTGCCCTCCTACACCGCACAGGACATCCGATTCACGACCAGGACGGACGTGACGGGGGAGTACCTCTATGCGATCCTGCTCGCTCGCCCCGCGGACGGCGTTGCGCGCGTCAATGCGTTCGGCTCAGGGTCGGGGCTCTTGCCACGGGCCATCCGGTCGGTCGCGGTGCTCGGCGATCAGGCCCCCGTCCAGTGGTCCAGGACGTCACGGACGGTCGAGGTGCGCTTGAACGAGGCAACCACCGATTCCCCGGGTGTCGTCGTCAAGGTGTGGCTTGAACCCGCCGTCAGCCAGCCGCGGGGGGATTTCCTGCACGGCTGACCTTCATCGTGATTGGTCATCCAACGCACGATCGCCGAAAGTGCGAGTCACGGCTACCGCCCACCTCACGCGTGACCCGCGCTTCGCTGTCGGGCAGGCCCACCGTCGAACTCCGAGCCGCGGGCATCACCGTGCCTCGGAGCTTGCATGACCGGTCCGTGGGCCGGCTGACTTCGAGGCTCTTCACTATGGGTGGGTGAGGCCGGTTGGTCTGACTCCTTGAGGGATGTGGTGGCTCGTGAGTGTGCCAGTCTGATTTGGCCCCGCCTGGAGCGGTTTTGATGCGGCGGTTTCGAGCGATCGTTGCAACACCTGAGTTGTTTGGGAGTTGCGATGGTTCATGGTCGGCCGGGTGTCTCGTGCCGGGTCTGATGGAGGCTCTCAATCCCCGAGAGGATGAGAGTCATGGTGGCACCGAGGAAGTACCCCGAAGAGCTTCGGGAGCGAGCGATCCGGATGGCGGTCGACGCGCGGCGTGATCCGGTGAGCCGGCCGAGCGCGGTGCGCCGGGTCGGTGAGCAGCTGGGGATCAATCCCGAGACGTTGCGCGGGTGGGTCAACCAGGCCGAGGTCGACGCTGGCGAGCGGGCCGGGACGACGACGGCTGAGGTGCAGCGGGTCGCCGAGCTGGAGCGGGAGAACCGTGAGCTGCGGCGGGCCAATGAGATTCTCCGCACTGCGTCAGCGTTTTTCGCCGCGGCGGAGCTCGACCGCCAACTGAAGTGATCGTCGAGTACATCGACGAGCACAAGGACCGTCTCGGGGTCGAGCCGATCTGCGCCGAGCTGCAGATCGCCCCGAGCACCTACTACGCGGCCAAGACCCGCCCGCCCTCGGCGAGGTCGGTCACGGACGCGGCGACCACGGCGGTGATCAAGGACGTCCACGCGGCCAACTACGGGGTCTACGGGGTCCGCAAGGTCCACGCCGAAGTGAACCGCAAGGGCCACCAGGTCGCGCGCTGCACCGTCCACCGCCTCATGCGGACGGCCGGCCTGCGGGGGATCTCCCGAGCCAAGGGCCCGCGCACCACGATCCCGGGGACCGGGCCGGACACCCGGCCCGATCTGGTGGACCGCAAGTTCACCGCCAGCGGCCCGAACCAGCTGTGGGTCGCTGACATCACCTACTGCCGCACGTTCGCCGGATGGGTTTACGCCGCGTTCGTGGTCGACGTGTTCTCCCGGCGGGTGGTCGGCTGGCAGCTGTCCACCTCGTTGCGCACCGACCTCGCGTTGGACGCCCTGGAGATGGGCATCTGGACCCGCCAGCGCGAGGGGCGTGACGTCGCCGGGCTGACCCATCACAGCGACAAGGGAGTTCAATACCTCGCGGTTCGATACACCCAGCGCCTGGCCGAGGCCGGCGCTGTCGCCTCGGTCGGCTCGACCGGCGACAGCTACGACAACGCCCTGGCCGAGGCGTTCAACTCCCTGTTCAAGGCCGAGCTGGTCCGCAACAAGGGCCCCTGGAAGAACATCGACGACCTCGAGATCGCCGTCGCCGAATACATCGACTGGTTCAACCACCGACGCCTGCACGGCGAGATCGGCCTGATCCCACCCGCCGAGCACGAGGACACGTACTACCGTCAGAACAGCGCCCCGGCGACCGCCGAAGCGTCAGTTGCGAGCCTCCACTGAAGTCGGCACGAGACACTCCTGGCCGCGACCGGTCGACCGGCCTGATTCCAGGACCGGTAGGTCCGCGCGGCGACCTGGCAGCCCTGCTCGCGCAGGACCCTGCAGACCGACTCGACCGCGTGGCCCTCGCTGCGCTGGACGTCGATGAACCCCATGATCAGCGGTTGCGGGGGTCGAGTTCCCCCGCGAAGAAAACCGTCGCCGCCTTCAAGATCGCGTTGTCCTCCTCCAGTCGGCGGACCGCGGCCTTGAGCGCCTTGATCTCGGCCAGCTCGGCGCTGGTCGGCCCCTGCCGCTGCCCGGAGTCGACCTGGGCCTGCAGCACCCACCGGCGCACGCTCTCACCCCCGACCCCCAGCTTCCTGGCGACCGCGGCCGACGCCGCGGTCAACGACGCGTACTCCTGCTGGTGCTCGGTGACCATCCGCACCGCCCGAGCCTTCAGTTCCGGATCGATCTTCTTCGGCATGACGTCATCCTCCTGGACTCAAACAGGAGCGGCATCAAACCTGGGGCGCTTCACTCCGAGGGCTCCAGGCCCTGCTCGGTCGGCCACCGGCTCACCTGGGCCCACAACTCCAGGTGACCCCTCGCGGTCGTCCGCGTATAACCCAGTCGCCCCAGCTCACCAGCGAGCCCGTCGGCGAACGGCGTCAACGGACCGCAGAACTGAACTCCCAATGGACCTCTCATAACCGATCTCCTCTCCAACGTCGGAGAAGCAATCGTCCAATCGGACGCCCGGTTATGCCGACCTCGTCGCGGCGTCCACGCCCGCCACCAGGGGCTTCGCAACCGAGGTCCGCATAACCAGGACATCGGCATAGTCGGCCCGGACCGTGACGACCCCGGTGGCCCCAGCTTTGGCGGCGGCGTGCAGGGCGTCGGCGACCAGCCGGGCCGCCCCGCGCGGGGAGCTCGTCGAGCCCTTACGCAGGCCGGGTGGCCACGATCACCGGCGCCGCCGTCGGGGTCGAGCAGATCGCGAGCAGTGCGTTGAGCCCTTTCACCCCGGAGTACCCATACCCCGCGCCCTGCTTCCAGCCCGACGACGCCGCGAGCAGAGTCCCCGCCGCCAGGCCGATGACGGCTCCTGCGGTCGAATCGTCTTCCGCCCGGTCCGCGCTGACGAGCTCAGGGCGCTAACGGGACGAGTCGAACCGTCCAGGTCGCGGGGGTGGCGTGCAGCTCGTAGTGAGGGAGCACGCCTGGTCCGCACGACGCTGTGCCGAGGCCGGTCTGAGCCAGGTCGAGGTTGACGAACACGCGGTCGCGCGGATGCAGATCAGTGGTGTGACGGGCGGCGTCGAGATCTTCGGTCGTCCATCGGCGCACCGTGAGGTCGAACGTCGGGTCACCCTCGACGCGCACTCCGCCCGTGGGCCCGCGCAGCTCCGCCCACCGCACCCCGCGGCGGTTCCCGTTCTCCTGCGGGTAGACGTAGGGGGTTTGTAGGTCGTCGACAGAGCGCCGGTAGCGACCGATGAGCGCAGCCTGGGTGCTGTCGGCGTACGCCTCGCCCGGGCCGCCGCCGAACCACTCGACGTCCTCGATGTCGGCGGGCACGGCCATGCGCAGACCCAGTCGGGGCAGTGGCACGGCCCAGTCGCCTTCGGGCTCGACGTCGACCTGCAGCACCAAGGCGTCGCCGTCGACCGTCCAGCGGTACGTCGCCAGCATTGCGAGGTCGGTGGCGGCGGGGGCGACGCGGGTGCTCAGCACGAACCCGTCCGCGGTCCACTGCCGGTCGATGATGCGATGGGTGAGGCGATCGAGCCCCAGTGCCCGCCACTCGGAATCCACCGGGGTGCCGTGCGTGCCGTGGTCGTTGTCGGTCGGCGCTCGCCACAGGTCCAGCCGAGGTCCCTCGACGCGGGTGGCACCCACGTGGGTTAGCAGCCCGGCGTGCTGGTCGAACAGGTTCCGGTCCAGGTCCCCGACCCGCCGTGTCCGGGGAGGGGCGACGCTGATCAGGTGCTGGCCGACCGCGACCTCGTGGCCGGCCCGCGCCCACGGCGAGTCCTGGGCCAGCACCGCTCGGACGGTCAACCAGGACTCGCCGCGAACCTCGGCGAAGGTCGGGAGGGACACCACCGTGGCTTCCTGGCCGGGGACGGGCGTGACATCGAGGGTGCCGCCCGCCACGGTGACGCCGTCGATCTCATGGGCCCAGAGGAAGCGCAGATGGCTGGTGTCAGCGAAGTCCTGCAGGTTGGCGATGGTGAGCTTCCTCGTCTCGACGAGCAGGCGCACGGGTGCGACGACCGCCTTGTACTCGAGCAGGCCGGGGGACGGGGTGCGGTCCGGGAACAGCAGCCCGTCGGCCACGAAGTTGCCGTCGTGCAGCGGTTCTCCGAAGTCCCCGCCGTAGGCGAAGAACTCCCGACCGTCGGCAGTGAGCTGCCGGATGCCGTGGTCGATCCATTCCCACACGAACCCGCCCTGGCAGCGCGGGTACTTCTCGAACAGCTGCTGGTACTCCAGCAGTCCGCCCGGGCCGTTCCCCATGGCGTGGGCGTACTCGCACATCAGGAACGGGAGGCTGCGCCGGTGGGCGTCCAGGGTCGGGTCCGCGGTGACGGGTTCCGTGTGGCGGCCGATGGCGTCGACCTCGTCGTGCGTGGGGTACATGCGGCTGTACACGTCGACATAGCCGGAGTCCCAGTCGCCCTCGTAGTGCACCGGACGGCCCGGGTCCCGTGCGTGGGCCAGCGCCGACATCGCGGCCAGGTTTGCCCCGTGGCCGGCCTCGTTGCCGAGCGACCACATGATGATGCTGGGGTGGTTCTTGTCGCGTTCGACGGTTCGCGCCATGCGGTCCAGGAGAGCCGGCTCCCACCGGGGGTCGTCGCTCGGGTTGCGCCGCCACTCGGCGAAGACGAAGCCGTGCGTCTCGTAGTCGCACTCGTCGATGACGTACAGGCCGTACTCGTCGCAGAGGTCCAAGAACGCTGGGTGCGGGGGGTAGTGGCTGGTGCGGACCGCGTTGACGTTGTGCTGCTTCATCAGCTGGACGTCACGGAGCATGTCTGCCGCGGTGACCGCTCGGCCGCGGTCGGGGTCCCACTCGTGGCGGTTGACGCCCCGGATGAGGATGCGTCGGCCGTTCACCGTGAGCAGGCCGTCGGCCACCGCCACGGTGCGGAAACCGACGCGCAGGTCGATCGTCTCCCCGCCTGCGCTGAGCGTGCCGTCGTACCGGCGCGGCCGTTCGGCGGACCACGGCTCGACGTCGGGCAGCACATGAGGCCCGCTGGCCGGCACCTGGTGGAGGCCCAGCTCGGGAACGGTGAGCAGAGCCGGCACGTCGGTGTCGATGCGCAGCGTTCCGACCCCGGTCGTGTGGTCGAAGTCGGCATGGACGAAGAAGTCCTCGACCGTTCCGGCCGGGCGGGAGATCACGCTCACGTCCCGGAAGATCCCGGACAGCCACCACATGTCCTGGTCCTCGAGGTAGCTCGCCGGGGACCATTGGTGCACCCGGACCGCCACCACGTTCGTGCCCTCGCGCAGGTGCGGACCGATGTCGAGCTCGGTGGTGAGGCGGCTGCCGGTCGACCAGCCGAGCTCGACCCCGTTGAGCCACACCGTGAACGCCGAGTCGACGCCGAGGAATTGGATCACGGCCCGACCGCCGGGCCAGCCGGCAGGTAGCACGAACCGGCGGCGGTACTCGCCGGTGGGGTTCTCGTCGGGCACGTGGGGCGGGTCGACCGGGAACGGGTACCGGACGTTCGTGTACGCCGGGCTGCCGTGACCCTGAAGCTGCCAATGGCCGGGAACCTCGATCTGGGCCCAGTGGGCGTCGTCAAACCCGGGAGCTTCGAACCCGTCGGTGCCGAGGTCCGCCCTCGCCACGAGGTTGAAGCTCCAGCGCCCGGCGAGGTCGACACGGGCAGCATCCGAGGTGGCGTGCGCGCGAGGAGGGCGCCGGCCAGCCCCAGGGTCGACCGTGGCCAGGATGCGGGTTGGTGTGCTCACGAGGAACCCCTCAACGTCGCGTGATCCGCCCTGCAGTTCCTGGACAGTGGATCTGTCATTGTTATGCGGCTCGTTGTTCTGATCGGTAGGCATCGTGCACCTCGTTCGGTGGACGATAGCCGATCGACGAGCCTTCGTGGATTTTAGCGGGTTTCGATGTAGCGCGCAATTTCTCTAATTGCCGCAGCGCGGGTCGGATAGGCAACGCCCGACGGCGTGACGCCTCACGTGCGGTTCGTCGCGGCACACGTCACGACTCCGACAGTGGCGGTCGAGGGCCTCGCCGGCCCGGCCATGCGGCTCAGCGCCGCACGGGCGTGGGCCAGCGCGGTGGCCCCGGCCAGGGCGCCGGGCTTGCGGGTCAGGACCTCCAGGTAGTGGTCCAGCTGCAGGTCCTCGGTGTATTTGTGCAGCGACCGGGTGTGGGTGGCCACGACCTTGCCGTCGACTAGGGCGTGTCTCTAAAGGTGTTTCAGCCAGATGGTGATCGCGCGTAGTACGGCTGCGCCGCGGTAGACGATCGCGAGCTTGTCGTAGCGGGTGGCCAGGGCTCGCCACTGTTTGACGGTGTTGAAGGACCGTTCGACCACGTTGCGGCCCTTGTAGAGCTCTGCGTCGAAGACTGGTGGTCGTCCCCCGCGTGACCCGCGGCGTTTGCGGTGGCGGATCTGGTCGGATGGTTCGGGGA
>Ga0209539_1000679_pt1 | contig 19090 bp, 18 predicted proteins | sample BarGraNGADG00312_2_FD_184499 | JGI IMG/M metagenome (GOLD analysis project Ga0209539, IMG submission 184499) | Arctic peat soil microbial communities from Barrow, Alaska - Barrow Graham LP Ref core NGADG0011-312 (SPAdes) (version 2) | ecosystem: Environmental > Terrestrial > Soil > Wetlands >... | reverse complement strand
AGGTGCAGTGGCCGCAGGTGCAGTGGCCGCAGGTGCAGTGGCCGCAGGTGCAGTGGCCGCAGGTGCAGTGGCCGCAGGTGCAGTGGCCGCAGGTGCAGTCTCGGCGGGTGCAGCGTCGGCAGGCGCCTCGGCCGGCGCCGCAGCCGGCGTGCCGCCCCCCGTGGCACCCGGCCGGAACGGCTCGGGGTCCTCTCCCGGCTCGCCCACCACCGCCAGCGTGGTGAACACCGGCACCAGGTCGCCCTCGGCGAAGAACGTCGCCAGCAGCGTCCCCGCCGCCGGGGCGGTGACCTCGAAGGACGCCTTGTCGGTCTCCACCTCGACCAGGACCTCGCCCTCGGCAACCGCGTCGCCGGGGGTCTTGAACCAGGCCGAGACGATGCACTCCTCGACAGTGTTGCCGAGCTTCGGCAGCTCTACTGGGACGGCCATCTCACACCTCCTCGTCGAGCAGTGCGCTCTCCGCGGCCTGGGTCCAGATACCCTCGGCCACCCGCCCGCGCACCGCCTCCGGCAGGTCGGCGAGCCGGGTCAGGCCCAGGTCCGCCAGCGCCGGGTAGATGATCACCTTGCCGTTCAGCGCCTGCTGCTCGACCGCGCCCAGCCCGTCGATCGCCCCCGCCATCCCGCTGACCGCGTCGACCGAGACGTTCGTGTCGAGCCGGCCGTCGGCGACCATTGCCAGCACCGTCTTCATGTCGTCGATGTTCGAGCCGCTGGTGCCGAACATGTAGCAGCCCTTGGCCAGATACCCGTCCAGGTCCAGGTCGGCGGTGCTGCCGGCCGGGATGCCGGCGAAGATGTCGATGATGCAGCCGGCGGCCGCGGTGGCCACCGTGGCCGCGGCGAGCGCGGCTGAGGGGACCATCACCGTCTGGTAGGTGAACTCGCCGGTGATCGGTTCGGTCCGGGTGTTGAGGTAGCGGACCGGGACCCCGCGCTCGGTGGCGAACGGCTCGACCTTGGCCCGGAGCGCGGCCAGCCGGTCGTCGTCGATGTCGGTGCCGACCAGTTCGGCCGGCGGCCGGTCGGCGGCGACCGAGCGGATCATGTGCATCTGGCCCATCGGACCGGCGGCGCCGACGATCAGCACCCGCTCCCCCGAGCGCAGCTGGCCGGACTCCGGCACGTGCAGCCAGGACGCCGCCGGGTCGTCCCCGATCGTCCCGATCCACCGCGCGGCGCCGTAGTGCACCTGGCCGATGTCCACCCGGACGGTCGAGCCGATCTGCGCACCGGCCAGCACGACGTTGATCACCCCGCCGTGGGCCAGTAGGCCCTGAAGCCGCTCGATCGTCGGCCCGGTGGCGCCGAGGTAGACGATGTCGTCGAAGGTCCCCGGCTCGAGGGCGTCGAGCTCAGCGACCTCGGCGCCCAGGGACTGGGCCTGGGCCCGCTGGTCGGCGTCGGCGACCACCGCGACCAGACGGCCGCGCTCGGTCGGCAGCGCCTCGACCACGCTGGCCAGGTCTCGGCCGGCGTCGGCGACCACCAGGGCCCGTCCGCCCGGCAGCATCCTGCGCCGGTCGGCGCTGGCGAACGCGTTCTCCACGCAGGACCACGGCTCGACCAGGGCGATCGCCGAGGCGCTCAGGTGCTCCGGTGCGGGGATCAGGTAGCGCTCGCCGGTGCCCGGCTCGATCACGACGCGCTCGTCGAGCAGGACGTACTCCTGCAGCCCGCCCTCGAAGGTGTAGCCGAAGGCCGCGTTCGAGCCGTTCGTCGGCAGGGTCCGGTAGTCGGTCTGGACCAGCACGCGCTCGCCCACCCGGTGCCGGGCGACCTGGTCGCCGACCGCGACGATCCGGCCGACGACCTCGTGACCCGGGACACCCGGTGCGGTGCCCGGCACGTAGCTGCGGCAGCCGGCCAGGATCGCCGGATCGATCCCGGCGTGGATCTCGGACTTGCGGGGGTGACCGGAGAACTGCGCCCGGAGCTTGATGTCGGAGAAACACAGCCCGACGGCCTCGATCGCCAGGAGGATCTCGTGCGGACCGGGTGCGTGGACTGGCTTGGCCGGGTTGAGCACGGCTTCGCCGGCCGCGACCAGCTGCACGGCGTGCTGGGTCGGGGGCAGTGCGCCCTCGGTGGTCATCGTGTCAGCCCTTCGCAAGGGGGGACGTCGGACAAGTCAGTGCAACATCACCTGGCCGCCGGTGACCGGCAGGGCCTGCCCGGTCTCGTACGCCTGGTCGACGAGGTAGTACAGGGCGGTCATCACGTCGGCGGTCGTGCAGCCACGGGCCATCGGGACCTTGGCCTCGTAGAACGCCTTGACGTCGGCGACGGTCTGCGCGCCGGGGACCCTCCCGGTCCGAAGGTACTGGACGAACAGACCGGTCTGCGGGTCGGACCACAGCGGGCCGTCGTAAAAGTTGCCCGGGCAGATCGAGTTGACCTTCACCCCGTCGGTGACCAGCTCCAGGGCGAAGGACTGGGTCAGGCCGATCCCGCCGAACTTGGACCCCGCGTAGGCGAAGTTCTTGTTCGAGCCGACCAGGCCGGACTTGGAGTTGATCTGCACGATGTCGGTCCAGTGGTCCGGCCGCACGGCGTGCTGGCCGGCCAGCACCGGGGCGACCGCCTGGGTGAGTAGGAAGTAGCCCTTGTAGTTGACCTCGGTGGACAGGTCGAAGTCCCGCTCGGACTGGGTCTTGACGCTCTCGGCCCGGAGCACCCCGGCGTTGGAGACCAGCAGGTCAAGCCCACCGTAGGTCCGGACCACCTCGGTCACCGCGGCGGCCACCGAGGCCTTGTCCGCGACGTTCACCACGACGCCCACGGCGCGGCCCTGTCCGTGCACCGCCGCCAGCTCGGCCGCCGCCGCACGCACGCCGTCGGCGTTCAGGTCGGCGAGCACGACGTGCGCCCCCTGGGTGGCCAGGTCCGAGGCGATGCCCAGGCCGAAGCCCTGGGCGGCACCGGTGACCACGGCCACCTTGCCGGCGACCCTGCCGGTGCTGCCTGCTCCGGCGGCGACCTGCCGGCGGTAGGCCTCGACCTCCCAGTTCTCGATGAACTGGCGCGCGTCCTGGGTCAGGTAGGCCACCTCGCCGACCCGGCGGGCACCGGCCATCACCTCGATCGCGTCGAGGTAGACCTGCCGAGCGGTGTCCGCGTCGGCCCAGCGCTGGCCCGAGGCGAACAGCCCGAGTCCGGCGACGAGGACGATGATCGGCGGCACGCCGTGCTCCGCGCGGTAGTCGCCGACGGCCGCGGTGAGCCGGTCGCGCACCCGGTCCTCCGGCTCGCCGGGCTCCGGGCTGAACCACAACGGGAAGGACCGGCAGTAGACGATCTGGTCGGGGATCAGCGGTCCGCCGGCGGCGACCTGCTCCCCGTCGGCGTCGGTGACCAGGTCCAGCGCAACCGGAGAGGCGTCGAAGGTCACCACCGACAGGGCCGGGCGGTCGCTGGTCAGGCCGCGTAGCGCCGGCCCGATCACCGACACCAGCCGGTCGGCCTCGGTCGGCTCGACGGCCGGGACCCGGGGCACGACCAGCGGGGCGAACCCGTCCCGGAGCTCCGCCAGCTCCGCCAGCAGCCAGGCCAGGTCCGCGTCGAGGGCCTCCGGGGTGTCACCGCTGACCACCACGCCGTGGTTGGCCAGCACCACGCCGCGCGGCGCGGGCGAGCCGGTCCGGGCGGTGAACTCCGCCAGGCCGGTCCGGATCGCCCGGGCCAGCTCGATGCCCGGGTCCACCAGGTCGATCCACACCACGTCCGAGCCGAGCCGCTCTGCGACCAGCTCCTTGCCACCAACGGCGCAGCCGAGCTGGTTGACCACCGTCGCGTGCAGGTGCAGGACGAACCGGGCCGGCATCAGCTCGTGCAGGACGGCCTCCACCGAGGGGCGGGGCGCACCCGGTCCGTCCAGCCGGGCGGCCATCACCGCGTCCTTGAACGCGGCCTCCCGCTCGGCCCGGGTGGCACCCAGGTCCCGGTCCAACAGGGCCGCCAGCGCCGGGCGGTCCAGCGCGACGAACCCCCCGGCGTCGATCCCGGCGAGCGTCGTGCCACTGGCCTTGACCAGCAACCGGTCGCCGACCTTGACCGAGGAGTTCCCCCCGCCGCCCAGGACCAGCGCCGGGTCGGCGCCGTGCCGGCGGGACAGGGCCACCAGGGCCTGGAGGTCTGCCCCGAGCGGGGCCGCGGTGCTGCTCATCGTGAGTCTCCCTGCTCAGCGCGCACCGTCGCGCGCTCGGCGATCAACCGGGCCCCGCGGGCCGCCCAGCTGCTGATCCGGTCCGGGTCGGTGTCCGCCTCGAAGCCCGGCAGGCCCCGACCAACGGCGTGGGCGTGCGCCGCGGCGACGCAGGCGCCCTCCCAGACCACCGCCCGCACCCGCTCAGGCAGCGGGCTGCCGTCGGCGCAGACCGGCTCCACTCCGACCATGTCCAGGGTATTGTGCTCCGTCCCGGCCATGACCACCAGCCCCGCACCACGCAGACCCTCGACGTAGTCGACCAACACCTGCGGGGCGTTGCGGTTGGGGATCAGCTCGGCGGCCGGCACGTCATTGGCGACCAACCAGGCTGCCAGGTCAGCGACCGAGCTCTCGAACCCGCAGACCGGGGACGCCCCGTCGGCCAGCACCGGGTAGCAGGGGAACCCGCCCAGGTCACGCACCAGCGCGCAGACCATGTCGAAGGTGACCGTATCGGCCTCGGGCACGTAGGCTGGCCGCCCTGCCTTCAGCAAGGTGGACCGCAGATGGTTCTGCACGCTGACCGGGTCCAGCTGGGTCGGCCACACCCCGGTGAGCCGCTCCACCGCCTCGCCGAGTCCGGCCTGCCCCACGGCAGCGGCCAGCGCCTCAGCGAACGCCTGCGCGACGTGCCGTTCCTGCAGGTGAACTGTCCGGGCCGGCACACCCGCCCGCTCGGCGACCGCGGCGACCACGTCGGCCACCGCCACCCAGACCGGCAGACCCGCGTCGGCGAAGAGCTGCGCCAGACGCTCGACCTGTGCGGCTATCCGCGCCCCGTCCACCTCACGAACCACGCCCAGCCGCTCGACCGCGGCCGCGGGCATCGGATCCAGGTGCGCCAGTCCCTTGCCGCACAGATACATCTTTCCGGGGTTGCCCGGGTCGTTGACCAGCACGCCCGCGTCGCGCAGCTCGGGCAGGTAGCAGAACGCCTCGAGGCCGAACAGGGGGTAGACGCCGCGCTCCGCGCACCGCTCGGCTAGGTCGGCGTACACCGAGAAGTCGTAGTAGTTGCTCGCGCCGAGCACCGCCACGCCCTGCACCGCAGCCAGCTCTACCGCCTCCGCGGCCGTGCCGAAGGCCGAGAAGTTCGGCGGGAGGTGCACGTGGGTGTTGACCGGCATCGGGACACCGTGCGCGGCGTGCGCGAACTGCTCGAGCGTTGGTGCGCTCATGATGCCTCCCGCGCGTCGACGCAAACGGACCGTTGAAACGTTTCTACCAGAGGCGTCGGAACGTTTCAAGTTTCGGCTCCGCGCCCTCTTTTCCATGGCGAGGGAGTGCCGGGCCCCTCCGAGGCCCGGCACTCCCTGCGACACTCAGGCCCCAGCGATGAACTCCTCGAGCGCTGCTCGCCCGGCCCGGTCCTCCATCTGCACGGGCGGGGACTTCATGAAGTACGCGGCCGCCGGGATCACCGGGCCGCCGATGCCACGGTCCTTGGCGATCTTCGCCGCGCGCAGCGCGTCGATGATGATGCCGGCCGAGTTGGGCGAGTCCCAGACCTCGAGCTTGTACTCCAGGTTCAGCGGCACCTCGCCGAACGCCCGGCCCTCCATCCGGACGTAGGCCCACTTGCGGTCGTCGAGCCACTCGATCCAGTCCGACGGGCCGATGTGCACGTTCCGCGAGCCCAGGTCGTGGTCCATGTTCGAGGTCACGGACTGGGTCTTGGAGATCTTCTTGGACAGCAGGCGCTCACGCTCGAGCATGTTCTTGAAGTCCATGTTGCCGCCGAAGTTCAGCTGGTAGGTCCGGTCCAGCACCACACCGCGGTCCTCGAACAGACGGGCGAGCACCCGGTGGGTGATGGTGGAGCCGACCTGGGACTTGATGTCGTCGCCGACGATCGGCACACCGGCGTCCTCGAACTTCTTGGCCCACACGGGGTCCGAGGCGATGAACACCGGCAGCGCGTTGACGAACGCGACGTTGGCGTCGATGGCGCACTGTGCGTAGAACTTCGCGGCGTCCTCCGAGCCCACCGGCAGGTAGCAGATCAGCACGTCGACCTGAGCGGCCTTGAGCGCGGCAACGATGTCGACCGGCTCGGCGTCGGACTCGTCGATCGTCTCCCGGTAGTACTTGCCGAGACCGTCGAGGGTGTGCCCGCGCTGCACGGTGACGCCGGTGGGCGGCACGTCAGCGAGCTTGATGGTGTTGTTCTCGCTGGCGCTGATTGCATCGGCCAGGTCGAACCCGACCTTCTTCGCATCGACGTCGAATGCTGCGACGAAGTCGATGTCGGAGACGTGGTAGGGGCCGAACTGGACGTGCATCAGCCCGGGGACCTTGCTCTGCGGGTCGGCGTCCTTGTAGTACTGCACGCCTTGAATCAGCGATGAGGCGCAGTTGCCAACGCCCACGATGGCGACGCGGATCAAACTCATCCTCGCACTCCTCGATCTCTCAGTGCTGAGGCGCTTGCGCGCCGTCAACAGTGTCAGGACCGGTCGAGGGACCGGGCCCTTCGGTAGTTGCGCGGTTCACACCACGCTCGGTGTCGATCAGCCCGTCCAACCAGCGAACTTCGCGCTCGACCTGCTCGAGGCCGTGGCGCTGCAGCTCGAGGGTGTAGCCGTCGAGTCGCTCACGGGTCCGTGCAGCGGACTGGCGCACCTGCTCCAGTCGCTCGGTGAGCCGGGTGCGGCGCCCCTCGAGGATCCGCATCCGGGTCTCTGCGTCGGTCTGGGAGAACAGCGCGAAGCGCACACCGAAGTGCTCGTCCTCCCACGACGCCGGTCCAGCGCTGGCGAGCATCTCGGCAAGGTGTTCCTTGCCGTCAGCCGTCAGCTCGTAGACGATCCGGGCACGCTTCCCGGACAGTGCATGCGGAGGTGACGTCCGGGACGTGTCGCTCCCCACGATCAGCCGTCGCTGCGCGAGCGACTTCAGGCAGGGGTACAGGGACCCGTACGACAGCGCGCGGAAGGAGCCCAGCAGCAGGTTGAGCCGCTTGCGCAGCTCGTACCCGTGCATCGGCGTCTCGGCGAGCAACCCAAGGATCGCCAGCTCGAGTACGTCTGCGCGGCTTCGGACCACGGGTCACCTCCGATCCGCTAGCTCTTCGTGATGTATCGGCGCGATATCTCAGCCAGCGTCAGCGTAGGTGAGTCGTGCCGACTCGCGCAAGTTGCGGCGGGTCCGTCCGGCGACAGCGCCAAGCCAGCACCGCGATCGTGGCGGCGGACCCGGCCCCGTGGCGACGGGTGATTGTGGACCCCTCTCGTGGTGTGGTCAGTCGTCGTTCTGAACCGCCCCGGGTTCAGTGGAGGCTAAGTTCTCCCGGCAGACCGGCCCCCCACCGCGTGAGCGGCTTCAGCTCGGATCATCTCCTTCGCTTCGGGGTGGCGGTGTCGGGTGCCCACGCCAGCGGGCTGTGGTGGTCGGTGAACCGCTCCCACCGCTCGCCGGCCCGACAGGCAGCCAGATGATGCTGCGGACTGTCCAACCCGGTGCCGTCGCAGTCCAAGGTGAACTTGTCGGTCACAGCACACGGCAGGTTCGAGGGGGCGGGTGGCGACGTCTTCGGCATCGGTGGCGGGGTCCGGCCAGCGGACGACGACGTGCACCACTCGGCGGTGGGTGTCGCGCCGTGCCGGTGCTCCTCGCGAGCCTCGAAGAGCACCCTGTCCACGGGGGGATGATCTCGATCGGGCCGCCGTGTCGCCGGCACAGCCCAATTCCCTCGGCGACAAGGACCGTTCGACCCATGGGCTGGCGGTGCCAGTGAGCGCGTCCCCGGGCATGACGTCCACGCGGTTGGCCCGCACACGGAGGGGCGCGGCGACGAACGGGGTCGACGTAGGCATCGCCGTTGAACCAATCGCCGGGGCCGTCGGCGGTGTCCTTCAGTGCGTCTGTCCCGCGTCTTCCCGGTGCTGGTGCTCGCGGCATCGGTCGCTGCCCAGCTGGCGAGGAGCTGGAGGCGTTCGGCGGTGGGGCTTGCCGGTTTTGCGGTGTAGATGGTCAGGGTGATGGCGTTCTCGGCAACCAGTTCCATGGCCTGGAAGGTGATCTCCAGGTCGCCGACGACCGGGTGGTGGAAGCACTTGGTGCCGGTGGAGTGTTGACGCACGTCCTGGGCAGCCTAATGCGTGCGAAACTCCTCACTGCGGGTGGACAGCTCACCGATGAGGTCCTGCAGGCCCTTGTCGTAGGGCGCGCGCCCCGCCTCGGCGCGAAGGATAGCCACGTCTGTGCGCGCGGCACGGTCCCAGTCGCCGTAGAAGTGCTCGGATCGGTCGCGGTGCAGGTACGTGAACCGGGCGAAGTTCGGGCGGTCACCAGTGACGCCGTAGATCTCGCTGTAGAAGGCGCGCGCCAGGGCGTTGGTAGCGAGCAGGTCCAGTCGGCCGTTGCGGATGAACGCCGGCGCTCCGCTGATGGCGTCGAGCATGGCCTGTTGCGCGGGTGTGGCGGTCCAGGGCTTGCCCCGGCGACGTGCGCGGGGACGTGCGTCATTGCTTGCGGCGTTGGCCAGGTCGAACAGGTACTGCCGTTCGGCGTCGTCGAGCAGCAGAGCGTCGGCGATGGCGTGCAGCACGGCGTCGGCGATGGCGTGCAGCACGGCGTCGGAGGCACCGGCGAGGTTGCCGCGTTCCAGGCGTGAGTAGTACTCGATGCTCAGGCTCGCCAGGGCGGCGACCTCGCCGCGGCGCAGCCCGGCCACGCGTCGGGCGCTGCCGGCGGGCAGGCCGACCTGCTCGGGGGTAATCCGGGCTCGACGCGAGACCAGGAAGGCGCGCGCCTCTCCGGTAGTGTCCATGCACTCGACGGTAATCGCCGTGAGCCGGCAGTGGGGTGCCCTGTCAGGGCACGTCAGAGCAGGGACTCCCCCAGCCCGCCGTCGCGGGGCTTCCTGGTTGAGGTCGGTCGAGCGCCCCTCGCGGGAGCTCGACGCTTCAACCTAGAGATGGAGACAGACGATGCGTGGTGCTGTGATGTACGCCCCCGGCGACGTGCGGGTCGAGGATCGGCCCGACCCGACGATCCTTGAACCGACCGACGCGATCGTCCGGCTGGCCGCGTCCTGCGTCTGCGGGTCGGACCTGTGGCCCTATCGCGGGATCGAGACGCTGGACGGGCCACGTCCGATGGGTCATGAGTACGTCGGCACGGTGGAGGCCGCCGGCGACGCCGTGTCCACGATCAAGCCCGGCCAGTTCGTCGTCGGCTCCTTCTTCGCCTCGGACAACACCTGTGAAGTGTGCCGCTCCGGGTACCAGACCTCCTGCATCCACCGTGAGGGTGTCGGTGGTGCGCAGGCGCAGCTGATGCGTGTGCCGCTGGCCGACGGGACCCTGGTGGCCACGCCCGGCGTCCCGGCTGCGGACATGATCCCCAGCCTCCTGGCCGCCTCGGACGTGCTGGGCACCGGCTGGTTCGGTGCTGTGGCCGCCCAGGCCGGCCCGAGCAAGACGGTCGCCGTCGTGGGTGACGGCGCGGTCGGGCTGCTCGCAGTGCTGGCCGCCAAGCAGCTGGGTGCCGAGCGGATCATCGCGATGAGCCGCCACGAGAGCCGCCAGGCTCTGGCACGCGACTTCGGCGCGACCGATATCGTGACCGAGCGCGGCGACGAGGGTGCGGCGCGCGTCAAGGAGCTGACCGGCGGGCTGGGCGCACACTCGGTGGTCGAAGCGGTCGGCACCCAGGAGTCGATGATGCAGGCCATCCGCGCGACCCGCCCCGGTGGCCACGTCGGCTACGTCGGGGTACTGCACGGCGTCTCGCTCCCAGGCGAGGAGCTGTTCTTCTCCCACGTGCACCTGCACGGTGGCCCCGCACCGGTGCGCCGACTCCTGCCTGAGCTCATTGATCTGATCTGGAACCGGCGGATCGACCCGGGCAAGGTATTCGACCTCGAACTCCCGCTCGAACGAGCCGCGGACGGCTACGCCGCGATGGACGAGCGCCGTGCCATCAAGGTCCTGCTGCGGCCCTGAGCCATCTCCTGGAGCGTGCGCGCGGGGCGCTGTGCCCCGCCGCGCGGTCCAGTGCGCCGACGCAACCCACTGGAAGGACCACATGTGATCGTCACGACCGCCCGCGCAACCACCCCGGGGACCATCCCCGCACTGTCGGGCGCTCCGGTCGGTCGCGGCCTGGCGGCTCTCCGGTCGGTCGCGGCCGCGCTGCTCGGTCCGCTGGCGATCGGCGGGCCGGTGTCGATGGACCTCTACCTCCCCGGCGGCCCGCTAGCAACCGGGTTGACCCATCTGCCGCTCCCTGCGGTCATGGCCTCGATGTCCGGGATGGTGAGCGGCATCGCGGTGACGACCCCGCCCACCCCGACCCTGCGGCTCCTCGCACCCGGGCCAGCAATGGACGGCCAGGTGGCGTCACCGACTCCGCCACTGGACCCGACGAGCTGAAGGCGGCGACCATGACCCACCCCGCACCGGTCCGGGTACCACGACGCACTTGGCTGGCCGCCCTGGGCCTCACCCTGACGCTCGCCACCGCTGCATGCGACGCTGGCCCCGACCCGACAGGATCGACCGTGACCACTTCACCCCAGACACCAAGCGACCCCACGAGCGCCCTCGCGACACCCGCTGATCCGGCGACAACAGCGATCCGCGTGGTCGTCGGCGAGACGGTGCTCCCGGCGACCCTGTGGAACAACGCCGCCGCACGCTCCCTCCTGGACCAGCTTCCCCTGACCTTGCCGATTCGGGACTACGGGCAGCAGGAGAAGATCGGTACCCCGCCGCTGCCGCTCTCCCTGGAGGGCATGCCCGCCGGTGACGACCCCGAGCAGCTGGACATCGGCTACTACGCCCCCGACGGCGTCCTCGTCCTCTACTACGCCGACGTCGGCTACTTCAACGGCATTGCCCGCCTCGGGCACTTCGACACCACCATCGACGACCTGGTCGACGTACCTGACGGGACCACCATCACCATCGAGTTCGCACAGTGACAGACGCCAGCCGCGGACTCGGGGCATCGGTCACACGACGCTTCGGCGCCGCGTGATTCGGCATCGCCCCCATCGCACGAGACCCAACAACGGTCGCGGTCAGTGCATCTAGAGCAGCGAACGGTAGAGCGCCTCGATCTCAGCGACCGTGGCCGGGCGAGGGTTGCCGCCAGCGCAGACGTCGTCGGCCGCGGCCTGCGCCAGGGCTGGACACCGCCGCAGCGCAAGGTGGCGGTCCGCGACTCGCCGGTGCTGGGAGGCCATGAGGCGCAGATCCGGACGTGGCTGATCGAGGACCTGACGGCGCCGCGCAAGCAGCGTCACACCGCCCGACGGGTCTGGCAGCGCCTTCGTGACGAGCACGGCGCGCAGCTGGCGGAGTCGACCGTGCGGGGCCTGGTCGGGCAGATCCGCCAGGAGATCGCCGCGAGCACCCGGGTGGTCCCGATCGGCCAGGAGCACCCGGCCGGGGCCGAGGCCGAGGTCGACTTCGGGGAGTTCATGGCCTGGATCGGCGGGGTCTACGTCAAGTTGTGGATGTTCGCGCTGCGGCTGTCGCACTCGGGTCGGGCGGTCCATGTCGCCTACGCCAACCAGGCCCAGGAGTCGTTCCTGGACGGTCACGTGCACGCCTTCACCGTCCTGGGCGGGGTCCCGAGCGGCAAGGTCCGCTATGACAACCTGCGTCCGGCGGTGGTGCGGGTGCTGCTGGGCAGGGAGCGGCTGGAGAACGACCGGTTCATCGCGTTGCGTTCCCACTACGGGTATGACTCGTTCTTCTGCGAACCGGGCATCGGCGGGGCGCACGAGAAGGGCGGGGTCGAAGGGGAGATCGGCCGGTTCCGCCGCCGGCACCTGACCCCGGTGCCGAAGGCGGGCAGCCTGGCCGAGCTGAACGCCCAGCTCGCCGCGGCCGACCTGCTCGATCAGGACCGGCACATCGCCGCCCGCCTCGAGACGGTCGGGCAGGCCGCGGCCCGGGAGTCGGTGAGCCTGCGGGTGCTACCGGCCGAGGCGTTCGACGTCGCCACCGCGCTGGTCTGCCGGGTCGATGCCAAGGCCCGGATCTGCGTGCGCCAGTCCTACTACTCCGTCCCGGCGCATCTGGCCGGGGCACGGGTGTCGGTTGCGCTGGGCGCCCGGTCGTTCCTCGTTCGCGACGCCCCGCCCGGGCCGGCCGGCGGTCGTTGTCGCTGAGCACACCCGCAGCCTGCACAAGAACACCCAGACCCTGGTGCTGGACCACTACCTGGAGGTCCTGGCCCGCCGACCCGGGGCGCTGCCGGCCGCGACCGCCCTGGTCACCGCCCGCGCGGCGGGGCTGTTCACCCCGGCCCACGACGCGTTCTGGGACGCCGCCCGCCGCCAGCACGGGGACACCGCCGGCACCCGGACGCTGATCGAGGTGCTGCTGCTGCACCGCAGGCTGCCGGTCCAGGCGGTGCTGGCCGGGATGGCCGCGGCCGTGCGCCTGGACCGGCTCGAGGCGGACATCGTCGCAGTCGAGGCCCGACGCCACCTGGAACCCACCCCGCTGACCAGCGCGGTTCACGACGGCGGGGTCGATGCCGGGCTGGACGTGGGCGGCCAGCACCGCCGGGCGCCGACCCTGGGCGGTTACGACGCTCTGCTGGCGCCGCTGGTGGCCAGCGCATGACCGCCACCACGCCCACCCCGGGCGCCGATGCCCGGCCGGTGACCGCACGCACCGAGCAGGCCGCGGACCTGGCGATCGCGGCCGGGACCACCGCGCTGCACCTGCCCACGATCCGCGCCGAGGCGTCCCGGATCGCCCAGGCCGCGGTCAAGGAACGCCTGACCCACAAGGCGTTCCTCGCCGAGGTGTTGACCGCCGAGCTCGACGACCGCGAGGCCCGTCGCCGGACCAGGCGGATCCACGAGGCGAAGTTCCCACGCATCAAGCGGCTGGAGGACCTGGACCTGCGTCAGCTGCCCGGCCTGCCCCCGCCGCTGCTGGCCGCACTGTCGACGCCGGGACGTGGATCGACCGAGGCGAGCCCGTCGTGCTGCTCGGGGACTCCGGCACCGGCAAGACGCACCTGCTCATCGGCCTGGGGGTCGCGGCCGCCGAGGCAGGCCGCCGGGTCCGTTACGTCACCACCGCCGCCCTGGTCAACGAGCTCGTCGAGGCCGCCGACGCCAAACAGCTGTCCCGGGTTGTGGGTCGCTACGCCCGCCTGGACCTGCTCTGCCTGGACGAGCTCGGCTACGTCCACCTCGACCCCCTCGGCGCCGAGCTGCTGTTCCAGATCATCACCGAACGAGAGGAGAAAGCCTCCATCGCCTGCGCGAGCAACGCCCCGTTCAGCGAGTGGGGCAAGACCTTCACCGATCCCCGGCTGGCCGCCGCGATCGTGGACCGCCTGACCTTCAACGCCCACATCATCGCCACCGGCGCCAACTCCTACCGGCTGCGCTCAAGCCGCGCCGCCCGCAAGGAGGCCGCCCCTGGATGACCCCCACAACGACCGGCCAGACGCGTCACCACGGGTGCCCCGCACGCCCGTCGCACCCCGCACACGACCGCGGGGGTGGGGCCAGATCAGACCATCACAGCGGGGCCAAATGGGCTTGTCATTCTCACTGGGCCTTGATGGGCGCCAGGTGCGCGGGGATCACCACCGGTGAGCAGGGGCTGACCACCGAGCTGACGGGGCTGTTCGGCGCCGGCATGCTCGTCGTGGCGGACCGCAACTTCCTGTCCCACCAGGTGTTGCGGGACACGCTCACCACGGGTGCCCACGCGTTGTTGCGGGCCAAGTCCGACACCGACCTGCCCGTCCTGGGCGTCCTTGACGACGGCACGTACCTGTCCCGGATCGCCGACCCGAGTGTCTCGGGCCGGTTGCGTCGCCAGGGCAAGCGGGGCGCGGACATCCCCGGGATCGCCGTGCGGGTCATCGAGTACTCCGTGGCCACCGCCGACGGCAAGGAAACCTCGGAGGTGTTCGCCCTGGTCACCGACCTGATCGACCCTGGTCAGCTCAGCGCCGCAGAGGCCGCGGACGCCTATGGGCAGCGGTGGGAGATCGAGACCGCGTTCGGTGAGCTGGAGACCGGCATCCGCGGCGGCCCCGCGGTGGTGCTCCGCTCGAAGTCCCCGGACATGATCCGCCAAGAGCTCTACGCCCTGTTGTGCGTCTACCAGGCGATCCGCACCCTGATCTGCCACAGCGCCGACCGGGCCGGTCTGGACCCGGACCGGATCTCGTTCACCCGCGCCAAGAATGCGATCGCCGCCCGCGTCAGTGACGCCGCGGCCTTTCCCCCCCGCTGACCTCGACGACCTCCAAGACGACCTCGCCGCAGAGATCACCTACCGCCGCCACCTCGTGCCTCAACGCCCGCCCCGGTCCTACACCCGCTCCCAGAAACGGCCAGGCGGGCGCTTCGCCACCAAGAAACCCGCCGACCGTCCAGCCCGAGCCCCCCGAACCACGGTCATCTTCTGGGTCCTCCACCCACCAGTCTAAGTTAACGCCATTGGGGGCAGGCCCCGTGCACGCATCCATCGACCCGAGCATGATCGGCAACGAGTCGATCAGCTCACTTGCACGACCGACAGACCGTCGTTGCCCACTGGCACGGCGGTAAGGCCTTCCTCGGTCAACACCGTTTCCCACGACTCCTGCTCGAACGCCGCCACGTGGGTTCGGATCAGCCAGATCTGCGCACCTGGGTGCTCAGAGGCCCGCGCACGCGCCTCAGTCAACGCCTCGGCGATCGCCGCGACGTCCCGATCGCGCGCGACGACGATGCGCTGCTGGTCAGGGAAGTACGCCTCGTATCCCTGTAGGACGACATCATTGGCCACTCTAGACGGATGCCCGATCGGCCAGTAGTACCCAAATCCCCAGTTGCTGCTGAGGTTCACCAGGATCACGTCATCGGGCGCGGCGTTGCCGGCTACGTACCGGGCCTGATCACGAACGTTCTCTGTACCGATCGAGTGCGACCGCATGTATGGGTGCGCGTTGATACCAAACGCCCCGACGGCGAGCGCAACGAGCGCGATCGACACGGCGCCCTTGAGCCGCGGCCGAAAGAACGCGTACAGCCCGGCAACGCCCATCGCCGCGACGACGACCGTCACGACGAACAGGAATGTCGACGTGCGCACGTCGAGGAACGGGTACTTCTTCAGCGCCGAGACGACGAGCAACCCCGGCCACAACGCCACAACCGCAAGCGATGTCGCAGGACGGCCGAGCCGGAAGATCGTCACGAGGCCCACGACGAGGAGTGTCAGCATCAGCCACGTCGGCCCGAGGCCGAAGAACCTGCTCCCTCCATCGAAGCGCGCGGCGACGAAGTGCATGCTCGCGCGTACGCCGTCGCCGAGGGGCAGATAGTACTTGCTCCAGTAGGCCGTGAGCCCTGGCACGACTGAGCGGGCGTCGAAGGCCACGTAGATGCCGACCATGAGGACGGCCGCCCCTGCACCAGCCACGACGGTCTCCACCAGCCGGCCCCACGAGCGTCGCGCGAACTCGACGAGGCACAGCGCTCCGAATGCCGCCGCACCGACGAAGACCGCCGTGTGACTCACGAACATGCCACCCGACACCACGGCGGACAGCTCGATGAGTCTGCGACGCGACCAGGTGCGTTCGACACGCGAGGTAACCGCCAGAATCAGCAGCGCCATGAAAGCGTCAGCGGTGTACTGCTTGAGATCGTTGCGAACAAGCATCGCAGGCACGAGCAGCACGCCGAAACCGCTGAGCAGTGCCGCAATCACCGATGCGTCACGGCTTCGCCAACCGAGCCCCCGAGCGAACCAGTAGGCAACCACGACAGCGGCACCCGCAAACGCGAGTGGCAAGAGCCGCGAGGTCTGGTCTCCTCCGACTGTGAAGACGCGCAGCACCATCGACCAGCCGATTGGCGTCGACGAGGTGATGGCCGGCAGTTGCGCGAGTGGGAAGCGGGTGGTCACCGCAACCCACGCCTCATCAACCCAGAAGGGCTGCCCGAGCGCATAGCCGACGTCATGGACGACGAGTACGAGCAAGCCGAGCCCGAACACAACCGTGCGCTCCGGGGTCATCCAGCGCCGCGCCGCGCCGCGGCCGCGGGCGTGCCTTGCGCGGGATGCGGTCCTGACCTCCTGCGCCACTCCCTGCGAGAGCTCCCGAACAGGCGCGGTTGATCGGTCATCGGCTCGCATCGGGTGAGGACCTCTCTGAACGTCGAGATCGTCAATGTATCTCAGTGAGGCACGGCTTCCCGGCGTTGGTCCTCGCGGGAGATATTGTCTACGAAGACAGACACCGAGAGAAGTGGGAACCGTGCCAAACCGCCTGAGTCACGATGAGTTGAGCCCGAGTCCACGGTGCACAACAGCGTGACACTCGGGAAGTTGGCGGTGTTGATCACCGCGGTTGCTCTCGCAGCGACCGGACAGGTCCTTCTGAAGCGCGGCATGGTGGACGCCCAGCGAGTGTCCCTCGACTCGGGCCGGTCACTGGCGCTTACAGCTGCCTCATCGCCGTGGGTTGTCGGTGGCCTCATGGTCTTCGGGGTGTCAGCTGTCGCATGGCTCCTCACGCTCGCGCACGTCCCGCTGAGCGTCGCCTACCCGTTCAACGCGCTCGGCTACGTCGCGATCCTCATCGCGAGCAGCGTGCTTCTGCACGAGAGGACGAATCCCTGGATGTGGCTAGGAACGTTGCTCGTTGGTGCGGGCCTCGTGCTGATCGTTCTGGCGGGGCCCGCATCGTCGACCTCACAAGGCACGCAGAGCCAAGTTCGTGAGAAGCCCGGAGCCGTCGTCACGGACGACGTGCGGTTCGCTCTCGGGCAAGAATCCATAGCGCTTCCACCCCGTCGCGCCACGTGAGCTTCTTGCCCTCCTCGCGCGAACGCGACTTGTAGCTGATCGGCACCTCGTAGGGCCGGAAGCCACGGCGCAACAACTTGCCTGTGATCTCCGCCTCCATGCCAAACCCTGCCTCACGGATGTCGAGTTCCCGGTACAGCGCAGTGGGGATCAGCTTGAAGCAGGTCTCAAGGTCGCTGATGTAGCAGTTGAACAGCATGTTGGCTGCGGTGGTCACGCCCCTGTTGCCCAAGACGTATAAATACGAGTACGCATTGTGGCTGCCAAAGGTTCGGGTGCCGTACACGACCTCGGCATCGCTGCGCAGGACGGGAGCCAGGAGCGACGGGATCTCGCTTGGCGCGTACTCCAGATCGGCATCGCACATGATGATGTAGTCACCCGTAGCCACCGCCGCCGCTGTGCGGATGGCGGCGCCCTTGCCACTGTTCTGCTTGTGCATGTGGACGCTGACCCGCGGGTCGTCCGCGAAGCTTGGATACAGGTCGCGAGTTCCATCCGTGCTGCCATCGTCGACGATGACGAGTTCTACGTCGCACGGATAGTCGACCTCGAGCACCTCCCGGACTGCCGAGGTGAGTGTCGCAAGTTCGTTGTACACGGGCATCAGGATCGAGAGTCTCACGGCGTGCAGCCTACGGTACGGCGCATCGATTCTTGGACATCGAACCACCCCGCGGTCGCGCTCGGATGTCCATCCTCGCCGGGTCGGACCGATCAGGACCGTGGACTAGGCTCGTGGTCGTGGACCACCGTGGTCCCGGTCCCGCGCCGCGATGGAGGTTCGTCGCCACGACTGGCAAGGACACGCGCGGTGGCCTCGTGCGTCGTGAATGCGGTGCACCGATCTCGTCGAAGGAGTCGCGGTGAGTCCGATCACGGGCGTCAAACGTTCGGAGGTGTCGCCCGACGCGCCTCAGCGGATCTTGGTCACTGGAGGCGCCGGCTTCATCGGGTCGCATCTGAGCCGACGGCTAGTGGCACTGGGCCATGATGTGCTCGTCGTGGACAACTTCTACTCAAGCACTCGGCGGAACATCATCGACTTGCTCAACGAGCCGGGCTTCGAGTTGATGCGGCATGACGTGACCTTCCCTCTGTACGTTGAGGTTGATCAGATCTACCACCTTGCGTGCCCGGCCTCGCCTGTCTTCTACCAGCGCGACCCGGTGCAGACCACCAAGACCTGTGTGCATGGATCGATCAACATGCTCGGCCTCGCCAAGCGCGTCGGTGCACGGATCCTACTCGCCTCGACATCCGAGGTTTACGGTGACCCGAGCGTGCACCCACAGGACGAGTCCTACTGGGGCAACGTCAACCCGATCGGGATCCGGTCGTGCTACGACGAGGGCAAGAGGTGCGCCGAGACACTGTTCTTCGACTACAACCGGCAGCACTCCCTGCCGATCAAGGTCGCGCGGATCTTCAACACCTACGGCCCAAACATGCTGCCGAACGACGGGCGCGTCGTGTCAAGCTTCATCGTCCAGGCCTTGCGCGACGAGCCGCTCACGGTGTTCGGTGACGGCGCACAGACCCGATCGTTCTGTTACGTCGACGACCTCGTGGACGGTTTGATCCGGCTGATGAACACGCCGCCGGAAGTCACCGGGCCGGTCAACTTGGGTAACCCTGTCGAGTTTACGATGCTCGAGCTGGCGGCGAAGGTGCTCTCGCTCGTCGGCGGCGAAAGCCCTATCGAACACCGGCCACTTCCCTCGGACGATCCCGTTCGTCGACGACCCAACATCGATCGCGCCATCGATCTCCTCCGCTGGAGCCCTACCGTGCCGTTGGATGAGGGACTCGCCCGGACAATTGAGTATTTCCGGGGCATTCTCCCCGCAGAGCGGGCAGAACCTCAGCCACCAGAGCCGTCAGACCCCTCGACAAAGTGACGCGGCACACAACAGAGTTGGCCCCATCGGGTGTGATGCGCGCAGCACGCGCTTCTGCCAATCGCCCGGATTCGACCGCAGAGAGAGCCGCGGCCTGCCCCCAATGGCGTTAACTTAGACTGGTGGGTGGAGGACCCAGAAGATGACCGTGGTTCGGGGGGCTCGGGCTGGACGGTCGGCGGGTTTCT
>Ga0209539_1000677_pt1 | contig 19107 bp, 23 predicted proteins | sample BarGraNGADG00312_2_FD_184499 | JGI IMG/M metagenome (GOLD analysis project Ga0209539, IMG submission 184499) | Arctic peat soil microbial communities from Barrow, Alaska - Barrow Graham LP Ref core NGADG0011-312 (SPAdes) (version 2) | ecosystem: Environmental > Terrestrial > Soil > Wetlands >... | reverse complement strand
AGCGACTCGTCGCCATCGGGACGGTCCTTGCGCTGTGCCTCGCCATCGCGGTCTTCCGAGGCACGCAAGTCGTGCAGCATGCCGCGCTCATCCTGGCGATCGGCGCCAACCTGGCTCTTCTGCTCGATTCCCAGTCGTTCGCGGGCGCGATGCTGACCAACTACTCCTTCGTCTTCTGCGTGATGGTCGCGTCGGCCGCCTTCTCGCGAGCCGTCGCGACGACGTATCTGATCGGGACTCTCGCAGCCGTCTCGGCCGTGATGCACTTCTCGCAGCTGCAACCGCCGCCGCTGCTGTGGATCGTCCAGCTCGGCGCCATCGCCGGCACCGGTATTGCGGTCGGCTACTTCATCCGGTGGCTGAAGTGGTATGCGACGACGGACGATCTCACCGGTGTGGCCACCCGGCGCGCGTTCGACCAGGTCCTCGACTCGTACTTGAGGTCCGCTCGTCCCGGCGAGAGCCCCGGGTCGCTCGCCATGATCGATCTGGACAACTTCAAGGTGGTCAACGACACCGAGGGCCACCCTGCGGGCGACCAGCTGCTCAGGGATGTGGTCGACGCGTGGTGGCGTCGGCTGCGCACCGACGATCTCATCGCACGGGTCGGTGGTGACGAGTTCGCTCTGGTGCTACCGAACACCGATGAGACGAGTGCCGGCGCGCTCGTCGCCGAGCTCGCAGCGCACAGCCCGTGCGCGTGGTCCGTGGGCGTGGTGGAGGCTCGTGCGGGCGACACCGTGGGGACGCTGGTCGACCGCGCCGATGCCGAACTCTTCCGGGACGAACGGAGACACAAGGTCACCCGGACCGGCGGTGCTGCCGGCCTAGACCCTTGGGAGGACGCCTGGCCGGACGCGTAGCGACAGGATCGTCCACGCCATCGCCGCAGTGAGCAGGCCGGCTCCGAGCATGTGCGCGCCGACCAGCAGCTCGGGCAACCCGGTGAAGTACTGCACGTACCCGATCGCACCTTGAGCGAGGGTGACGGCAAGCAGCACGGTCACTGCCGTGCGCGCCGGAGGGACGTCGACGCGGCGCAACCGGACCACGAGCAGGATGACGAGCGCGACGAAGCACCAGACAGCGCCCGAGTGCACCGGAGTGATGCGAGCCGGGTCGAGGTCGAAGCGAGCGGCCGCTTCCGTGCTGCCCGAGTGCGGCCCTGAACCGGTCACGACGACGCCGAGGGTCAGCACGACGACTGCGACCGCGCCGGCGAGCCACGAGAGCCGACGGTCGGCGGCAGGCACCAGGGCCACCGGGTGCCCGTCACCTTCGCCGTACCTGACCAGCAAGAGCACCGCGACAGCCACCAGCGCCATCGAGATGAGGAGGTGGCTGCCGACGATGGCGGGGTTCAGGCCGGCGAGCACGCTCACACCGCCGATGACGGCTTGCGCGAGCACTCCGGCCAGCGGGACGAGGCCGAGCAGACGCAGCGCCCTGCTCCGGCCTGGCAGGCGCCAGACCAGCACGGCGACCGCGGCGACGATGACACTCAGCAGCACCGTCACGATGCGATTCCCGAACTCGATCTGCTGGTGGAAGCTCGTCGCTGCATGCAGCTCCGGCGTGAAGTGCCCAGGCTCGCACTGCGGCCACGTCGAGCAGCCGAGCCCCGAACCGGTGAGTCGGACCGCGCCGCCCGTGACGACGATGCCGATCTGACCGATGAGGTTCGCCCACAACGCACGCTTGGTCCAGTCGGTGCGCGTCGTCGTCAGCGTCGGGGGAGCGGTGAGGGTCGTCACGCGCTCACGCTATCGCTGTCCGTTCGCACCCGGGGGGCACCTCGGCGTCGATCCGCGGGGTGCCGCTCCCGGTTACGACGACCAGCGGAAGAAGCGCCGGGTGAGGAGAGCGCCGATCGCGGCCCACATCGTCAGGACGGCGAGCGCAGCCAGGTGCCAGTGAGCTCCGTTCACGGCCGAGCGCAGTGCCTCGCCGAGCGCCCCCGACGGCAGGAGTCGTGCGACTGCGGCGGCAGGACTCGGCAGCGTCGACACCGGCAGGATGACGCCGCCGCCGACCAGAAGGAGCGCCCAGACGAGGTTGGCACCGGCCAGCACGGCCTCGGCTCGCAGGGTCCCCGCCATCAGCAGGCCGAACGCGGTGAACGCGGCCGTACCGAGCGCGAGGGCGAGCGTGGCCGCGCCGGGATCAACGTGCCCGGGTCGCCAACCGAGCAGGCCGGCAACGGTGACGAGCACGAGGACCTGACCGAGCTCGATGGCCAGGACCGCGAGGATCTTCCCGGTGAGCAGACCACCACGGCCGAGCGGAGTGGTGGCGAGGAACCGGAGCACCCCGTTCCGCCGGTCGAACGCCGTCATGATCGCCTGAGAGGTGAACGAGGTGGACATCACGGCCACCGCCAGCACGCCCGGCACGACGACGCCGAGGCGAGCCGCCGTCGTGGCGCCGTCGACCAACGAGGTTCGCGGCAGGGCGACGAGCAGGATGCTCGGAAGCACGAGGGTGAGCAGCAGCTGCTCACCGTTGCGCAGGAGGGTCCTGGCCTCGAAGGCACCCTGGCTGAGGACCCGGCGCCACGCGGGCGCCGCTCCCGCGTGCACCGGGCGGGCGGGGGTGGCGTTGCGGGCGCTCACCGCAGGCTCCGACCGGTCAGCTCGAGGAAGACGTCCTCGAGGGTCGTGCCGGCGCTCGCGAGATCCGTGACCAGGGTCCCGCGGCCCGCCGCCCAGTTCGCGACCGTTGCGACCAGGGCCGGATCCACCGGGACGGGCCGCGTCACCACGTACCGACCGGGCTCCCGCTCCGCCGCCGTCGCCCCGGTGCCGAGCTCGGATCGCAGGCCCGCTAGGTCGAGTCCAGGGGACCCGCGAAACGTGAGCGTCGTCGAGGCGTCGTCCCGGCAGAGCTCGGCGACGCTGCCGGCGGCGATCGCGGCGCCGTGGTCGACGATCACCACGTGGTCGGCCAGCTCGGTCGCCTCGGTCATGTCGTGCGTGGTGAGCACCAGGGAGACACCCTCGTTGCGCAGCTCCCGCACGAGGTCCCAGACCGCGATCCGGGCCTGCGGGTCGAGGCCGGCGGACGGTTCGTCCAGGAACACCAGGTCCGGACGGCCGATGACCGCGGTCGCCAGGGCGAGCCGCTGCCGCTGTCCTCCGGAGAGGCGTCGGACCGTCGTGCGGGCGAAGTCGTCGAGGCCGAGGCGTTCGGCGAGCTCGCGGGTGTCTCGGGGCGCCGCATACATTCGAGCGACGTGCTCGAGGACTGCCCGGGCCGGGGCTCCGCTCGGCAGACCGCCGTCCTGGAGCATCACGCCGACCCGGAAGCGCAGCTCGGCTCGGTCCCGCTCGGGGTCGAGCCCGAGGACCCGGATGCGGCCCGAGTCCGGGCGGCGGAGACCCTCGCACGACTCGATCGCCGTCGTCTTCCCGGCGCCGTTGGGTCCGAGGACCGCGGTGACCCGACCGAGCGGCGCGTCGAGGTCGAGGCCGGCCAGTGCAGCGCGGTCGCCGTACCGCTTCACGAGATCGCGCACCTCGAGTGCGGGGGAGTCGGCCACGAGCACGCAGTCTAGGTGCCACCCTGCGGAAGTAAGGACAGCCTTCGTTGCATGGAACGAATTCAGCAACGATGATGTTGCCTATATCAGCGGGAGCCGTCAGGCTTCATGCGCGGTGCGCGTCGAAGGGAGCAGGGATGAGCGCCACGATCGCCCCTCCTCCCTCGACCCACCCGGCGGTGGATCACATCGAGGCCACCACGCGTGAGCAGATCCTTCGCCTCGTCGTCGTCGACGGCCCGATCACTGCGGCCGAGCTCGGCGAGCGCCTCGAGCTGACCTCGGCCGGCATCCGGCGCCACGTGGCGGCGCTCGAGGCCGCGAATCAGATCGCCGTACATCGGGTGCCGGGGGGCCATCGTGGCCGAGGCCGCCCGGCGCGGCACTACGTCGCGACCGAGAGCGGGCACCGAGCGCTCTCGAACGCCTACTCGGCACTGTCGGTCGATGCGCTCCGGTACCTCGTGGACGTGGTCGGCGCGGATGCCGTCGACGGTTTCGCGGACGTGCGCGGCCAACGGCTCGAGGAGCGCTATTCCGAGGCGATCGGTGCGGCCGGAGGTGATCCGTCGGCACGGATCCAGGCGCTCGCCGACGCGATGACGGCGGACGGTTACGCCGCGACCGCGCGGCCCGTCCCGGGCGGCCACGCGGTCCAGCTGTGCCAGGGTCACTGCCCGGTGCAGCAGACGGCCACCCAGTTCCCCCAGCTCTGCGAAGCCGAGACGCGCGCGTTCTCCCGGCTGCTCGGCGTCCACGTCCAGCGGTTGTCGACCCTTGCCGCCGGCGGCCACGTGTGCACCACGAACATCCCGACGGGCCGGCCCGCCGCGACCGCCCCCACCGAATCGACCCTGCGCCCGATGGGCGCCGGACCGCGGAAGGACTGAGATGAGCGCTCCTACCGAGCCGATGACGCAGGACGAGGCGATCGCCTCGATCGGTCAGTACAACTACGGCTGGCACGATTCCGACGCCGCCGGCCTGAGCGCCCGTCGCGGCCTCGACGAGTCGGTCGTCCGCAACATCTCGGCCCTCAAGAACGAGCCGGCGTGGATGCTCGAGCTGCGGCTCAAGGGCCTGCGCCTCTTCGAGAAGAAGCCGATGCCGGTCTGGGGCGCCGACCTCAGCGGGATCGACTTCGACAACATCAAGTACTTCGTCCGGAGCACCGAGAAGCAGGCGACCAGCTGGGAAGACCTTCCCGACGACATCAAGAACACCTACGAGCGGCTGGGAATCCCGGAGGCGGAGAAGCAGCGCCTCGTCGCCGGCGTCGCCGCACAGTACGAGTCCGAGGTGGTGTATCACCAGATCCGCGAGGACCTCGCGGCGAAGGGCGTCATCTTCGTCGACACCGACACCGGTCTGCGGCAGTACCCCGAGCTGTTCCAGGAGTACTTCGCGACGGTGATCCCGGTCGGCGACAACAAGTTCGCCTCGCTGAACACCTCGGTATGGTCCGGCGGCTCGTTCGTGTACGTGCCTCCGGGAGTCCGCGTCGACATCCCGCTGCAGGCGTACTTCCGGATCAACACGGAGAACATGGGCCAGTTCGAACGGACCCTGATCATCGCCGACGAGGGCTCGTACGTGCACTACGTGGAGGGCTGCACGGCGCCCATCTACACCTCCGACTCGCTGCACTCCGCCGTCGTCGAGATCATCGTGAAGAAGAACGCCCGGGTCCGGTACACGACGATCCAGAACTGGTCGAACAACGTGTACAACCTGGTCACCAAGCGGGCGACGGCCGGCGAGGGCGCCACGATGGAGTGGGTCGACGGCAACATCGGTTCCAAGGTGACGATGAAGTACCCGGCGATCTACCTGCTGGGCGAGCACGCCCGTGGGGAGACGCTGTCGATCGCGTTCGCGGGCGCCGGCCAGCACCAGGACGCGGGCGCCAAGATGGTGCACGCGGCGCCGAACACCTCGTCGTCCATCGTCTCGAAGTCGGTGGCACGTGGCGGCGGCCGGACCTCCTACCGAGGCCTCGTCCAGATCCTCGAGGGCGCCGAGCACTCGCGCTCGAACGTGCTGTGCGACGCCCTGCTGGTCGACCAGATCAGCCGGTCCGACACGTACCCGTACGTCGACGTGCGCGAGGACGACGTCTCGATGGGCCACGAGGCGACCGTCTCCAAGGTCAGCGAGGACCAGCTCTTCTACCTGATGTCCCGCGGGATGAAGGAGACCGAGGCGATGGCGATGATCGTGCGCGGGTTCGTCGAGCCCATCGCGCGCGAGCTGCCGATGGAGTACGCCCTCGAGCTCAACCGGCTGATCGAGCTGCAGATGGAAGGGGCCGTGGGCTGAGATGGGCGTTTCGCACAACCCGATCGTCGATCGCGGCGCCACCAAGGGCTCGTTCGACCTGAGCGATCACCCGATGCCGAACGGACGCGAGGAGGCCTGGCGCTTCACGCCGCTGGGCCGCTTGAAGTCCGTCCTGGACGAGCGGCCCGCCGAGGGCCACCTCGAGTGGTCGACCAGTGCCCTCCCGGACGGCGTCGAGCTGGTAGAGCTGCCGAGCGCGGACGCCCGCGCCCGCACCGTCGAGCCTCCGGTCGACCGGGCGGCCGCCCTGGCAGTCGCGCTCTCCGGCGGCGCGACGCTGTTGCGCATCCCCGACCGGTTGGTCGTCACCGAACCCATCACGATCCGGCTGCACGGGACGGGACAGGACGCTCGCGGACACCTGCTCGTGGAGGCCGGTGCGGAGTCGGTGGCCAGCGTCGTGCTCGAGCGCACCGGTTCGGCCACCTACTCCGAGCTCGTCTCGATCCGGGTGGGCGACCAGGCCGCGCTCGACATCGCCTTCCTTCAGCTGTGGGACGACGACGCGGTGCACGCCGGCCACATCGCCGCGCTCGTCGGCCGGGATGCTCGGTTGCGCACCTTCACGGTCACCTTCGGCGGTGAGTCGGTCCGGTTGGTCCAGACCGTCGGATACGCCGGCCCGGGCGGGTCCGCGGACCTGTTCGGCCTGTACTTCGCCGACGCCGGACAGCACTTCGAGCACCGGTCGTTCATCGACCACACGGAACCTAACTGCCGCAGCAACGCGATGTTCAAGGGGGCGCTGCAGGGCGCTGGTGCGCGGACGGTCTGGGTGGGTGACGTCCTGATCCGCCCCGAGGCGACCGGGACCAACACGTACGAGGTCAACCGCAACCTGATCCTGAGCGACGGCGCCCGGGCCGACTCCATCCCGAACCTCGAGATCGAGACCGGCGAGATCGTCGGTGCCGGGCACGCGAGCGCGACCGGGCGGTTCGACGACGAGCAGATGTTCTACCTGCGGGCCCGGGGGATCCCCGAGGACGAGGCTCGCCGACTCGTCGTGCGCGGCTTCTTCGCCGCCGTGATCCACGAGATCGGCGTCGCCACCGTCGAGCAGACCCTCAACGACGCGATCGAACGGGAGCTCGAGAAGAACATGGCCGTGATCGCCGGGAGCGCCTCGTGAGCGCTCAGTTCGCGTGTGACGTCACCGACGTGGCGGTGAGCGGCACCCACCGGGTCGAGCTCGAGGGCGCCCGTGGAACGGTGGAGGTCGCCGTCGTCCGCGACGCCAACGGTGACCTGCACGCCATCAACGACGTGTGCTCGCACGGCGCGGTCTCACTGTCCGACGGCGAGGTGGACGGTACGACGCTCGAGTGCTGGCTGCACGGCAGCGTCTTCGATCTGAGCACCGGGAAGCCCCTCAGCCTTCCCGCCACCGAACCTGTCCCTGTCTACCCCCTGACTGTCGTGGGCGAGAGCGTGTTCGTCGACGTCGATGCCCCGAAGGAGAACTGAGCGATGTCCACTCTCGAGATCCACGACCTGCATGTGAGCGTCGACACCAAGGAGGGCGCCAAGGAGATCCTCCGAGGCGTCGACCTGACGGTCGCGAGCGGTGAGACGCACGCGATCATGGGCCCGAACGGCTCCGGCAAGTCGACCCTCGCCTACTCGATCGCCGGTCACCCGAAGTACCACGTCACCCGCGGCACGGTCACGCTCGACGGCGTCGACGTGCTTGCCATGAGCATCGACGCGCGGGCCCGCGCAGGGCTGTTCCTCGCGATGCAGTATCCGGTCGAGGTCCCGGGCGTCAGCGTGTCGAACTTCCTGCGTACCGCGAAGACCGCGATCGACGGTAAGGCCCCGCCGCTGCGGCATTGGGTGAAGGACATGCGGGCCGCGATGGACCGGCTGCGGATGGACCCGTCGTTCGCGGAACGGAGCGTCAACGAAGGTTTCTCCGGCGGCGAGAAGAAGCGGCACGAGATCCTGCAGCTCGAGCTGCTGAAGCCGAAGTTCGCGATCCTCGACGAGACCGACTCCGGCCTCGACGTGGACGCGCTGCGGGTTGTCTCCGAGGGGGTCAACCGGGTCCGCGACGGCGGCGACGTCGGCGTGCTGCTGATCACCCACTACACCCGGATCCTGCGCTACATCACGCCGGACCACGTGCACGTGTTCGTCGACGGCCGGGTGGCCGAGGAGGGTGGCCCGGAGCTCGCCGACCGCCTGGAGAACGAAGGCTACGACCGCTTCATCGCGGCCTCGGTCTGAGGAGGTACCGCCTGTCATGACCAGGAACCTGGGAGCGACCGAGCTCGCCGCGGTGCGGGCTGACTTCCCGCTGCTCGAGCGCACCGTGCGCGACGGGCGCCCCCTGGTGTACCTGGACTCGGCCGCGACCGCGCAGAAGCCCGAGGTCGTGATCGCCGCGGAGCAGGACTTCTACCGGCACCACAACGCAGCGGTGCATCGGGGTGCGCACCAGCTCGCCGAGGAGGCGACGGACCTGTTCGAGCGGGCCCGTAGCCGCGTCGCCGGGCTCGTCGGCGCGGACCCGGACGAGCTGGTCTGGACCGGCAACGCGACCGCGGCGGTGAACCTGCTCACGCATGCCTTCGGGCACGCCACGGCGGGACGCGGCGGCGCGGCCGCTCGGCGGTTCGCCCTCGCGCCCGGTGACGAGGTCGTGGTCACGGAGGCCGAGCACCACGCGAACCTCGTGCCTTGGCAGGAGCTGTGCGCCCGGACCGGCGCGACCTTGCGCTGGCTGCCTCTCGGCGACGACGGGCGCATCCTGACCGAGCGCCTGGACGACATCGTGACCGACCGGTGTCGGCTGCTCGCCTTCACGCACGCCTCGAACGTGACCGGCGCGATCACGCCGGTGGCCCCGTTCGTGGCCCGGGCGCGCGAGGTGGGGGCTCTCACGGTGCTCGACGCGTGCCAGAGCGTCCCGAACCTGCCGGTGGACCTGCACGCCCTCGGGGTGGACTTCGCGGCGTTCTCCGGGCACAAGATGCTCGGGCCGACCGGCGTGGGCGCCTTGTTCGGGCGGCGGGAACTGCTCGAGGCACTGCCGCCGGCGAACTTCGGCGGTCTGATGGTCGAGGTCGTCACGATGGAGTCCGCGACGTACACGATGCCGCCGCAGCGCTTCGAGGCGGGTACCCAGATGGTCGCTCAGGCCGTCGGCATGGGTGCGGCCGCGGAGTACCTGCGTGAGCTCGGGATGGACGCGGTGGCCGCGCACGAGACGTTGCTCACCGAGCGGCTGCTCGCCGGGATCGCCGAGCTCGACGGGGTCCGGGTGATCGGCCCGACGACGCCGGACGAGCGCCTCGCCGTGGTCTCGTTCGTGGTCGACGGCGTCCACGCGCACGACGTCGGCCAGCTGCTCGACGACGCGGGCGTCGCCGTCCGGGTCGGGCACCACTGCGCTCAGCCGCTGCACCGGCGATTCGGCGTCGCGGCCTCGACCCGCGCCTCCGCCGCGGTCTACACGAGCGAGAGCGACGTCGAGGTGTTCCTCGAGGTGCTCGGCCGGGTGCGCAGCTTCTTCGGGCAGTCGGACCGATCGGTGGCCGTGCGATGACGACGTCCGCGATGGAGCAGCTCTACCAGCAGGTCATCCTCGACCACGCGCGCGCACCGCACGGCCGCGGGCTGACCCCGGCGCCGTCGTCGGCGGTCGTCGGCGAGTCGTTCGCGGTCAACCCGACCTGCGGGGACGAGGTGCGGCTGCGAGTCGCGCTGCGCCCCGGCGACGGCCGTCGGGTGGTGGATTCCGTGTGCTGGGAGGGCCAGGGCTGCAGCATCTCGCAGGCCTCGGTATCGGTGATGACCGACCTGGTGAGCGGCGAGGGCGTCGAGGCGGTCGACGAGTGGATCGAGCGGTTCCGGGCGCTGATGCACGCGCGCGGCGCCGGGCTCGATCCCGAGCTGCACGAATCGCTCGGCGACGCGGCGGCGTTCGCCGGGGTGGCGAAGTACCCGGCCCGGGTGAAGTGCGCCCTGCTCGGCTGGATGGCGCTGCGTGATGCCCTGGACAAGGCCGGCGCGCAGCAGGAGGAGGAGCAATGAGCGAGACGACCACGGCGGCCACCCCGCCGACCGCAGCCGACGTCGAGGAGGCCATGCGGGACGTCATCGACCCCGAGCTCGGGATCAACGTCGTCGACCTGGGTCTCGTCTACGGCGTGACCGTCGACCAGGGTAATCAGGCCGTGATCGACATGACGCTGACCTCGGCCGCGTGCCCACTGACCGACGTGATCGAGGACCAGACGGCGCTCGCGCTCGACGGCGTCGCGGCGGGCTTCCGGATCAACTGGGTCTGGATGCCGCCGTGGGGCCCGGACCGGATCACCGACGACGGCCGCGAGCAGCTCCGGGCGCTCGGCTTCAACATCTGACACCTCGCGGCTGCCGCCCCCACCCGGGCCGAGCCGCCCAGTCCGAACGGCACCGCGCCCGGCACGTCAGCTGACCTGCCGGGCGCGGTCGCGTCTCAGAGGTTGTTGGTCATCACGGTGGCGTTGCAGGCATTGAGATCGCCGGTGTTGTATCCGGTCGAGAACCAGTTCTGCCGCTGGGCCGATGACCCGTGCGTCCAGGATTCGGGTTGACCGAGCCGGTCGCGGCCCGCTGGATCCGGTCGTCGCCGACCGCGGCGGCAGCCGAGCGGGCGTCGTTGACGTCCCGCTGGGTCAGCGGCTGCAGGTAGGTCACGCCGTTCCTGTCCTGCATCGTCGCCGCGCCGCGTGCCCACCTGCCGGCGAGGCAGTCGGCCACCAGCTCTATCCGGACCGAGTCCGAGGTGGCCCCGGTGTCGGACCGGTTCGCCTTGTCGAACGCGCCGGTCAGGTTCTGGATGTGGTGCCCGAACTCGTGCGCGAGCACGTACTCCTCGGAGAGCGGGCCACCGGATGCACCAAAGCGGGTGCGGAGCTCGTCGTAGAAGCCGGTCTCCAGGTAGACCTTCTGGTCGTTGGGGCAGCGGAAGGGGCCGGTGGCGCTGCTCGCCTCGCCGCAGGGCGTCGATATCGAGCCGCTGAACAGGTGCACGCCCGGCTGGATCTAGGTGATGCCGACCGCCTGCAGCGCCTTCGACCAGTATGCGTTGAGCGGGTTCACGGTGCCGACGATGCGGCACAGCACCTTCACGTTCGCATCCGCGCCGGTCTTGCACTCCTGGGAGATATCGGTCGTCGCTTGCTGCTGCCCGGTGGTGATCGAGCCGGGGTTGAGGGAGCTACCGAGGTTGCTCAGCCCTCCGCCGCATTGTGAGAGGACGATCATGATGATGATCGTCAGGATGGTGCCGCCAATCACCATCCCCTTGCCGCCGGCCACCCAGGCCGCCGAGCCCGCCACCGCCACGGCCGCCACGGCCGACCTCGACCGGGCTGGTGTCGAGCTGGCTTCCCCCGTTGAAGCTCATCTCAACCGCCACAGCTGTCGGGCAAACGCTAGCTGCAGCAGCGCCGTGATGCGATCAGGCGATGCGCTTCCGGGAACGCGCGTCAGGGCACCGAATCCGGCTACTCCCCGATCCCACGCGCGGCGAGGGCCTGCCCGGTGGCCTGAGCGCGCGCCACGGTACGGATCGCCGCGGGGATGAGCAGGGCTCGCGGGTCTCGGCCGAGACCTCGTGCCCGCGCCGCGTCGCGGGTCTCGGCCAGCACGCTGCCCAGTGCCGGGACGGTGCGGAGCATCAGCGCGACGGCCAACGCCAGCGCCTCCGCGGGGAGCCACCGGCGCAGCGGCCGCGCGGCCTGCACGAGGACCGCGAGCAGGTCCTCCATCCGGGTTGACACGGTCACCGCGGTCGCCGCGAGGACGAGGGTGAGCAGGTCCGTGGCGACCTCGATCGCCCGTCCGGGGTCGCCGCGCCAGACCTGGTAACCGGCGGCGAGCACGGCGAGCACGACGAGCGGGGCGAGCCCACGCACGGTGGTCCGGAGCGGCGGCCGTGCCAGCGCGAGCGCGAGCGCCGCCAGTCCGAACAAGTCGAGGGAGGCGAGCGGCCCGCTCGCGACGACGACCGCCACTCCGAGTCCGGCCAGGCCGAGCACCTTGACCAGCGCCGGAAGCCGGTGCAACGGGCCGGTGCCGGGCCGGTACAGCCCGAGCGACGCCATCCCCACGCCGGTCGAGCGGCGCCACCGGCGGCGCGCCGCGGAAAGCGCGCGGTCGCGGCTCATCGGGGCTCCACGGCCGGGGCCGCGAGGGCGCGGTAGAACGCGACGGCTTCGGCCGGTGCGCCGTCGAATACCACCCGGGCGGAATCGACGACGAGCGTGCGGTCGGCTCGCAGCGCCGCGTCGAGGTCGTGCGTGACGATCACCGTCTGCTGCTCGAGCGAATCGAGCAACTCGTCCACGTGGCGACGCCAGCGCAGGTCGAGCAGGGTCGTCGGCTCATCGCACACCAGGATCCTCGGTTCGGTGGCGAGGACGGAGGCGAGGGCCAGCAGCTGCTTCTGGCCGCCGGACAACGCGTGCACCGAGACGTCTGCGAGGTGGTCGAGCTGGTACCGGGCGAGCAGGCCGAGCGCCCGGGCCCGCCGGTCCGCAGCGGACAGGCCGAGGCGGCGCAGCGAGAGCAGCACGTCCTCGACCACGGTGGGCATCACGAGCTGGGCATCCGGATCGGTGAAGACGAAGCCAACCTGACGGCGCACCGCGGGGCCGTCGGTAACCGTGTCGAGCCCGTTGACCCGAACGACGCCGCGGTCCGGGAGCGCGAGGCCGTTGATCAGCCGGACCAGGGTCGACTTGCCGGAGCCGTTCGGCCCGATCACGCTCACCCGCGGCTCGGACAGAGTGCAGGTCACCGGCTCGAGAATGCGGACGTCCTCGCCCCCGGGGCCGGGGACGACGACGCCGGCGGACTCGAACTCGATCATGGCAGCACGGGACGCGATCCGTTGGGGCTACTTCCGCTTCGGCAACAGCGCCGGGAAGGCGCGGTGCACCGCGGCCCCCACGACCGCAGCCGCGAAGCACTTGATGACGTCGCCGAGCACGAACGGCAGCACGCCGAACTTGACGGTGTCCGCGGTGGAGAGACCGAGGCGCAGCTTCAGCCAGGTCGCGCCGATCGGGTAGACGACCAGGAAGGAGGCGACCGCGCAGGCCCCGACGATCGCGGTCGTCGTCAGCGTCACGCCCCGCTCGCGGATCCGCTCGACCAGCCAGCCGACCACGAAAGCGGCGAGCACGAAGGCGAGCAGATAGCCGCCGGTTGCCCCGAAGAGCACTCCGATGCCGGCCTTGCGCTCGGCGAACACGGGTGCTCCGGCGGCGCCTACGGCCAGATACAGCAGCACCGCGAGGGCGCCGCGACGGGCTCCGAGGACGGCGCCCGAGAGCAGTACCGCGAAGGTCTGCAAGGTGATCGGAACCCCGCCGACCAGCTCCCAGCCGGGCCAGATCGTGCTGGCCGCGATCAGCGCGGCGAAGGTCGCGACGAGCGCAACGTCCGTCGCAACCGGGTTGCGGGCGGCGGCGGTCCTCATCGCGTCGGTCGAGTGCTCGACCGCGCCTCCCGCCGCGCCGGCGACATCCTTGACGTTCTCGACCACGTCCTGCGCCGCGCCGGCGGCCTTCTGCGACAACTCCGACATCCAGATCCCCCTACCTGAGAATGGTCACCCGGGCCTCGTCATCGCCCCTCGATGCTGGCCGCAGAGTAGCGGGTCCGTAGACTCGAGGGCGTTTGTGACCACGAGGAGCCCAGATGATCACCGCACACGCCGTCGAGCTGCGCATCGGCGCCCGCGTGCTGCTCGAGGAGTCCTCGTTCCGCATCGCTGCCGGCGACCGGATCGGCCTGGTGGGCCGCAACGGGGCGGGCAAGACGACCCTGACCAAGGTACTCGCGGGCGAGGGTCAGGCGACCGGCGGCCAGATCGTCCGCTCGGGCGAGGTCGGCTACCTGCCGCAGGACCCGCGCACCGGCGACCTGGAGACCGTCGCGCTGCACCGGATCCTGTCCGCACGCGGCCTGGACGAGATCGTCGAGCGGATGCGGGAGACCGAGGGCGCGATGGCCAGCGCCGACGACGAGACCCGGGACGGTGCGATGGCCCGCTATCCGCGCCTCGAGGCACGCTTCACCGCGGCCGGCGGCTATGCCGCCGAGAGCGAGGCGGGCCGGATCGCGGCGAACCTCGGTCTGCCGGAGCGGGTCCTCGGTCAGCAGATCGGCACGCTCTCCGGCGGCCAGCGCCGCCGGGTCGAGCTCGCCCGGATCCTGTTCTCCGGAGTCGACACCCTGCTCCTGGACGAGCCGACGAACCACCTGGACGCCGACTCGATCGCCTGGTTGCGCGATTTCTTGCGGGGCTTTGCGGGCGGCTTCGTGGTGATCAGCCACGATGCCGCCCTGCTGCGCGCGACCGTGAACAAGGTCTTCCACCTGGACGCGAACCGTGCGGAGCTGGACCAGTACAACGTCGGCTGGGACACCTACCTGCAGCAGCGCGAGACGGACGAACGTCGTCGGAAGCGCGAGCGGGCGAACGCCGAGAAGAAGGCCTCCGTGCTGCTCGCCCAGGCCGACAAGATGCGCGCGAAGGCGACCAAGGCGGTCGCGGCAAAGAACATGGCGCGACGCGCGGAGCGGCTGCTCGCCTCGCTCGAGACCGAGCGGGCGCACGACAAGGTCGCCAAGCTACGCTTCCCGGAACCGGCGCCGTGTGGCCGAACGCCCCTCACGGCGAGCGGTCTGAGCAAGTCCTACGGCTCGCTAGAGGTCTTCACGGACGTCGACCTGGCGATCGACCGGGGCAGTCGGGTCGTGGTCCTCGGGCTCAACGGAGCCGGGAAGACGACGCTGCTCCGACTGCTGGGCGGCATCGAGGCGCCCGACACGGGCACCGTGAACCCAGGGCACGGTCTCAAGCTCGGGTACTACGCACAGGAGCACGAGACGCTCGACACCAGCCGCACCGTGCTGGAGAACCTGCGGACCGCCGCACCGGATCTCACCGACACCCAGGTGCGCGGGGTGCTCGGCTCGTTCCTGTTCTCGGGCGACGACGCCGAAAAGCCCGTCGCGGTGCTCTCGGGTGGTGAGAAGACCCGGTTGGCTCTGGCGACCCTCGTCGTCTCGTCGGCGAATGTGCTGTTGCTCGACGAGCCGACGAACAACCTCGACCCGGCGAGTCGTGCGGAGGTGCTCGCGGCGCTCCGCAGCTTCGCGGGCGCGGTGGTGCTCGTCACGCACGACGAGGGCGCCGTGCGGGCGCTGGAGCCGGAACGCGTCCTGCTGCTGCCGGACGGCGCCGAGGACCTCTGGACCGAGGACTACGCCGACCTGATCGCACTCGCCTAGGGCGCGAGGTCGCGGCGGAGCTGCGCCTCGACCAACGCGTCCTCCTCGTCCTCAGCACTCGGACGACGCGGCCGACGCCGGGTCCGAGCCGCGGGCGTGCGCTGCGCCCCGTCGCGCGGCGCCGGCGGCCCCGAGGCACCGTCGACCTCGCCCGCCGCCGCGAGCGGACCCGGCCGGGTGTCGAGGATGTCACGGTGCACCAGCACGCCGGTGCCGATCAGCGCGCCGATCGCGAAGACCCACCACTGGAACGCGTAGGACAGGTGCGGGCCGGTCGAGGTGTCAGGCGCGGGGATCGCACCGAGCGGCGTCGACGGTGCGGGGTCCTCGCTGGCCAGGATGCCGTAGGCGGGATAGAGCTCATCGCTCGACCAGACCGCACCGGTCGCGGGGCGCGCGGAGCCCCAGGCCGAGCGGACGTCCGCACGGGAGATCCGGTAGGTCTGCCCTGACGGGGCCGCGCCGACCACGGAGGGTTCCTCGGCGCGCAGCCGCACGACCAGTCGCACGGTGCCCGCGGGCGGCGTGGGGACGCTGGACGGCGAACCGCCCGCGTCGTTCGTGGCCACCCAGCCGCGATCGACGATGAGGACTGTTGGCGAGCCGGAGCCGGCGTCGATCGCTCCGGCGTCCACGACGAACGGGACGAGCACCTGGAAGCCGGCCTGGCCGAGCACCGGGCGGTTTCGCAGCAGCACGGTTCGTGCCGGTTCGTAGTGCCCCGTGACGATTGCCGGCCGCCACAGCACCTCGTCGGTCACGGTGGAACCGGCGCCGGGCAGCAGGTCCGCCAGCGGGACGGCCGTCGCGTCGTAGTTCGCCTCGACCACCCGCGCGGCCTCGCTGCGGGTCAGGTAGCGGCCCCATTGCCAGCGCCCGGCCAGGACGCAGCCGGCCGCGACCAGCAGGCCGATCAGCGCAACGGAGGCCAACCGGCGCGCCAGATCGAGGTCAGGTCGAGGCACTCAACGCACCTCCGACATCGCTTCCTCGCCCAGCTCGGACACCGGGACCACGTCGCGGAGGAATCCGCGCGCGTCCAGGAACGTCGTGAGGTGCTCGAGGTGCTCGTCGCAGGCCAGCCAGATCTTCCGGCGGTCGGGCGTGTGCAGGCGCGGGTTGTTCCAGCGAAGCGCCCAGGTCGCGTCGACTCCGCAGCTGCGCGCGCTGCAGACCAGCCCGCGCCTGGCGTTCGGCTCGGCCTGCTCCGCCGGGCCCGTCATGACTCGCTCCGTGGCGAGATTCCTGGGTGGTCGGGGCCGGCGGGAAGCTGCGCCGGTGGAACGCCGATCGGCGCCTCTTCCCGGCGTTCGCGGCCGGCATTGGCGATCAGCACCGCCACGTACGGCAGCACGACGGCGCCCGCGAGGAATACCCAGCGGAGCACCCCGGGGACGACGACCGCCAACAGGAAGCAGGCCGTCCGGATCCCCATCTGGATCAGGTATCGCCGGGTGCGCCGGGAGATGTCGACGTCGAGAGGCACCGGCGCGTTCGTCACGCGTTGCACCGCGGCCGCCGGCCGGTGGCTCCTGCTCACCACCCGAGGCTACCCGCGCCATGACCTCGGGTGCGCCGCGGTGCACGTACCGCGAACATGCTGCGCATCGCGCGCCGTCGTCGGCTACCGTCAGACACCGTCCGTCCGTTTTGGGACGGTCGGCAGCCGACGACTCCGGGACGGTCGGCAGTCGACGACGAGGGGAGGGCGTGTGTCGCAGCCACGCAGCGTTGTGGTGACCGGGGCGAACCGGGGGATCGGCGCGGCGATCGCGCTGCGGTTCCTTGCCCTCGGCGACAAGGTCGCGACGATCGACCGCAGCGGGGAACCGCCGGAAGGCGTTCTCGGCACGGTCGCGGACATGCGCGACACCGCGGGGATCGACGCTGCCTTCGACCAGATCGAGGCGGCGCACGGACCGGTGGACGTCCTGGTGGCCAACGCCGGCATCACCCGCGACCAGCTGCTGATGCGGATGACCGACGAGGAGTTCGACGACGTCATCGACATCAACCTCACGGGCACGTTCCGTTGCGTGCGGCGGGCCTCGAAGAGCATGATCCGGCGCCGCCGCGGCCGCATCATCCTGGTCTCCTCCGTGGTCGGCATGTACGGCGGCACCGGCCAGGTCAACTACTCCGCGTCCAAGTCCGGCCTGGTCGGGATGGCGCGGTCGATCACCCGCGAGCTCGCCGGGCGAGGCATCACGGCGAACCTGGTCGCCCCAGGATTCATCGACACCCCGATGACCGCGGAGCTCCCGGCGGAGCGCCAGGAGGCCTATCGCGCCGCGATCCCGGCCGGCCGTTTCGGCGCAGCCGACGAGATCGCCGGGGTCGTGCAGTTCCTCGCGTCAGACGACGCTTCCTACATCTCAGGTGCGATCATCCCGGTGGATGGCGGCCTCGGCATGGGCCACTGAGCCCGGTCCGGAACGCTCTCGCAGCACGAACGAAGGGAATCCGACCCATGGGTCTGCTTGAGGGGAAGAGGTTGCTGGTGACCGGCGTCCTGACGGACAGCTCGATCGCCTTCCAGGTAGCACGACTCGCGCAGCAGGAGGGCGCCGAGGTCGTGCTGACGTCGTTCGGCCGCCAGCTGCGGCTGACCCAGGCGATCGCGAAGCGGCTGCCGAAGGAGGCGCCGGTGGTTGAGCTCGACGTGACGAACGAGGAGGACCTCGCCGCGCTCGCGGACCGGGTGCGTGAGCACGTCGATCACCTCGACGGCGTCGTGCACTCGATCGGCTTCGCACCCCAGCGCGTGATGGGTGGCAACTTCCTGGCCGGCGAGTGGGACGACGTCGCGACCGCGCTCCACGTCTCGGCGTACTCGCTCAAGGCGCTCGTGGTGGCGGCGAAGCCGTTGCTCGGCGCCGGCTCGGCGGTCGTCGGGCTGACCTTCGACGCGCGGTACGCGTGGCCGGTCTACGACTGGATGGGCGTCGCCAAGGCCGCGTTCGAGGCCACCGCGCGTTACCTGGCCCGGGACCTCGGCCCGGACGGGGTCCGGGTGAACCTGGTGTCGGCGGGCCCGATCCGCACCACGGCGGCCAAGTCGATCCCCGGTTTTGCGGCAATGGAGGGTGGCTGGTCCGAGCGCGCACCGCTCGGCTGGGACGTGAACGACGCGGAGCCGACCGCGCGTGCGGTGGCTGCGCTGCTCTCGGACTGGTTCCCGGCGACCACGGGCGAGATCGTGCACGTGGACGGCGGCGTCCACGCGATGGGGCTCTGAACGCGCGATGACGGACCGCACCCGCCGTCTCGTCCTGCTCCGCCACGCAAAGGCGGAGCGGTCCGGCGGTGTCGTCGACGAGCTCCGGCCGCTCGCCCTGCGCGGACGCGTCCAGGCATCCGCCGTGGCGTCCTCGCTCCGGGCGGCCGAGCTCTCGCCCGATCAGGTGCTCTGCTCGGCGACCGTGCGGACCCGGCAGACCTGTGACCTCGTCCTCGCTGGGCTCGGTGAGCTCGCGCCGGAGGGTATCGAGTACCTCGACTCGCTGTACGGCGCGGGCGTGCTCGACGTGCTCGAGCTGGTGCGAGCGGTCGACGACCGGGTCCGCACCCTGCTCGTCGTCGGGCACGAGCCGACGATGTCGGCGACCGCCACCCGGCTGGCCGGGCCGAAGAGCGACGTCGCCGGAATCGCACGGGTGCGCATCGGCATCCCGACCGCGACCTTCGCGGTGATCGAGACCCGCGAGCCGTGGGCGTCGCTCGGCCACGCGGACTCCCGGCTCACCGCTGTCGTCTCGCCGCGTCGCTGAATCGATGCGCGCTGCCGCCGCGTCGCACCGCGACGCGCTGGTCGCGCAGTCCCGGGAGGTCGTCGAGGCGTGCCTGCGGCGGCGGCGGAGCGACGGGTTGCCCGGCAGGCCTGACGCCAGCCGGCCGACGTGCCGCACGTCCGATCGACGCCCGGGTCCGCA
>Ga0209539_1000675_pt1 | contig 19118 bp, 14 predicted proteins | sample BarGraNGADG00312_2_FD_184499 | JGI IMG/M metagenome (GOLD analysis project Ga0209539, IMG submission 184499) | Arctic peat soil microbial communities from Barrow, Alaska - Barrow Graham LP Ref core NGADG0011-312 (SPAdes) (version 2) | ecosystem: Environmental > Terrestrial > Soil > Wetlands >... | reverse complement strand
AAGGCCAAGGTGGTCAGCCAGAGGGCGTACGGCTACCGTACGTTTGGGACGTTCCAACTGGCTCTCTATCATGTGATGGGAGACCTGCCGATGCCGGAAACGACCCACAGATTCTTGTGAGGAGCGATTTTTTTGCGTTTGGTGCCAGACCGGTTGCCATTATTCGTGCTCAGGAACCTCATTTCTTACCAATTCGCGCGCGAAAGGGGTCTGACCCCTTTTTGCTTTTTATTGCGTTTTGGGTCTGACCCCTTTTTGCGTTATTTTAGCGGAGGAGGGCCTGGGAGACGTGTCCGCCGCAGCGGGAGTGCCAGTACATCGAGCGCTCGGCGATGATGTTCCCGCTCGAGAACACGTGCGTGGAGGTGTCGACGCCGGGCACGTCGCCGTTGACCCATATCGACACCCGGCTGTTCGGCTGCATGACGAAGGACGGCCGCGCCCTGGGCCCCTGCGCCGTCATGTACTCGATGCCGACGTTGACCGGCTCGGGGTTGGGGTTCTGGACCAGCACCCACTCGTCGAAGCCCCAGTTCGTCGAGCCCTCCGCAAGGTAACACTGCTGACGGGGCTGGGTGACGCCGATCGCATTGTGGCCCGCCTTGCCGGTGCCGTTGTTCCAGTACATCGAGCGCTCCGCGATGATGCCGACATCCGATGACACCGACACGGACAGGTCCTGTTCCGGCATCGCCTCGTTGACGTGGACCGTCCGGCGGCTCAGGGCCGGCACCTGGAGCGGCGGCTTCGCAACCGGACCCTGTGCCGTCATGTAAGTAAGTGTGACGCTAGCGACGCTCGACGACGTGTTCTCCAGCAGCACCCACTCGTCGAAGCCCCAGCCGGTGGACCCTTCCGCGAGGTACCACTGCATTGCCGGCCCGTTCGTCCCGACCGAGTCGTGGCCGCCCCTCCGGCCGTCCCAGTACATCGAGCGCTCCGCGATGACCGGCTGCGTCGACTCCACCTTGAACGAGGCGTCGCTCGCGTGGATGTCGTCCTTCACGTTGATGCTGTACCGCGAGTTGCGCGGCACCGTGATCGTCGCCTTCGGCACCGGGCCCGACGGGGTCATGTACGTCACGTCGACATCCGCGTCCGATCCGCCGGGATTCTGTATGAGAAGGAAAGTCTCAAAGCCGTGATCGGTCGAGCCCTCGGCCAGGTACCACGCGTTCGAGGCGGCCTCCACCCCGATGCTGTCCGTCCCCTCGATCCGGTTGTTCCAGTACATGGAACGCTCGCACACTATGTCCTTGTCGGAATCGATCTTCGTAGACACGTCGGTGTTCGGCAGGAAGTCATTGACCCTGACAGTCACCCGGCTCTTCGGCGCCACCCTGACGTTGAGGGGCGCCTGCGGGCCGGAGGGTGTCATGAACGTCACCAGCGTGTTCGCCACCTCGTCCCCGGGGTTCTGAATGCAGACGAACTCATCGAAGCCATAATTCGTCGAGCCCTCGGCCAGGAACCATGTGCGGTCGTTCGCCGGGTCCACGACGAAGCCGCCCTCGATCGCCCCGATCCTCCCGGCGGGGTTCTCGACCCTCACGTCCCACAGTCCCGGGTTCGCCCCGGTCAGGTCGAGATCGCAGAGGATGGTGCCGCTGTCGCCGACGCTCACCTGCGTCGCGTTCACCGGCTGCTCGAGGTGCCTGTTCAGGTAGACGTGTACCGGGTCGGTGAAACCCGACCCGACTATCTTGAGCTGAAGCTGAGTGCCCTCCTTCGCGTGGCCCGTCGAGATGTCGGTGACTGACGGCGACGGGAGCAACCCGTCGTACACCGTCGCTTTTCCCGCGTCGATGAGGCCGAACCCGAACTGCGGGTCCCAGCCCGGCTCGCCGAGGTCGAGGCAGTTCTGTCCCAGCGCCCCCCTGACATCGCTCGCGCCCCAGTCCGGGTGAAGCGCGCGCAGCAGGGCCGCGAGTCCGGCGACGTGCGGGGTGGCCATCGACGTACCGTTCATGTAGACGGGCGCGAACACGCCGATCTGGTTTCTCGTCGCGTAGGTCTGCTGGACTATCTGGTGCCCCGAGGGGGTCCCCCTGTCTCCGCCGGGTGCGACCAGGTCCAGGGCCCCTCCGAAGTTCGAGTAACTGGCCTTATTGACGTCGCGGTTGGTGGCCCCGACCGCGATCACGGCGTCGAACCCGGCCGGGTAGTTGACGAAGTTCGTGTTGTCGTTGCCCGCCGCGGCGCAGACGACGACGTTCTTCGACGACGCGTAATCGACCGCGTCCTCGAGGGCCACCGAATACTCCGGGCCGCCGAGGCTCATGTTTATTACACCCGCCCCGCTGTCGGCGGCGAACCTGATGCCGTCGATGATCTGGAGGTCGCTGCCGGACCCGGTCGAGTCGAGCACCTTCACGGGCATGATAGACGTGTTGTACGCGACGCCCGCGCAGACCAGCCCGTTGTCGGTCGTCTGCGCGATGGTCCCGCAGACGTGGGTCCCGTGCTGGTGGTCGTCGTCGGGAAACGCGTCGTTGTTGATGAAGTCGTAGCCCTGCGCGAAGTTCGTGCCCGCCAGGTCGGGCGCCTGGGTGAAGCTGCCTCTCGTCTCGTACGCCACCCCGGTGTCCAGTATCGCGACGACCACGCCCGGATCGCCACCGGGATGACCGGCTGAGATCATGTTGTTCCACGCCGGGACCATATCGATGCCGCCCATTGAGGCGGGAAGGCTCATGTTCCACTGGTCGCCGCTACCGAAATAAGGGTCGTTCGGGGCAAAGGGAGAAGCGTGCCTGATGTAGTTCGGCTCCGCGTACTCGACGAGCGCCGAGGCGCGCAGGTCACGCAGCGCGTCCTTGACCGTCCCTGCTTTCAGCAGGACAGCTTCCGGGCCCGGTCCTGAGAGAAGTTGAGTGCCCGACCTCCCGCAGCCTGCGCCGGACAGGACCTCGTTCTTCGCGCGGTCGGACACGCCCGGCTTGAACTTCAAGATGAGCTGGCCGGGCACGTATGTCCCGGGCTCGGGGTCGGTCTCGCTCAGGCCGTATCTGGCCGCCGACCCGGAGTTGCCGCCCACCTTTCTCCCGCCGGCCGCCGCCGGCCCGGCAAGCATCGAAGCGCAGGCGAGCAACAGGGCGAGTGCAAGAAGGACAGACAGAACTCTTTTCATAACCGTTCCGATCCCGGTCCCGTTGTCGAAGGCTGCCGCGCTCACGCCGGGAGGGCGCAGGACCATGATAGGGTCGCCGTTCGAGAACGGTCAACCAACCGGCCTGACTACCGCTTCCACCCGGCAGGCGCCAGTCCTGCGGCGCGCGGTCGCGACCGTTCCGCGTTCAGGTGATAAGAAAGCGTGGCGTTTGCGAGAGATACGACGAACGAAGGATCAGACGGTCTGCGGCTCGACTTCTTTCTCGGCGACAGCAGCAGCGTCGCGCGCCTCGACTCTCCTCGAGAACATGTAGAGCAGCGCCGGCATGAGGGTGAGAGACGCGACGAGGCAGACCGTGATGGCGACAGCGGTGACCCCGCCGAAGCGCTTAAGCGGTACGATGCCTGAGAACATGATGATCACGAACGCCGCCACCGTGGTCAGCGCCGCTATCACGTTCGCCCGCCCGAGGTTCCCCATTGTGACGCTGATGGCGTCGCCCGCGCTGCGCTCGCCGGCCCGCTTCTCCTGGAGGAAGCGGTGCGTGAAGAGGATGCCGAAGTTCACCCCTATCCCAATCACCAGCGCCGATACCAGTGATGTCATTATGTCGAGCGGCCAGTTCATTATCCGCATGAAGCCTATCTCCGCCGCGACGCCGGACAGCGCGACCATCAGGGTGATCATGCCATACGGGAACGAGCGGAAGATGATGATCAGCACGATCGCGCACAGGACCAGCGACAGGGTCGAAGAGAGCGTCTCCGTGGGGACGATGTTCTTCGTCATGTCCTTCGTCAGCGGGGTGATCCCGCCAAGCGTGAAAGTGAGCCCGGCGTCCTTCAGGTACTTCGCCGCGCTGGAGTTCATCAGCGCGATCTTCTTGTTCACCACCGCGGTCGACTGCGCACCGCTCGCGTTGAGGGTTATCAGCGCCGCGTCGTGGTCGGCGCTCAGCAGCCCGCCGGTGACGTAGCCCCCGCTGTCCTGCGCGGTCTTGAGCGCCTGTTGCGCCTCCTGCTCGGTGGCAGGGACCTTCCCTCCGTTGGCAGCGGCGAGCACGTCCGGAAGGCCCGTCACTCCGGCCTTCGTGTAGAGTCCTCCGGTCGACACCAGCGCCTTCTCGACGTTCGCCATTGCCTGGAGAGACTTCGGCGACATCACGTCGCCGGACACCATGATCACGTCCTGCTGGTGGCCGCCGAAATATTTCTCGACCTCGAAGTTGGCCGCCATGCCCGGCAGGCTCGCCGGGACGAGCTTGCGGAGGTCGGAGTCGGTGGTGAGCCCGCGGATCTGGGAGAACCCCGCGATGATGAGGACGCTGAAGATGATGATCAGAGTGATCGAGTAACCGGTCGAGAGCCGGGTGAACGCTCCGAGCATCCGGTCGTTCGCCCGCGTGAAGACCCCGCGGCTCTTGCGCAGTGACAGGCCGTCGAAATACTGCGTGCCCTTCTCGGTTTCGTCGCCCGACGCCTGCTCGTACGCCCGGTCCCTCAACACTATTACCGCCGGCAGCAGGGCGACGGTCAGCACGAAGATGAAGACGGTGCCGATCGCGCAGGTGATCCCGAAGTCGCGAAGCACGGGCATGATGCTGAACCCGAAGACCAGGAACCCGACCAGGTTCGTTATGGCCGCCAGGAACAGCGCGACGCCAACTGCGATCAGGGCCTTGCCGATGGATTGGAGCAGCTTCGACTGCAGCTCCAGCTCTTCGTAGTAACGCGCGATGAACGGCACCACGAACGTGAGCGCGTGCCCCAGCAGGAGCGGCATGACCGCTATGGTCGCGACAGAGTACTGTATGCCGAGCCATCCGCAGAGGCCGAAGGTCCAGACCATCGCCAGCAGCATCACCGCGATCGGGAGAAGAGTGTCGGATATCCGGCGGAACGCGATGAACAGCGTCAGCAGGACGAGTATCATCGCGATCGCGAAGAGCAGTATCGTCTTGTTCTTGATGTGGGTGTTGAAGTCACGCGCCAGCGTCGCGTCGCCGGCTATGCTGACCTTCGCGCCCTTCAGGGCCGAGAACTTCTTCGTGAAGAAATCGTTCAGGTCCGCGCCCAGCTTCACCTGCTGCTGCTCGGTGAGCGTGGCACCGGTCTTCAGCAAGATCAGGGCGCTCTTCTTGTCAGGGGTGACGAACCGCCCCACGACCTGCTCGGCGGCCTGCTTGTTGCCCAGGTAGTCCTGGTTGACCAGCCCGTGGAAGTCCTTGCCGGTGAAGCTCTTGACCATGTCCGTCTTCACGGTGCTGAGCTTTATCTTGATGCCCCTGCTCGATATCTCCCGCGTCATGATCGCGATGAACGGCGTCAGGTAGTCCTGCACTACCGGTATCTTCTGGCCGTCCGCGTTCAGGTGGGTCTGCACCTGGCCCTGGTTGAACCGGGGGTCGGCGGCGATCTCGTCGTCCATCGCGATCAGCGATTCCACCACGGCGTTGTCCGTCACGTCCGGCGCGTGCAGCACCACGTACTCGTAAGAGATGCCGCCGAACTTCTTGTTAAGGGCGTTCAGCGCCTTGACGCTCGGGAAGTCCTGCGGGAGCAGGCTCTGGTAGGTCACGTGCCCTTTGAGGAACAGCAGGCCGGACCCGAGCAGCATCGTTATGACCAGGCAGCCGACGACGACCGCCCAGGGGCGTTTCCGCACGATAACCGATATCCGCTCGAATATTTTCACGGGACTCCAATCGAACTCGTTGAATAGAGGGAAGCTTACAGGGCGCCGCGATAGCGCGCAAGCAGAAACGTCTTGACCCACGACGACTATATACTATATACATAGACGCGTGTTCGCCCCACCTCGAGAAGCGGAGGCAGATTGGCAGTCAAGCACAGCATCCTCGGGCTCCTCCACTATAAAGACATGCATGGCTACCGCATCAAGGAGCACATCGAGAACAACTTCGGCCACATGTGGTCGATCAACCACGGCCAGATATACCAGTGCCTCAAGAAAATGGAGGAAGACGGCCTCGTCACCATGGTCGAGGTCGCGCCTTCCGACAACGGCGGGCCCAACAGGAAGCTCTACACGATAACCGGAAAGGGCCGGAATGAGTTCTCCGAGTGGCTCGCGAGCGACCCCGAAGGACAGATGCTTCTCAGGGACCCGTTTCTCACGCGCTTCGTGTTCTTCGACTTCGGCGATCGCGACCGCGCGCTCGAGATAATCGAAGGACAGATCGAGCTCTACGAGAGCCAGCTCGAGCGCCGCAGGACCACCGTGCCGAGGAGGAGGCGCCAGGGCCAGTACGTCGCACTGGTCGCCGACCTCGGCCTGGACTTCAACGAGATGTACCTCGAGTGGCTCAAGAAAGCCCACAGGGTCTTGAGCGAGAGCGAAGAGGCGCACGGCCCCCGCAAGGCCGGCGCCGACAGCCTGATAGATCTGCCGCCACGCCAGAACACATCTACCCCAACACCATTAAAGCCACCGGTTCTCAACCGGCGTAACGAGGCATAATCGACACGGGCGACAGGAGTGTCGCCCTTTAATACTGGTGGGATCCGAAGGAGGCCGAGAGGATGGAGTTCGAGGGAATCACGCTGGTGACGGGCGCTGCCGGGTTCATGGGCAGCCACCTGGTGGAACACCTGGCTAAAAAGGGCGTGCGCGTGCGGGCGAGCGCGCGGCCCCGCAAGGAGACGCCTTTCTTCGACGCGCTCGGCGTCGAGTTCGTCGGGGCTGACCTGACGAAGCCCGAGACGCTGCCGGCGCTCTTCGAGGACGGCGTGGACAGGGTCATCCACATGGGCGCCATCTGCAACTTCTCGACACCGTACGAAAAGCTACGCCCGACCAACGTCGAGGGCGTGAAGCTGATCACCGCCCTGGCGCTGGAGGCCGGCGTGAAGCGTTACGTGCACGTTGGCTCGACGAGTGCCTACGGCCCGTACAGGGGCAAGCCTTTCTCCGAAGACGACCCGCGCGAGCCCCAGGACGACTACGGCCGCAGCAAGAGGGACGGCGAGGACGTCGTTTTCGGCCGCATCGAGGAAGGTCTGCCGGCGATACTGACCAGGCCGTGCACCGTATACGGTCCCCGCTGCACCGAGGGCGCGGGCAAGGCTTTCTCGCGCCCCACTTCGATAACGGCAATCCCCGGCAAGGGCACGCAGCTGCTCTCCAACATCCGCGCCGAGGACGTGGCCGGCGCGGTCGACCACCTCTCGAAGCTGGACGACGCGACCGGCAAGGTCTTCAACATCGCCGAGGACAGCCACCCGACCGTCGGGGAGTCGCTGGTGCTGGCGGCCGAGGCCTTCGGGAGCAAGCCGCCGAAGATGCACCTCCCGCTCTTCGTCGTGAAAGAGTTCGCGCGGCTGCAGGGCTGGCTCGCGGCGCGCAAGGGACAGATACCCGACCTCGAGTTCGACGCAGTGAGGTATCTCTACGACGATTACGTCGTCGACAACACCCGGCTCAAAGAAGCCGGTTACGAGCTCTTGTATCCCGATTTCAGGCAGTCGATGCTAGAGATAAAGGCGCTCTACGAGAGCGGCCAGTGCGAGATAGGAACGGGAAGCCTTTCTAAGAGAGCCTGAAGACAATCGGTACCGGGCGCGCGCGTCACGGGCCGCCAATGACTGGGGGACGAGATGGCTGATGTGGTGGTCATAACCGGGCTTGCGGACGGGATGGGTCGGGAGGTCGCGAAGATGCTCGCCGCCGACGGCGACAGCGTCGCGGGTTTTGACGTAGACGGCGAGGGGATCGCCACGCTTCGTGACGAGCTGGCGAAGACGAGCGGAAAGCACCTGCTGGACACGATCGACATCACGGACCGCGCGGCCGTGAAGGCTTTCTGCGCCAAAGTGATCGAAGAGTACGGGCACGTGGACACCGTCCTCTCGAACGTGGGCATCGGGTTCTTCAGCCCGTTCGAGGAAGTGGATCTCGAGAAGGCGTTCAAGTGCCTGGAGATAAACGTCATGGGCGCGGCGACCGTCCTGCAGTCTTTCATCCCTTCGATGCGGGAGAGGGGCAAGGGCAAGCTGATAGCGATGTCGTCGCTCGTCGGGCGGATACCTTTCCCGTTCGAGTCCATCTACTCGGCGAGCAAGTTCGCCGTGACCGGCATGGTGATGTCACTTCGGTACGAGGTCGAGCCGTTCGGCCTGCGGGTCGCGCTGATCGAGCCGGCCCAGGTCTCGACCACCTTCGCCGCCAAGATCCACAAGCTCCCGCCCGAGGGCTCGCCATACCGGGACAGGGCGAAGAGGTTCATCGACCGCGACAACGAGCTGATCAAGACTGCGCCGGACCCGATCTTCGCAGCGAAAAAGATAGTGAAGGTGCTCCGCTCCGAGAAGCCCGCGCTCTACAACTCGATCGACACGATGAGCGGCGTCTTCCAGTTCCTGAACAGGATATTGCCGACGCGGGTCCGCGACGGAATTCTCATCAACCACATGGATATCAAAGTATAAATGCCGGAAAAGTGGTAAGACGGTCATAGAAGCATGAAGAGATGACCGGGGAGGCAGTTATGGAAGGCCTGACGAGAGTAGAGCGCCTGCGCAGGAAGATAATCGAGGCGCCGCAGGAGGTCTGTGCCGAGCGCGCGAAGTTCTTCACCCGCTCGATGAGCGAGCACTGGGACGAGCATCCGCTGAGCCGCATGGGCAAAGCGCTCGCCTTCGTACTGGACAATATCAGCGTGATCGTCAGGGACGACGAGCTCATCGTCGGCTGCAGGACCAGCAAGCTCAAGGGCGCACCGCTGTTCCCCGAGAACAAGGCGACCTGGATTGATGGCGACCTGGACAGCTTCGAGATACGCGTGCTGCAGCGGGCGCTCATCACCGATGACGAGAAGCGCGCCCTGCGCGAAGAGGTGCTGCCTTTCTGGAAGGGCCGCACCGTCGAGGAACACCTGGACGACCTGCTGCCGGATGACGTCGTCGAGGACATGGACAAGTACATTTTCACGATGATGCTCGAGATCACGTACGGCATAGGGCACTTCACGATGGACCACGAGAGGGTGCTCCGCGACGGCCTCCGTGGCGTCATCGATGAGGCATGGCACAGGCTGGAGACTTCCGAGGGTGAGAAGGCACTCCTCTACGAAGCGATGGTACGGTCGATGGAGGCCGCCATCCGCTTCGCGAACCGGTACGCGGACCTGGCCGAGCGCATGGCCGGCGAGGAGAGCGACCCCGCGCGGGCAGAGGAGCTCCGGCAGATAGCCAGCGTATGCAGGCGCGTCCCCGAGCATCCGGCCGAGTCGCTCCAGGAAGCGGTCCAGAGCGTGTACTTCATACACCTGGTCTCGCAGCTCGAGTCGGGCGGCAACTCGATCTCGCTGGGCCGCATCGACCAGCTTCTCTATCCCTACTACAAGGCCGACCTCGACGCCGGCCGCGTCACACCCGAGCGGGCGCGCGAGCTGATCGCGCTCCTGTTCATAAAGACCAACGAGATATGGAACGTACTCGAGGAAGCGTTCATCCCCGGTGGCGAAGGCACCGAGGGCAAGACCACCCAGAACGTGACCGTCGGTGGCATCGGGACCGACGGCGAGGACGCGACGAACGACCTCTCTTACATCGGCCTGGACGCCTACGCCGACGTGCGCACCGCTCAGCCGAACTTCGGTGTGAGGCTCGGCTCGAAGGCCCCGCGCGAGCTCTTCGTCAAGGCCGCCGAATACAGCAGGAACGGTGTGCTGATGCACTTCTTCAACGACGACGCGGTCGTCGAGTCGCTGCTGCTCGCAGGGTTGACGCTCGAGGACGCGCGCGACTACGGTGTCGTCGGGTGCCTGGAGCCGAGCGCCCAGGGCAAGACCTTCGGGTCGACCTTCGCGGTGCAGTTCAACGGCGTCAAGTGCCTCGAGTTCGCGCTGTCGAACGGGATAGACAACATATTCGGATACCAGTCCGGGCTGAAGACCGGCGACCCGGCGGAGTTCAAGAGCTTCGACGAGGTATGGAACGCTTACAGCGAGCAGATCGGCTATTTCGTGAAGCAGGTGACCCGGGGCATGGAGGCGCTCGACCACGCAATAGCGGACATGGTTCCCTCCCCCTTCGCTTCCGCGATGATCCAGGGCCCGATGGAGAAGGGCCTGGACCTTACGATGGGCGGCGCGATATACAACTCTACGGGCGTCCAGATGATGGGCTTCGCCAACGCGGCCGACAGCCTGTACTCCGTGAAGAAGGCGGTGTTCGACGAAGGTAAGGTCGCGATAGCCGACCTGGTCAAGTGGCTCGCGGAGGACTGGATGGACGCAGAGGACATGCAGAGCTACTTCCTGCGCAAGCTTCCCAAGTTCGGCAACGACGTCGACGAGGTCGACGAGATGGCCGCGCGCGTCGTGGTCCAGTACACGGACGAGCTGGCGAAGTACAAGAACTTCAGGGGCGGGGCGTACTGGCCCGGCATCTTCTCGGTGGGTTTCCACGTCGCTATGGGCGCATTCACCGGTGCGACCCCCGACGGCAGGTGGGCAGGTGACGTGCTCGGCAACGGCCTGACCCCTCCGACCGGCAACGCTATATCGGGCGCCACCGCCGTTATGAACTCGGTCACCAAGCTTCCGCTCGAGCGCCTGTACAACGGCGCCAACCTGAACATGCGTTTCGCGGGAGCGCTGGTGAACCCGGAGGTGCTGGTCGACCTGGTCAAAGCCTACTTCGAGAAGGGCGGCTTCCAGGTCCAGTTCAACATGGTCGACTCCTCCGAGATGGTCGACGCGCAGGAGCACCCGGGAGCGCACCGCGACCTGGTCGTCAGGGTGAGTGGCTACTCCGCGCAGTTCATCGACCTCAGCGACACGGCGCAGGACGAGATAATCAGCAGGACAGAGTTCGAGATGTCGCGCTAGACCCCGTTCTGATTTCTTTTAGCTGGGGCGGCTGGGCGACGGCGGCGGGAGGCGAACGGATGAGCAAGGTCATGACCATGCGCGAGGCCATCGAGGCCAACGTCAACGACGGCGACTTCCTGTTCATCGGCGGCTACATATGCCGCACTCCGTTCAGCGCGATCCACGAGATAATCCGCAGGGGCAAAAAGGACCTCACCATCACGCGCAGCAACGCGGCCGACGACTTCGACATGATGATCGGGGCCGGTGTGGTCGCGCGGTTCATCGGGACGTTCCTGTCGCTCGGCGTCTACGGCCTGGGCCGCTGTTACCGGCGATCGATGGAGAAGGGCGTCCCCAGGAAGATCGAGGTCGAAGAGTACACCAACCTCTCGCTTCCCATGATGCTGATGGCGGGTGCTATGGGCATGCCCTTCGTCCCGGTCAAAGACATGATGGGCAGTGACCTCCTGAACATCAAGGCCTTCATGGGCGAGGGCAAGTACAAGATCATCGACTCGCCGTTCGACGGCAGCAGGACGCTGCTGGTCCCGGCGCTCAACCCCGACGTCGCGATCATCCACGTACAGCAGGCCGACGAAGAGGGCAACGCCCAGATGTGGGGCATCGGGGGCGACTGCCAGATGGGCGCGAACGCCGCGAAGAAAGTGGTCGTCTCCTGCGAGCGGCTCGTAAGCCGCGAGACGATCGGCAAGGACCCCTCGCGCACGATCGTGCCGGCCTTCAAGGTGTCGGCCGTGGTCGAGGAGCCCTTCGCGTCGCACCCCGGCTATACGCCCGGCTTCTACGACGTCGACTCTACCTTCGGATACATGTACCAGCAGGCGTCGAACACTGCCGAGGGGTTCCAGGCGTTCCTGGACGAGTGGGTCTTCGGTGTCGAGGACCGCACCGGCTACATCCAGCATTACATCGAGAAGTTCGGCTACGCGCAGTTCGAGGCGCTGAAGGCGGACTTCGATTTCTCATACCCGGTCAGCTACTCGTACTAGGCCGGCGTGCAGGAAGCGGGGCAGGAGAGCAAGTGAAGAAAAAGACCCAGGTGAAGGCGCTGCTCTCGGGGATGGACTTCCTCGAGCGGCACCCTCTTTTCGTCAGGACGTTCCTGCGCCCGGTGTCGAGGATACCGTTCGTATCGAGGCGGCTGATGGTGCTGCCCAGGGCTTTCCTGGGCCAGACCGCGTTCGAGATCCACGACGTTGACATGAAGCGCGGCCGCATCGGCATCGGCGGGGTCGAGGAGATAATGTTCGGCTGCAAGATAGTCGAGCAGATGCACTCGGTGCTGGCCAGCCGGCTCGGCGAAGAGGAGAAGAACGCAGCGCTCTACGAGCTGGGCTACAACCTCTGCCGCTGGGAAGTCGGAACCGCGCTCGAGGGCGGCCGGTGGGCGCCGGACGTGCTGGTGCCGCTTATGTCGAACAGCACCATCATCGACGACGTGCGGACCGACCCCGACCTGGCGCGCTTCTTCGGCAAGGTGATGGACTCGGTCTCGCGCCTCATAACCGACGAGGGCGGATGGGGGCACCTGGACTTCGAGGTCGAGTCGTCCCCGATGCGGGTCTACCTCTCCCACTCGCAGGAGGCCGCCTGGCTCGGCCCGTCGGAGAAGCCGGTGTGCCACCTGTACGCGGGCATCGTCGCCGGGTACACGAGCGCGATCAGCGGCGAAGAGCTCAAGGCAAGAGAGGTCGAGTGCAGCGCGGCCGGCGCGCCGAGGTGTGTCTTCGAGGTGGAGAGATAAACATGAGCGATACCGCGACCGACTGGATAAAGCCCGAGCTTATGGCCTGCTGCGGCGCCCGTGAGATCTCCGACGGTGACGTGGTCATCGTAGGCACCGGATTTCCGATGATGTCGGCCGATATCGCCCGCCACGTCCATGCGCCGAAGGCCATCATGATGCAGGAGTCGGGTGTGCTGGACGCGCGCCCGAAGCGCCCGCCGCTGTCAGTGGGCGACCCGTGCCTGAACCCCGGCGCCGCGATGATAGGTGGGCTTGTCAACGTGATGGGGATGTTCCTCCAGGCCGGGCACGTCGACGTCGGCTTCCTCTCCGGCAGCCAGGTGGACAAGTTCGGGAACATAAACACGACCGCGATCGGTGATTACTCGGCCCCGAAGAGCCGACTGCCCGGGAGCGGTGGGGCGAACTCGATCGGCTCGCTCGCGCGGAAGGTACTGATCATCGCGCTGCACGACAGGCGACGCCTTGTCGACCGCGTGGATTTCGTAACGACACCCGGCTACATCGACGGGCCCGGGGGGCGCGAGCGATGGGGACTGCCGGCCGATACCGGCCCCAGCGTGATCATCACCAACAAGGCGGTGATGAGGTTCGATCCGGACACCAGGGAGGCTTACCTTGTCACGTTCCACCCGGGCAACAGCATCGACGAGATAGTGGAGAACACCGGCTGGGACCTGAAGATCGCGGACGAGGTCGGCGAGACGGAGCCGCCGAGCGCCGAGGAGCTGCGCGTCATCCGTGAGGTTATCGATCCCGGCAGAATGATAAAGATCTACGAGGGGCGAGGATACGTGTAGTGTTCCATCCCACGGATAACTTGACGCACCGAGAGCGCCGGGGCGCCGCGCATGCAAGGCGCGCGACCGAGTCGTACTCGCTGAGTACTCCGAGGGAGTGGAACGCGGCAGGCGCGGATGCAGCGGCGTTCGAATGCCAGGGTATCTGTGGGATGGAACACTAAGTCGCGGCGGCCAGGTTGCTCGAGGCACCGGAAACCCGTCGCGCGGGGGTGAGTGAGATGGACGAGACCAGGAAGCTCGCGGCTTTCTGCTCGCGGGTCTCCATGGACGACATGCCGGTCGAGGTGGTCCGCAAGGCAAGGCTCTGCGTCCTCGACTACATCGCGAACGTATACGGATCGCTCGAGCTGGAGGCGGTTCGCGAGGTGGTCAAGTACGTCAAGGCGATGGGCAACGGCGGGCTGTCGACGGCGCTCGCATCCGGCTTCAAGACCACGCCCCAGAACGCGGCCTTCCTCAACGGTACGCTGGCCGAGGCCATCGAGGCGCAGGACGGCGTGCGCTTCGGCGGCAACCATCCCGTCTCCGCGGTCACTCCCGCAGCTATTGCGGTCGGCGAGATATACGAGTGCAGTGGGCGAGACCTGGTCGAGGCGATAGTCGCCGGATACGAGGCGGCGGACCGCATAGCCGCGTCGGTCCACCCGTTCCTCACGCTGTCGGGATTCCTCCCGACCGGCGCCTGCGGCACTTTCGGCGCGGCGGTCGCGGCGGCGAAGATGATGGACCTCGACGAGGCGGGCATGCTCAACGCGCTCGGCAACGCCGGCTACATGACTCCGGTCTCGATGGCCGAGGACCTGATGGCCGGGTGCACAGTGAAGATAGTACAGGGCGGCCAGGCCGCTTCGGCCGGAGTCACAGCGGCCGGGCTCGCGGCCGGCGGGGTCACCGGACATCCTCAGGCGCTCGAGGGCTCCGAGCTCGGCGGCGGCTTTACGAAGATAACGCTCAACAACGTGGACCCGGTGCTGTCGCGCGTTACGGACGGCCTCGGTGAGGGATACTCGATAATGGACGTCTACTTCAAGCCGTTCACGTCATGCCGCCACACCCACGGCGCGGCGCAGGCGACGCTCGAGCTCATGGCGGAGCACGGCTTCGCCGCGGCCGACGTCGATTCGGTGGAAGTCTTCACTTACGCCATCGCGAACATCGCGACCGGCAAGACGGTCCCCGAGCAGGGGACGTTCGTGTCCGCGCAGTTCTCGATCCCCTATGTGGTCTCGGCGTGCCTGCTGGACGGCGCCATGGGGCCGCGGCAGCTGACCGAGGAGCGGCGAAACGCGGCCGACATCAGGGAGCTGATCGGCCGGGTGAAGGTGACGCCTGACGACGACCTGAACGCGCTCTACCCGGAGAAGACGGCGAGCCGCGTCGAGATAAGGCTGCGCGACGGACGGACGTTGACGCGCCAGGTCGATTCCCCGAAGGGCGACCCGTCCGACCCGATGACCGAGGACGACATCTCGAACAAGGTAAGGCGTTTCGCGGGAGAGCGGGACACGAAGAGGACGGAGACAATAATCGACACGGTCCTCACGCTGGAGGACCTCGAGGAGATAAGCATACTGACCAGGCTGGTCTGAGGGCCGGCGGCAGAAAGGAGAACAGGTGGACTTCAACTTGACCGAGGAACAGCAGCTTCTCGTCAGCACGCTGAACGAGATGGGAGAAAAAGAGAACTTCAGGGACCGCGCTATGAAGATAGACAAGACGGGCGAGTTCCCGTGGGACCTGATGCCGAAATACGCCGAGATGGGCCTGCTGGGCATGACCCTATCGCCTGAGTACGGCGGACAGGGGCAGGGCGCACTGACGGCCGTGCTTGCGATCGAGGCGCTCGCGAAGTACAGCCCGATGATCGCGGGGCCGGTCTTCGAGTCGAACGTGGGGCCCGTCAGGGTCGTGGACTTGTTCGGCACCCCCGAGCAGAAAGAGAAGATCGTCCGCGGAGTCACCAGCGGCCAGCTCTCCGTGTCCGTCTGCATGACCGAGCCCGAGGCCGGCTGCGACCTCACGAACCTCACTACCAACGTCGTGCCGGACGGCGAGGATTACATCCTCAACGGGCGCAAGGTCTTCATCACCGGCGGCGGGGACGCGAGCCACTACCTCGTCTACACCCGATACGGCGACGTGACCGGCTTCAAGGGGATCGGCGCGGTGCTCGCCGAGAAAGGGATGCCGGGCTTCACCTTCGGCCCGCAGGAGGACCTGATGGGCCTGCGCGGCATGCCGTCGTGCGACCTCATCTTCGATGACGTGAAGATCCCTAAGGAAAACGTCGTCCTCAAGCAGGGCGAGTTCAAGAACCTGATGATGACCTTCGACATCGAGCGCTGCGGCAACGCGGCGATGTGCCTGGGTGTCGCGGCCGGCGCTCTTGAGGAGGCCCGCACCTACGTGGCACAGAGGCAGTGCTTCGGGCGGCCCGTCTGCGAGTTCCAGGACGTCCAGTTCAAGATAGTGGACATGGCGACGCGGCTGGACGCGGCTCGACTGCTGGTCTACCGGGCGGCGGTCGGCGCCGGCGGCGGGCTGCCCTCGATATACGAGGCGTCGATGGCCAAACTCTTCGCGAACGAGATGGTAGTGGACGTGACCAGCACCGCCGCGCAGCTCTTCGGCGGCTACGGTTACTCGAAAGAATTCCCCGTCGAGCGCATGGTCCGCGACGCGAGGGCCTGGTGGGTCGCCGGCGGCACGACGTCGATGTTGCGGACGACGCTCGCGAGCGTTCTGTTCGCCAGGAGGTTCGACCAGCGAAAAGGCAAGTAAGCACGGAGGTGCGCCATGGGACAGTATTACGAGGATATCGACCAGCTCTACGAGATATACGGCAAATTCTTGGAGACGGTGCTGACCGACCCGAAGATCGGGCCGAAGATGGGCAAGGCCGGCATCGTCATCAAGTTCATCTACACCGACCCTGACGGAGAGATAACCATCGACCTCAAGAACCCGCCGACGAAGCCGGGCCATTACGGCTCCTACTACCTCGGCCCGTGCGACGTGAAGGAGGACGTGTGGTCCAAGCAGGCCGCCGACTTCTCCCACTCGTTCTGGCACGGCCACGAGAACCCGGTCGCCGCCGTCTCGCGCGGCAAGGTCAAGCAGGGCGGAAAAGTGACGGCGATGCTGAAGCTCCTGCCCGTCGTGCGCCCCGCGTTCGCGACGTTCCCCGGCGTGCTGGTGGAGATGGGTTACGAGGACAAGGTGATCCCGCCCAAGAAGTGAGGCGAGACACCAGAAAGCATAGGAATCTGTTCGAGGAGGGGCTCGAGAACAAGGAGGTCTCGATGGGAAGGACAAAGTGCGTTCTCGTTTCACTTGCCGTAACGATACTGGCTGTATCGTTTCTCGTATGCGGCTGCAGCTCGAACGGGACCTCGAGCGCGCCGCAGACCTCGTCGACGAAGTCGGTCGGCAACGCGGCCCAGGTCAAGGCCATCGAGGATTACGCCAAGGCGCACGACATGAAGCTGACCGGTGTCGCGGGCCAGAAGCTCGACCTCAGCCTTTACAAGGCCAGCACCATCGACCCTGAATGGGTGCTTTACCAGATGCCACTCGGCGAGGGGCTCGACGTCAGCTACTTCCTCCTGCACAACGAGAACGGGACGTGGGTGATGAAGGGAAACTTCGCCAACTATGGGAATCCCCAGCAGTACGGCGCGCCTTCCGACCTTACGCTGCCGCCGACGCCGCAGTAGCATCATCACTGGAGGCCACGGTCGGATTCGCTGACATAGAGCCTGCAAAGCTTCAGGCTGACCGGGCGACGGCAGGCCTGTTGTGCTCGCCTTTAATCCGAGTAACCGCCTATCGTGTCTGTCCCGGCCCCGCGGTTGTTCCGGTACATTGCGCGTTCGACCATTATGGGGGTGCTCCTGCTCGTGACGGTGATCGCCGCCCTTCCAGTTATCCCGGAGTGCTCGGCCATGTTGAAGGTCTTGCGGGAGTTGGCCCCGATAGTCTCGGTCTTCGTGACGTTTCCGGTGCCGCCCGCGCCCAGGTATGTGACCTCGACCGAGACGTCGCCCGGGGCGGGGTTCTGCACGAGTGTCCATGTCTCGATCGATGCGGTCGCCTCGCCGTCCGGCAGGTAGAACGACTTGTGGGGGGATGCCATGCCGATGGAATCGTGGCAGGCCTCCCCCGAGCCGTTGTTCCAGTACATTGCGCGCTCGGCGATGATGGGAGCAGAGCCGTGCACGCGGGTCGAGACGTCGGTATTCGGCGGCAGCGCGTCGTTGACCTTGATGGTCCTTCTCGAGTTCGGCTGCATGGTGAATGAGGGGCCCGCGACCTGGCCCGTCCCGGTCATGCAAGAGATCGTCACGTCGGTCGCGGCGGCGTTCGGGTTCTGAACCAGCACGTAGGTCACGTAGTTCACGTTGTAGCCGCATGCCCCCTCTGCAAGGTAGTAGTCCGCCTCGGGGCTCGTGGTGCCGATGGAGTCGTGCCCCTCGCGACGGTTGTTACGATACATCGCCCGCTCGGGGATAACCGGCTGATCGCTTTCAACCTTGATCGAGGCGTCCTTGTTGCCGACGTCGGCCTGCATGGAAAAGGAAGCGCGGGAGTTGGGCATGACCGTGTGCTTCACCAGCCGCGGTCCCTCGCCCTCTATCATGTAGGTGACGTCAACGTTCGCCTGAGCCGCGTTCGGGTTCTGTATGAGCAGCCACGTCTCGAAGTTCCAGTTGGTCGAGCCCTCGGGCATGAACCACGTCTTCTCGGGGGAGGTCACCCCCACCGAGGAATGCGCTTCCGGGGATGAGGCACCGGTCCCGGTCCAGGTCATTGTGCGGTCGACCGCTATCGCGCTCCCGTCCTTCGCCTCGACCTTCGTCGAGAAGTCCACGTTGCCGAGCACTGAGACGAGGTGGTCGTTGGTGAGCGTGGTCTGGCTCGCTCCGGGAAGGAACAGCTCCTCCGTCTTCACGCCGGTTCCGGAGGGCATGTAGGTGACCGTCGCGGTAACGTCCCGGTCGTTCGGGTTGGCGATCGTTATGTACTCGGAGAAGCCGTAGGCGGTGGTGCCCTCCGCGAGATACCAGGTGGACTGTCTGGGCGGCTCAGGTGGAGGCGTAGAAGGTGGCGGAGTCGGTTCTTCTTCAACCTGGAAGGTGACCGGCGAGCTCGCCCCTCCGGCCGTGATAACGGTCACCGGCACATCACCCGGGATACAGGCCGGGACGTCACACGTTATCCCCGTGTCCGACCATCCCGCAAACGATGTGACCTCGGTCGAACCGAAATAGACATGCGAGGTCCCACGGCTCGGACCGAAAGCAGTGCCCGATATCGTCACCGCGGACCCCACATGCGCGCTCGATGGGTTCGTTCCCGCGATGAACGGGATGACGTGGTAATCCACGAGGCTCGAGGAGCCGCCGATGGTCTGTATGGAGACCGGCACGATACCGGACGCGCCGGACGGCACCCTGCACCTCACCTGGGTGTATAGCGGACCCAGTTGTCTTGGACACGGATTAACGGTAATCCTATGAGTCCAAGGAGGTGGTCCGATGGGATCGTCAGACAAGGCAGACAGAACAGACGATGGCGCGTTGGGCGGAGAGGAGCGAG
>Ga0209539_1000672_pt1 | contig 19154 bp, 19 predicted proteins | sample BarGraNGADG00312_2_FD_184499 | JGI IMG/M metagenome (GOLD analysis project Ga0209539, IMG submission 184499) | Arctic peat soil microbial communities from Barrow, Alaska - Barrow Graham LP Ref core NGADG0011-312 (SPAdes) (version 2) | ecosystem: Environmental > Terrestrial > Soil > Wetlands >... | reverse complement strand
TTCCAATGGATTCGCAGCCCTCTGGAGCGTTCCACAGACGGGCGAGCATGTTCACCACTCGTTCCTGAATAATTGTGGTTTGAGGATACTCATCATTATCAACGAAGTTCTTGTCCAGGCTTTCCGCGATGAGCTGGTTCGCTTCCGGCTCCATCCATGTGGTGACAAAGCTCGCAAGGTTTAAAGCGGGGTTGCCATCGAGGTTCAGTTCATCGTGAATGAGCTGATAGGCAGCGCTTGCAGGCATACCTTGTTCAGGCATGGCGTATTTCGGTACTGGATGGTCGAAATAGCGACGGCCGTACGTCGTGGTATAGTCTGTTTCCGACTCTTTCTTCGTGCTTAAATCTACTTTTTTTGATAACATGAAACTCGCCTTTTTTGCAATGCAACGCTTAATTTTCGAGGAGCAATCTCCTTTCAGTTTCAGTCGAGCATTCTTGAGCCAGTCGTATTCAGTTTCGGACTTAGCTCGAGCGTCACGACCGTTTCGGACAGAAAGTATAAACCGCTTTGCTTGTTAAGGTTTTTTAGTGTTTGCAGCGTCAATGCTCTGGGACTCGAAACAACAAACCGACCGAAGATGCGGACGGAAAAAACGCGCGGTGATGCTATTTTGATGCACGACGACTTCTCAGCCTCGACCTTGCTGCCTGAAGGTCTATATGCCCGTCGACGGAACGGGAGTGTCTATGGCAAGTGAGATCTTCGAGGAGTCGGACCGCGTCCGCGTCGCGCTGACGTCGCGCGTGCGCCGCAAGCGATACTCGCACCTAAACGCCGGTCGTGGCTCAACGTGGTGGGCGCCACGCGCGATTGGCTGGTGGATCGGCATCCTCTTTGCAGTGGGCGCAACCTGCTTCGCGCTTGGCGCGTTGCCTGGATACGCCTCTGCTGTTGGTGGGGGGGCCGACGCAATTACCTTTTTTGTTGGTTCTCTGTGGTTTACGAGCGCAGCTTTCTTACAATACTTGGAGGTGGTAAACGTCGATCAAGATCCTCCAGGAGCCGATTTTCGACAGAGATTCCGTTTCCTTACATTAGAGCCCAGACGAATTGACTGGTGGTCGACGCTCGTGCAGTTCGTAGGCACGCTGTTTTTCAACGCCACGACGTTCAACGCCTTGAGTGCGAGCCTCTCAGTTAGTCAAATTAACCGTCTCGTTTGGGCGCCCGACGCGCTTGGTTCTGTGTGCTTTCTCGTGGCAAGCGGGCTTGCGTGGTTTGAAGTGTGTCACGCCTTTGCCTGCTGGCGGTTGCACAGCCTGTCTTGGCGGATTACGGCTCTCAACTTGGCCGGTTCTGTGGCCTTCGGCGTCTCGGCGGTTGCGTCATTTGTTGTGCCGACGACGGGCCTCCCACGAAACATAATGCTCGTGAACTTAGGCACGTTTGTTGGCGCGCTGTGCTTCTTCTTCGGTGCCGTACTGCTGCTGCCTGAGCGCACCCAACCCGATTCTGACTGAAAATAGCCATCGTTCGCTCTTCGCTTCACGTAATCACTGCAGTCCGTATGGCGCTAGTTCGCCGAAGCTAATAATATTTTTTTGTTTTGTGGCGTCGATACGCTCTAAGGAAAAGCTGAGCAGACCTGCTGAATGAGCGGAAAAACCATATCTTCCTTAAATGCACGCTCTACATAATTAAAAAAATGGAGGTGAAAACTATGGCTAGTCCGTTGCTATGGTTAGCGATTATCTTCTTGATATGTGCCGTTGTTTGGGGCGTCCTTGGATTTGGAGGCTTCATCGTGATTGCAGCGACTCTCCTATGGTGGGGCATTGTAATACTCGTCATACTATTCGTCGTAGCGCTCATTGCGAGTTTGTTTAGACGGTGAGTACGAACGGTGAACAACGACAACAGGACAGTAATGACGGTATTTTTCGCACTTTTAGGGGTTTAGGTATTTTTTTACCCCTTTTTTATCCTCCAAGGAGGTAAATATATTATCATTACCGTCGTGCTATTTTTTAAACGAGATGCGGCCACAGTTTTACAAACGAAAAAAATCAAAACGCTTAAAAACTTGTCTGGTTCAAGCAGAGCGGTCACAGTCCTTTTTTCAGAAGGAGAGCAGCAGGCACACCTTCTTTAGCAGAGTGCCTTTTATGATAAGACGCGTCTATTTGCAACTTAGGGGCTTTTGACCTTCTACATAATCCACGATGCTGTTTTACGATAGGTCGTAAACGGAGCCATTGACGGCCTTAAAATCGAAAAAAAGGTAGCCAACTAGTAGCTGGCCATAGCGGTTAGCGTTTCAGTCGCCGTGTTATTGCAGGTGACCGGATGGGGTATAATCAAATCCTACTTGCGTCTGTGGTGGACTACAGCGGCTTTTTTCAGTGCGTCTGGCAGTTTTCACCTCCTTACGTTTACCGAAGTGGGCACTCGTGACTTCAAGAAAAAGAATGTTTTACGATCCGCTCGCCTGTGCAACGGCTGGCGCCTGTTCTTCCTGTTCCCTTTGGATGTCCTTGTATGTCCGCCACATCGCGAGGGCGAAGCCCATGATCGCAGGCCCGATCGCAAATCCAATGGGGCCGAACGCCGCTAGGGCGAACGTGAAAGCGATGAGTGAAAGCGGTTTCGGTACCTTGCCGGTGCGTAGCATCCATCTTGGTTGGATAGTGTATCGAAGGATCAGCTCAAAACCGACGATGCTAAAGATAAGCACGAGAAGGCCCGTGATCGTCTGCCCTTGAATAAGGAGCCAAATCGAGAGCGGGATATAAATGAGGGCGCGTCCAACGGAAGGAATGAGGCCGATAAATAGGATGAAGACTGCGAATGTGAGGAAATATGGCACCCCAAGAAGTCCGTAGATGATGGCCGCGAGGATCGCGCAAAGGACTGCTACAGCGACGTATATGACGAAGAACGTGTAGTAGATCGGATTTAGGTGGTCCAAGAATCGATTGACCGTCGATCGATGTTTTGCTGGAACGGCGCCTTTAAAGTCGTTGACGATGGCATCGCCCCTGTAAAGGATGCCTAGGAGAAGGAAGAAAACGATGATGAGCTGTGCCAATAGCAGCGGAATGCTGAGTAGAACGTTTCGCACGACGCCGTGTGCGGTTTGAGTGAACGTCGTTGTAATGGCGGCGCCGCCCGTGGCCAGTGCGCCGATGATTGCGAGTATGGGCCCCGATTTCGCAAGATCAGGGTTAGCAAGCTGGAATGTGGTGGTAAGTCCCTGGCTTAACTGTGCGTTCGAGCTTGATGAGGCGCCCGCCACTATTTGCGCGAGTTGTTGCGCGACGATAACTGTTAAATTAACGAGAGCGAACGCTAGGAAAACGCCCGTAACGATGATAACGATAAGGGCCGCTAACCCGCGCCGATGAATGTACTTTTCGAGCCATACTGTTGGCCACCACAGGACGTACGCGCCCCAGAGGGTTAATATCAAGGCGTACCTCCACGGCCAGACCATGTACAAAAGAAAGAGCACAATCGCTGTGACGATGATATAGAGCAGGAGGTTACTACTCCTTTTTTCGATAAAGGTGAGGTCAACCATGACTAGCTCTTTCTGTTAGGCATGTGCTAGATGCGCACCACCTCAAAACTAAGGAATAAGGAGGACCGGTCTATATATTAGTTTTGTGATTTGATTCAATTTTATTAGCAATCTAGAGGCGCAGCGCCGCTGGCGAATGAGAGCATCCAGTATTTGGCCAATAGGACGAATTTCATCGTTTGATCAGCTTGTGATAGCATAGATTGCGTTCATCTTGAGAGACACGTCCAAGTGGGAGTTCGGAAGCGCGTTGTGGGTGATAGCCTCCACTATTTTCGAAGTCCTGAATCACGTCATCCAATAGGCCGCCAAAATCAGAATCCTAATATACGAAAAATGCGCTCTTATATCCGATCGTGCGACGGTGCGATCTGAGAACCAAGCAGGAAGAAGAAGTGATCGACATTGGCAGCTTCCTTGCAGAACGGCGCTATTCTACAGTAGTTCTGCTCATTGCGCTCTTCATTACGTTCTTAGTTCTATTAATTTCCTGGCCGTGGGTCAACGTCATCTTCCTGACGCTCTGGGCGGCGTACATCCTCTGGTTCCCGGCACGGTGGCTTGAGCGGCGTATCCATAGACGTGTGCTCTCGTCGTTCCTCGTCATGCTCCTTATCATCGCCCTATATTTGGTAATGATCTTCCAAGTCGTCTACATACTCGCAAATGAACTGACGAGTTTTTCGCTCGCGACAGGAACGGCGAATACAACGCTGGGCAACGCGTTAGCGTACTCCCTTGGCTTAAGTGGGGTTCCTGTAGTGACAAACGTCACCGCCGGTGCGGGACAGGCGGGATCAAATATCCTCACTGCATTCGTTACTGCAGCATTAGATATTATACAAGGCATTATTAAGGCAGCACCGCTGTATCTCTTTCAGCTGTTCATTGTCACTCTTTTGGTCTGGTACCTGCTCATCAACGGCGATCACATCGTAGCGGAGTTCAAGTCCCTCGCGCCCCGTAACCACCAGGGCGCCGTGAACGCGTTCTTAGGTCACCTCAATTCGATATACCACGCCCTTTATGTCAACTATATTCTTGCAGCTGTGATCAGCGGTATCGTCGCCCTCTTCTTCTTCCCAATAATCGGCGTGCCGTATGCGTTTACGCTCGGATTCCTCATGCTCACTGTCGGGGTCATCCCGATCATTGGGAGGGCGCTCGTTTACGTCCCCGTCTCGCTCTACTTCTTGGTTATTGGGGACCCAATAAAAGCACTCTGGGTGCTTATCTTAAGCATCATCATATTCCAACTCATCGTCGGTATCTACCTGATACCGCTCTTGGGGCGTCGGAGCAGGGCGGGCATACCAAAACCCGTTGCCCTCCTCGCGTACGTTATTCCCTTTGCAGCGCTCGGCCTTGCCGGGGTTGTTGTAGGGCCGGCGGTGTATGGGTTTGCCCTCGCGCTGTACCGGACCTACCAAGATAAGCGAAAGGAAGAAGATGCGCTTGCAGAACGTCCGCCCTCACCTGAGGCTAGCGCTCCTTGACCGGACACTTGACACGCGACGCGGCTTCAGGTTTGGTTCACGGGCTAACTTAAACGAGGTTTTTTCGTGCGTCAACTGGCAAGCTATTGCGCTCACTTGGGCTAGGTGAAATCAAATAAGGTCAAAAAATAGAAATGCGATGAACTTTAGCCTGATGCTGTGCGCTAGGCCTACGAGCACGTCGCCCTCACTCCCGCGATTTAATCGGGAATGTTATTGGAAGAATAAAAAAAGGGAAGATGCCCCTATAATCCCAGGAGCTTCTTCTTCATCGCGGCGAACTCTTCGTCCGTTAGTGCGCCTGATGCGTGGAGATCTGCCAGTTTCTGTATTTCGGCAGCGGTATCGGTGCTGGCTGGTGCCGCGGCTGGTGCCGCGGCTGGTGCGGCAGCCTGTTGCTGTGCGGCAGCCTGCTCGGCCCTCGCTTGTCCCATTCTCGCTCCCGCAACAAGTGCTATTCCTCTTCCTCTCATTGTTCAGTCACCTCTTTGCCATTTCTTTCTCTACTTTCTGGATGTTTTCCGGGGGGATCCGCCCCATGTCGATCACCTCGGCATTCATTTCAAGGAGGTCCTCCTTGAACTGGGTGGCCCAGACGTTCTCGAACAGGAGAAGGCCAGCCGTGCTATTGTTGGGCAACGATGCGGCGATCTCTTCTATATCGCCTTGTGAGAACCATTCACGGGTATTCTTTGACAATTCATTGAACGCAGCTCGCGCTTCTTCTGTCAGGTCGACTGCCTCGGATGTTACCAGTTTCCCGTTCTCATCCTTCACAATGAAAACCATATCGATCACCCGGATGATGCCTTTTTTTTCGAGTCTCAACAGCTCAGGGGCGGCCTTGCCACTGAACTTGTTTCCGGGAAACCTGACCATCAGGTAGTCCACCGGACCCATTGCCTTACCTTGTGTCATAATACTCCCAGCATGCCCCTTTATGAAAAGGACTGCAGAAAGTAACTGGTGGATTCGAATTAAAATAGCTTCCTGTGGTGACGATCCTAGTCTGTATCTCCGGATCTCTCATCGTTATTTATAGAACCCGAAATTTCTGGCGCCGAACCCTGTCGAACCCCGACGACCACAAAACCACAAATTATGTGTGGATGGGAAATCTCGATAGCAGCAAGGCAGCGACGTCCTACGCAAAAAAAAACTTTAGGGACTTGGAGTGGGGGGCACGGAGGCATTAAAACGAAGAGTTAAAAGCTCATAACCACGCAACAAAGACCGGCGAAGCGACAACTGCAAAAGCGCATCGCTGGTTACCACGTAAATAACGGAGGTGAAACATGCCAGGAGCACTGAAAAAAGCTGCAGTAGTCCACCACCACAGAGAGAAGGAAGATAAAAAAGACGATAAAGACGACCACGACGCGGGGAAAAAAGCTGCAGTAGTCCACCACAGACGCAAGTAAGAGTAATTGCACTTTTGCGCGGGGGTCAAACCGATTTTTTGAGTAGATTAATTCCCTTAAAACGACACCCGCTCATAGATCGCTTGCAGGCCGGAATCCCATGTTGTTCTGGATTCAGCTGGCTTCAATGCAGGTTGCTTCAGAAATCAGCTGTGCATCACCCGCGGTTCGATTCGTTAGGTGCAGGCTGCGGCATCGCGAGTGGCATCTGTTGGTCGCACGCCAGCAAGCAGCAGGGCGAGGCTCTAGTGAGCGAAAAAAACCAGTTCTAGACGTCTGTTCGCAGTTGAGTACGAATCTTGCTTCAAGACTCCTAAACGGATCACGAGTGTCATTTCGCAACTTTTATTGTATCCCGCGGTAGTGAGCTGCCACGTCGGGTGGTTGGGGCGACCAAATCGAGTGCCTCAAACTGATGAGGAATTATGAAGCCTACCGAGAAGCTTCCGGACCTGCTTGAGTTTTTCAACATTATAGCGAGAATCCAGCGTCTCAACGAGGTTTTTCGCCTGAGTGGGCGAATCCGCTATTTGTACGAAGTCCTGTGCTTTATCCTCATTATTTTTGATGCATTTTTCTTATTCATTACCGTCATCTTTAACCTAAGACCAGGCAGCCTAGAGGGGATCGCCACGTTTGACGCGGTCGTCGTCCTCTTTTTATGGGTCGAATACCTGTTTAGGGTAAACGAGCAGGACAACAAGTGGAGCTACGTCGCGTACCAGTGGACCGACATCCTCGCTATCATCCCTTTTGACTATCTTGCCCTCGTTTCGTTCGGCGTCGCTCTGCCGCTTACCCTTGTCTTCAAGCTTCTACGACTCGTGCGAATTTTTGCCCTCCTCAGGTTCTCACGACGAATCGAAAAAGAAGTACTGGCATTCGCTGAAAAGACCCGGCTCATCTACGGCTTAGCCATTTATTTGCTGGTCATCATCGTCGGCTCGTTCCTCTTCTTTTCCGTCGAATCGGGCGTGAATCCCAACGTGACCGATGTTGACAACGCGCTGTGGTTCATGATCGTCACTATAACGACCGTCGGCTACGGGGACGTGGTGCCTTACACCGGGCTTGGCAGGATTATCGCGGTCGTCGCCATGATCTCTGCCATCCTCTTTGCCAGCCTTGTGACGGCAACCACCACCACGGCCCTCCTTGAGAAGTTCAGGGCCGAGCGGGAAGAAGTCACCAAAACAAGCAAAGAGACGATCGGGAACGTCATTGTTCAACTGAGCGCAATCGAGAAGCGTTTAGAAAGGCTCTCTACGTTGGAGGACAGCACAGACGAAATCAAGGCTGACCTCGCTGAGCTCAAAGGGATGCGAGCAGAAGTGCAGAGCTTGAAAGAATCGGTTGAGGGGAAAAATCAAGAAGAGTAAGTTTCTTGCGCGTCTTTGGCGAATCTAAGGCATTGCTTACAGAGCCGGCCAAGCTGGCACCTGCAAGTGGAAGCGATCTGGTTGGCCTATTATCAGGCGAGATGCAATCAAAGGCCAAGGATTTGATTAAGCGGCAGCAGGATCTGATGAAACGCGATCAATCCGGCTTCAGATCAAAGACCATCGAGGCCTGCACGTCTGCTTCAGCAATCTTATCGAAGACCACTGCAGAAGAGGCGATCGCCTACAAAAAGTGGGTAATGGCCATAGGACAAAAGGTGGCTGAAGCTGCCAAAGAGCGCGGCGTCGCCGTCAGTGAGCCGGAAAAGGCAGTTCTCGGTGAAGTCTCCGCTGCTTTCGGTTTGAACAACGTTTAGTTAGGTTATGCAACTGCGATTTTAGGTTATGTTGTGCAATACCTCTGCGATCAACAAGCTGCAAAAAGATATGCTCACCAAAACGGATGGCTGTGTGAATATCGGTACATCGGACAAGAACGACTTTATCGTAAAATGTCCGGCACAGTCAACTCCCTATCCAGAACTGAATGATATTATTCAAAAGCTACAGGTGTTGCAGGAATCATGAAGGGGTCCAACTTAGTCGCAAATATTCTAGAAGAATACTTCAAAGGAACTCGGACCACTGATACCGAAACCGAGGACTTGAAGAAAAAGTTGGCTGAGAAAGAGGCCGCGTTAAGTGAACTTCACGCCCAGGACATAATAATAGCCGGACTACAAAACGAACTTGAAACGGTAAGAACGCAGGTAAAAACCCTGGAAGAAAAGCTTGTTATCTATACCGGATTGAATAACGACCTTAAAGCAGATAAGGAAGCTTTACAGAAGCAGCTTGAGCTTGTGACCTTGAGGCTTCCTGCTCCCAGGGTTGGATTCTGGGCCAGACTGTTCGGAAAAAAAGAATAGGAATTGTTTGGTCACTTTTCACCACTCGCATAAGCGTATGACGCCTGCAGCAGGTGCTGGGTCATTCAAACATTAATGCGACGGCAGTTTACCTGAAGTTCAGTGAAGGGACCTGCAAGAAGTGTATACAAACGTGCCGTTATAGTGTAGAGGCGAAAAAAGGAAAGAAAGGAAGCGCGAACGCCCCCTGCCATTCACCCAGAATTACCGCTTCATTGCTGCCATTTGTTCTGCTTGGGCTTTTGCATATTCAAGGTTATAACTGAATTATCGCATGAATAAGGCAGCAAGTCCACCGACGAACAATAGGATAACTGCGAGCCACGCTATCCAAAGTACTAAACCTGGAAGTATCAGTAAAACGATTGCGAGTATAATAGCAAGTCCAATCATCCCGCCCGCACTCATTTGTGTTGTCTCCATTATTTTCACCTCCTGTTGAATTTTGGTTGATCTGTAGATAAGCGAGGGGTATAGCTCTTATAGTTTTGGATTTTATCCGGCAGGCGGCTCTTTCACGCGTAAAGAACATTTATAACTGCGCCTATGTCTTGTAGGCCTAGGAAGGAGCCTTTGCTACTATGACAGGGCCGCCTTCTACCTCCTCTTCTGGCTGTAGGTCAACAACCTCCTGCCGACTTAGGTCGAGCTCGTGAGAGTTATGCAACTTTTCTTCAGCGTTGTGCAACTTTTTGTCCTTGTTGTGCTTCTTTTTTGCCATGTTTCTCGTATCAGATAAAAGCCCAATGAACGGCTCTAGTGAGGCTGACTGCAAAAGGAACGATGGGTTCGGCCTTATTCGGACTGGCGACCCCCGCAATGTCAAGACGGAGGATTTAGGGCTTTTAAAGCATTTTCTGTGGGCGTATCACCGTGAGAAAGGCCAATGATCCTTCGTGTATAGTCTGATAGATCCGCGTGGACAGGCCGGCAAGTTTTGAGAACGTGTGCCGTAACCGAATCGTCGGGTAGTTGTACCCTGCTTTTGCACGCTGAAGTGAGATTTTGCTGCGGTGAATTTCAAAAAGCTCGTAATTTGGAAGCGTGTCTTCGGCAAAAGCGTCTGGGCAATACGCAACAGCTGACATAATGGAGCCGATCGCTTTGAGCACCTTAATCGTTTTGATTAGCGGCGCGCCTCTCTCTCCGCAAACGCGTATGCGCGGCCGGTATAAAAAGAAAAAAAGTGCCGATCTAAATTAGTCGTTACTATATTGCCCAATATGCCTTCAAAAAACCAATCGAAACCCAAGAAAGAAACCGAAAGCTTCAAATTTGCGGCTACGAATACCGTATGAGACATGTCCGACGATATATTCATCGTAATCGCAACCTTCGGCGTTGTCTTTGTAATCACGGCCGCGATGCTGCAAGGTCTTATCATTACCGTTGATTTGTTAAGAGCGGGTTTCAAAGGGCGCCGCCAGTCGCAGGTGATGGTGCTACTGGCGAGATTCATCGTCGTCCCGCTTGTCCTCATAGGACTGGCGGCAATCGTGCAGCTCGGGCCGTCGGGATACGGGCCGCAAATCGACATGGCGGTGTGCGTGATCGTCCTCACCGCTGGCCCGCCATTCATCCCCGCGATTGCGAAGCTCGCTCACGGGGACCTCCCGTATGCCGCCAGCTCCGCACTGATGCTCACCGTTCTGACCTGGATCCTTCTGCCCTTTACGCTGCCGGCGGCCCTCAATTTCCTCGGCACCGGCGCGGCGGTGTCGTCCTCACTTGTCGCTGAGCCACTGATCGCATTCTACGCAATCCCGCTGATCGCGGGCTTCTTAATCCGGGCACGTTACCCCAACCTAGCAATGGAGATCATCCCGCATCTCAAGACGATCGCAATCGCCGCGCTGCTGCTGTCGGTCACGCTGTACGTCGCGGCCTCGTGGAACGAGTTCACCTCACTGTTTGTTGCCGGGGTGATCGGTTTTGCGCTAGCAATTCCACTGATCTCGCTGCTCATCGGCTTTGTGCTCAGCCCGCCATATGCTCGGCGCACCTCTGCTGAGACCCCGCACCGAGGCTCCAAGATCACCTCGATCATTTCGACTTCACTGCAAAATATCGGCGCTTGCCTCGTGTGTGCGTTCTTCGTCCTCGCATCGTATCCATTGGCCGGAGTTGCGATCTTGATCTTTGCGCTCGGTTCGATCTTCGTAACAGCGCTCGTCATGGCAGAATTGGGCAGGCGACATGAAAGAGCGCTGGCCGCGGTCACGCCCGCTCAGACCAATCCGACGGCAAGCATTTAAGCTGGTTCGTACTCCCATCCATACTCTTGCCGTTGGTGCAACTGCACCTGTATTCTTTTGATAATCTGTCGCGCCTGCTGCCGGGCGCTTTCGGGCAGCCATGCATCATGCATGCGGTCTTGCAGATATCGGTAAGCTTCCCAGTTGGTCGAGCACTTCCGTAAAAGTTTTTCGGCGGCCACCTGCGAAGTCGTACAAAAGTGCCAAATCTGTCGCTACTGTCCGCAAAGCTTGTTGAAAAAGTGGACAAGACTTATCCGCCCTGTACCCCGTTTTTCTTTTAGCGATAAAACAGCGTGAATCGTCTTGAAACAGTTAAGAGGCAACTCATGAAAAACACAAAAAAAGAAACAACGATCAATCAACAAAAGCCCCACCAGCGCGCGGACAAGGCGGACGGGGAAAGCGCCGTGCTCGCGGCGATCGAAGCGATGCCGGGACCGGATCGCGCCATGGGCGAGCGGCTCCATGCAGTCATCAAAGCCAGCGCGCCAGCTCTCTCGCCGAAACTCTGGTACGGGATGCCCGCGTATGCCAAGGACGGCAAGGTCGTCTTCTTCTTCCGCAGCGGACAGAAGTTTAAAGAGAGGTACATGACGCTTGGCTTCAACTCCGAGGCGAACCTCGACGAAGGCCACATGTGGCCGATCGCCTTCGCGCTAAAGGAGTTGACTGCCGCCGAAGAGGCAAGGATCGGCGCGCTCGTGAAGAAAGCGGTAAGCTGAGGACTGGGCTCGCCACTGGGCAAGTTCTTAAGCAAAAAGCTCTGCGTTTGGCTGCTGAGCGCGCAGATCGAAGCGCGTGCATCTTCGATAACGCAACCACTTTAAGCATAGCGTAAAAACAACGAATACACTATGTCACTTGAAGACAACAAAACGGTCATTCGACGCCTTTACGACGCCTTCAACACTGTCGATTTGAAGGCGATAGATTACGCGCTCGCTGCCGACGTTGTTGACCTCCTTCCCCTTAAGGGGCAAGCGCACGGCGTTGAGGGATTTAAGGAACGCCTTATCAGGCTCCGTAAGAGCTTTCCGGACCTCAGCTTCACGATCGAGACTATGATTGCCGAAGGAGACATGGTCGCAGAGCGATCGACGTTGCGTGGCACTCACTCTGGCACGTTTATGGGCGTCCCAGCGACAGGCAAACAGGTCAGAGGCACTATGATGGCCTTCAACAAGTTCGCCAATGGCAAGGTCGTGGAGAGAGGGCGCATTATTAATGTGTTTGGTATTGTGCGACAAATCCAGAGCTAACAAAAAAAGTTTGTGCAGCGCGATGGAAGACGGGTCGAATTTTGTTTGGACAATCCCGACAGCGTGCCCAACTTGACATGCGATTCAATTAAGGGCAACTCTAGCAGCATTAGAGGATTTAGGTGAGCAACCGAAAATACGAGATGGGTTCAGTCGTCTCTAAGGACGGGACTGCGATAGGGTATCGCCAGATGGGCGATGGCTCAAATCAAATCAAAAATCCAATGGGCTTGGCCGGATTCGAACCGGCGACCTCCGCCATGTCAAGGCGGACGATTTTGAATTGGGGCCCCACTGTCGTCTTCACATACTGACGAATCGTTAACTGAAACCATTAGTAGAACTGTAGCTAGGAAGACCGTAGTTCTCGCATAGCGGTCTCTGGGAATAGTCAAATAGAAGAAAGGACACACGCTTCATAATAAGCACGGAAAGTGTTATAAAGGCCCGAAAGATTATAAAAGTGTTTGGCAAATCAAACGCTCTGATCATCTAACGCTCGCTGTCAAGCTAATTGCAAGGCCTCGCCGCAGGGGGTTCATTGTTGCTTGGCCTTTTGCGAAATCGAGAGCGTGAGGCGTCTAACATATCAGAAAGCAAAGCGAGGACTAAAGGATGAGTCTTTTTAAACTGCTGTTTCTGCCAATGAAAATGATGATGTGGCCTATGACGGCTCCGTGCCACATGATGAAGCGACTGTTCAAAATGGCGTTCCATATTGTTGCAGTGACGCTGCTAGTCGCACAACTTATGGTAATGCTGTTCATGGCTGCCATGTTCGTCATGTTCGCCGTTATGTGGGTTATAAAAAAAATGCGTAAAATGGGAAAGCATGGAAAAATGCACATGCGCTTGCCCTCACCACGTCACTTTAGACCATAATTGGACGAAAAACAGCGTTATAGAACCTAAGAAAGTCCTGTAGCTGATTTTTCACAAAAGACTAGCTACTTTGACCGCTTGCTGACGTTAGAGTATTACAACAGCATAGTTTGAAAAACTGCAGAGCTAGAGTTTTTCCAATTTGACGAGGTGTGGTTAGGTACTGCTGGCCAGGCGGTACAAATCACGCACGAGGGGCTTGACCCAGCAATTCCGGCCCTTTTTGTGCGTCCCCGCCCTACTGCCGAGAGGACGCTCTACGTCGTGTGATCCTCGTCATGTTTGTCATTGGTATCGCGATCTTCTTCTATGCTCAGTTATCACCGCTTTACCGAGTGGCGCTGACTATTCTTGTTGCGTGGATTCTCATCTACGCAAAAAATCTAGGAGAAAATAGGTCTCGTGAAAAGCTGGAAAACGCGTATAGGGTCATTTTTACGAGCATTAGCTTTTATTTTCTACTTATAGCAATCTTTGTCTGGATCTAGTAAAAACGTCAGCGTTAAATAACGGCTCTGCAAATTAACCGAAGAGACAGTTTCCTTAAGAGAAGATTCGCGGAACGACCAAATAACCGGCTCGAGGAGTACAGAATATGACGGGTAAAGAGGCAACTGAGGGTACCTCGCTCTCAGCCGCAACTTCGCTCGGCGTTGCGATCGGGGAGCGCGAGCCAAAGATCCACCAGATAGTAATCATCGCTCTCGTCACTGCCGTGTTTGCTCTGGTTTGGTTTGCTTCCTTAAGTATTTTAAACACCGCTGTCTGGAAGAACGACTTTATCACGGCCAACCGCTGGACGATTCCGGTCCTCGTCCTCTTCTTTTCATTGCTCGTCGGACTTTGCGGTAAATATCTCCGTGCGCCGAACATGATCCACGGCGGAATGGCCGAGGCTATGAAGGGTGAGGGCTTCCACCTCGATTACTCGACGTTTCCCGGCGCGCTGCTCACGTCGTTTTTCTCGCTACTTTCAGGAGCGAGCGTCGGCCCCGAGGGCCCGCTCACAACCCTTGTGACGTATGTCGCTGGGTGGCTCGGCACGAAGCTTAAACTCGCCGAGCAGAAAAGGCTCGGATTCATAATGGCCGGCCTTGCCTCGGCTTTCAACGGCCTCATCGGGAATCCCCTTTTCGCAGCGTTGCTCGCCACTGAATTACACGAAGGCGATAAAAAGGGAGCGCTGCAATACCTCACGTGGAACCTCGTGGCCGGGGCGATAGGGTACATCTTTTTCGCGCTTATTGGGTTTCCGGCGTTCGCCTCAAGCATCGCATTCACGCCCGTGAATGCACTCACGATTGAATACACCCTTGATGCGATCGCGCTCGGCATCATTGGGGCCCTTGTTGCGCTCTTTATCGGCATTTCGTTTCAGAGCGTCGGCAAGGCCATGGACCGCGTGTTCAAAGACCGGTTTGTCGAGCGCGTGATGTCGGCGGGAATCATCATCGCCATCGTCGTTTATTTCCTTCCTGACCTGATGTTCTCCGGCGAATCCCAGATCCACGCGATCATCGCGAACCCCGCAGCATACGGCGTCTTGATGCTCCTTGCGTTAGCAATCCTCAAGGTGCTCCTCCTCGCGCTCTCGTTTAAGAGCGGATACCTCGGCGGGCCGATCTTTCCAACCCTGTTTGCCTCCACCATGGTGGCACTCGCTATCAGCCTGCTTTTTCCGAGCGTGCCTATCGCATTGCTCTTCACGTGCACGGTGGCGGCAACGATCGCGCTCGTATTGGGCGCACCCCTTGCAGCCATCCTGCTGACCGTTGTCATCGCTACGTCTAACACCTACGAGCTTGGGTACATCTGTCTCGCCACAGCGACGGCGCTCGTGATTGGAGCGGCTGTCAGGCAGCGGATTGCGCAGCGTGCCGCGCCGCAAGGCGGGTCCGCGGAAAGTGGCTCGAACTGACCTCTCACGATCGAACGACGAGGGCTGGGCTGAGTACATTTTAAAAACGACAGTATGCGTCTTGTATAATTAGCCGCGCGAGAACTCTCAAAGTCGCGGGCGTGCCGGATATTGCACGACGCGGCCATATCGTGTCTTACCACAGTGTTTCGATGGACCTTCAATGTCTGATTGACTCGTTTCGTCGATTGGCGAAAAAGGCACGAGGAAACGTTCGGCACGCTCAGATGCTTAGGAGCGATTCTTTTAGGGTGGTGATGTCACCGCTTCAGGTGCACAGGTATCGTCAGGGCCTTAGAGCTCTCAATCGCCCGACCGTTGCGTCTACGCATTTTGAATTTGTAGCAATTGCCCAGCGTTTGGAAAGCGCTAGCCACTCGCACGCTGGCACTGGCTTACGTTGTATCTCTACCTGCTTATCATCCTCCTTTTACGAGCAGGGAGTTGTGAAACGTCGCGCAACTCGGGAGCGTCGGAGTCCATTGCAGCCACCTTGCGTGCATACAGAGCCGCTCCAGGTCGGGCGGAAATGCCGTGCGCGAAGACGCTGAGGATCACGGTCGCGAGTACGATTGTCGCGATCTGTGGAGCGAGAGCAGCGAGTGCCGGTTCCTCTAAGGCGACAAGCACAAGGACGATAGACGCAAGGCCACGCGGCCCGAACCAGCCAAGAAACAGCACGGAGCTCCGGCGCAACTTCGTGCCAACAAGGGAAATCGCCACGGGCAGCATGCGGATAACCGTCAGGCTGAGAATCGCGTAGAGCACGATCGTCCAGTCAAGGACCCCCAACAGTGAAGTTGCGACAACGCCCACAAGGAAGAAGACCGCTAAGAGGAGGAGCTCTCCCTCAGCTTCGCTGAAGTCAGTAGTCGCCTCTTCGACGTCGCCGACTGTAGCTCCTGTAGCAAACCCTCCGACAAAGGCTGCAATGAAGCCGCTGCCGCCAATTGGCCCTGCTACGCCCCAGGCGAAAATGGCGAGCGCCAAGAAACTCAGGCGCTTAAACGTCTTGGTCATCCAGCCACGTCGCGTGGCGCTTCTGATCAGCCACCCTCCTGCGACCCCGACCAGTATACCAATAACCACGCCAATCCCGATTTGCTCTACTGCGACCATCCAGAAGCTAGGAGGCTCCACGCCCTCTTGAATCGCGGCAAGCGCAAGGAAGACCAGGAGGAAGGGCACCGCGCCCCCGTCGTTCAGGCCGCTTTCGACGTTGAGCGCCTCGCGAATGCGAACCGGCACGCGTTCGCTGGTCACGATCGCTTGCCCCAAGCCCGCGTCGGTCGGGGCGAGCACTGCTCCTATTATCGCTGCCTGCCAAATCGTAAGGTTTGTAAACAGGAGCGCCGCAATGACCGCTCCAGCCGCGATCGTCAGTGGTAGACCGATAACAAGCAGACGGGCAGGCAAGTTGACGTTTACCCGGAACAACGAAATGTTGATCCGCGACGCGTCAGTGAACAGGACTAGCGCAAGGGCGATGCTGCCGACAAGGAGAAGGACGTCAGTGTTGAGCGCTGAGCTTGTTACGTGAGAAGCGCCGAACAACATGCCCGCAACTATGAATGCCATGGGCGCCGTCACGTTGAGTCTCTCAACGCGACGAGAGACAAGCGCGAAAACAAAAACAATGGCAGCGAAAACGGCGAACTCTATTTCGTACATAATAGTCGTTTCGTCTTTTATCGCAGCATCGCCCGGATGGGTTGCCGCCGTACTCTCTGAGTGCCGCGAGTCCCGGCAGCAGCTTCGAGCGCCGCTACGATTGAAGCGTCTTTCGTTGTGAATCGTTACACACACGCAGGGTTGACCCCTACGCGGTTGTGGATCGAAGCACAAGCTACTTAAAGATTGTCTTCTAGGCGTGCATTAGACTTCTAAAGGGCATAATTGATGTCCTGCTCAAGACGTTCACATCTGGGGGGTACGCTCAATCTGGGATGTATTGTAGCCACCTTTTCTGAATGAAATGAGTTTCATCATGCAAACCTCGACACCGTCAAGATGTGAGACGAAAAAACTCTTACTGCTATTTTACAGCTTGAGCTTGTTGTGCACGCTTGCCACGTTCGCCCTTTTCTATAGCACTCATAGGGATCTAGAAAAAAAAGAAGGAGGGTGGATGGGTTACATCCATCTTCCTAAGAGTCCTGATACTATCAACCATAACCCGAGGATGATTAGAGCTATAGCGACTAAAGCTGTGGCCGTGAGCACGCCGGAGATAGGATTGAACAGCGCGATAATTCCGAGTATTACGGCGATTATGCCGACGATTGTCATCCCTAGGGTGCCGCGTGCGGCTACCGCGAAACCAGCGAATATCAATGCTAAAGCTACTATCCAGCCGAGGGCCACGCCTCCTACGACTATCGGGTAGACGAGTATTGCTATTGCTAGTAAAAGTGCGATAATTGATAGACCTGCGTTCAAAAGTCGGCGCCATCCTGAGATGCCCTCTGAGAACACCCGGACGAATTCTATACCGCTGACAATGAAGAGCGCTATTGCAAGGAATCCTACGAGAACTGCGGCCGTTGCACCCGGATACGCAATTGCGTAGCCACCCAATATAAGGACGATTAGGCCGGCGATGATCTCGCCTATGCGCAGCCACATCGAAGTTTTTTCATCTGCCATGTGATTTTCACCTCCTATTCAGTTTTTTTTAATATTAACAACTGTTTATGTACTCCGAAGTATTTAACGCGTCCCATCCCTTTTTACAGTGCGCTGTGCCCTCCGCGTGTTAAAGACTACACCGATAAGGAGCGCCATGGATTCCGCTTTGGCGCTCGCATCGGTCATTGGCTCTCTACACGTTTGTCCTTTCGTGGCTGCTGCCATAGCGATTACACGTGCAAGGTCAATTCCTGGCGGCGTTCTCAACATATACGTCGAGCGGAACTCATTTACGCGAGTGTGCAAAATAGTAATTAGGACAAGCGTTTGGCTGCACACCTGCGGGTAACTCGGTGCGCAGCATGGACACGGTATGCATTCGACGAACTCGCCACCAACCTTTCACATTCTCGCTAAGCCGACCGGCGCCATCTGCAACCTGAACTGTTCGTACTGCTTTTTCTTGGAAAAAGAGCGCCTCTATCCTCACAGCCGCTTTCGGATGACTGACGAGGTACTCGAATCGTATCTGGATCAGTACCTCTCCGTGCAGCGAATTCCGCACGTGACGATTGCATGGCAAGGCGGTGAGCCAACCCTCATGGGGCTCGATTTCTACCGCCGTTCGATCGAGTGCGAGCAGAAATACGCGGCTTCTGGCATGACCATCGAACGCACCCTGCAAACCAACGGCACGCTCTTAGATGGGGAATGGTGCACCTTTCTCCGCGAGCATAACTACCTCGTCGGCCTGAGCCTTGACGGGCCGCGGGAACTGCACGATGTCTATCGCGTAGACAAGGCGGGACACCCTACGTTTGACCGGGTGCTGCACGCTGCACGTCTGTTGCAAGAATATAACGTTGAGTTTAACATTTTGTGCGCAGTTAGTGCTGCCAATGTTGTGCATGCCATCGAGTTATACCGATTCTTCCGCGACGACGTGGGGGCACGGTTCATTCAATTTATACCCATCGTCGAGCTGAATAACGAAACGGGCTTCCAAGAAGGGAACACGGTAACAGATCGCTCAGTGACCGCCGAACAATGGGGTCGTTTCCTAATCACTATCTTTGATGAATGGGTCACCCGCGACGTCGGCCGCGTGTTTGTGCAGCATTTTGACGCAGCGTTAGCGGCGTGGGCGGGGGAGCCGCCTGCCGTCTGCATCTTTTCTCCGACCTGTGGCACCGCACTCGCACTCGAGCATAACGGCGACCTCTATTCGTGCGATCACTTCGTTGAGCCAGACTACCTGCTGGGCAATATCCTGGACACGCCGTTGCTCGAACTGGTGTCCTCAGACGCGCAACGTCAGTTCGGACTGAACAAGCGCGACACGCTCCCGCGGTACTGTCAGGAGTGTCCGGTCCGCTTTGCGTGCCACGGGGAATGTCCTAAGAACCGTTTTGTAGAAACACGAACGGGTGAATCTGGGCTCAACTACCTCTGTGCGGG
>Ga0209539_1000671_pt1 | contig 19160 bp, 14 predicted proteins | sample BarGraNGADG00312_2_FD_184499 | JGI IMG/M metagenome (GOLD analysis project Ga0209539, IMG submission 184499) | Arctic peat soil microbial communities from Barrow, Alaska - Barrow Graham LP Ref core NGADG0011-312 (SPAdes) (version 2) | ecosystem: Environmental > Terrestrial > Soil > Wetlands >... | reverse complement strand
CGCAGAGAAGCGAACGTTTCGCCCCTTTTTGCCTCGATCGGTGGGGTTGGGGCCGGTCTCGGGACCGCCGAGCGGCGCCTTGGTCATGGCCCCGTCGGCGGCCAGCCAGCTCCAGTCGATGCCGACGGCCGCATCGTAGTCGAGCAGCCCTTCTCGCCAGATCTCGTGGAAGACGCCGGCCCGCTCCCACTCCTGGAAGCGACGGTGAGCGCTGCTCGAGTTGCAGATGCCGGTGACGCGCAACGCGTTCCACTGCATGCCGGTGCGCAGCACCAGCAGGATGGCGTCCATGACCCGCCGGTCGGGGAGGCGCGCACGGTGACAGCCCAGCGGATGCGGCGGCGGCGGGGGCAGCAAAGGCTCGATCTTCTCCCACAGCCAGTTCGGCAGGCGCCAGCCGTCGTCGCGCTCGATGAGTCCCATGAGAGCCTCCTGATGAGTGGTTCGTCACGCTTGTCACCAGCGGATTCGAGGCGACTCCGTCAGTTCCTACAGGGATAGGTCCTAAGTGCTGACGTGGGGGAGCAGGCCCGAGCGGGCCAAAGCACGTCTTCCATTCTTCCGGAGCCACAGAACAGTGGCCGCTCGCCAATCGATGGGGTTGATGGGCACGGAGAGCAGTTCCGGCCACAGCAACTCAATCATCCTCCGATGGATGCTCGAGTTGTTGTACAGCCGCAGCCCTTCATCAACTGCCAGCATGGTCTCGATCAGCCGGCGCGTTGCGAATGGGTAGAACTCGTCTATCGCGATATCCAGCTCAGCCGGGAACATGGAACCCCAGTTCCCCATTCTTTGCTCCCAGTAGTACAGGTCGAACAGGCTGTAGCCCATGGAGTCACAAAGCGTCTTCGCCTCCGTATACCACGGCTGGAGTGAGGCCGCAGCATATTCGCTATGTGATAGCCCCTCCATCGCGAGCAGCTCGGCGAAGTCGCACATCCCGCCGATGCCGACGACGTCTCGACGAAGGGCTCTGCAGAGCTCACCAGCGCTGCCAGACGCGTTCACCTTGCCCTGGAACTCCTGGAAGCTCCGGTACAAGGTCGTCTTCGCCGAGCTTTGAAGCGCGAAGACGTTCTTCTTCAACACGGCGTCAAAGGCCTCATCCCGATAGTCGCCGCACTCGATGACACGGAAGGGAAAGCCGAACCTTTGCGCCAGTCTCCGCGGCACCCGTATGTCGGGGTGGCTATCCGTCATCCTTCCGAACTTCTGGATGTAGAAGTCGATTCGTGGGCACACAGGTCTCGCGGCAGCCAGCAGGCACCGGCTATCCAGCCCCGCCGTAACCGCCATGCTCAACTCGAAGCGATTGGTGGCCGCCCGCATGGTTCTCTCTAGCATCGCGGCGCTTCTCTGCGCAGCACTCTCTTCGTCCAGATTGCCGGGTGGACGCGTGGGCCAGTACCGCAACGCCTTCTTCGCATCAAGATCGAGATAGTGATTGGGCATCAGATGTCTGATCCCCGCATATCTCGTTCCGTCTCCCATCCACGACGCCTCCTTGCCGGCGAACAGGTCTGTTTCAAAGAAGGCTCGAACTCCTGGCGAGCGGTCCTCGTCAACTTCAAGCAGCGTGGCGAGTGTGCTGGGTTGAGAGGCGCACCAAACGGCCTCTTGGTGAATGCAGTAGTACACGGAGCGAGAGCCTACGAGGTCGCTCAGCAGACCGGTCTTCCCCGCCAACGCGAAGACGAGGACGTATCGTCCACACAGGTCGCGACAGTATTCGAGCATCTGATCGACGTCACGGCAGACTTGGGCCACTTCGTCCAACAGATCCTGGTTGTTCGCCGCGGGTCGACGATGGCTCAGAACAAAACCGAGGAGAAGGAACTCCCCTGAGCGCCCTCTGGCACTTGTGGTCTCAAGGTCTGGATGGACCGTGACGTGCATCGAGCCGAACGGGATCGACTGCCATCCCGGCAGGCATGCAACAGGGCGGTCACCGAGCACGAATTGCCTTCGATACAGGAGGCGATCCTGGTCGATGTCGCACTGTAGCGCTCCCCGCATCTCAAGCCACCGCCTATAACTTCCTGGGTCCCCCACTGCTGCGGGCTGGAATAGCCGAGCACCTCATGAGGACCACGCTCATCGCACCAGCGGATTAAGCCCGCGATCGCCGCCCGCTCTTCGGCAGACGTCGTGTTTCACTGCTCACGACGGATCCTGGCCCTCGGTGAGCTGTCGCTGCACCCACGCCTGAAGGTCCATCTCAAGGGTAGTCCACGCGTGCACGTGCGGGTCGCCGAAGTCGTGGACCTTGGGGACAGTGCCTATCTGCCGGTAGGCGAAGTGTTTCTTGTACCACTCGATCGTGACCGGGCGATCGGCGTTCGTCACGACAGTCTGTGCGCCGAGGCCCGCCATGGCGCGCAGACGCGCGGTCTGGAGCCGCATGCCGAGGCCGTAGCGACGGTAGGCCGGATCGACCGCCATCAGGGTGGTCTTGCCAACCGTCTCGGACAACATCTTGTAGCCGGACATCCCGACGACACACTCGCCAGCTCGCGCCACGAAGCAGAAGCGCCAGTCGAGCTCGGGCATCTCCTCCGACGGCACGTGGTGCATGTTGGCCGTTTGTAGCACAGCGAGCATGCCGGCCATGTCGCCAGCCTGGGCTTTCTCGATGCGGATCTCCCCCGCATCCGTGGTGCAAGGCGGCAGCCCGAGCACGCGGCGCGCCTCGTCCGCGTTCGCGACGGGCCGGCCGGCCTCTGCGGCGATGCGGACCAGCCGTCGCACGAGCTGCGCGTTACTGGCCAACCGCGTGCGCTCGTCGTCGTAGTAGATGTTGTCCTCGACGCCCGTCCGGACGTGACCCCCCATCGCGATGCTCAGCATGTTCACGGGCACCTGGAACCGGCCTAGTCCGGTTCCAGACCAGACCGAGCGGCGCGGCAGACCGGCGACCGCGGCGCTGAGGTTCAGCGCCGTCGCAGCCGTGGTGTGCAGCGATCCGAGGAGGATGTTGAAGTAGTAGGGAGGTAGCACCAGGCCCTGCTTGATGAGCAGCTTCGCGGTGTTGATCATGCCAAGCTCCAAGATCTCGAGCTCCGGCTTGATGCCGCGCGCGAGCATCCGTTCGGCGAGCGCCGTGATGATGTCCGGGCTGTTGATCGATGGGCTGTCGTTGAAATTGAGGGAGCCGGTGGTGAGGCTGGCGAGGTCTGGCTTGGCCTCGCCCTCGAGCTCGAGGACCGCCGACCGGTGCTCAAACTCGCCGTACCGCCGCCCGCTCGTCGTCGCACAGACGATCAGCTGCGGCCGTTCCTTGCGGATGCCGCTGATGATCTCGGCGAAGACGTCGGCTTCGTAGGTCGGCCGTCCCTCCTTGTCGCGGGCGTGGACGTGGACCACGGCTGCGCCGACGTCGTGGCAGAGGACGGCGTCGGCGACGATCTCCTCGGGGCTCAGCGGCGCGTACGGCGTCATCGCCCGCGTCGGGATCACGCCGGTGAGGGCGACGTTGATGATGAGCGGGGTGTAGGGCTCAAGAGGATTCGGAAAGTCGACGTCGTCTTGACCATTCCGGGTCAGCCCCATGGCGCACCTCCAGTCTGATTCCGATCGCGAGGGTGTGGTCGCTCATTCCTTGCGCCCTTGTCGGCCCGACCTGCCTCAGCTGGACGGACGTCAGCAGGCACAAGCCCATTCACTCCAAGGAAGTCGGACCGACAAACGTACTCGCGCAGAGAAGGCATGCTCGCTAGTCTCTCCCGGTGCCAGCGATAGCCGTCCTCGTGTGCCTCCGTGAGCAGTCGTCGCACGTCCGCGGCCTGCGCCTCGGGTACGCTGACGGGCGTGACCGGGAGCAGCGCACGCGCCATGCCCGCCCGTACACGACGCCCGACCCCCCTGACCACACGTCGCGAGAACGGCCGTTTCTGGACGACGGGTGCCTCGGGCACCCCGTCGCGGGCGCCCATCCCGTGTTCGCGGCGCGCTTCAGTGAAGGACGTGTGAAGGCCCACGAACCAAGCTCTGCGCCCAAGATACTCCAAGGTCATCCGCTCGGCCGGCACCGCGTGGAGAACACAGCATTCCGGCGAGTACCTTGCGCGGTAGCCTGCGGCGCCGACCTTGACGGTCAGACCCACCTCTCCATTGCCCTGGAAGGCCTCCCAAGGCGGCGGGAAGTAGTCGGGGTGGAAACCCCTGACCTCTTCGAACACATGCTTTCGAATCGTTAGGTTTCCGCCCCACACCATGGCCGGTTTGATGTCCTTCTCCAAGTCACCGCAATCAAGGAGAGTCAACTCGCCCATATGGCGTCCGTGCCTGTCGGCTCGCCACAAGTACTCGAGCCAACTTGGCGGTTTGGCTTCGAAGCTGGGTACAAAAGGTCCGGTCACGAGCGCCACCCGAGGATCGCGCAGACATGACCGCGCACCTTCGAACCAGCCGGGACAGAGCCGCTCGTCATCGTCCACGAAACTGACAACGGGGCCACTCGCCGCCTCTACACCCTGGTGCCGCGCCGCCATGAGCCCGACCTCGGTCATAGCGACGTGGCGAACACGTGGATCGGCGCACGCCTCGACGGCGGCGGCGTTCGACGCCCGAACCTCGGAGTCGCTGTTGTCCATGACGAGTACTTCGTACTCCCAAGAGGAACTTCGAGCCTCCAGGATCGACGCCAGGCAGACCGCCAATCGTGCGGGCTGGTTACGCGTGGGGATCACTATGCTGTGGTCCATCTCTCCCCTCCCCGCCTTCCCCTTCGGTTCGTCACCACACAGCCTCTCAGCCGTCGCAAGAAACCGAGCCCATCGGCGCCCGGATCGTCGACCACCAAGCTGCCTTCCCGCTTTCGCCAGTCTGCAACCCCGAGCACGGCCTCGGCCAGTAGCTGGTCATGGCAGCTGAACCTCTCAGGCCCCATCCACAAGTCCGCTGATCAACGGGTCGAGGTAGTCGCTACTGCTTGCAAGAATCGACAGCGCCGCGTCTATCTCCGGGTGACACTGGTTCCGCCACCTTGGCTCCTGCATGCACAAGCGATCGTTCAGCCGGGAGAGCCAGGCCAGGGCGTACCCGACCGCCTCGGCGCGACCCGATGCGATCTGGGGCATCAGCACGCGAAGCTCCTCGCGAAACGCAGACTCCAGCACTTCTCCGCCCCACAGCAGCCGCGTGAGAGCCGCATCGAGGACGCACCGATGGCGCACACCGATGGCCGACATGGCGAACTCGAAGAGATCGGTACCCGCGACGCGAGAATCGCTGGCCCACTCCCAGTCCAGCAGACACAGGCGGCCGTCTCTCCCCACCAGGATATCCTGGTGCCAGAGATCGCCGTGAGAGAAGCCGTACGCGAAGTGGAGGTGCGAAGTCTGGGCGAGCGATGCCAGACCGGCAGCCGACTCTGCGTTGGCCGGCCCAGCGCACCTCTCGAGGGTGGACCGGATGCACGCATGGACACGTTGGTCCGCCGCATCGTCGGCGCGGGCCGGCCACCACGGCGCCGAGCGCAGGCGACGAAAGACGGCCTGGAACCTGGGCACTTCACCGTCTGAGGCCGTCAAAGCGGGCCACGTGTTCCAGGCCGCCCAGTAGACCTTGCGTTCTCCGACCGTGAAACACCCGGCGGGAAGAGGCAGCAGGTCATGCAACTCACCGATGGCACGTACTGCCGGAACATACGGGTTCTGCCCCGCCAGCTCGTCGCGCCCCTGCAAGGCGACCTGAGCCACGAGCCTCGGCACGAGTTCACCGCGGATGCCGATCTCATAGCGGACTCGTCCCGTCCCCGATGGGTGCGACGGCACGGCCAGCCGTACACTGAGGTCTTCGGGGGCGGTGTCAGCCTCGAACCCAAGTCCGCGCGGGTCGGCGCAGATCATGGTGCACAGAGCATTCTGCATCTGGCCCGCGCTCATGCCGCGCCACCTGTTACGGCCGCCGCGCGCTTTCTGATGACCACACCGAACGAGTAGGCAAGATCGCCCATCAGACGCAGGCCGCACAGCAGGTCTCGTCCCAAACGTTGGCCGCGAGACCCTTGCGCGCGGGCATGCAGCCACTGGACCGCAGCCGGATCATCAGCAAGACACGCAGCGACAGGGAATCGGTAGTCGGGCCAGAGGACGTACACGTCCAGCTCGGCGCCCGGCAGGAAGGCTGCCGCACGCCGCCACTCCCGGAGCGACCACGTCACGGTCGAGTACGGCTGCTTGCGTCGGTACCACGAGTACGCATCGGCGAGCCTGCGAGGCAGGAGCGACGAGTACTTGAGCTCACTGTGATCGTCGGGATAGCCCCGCATGTATTTGAGCGCGAAGCGATTCTCGATCCCCACGTACATCACGCCCGATGGCCGCACGAGGTCCCAGAGCCGGCGGAGAACACGGCGCTGCTCCGCCAAAGCCTCATCGGGCCGCCCGCTCCCCAGCCACTCCACCACGCCGTTGAGCACGATCACGCCGAAGGTGCCTCGGCCATAGGGCAGCTCCGAGGCGTCTTCCGTAGCGACGTAGGTGATGCCCGAAAGAGACCGCTCTTGAGACAGGAGACGCGCGAAAGCAAGCCGCTCCCGGCTACTGTCGGCGAGGACTACGTGGGGGTAGGGACCGGCAGCCGCCGCCAGCCCAATGGTGCCCCAGCCTGCCCCGTAGTCCAGCACCGGCGATAGCGAAGCCTCCACGTCGGCCAACTCAAGGCACAGCGCCCGACGCCAGTCGAGCGCGTACCCCGACACATACCTGCCGACCAGGCTTGAGTCCCGCTCGAGGAGGGCCGCTTCGGGTCCCACGGCACGCGCTCGCCATAGGAGGTGCCGCATGGTGGCCCTGGGTATCTCCCCCCAGTAGGTCTCCTCGTCGAAGCTCGGTGCGAGGAGGATGCCATCTGACTCCCTCCACACTCCGGTGCACCTCCCGCACCTCCAGACCCCGTCATTGAAGGCCAGTTCCAAGCCGCAAGAAGCGCAGACGAGAGGCAGGTCCCCTTTCACGACTCAACTGCCCAGTGGTGATCGAACAAGAAGAGCCCCCAGTCCGCACCCTCGTGCCGCCCAGTGCCGAAAAAGTCACCCATAGCAACGAAGAGATCGCATGCGCGCTCCACGCGGTCGAGAGTCTCCCCGTTGGCGTCGATCGCCAAGGCGAGCGAGTACTTGCCCGGGGCGAGGGCGAGTCGCGGAATCGTACAGGAGACCACCCCGCGCCTCGGCGCGGGCTCGTTCCTCAGGCCCGTCTGCATCGAGTTCACATGGACGATCCGCCTGTCCAACTGGTCGTACACAGCCATGAAGAACTGCAACTCGCCTGGGCTCACGGTGTCGTACTCGATCTTGACCTTCAGCGGGAGACCGGAGATCGCGGTGTCGTCCACCGGTTCTCCGTCAACGAGAAGGGAGATCGACCTTAGCGCACCAGGCTCTCTCCCCGTTCTGTCGGTCCTGTCAGCGAGCGAGGAAGACACCGAGGCCCCTCTGGCAAGATACCGCTGTATGCCTTCAGTCGTTGGTCCGACAAACGACACGCGCCCGTTCTCCAGCACGACAAGCCTCTTCGTAAGATTCTGGATCGAAGCCATGTTGTGACTGACGAAGAGCACGGTTCTTCCTCGCGTAGTCACATCTTTCATGCGGCCAAGGCACTGCTGCTGAAAGGCGTGATCGCCTACAGCTAGCACTTCATCCACGAGGAGGATCTCGGGCTCGAGGAAACCGGCCACAGAGAAGGCCAGCCTCACGTACATCCCCGACGAGTAACGCTTGACCGGCGTGTCGAGGTACGGACCCACGCCGGCAAATGCGACAATGTCGTCGATCTTACGCCGGACTTCCGCTCTGGACATGCCGAGCATCGCGCCGTTCAGGAAGATGTTCTCGCGGCCAGTAAGCTCGGGATGGAATCCCGTACCGACCTCCAGAAGGCTCCCTACGCGGCCCCTCATGCGGATCGTGCCCGACGTTGGGGCGGTGACCCGCGACAGGACCTTCAGCAACGTGCTCTTGCCGGCGCCATTACGCCCGATGACGCCCAGAGCCTCGCCTTCCTCGACTTCAAGGCAGACATCGTGCAACGCCATGAGCGTGTCGCCGTCTGCACCGCGACGCGCCGTCGCGTTGACCGGAAGCGACGGGTCGGGGTTCCTGCGCACTCGGGCCCACCAGCGGGAGAGGTCACCATGCAGCGTGCCGCCGCCGATGACGCCCAGGCGATAGCGCTTGCTCACGCCCTCGATTGAGATCACCGTGCTCATACGGTATCCATGAAGGTGCGCTCGACCCTGTGGAAGAGCACCGCACCGAGTATCACAGCGGTGAGAGCGAAGCCGGCGCTGTACAGCAACAGAGGCGCGGTGATTGTGCCGGCACCAAGAAACCCCCGGCGAAATGCCTCGATGATGGATGTCATCGGGTTGGCCAGCATGACCCACCGCCACGTGCCGCTGACCGACGACAGCGGGAAGACCATCGGGGTGGTGTACATGAGGAGTTGGACGCCGAAAATGACCAGGTACTGCAGATCGCGGTACTTGGTCGTCAAGGCGGACACGATGATCCCCAGACCGAGGCCGAGCCCGGCCATGATCACGATGAGCACGGGAAGAAGCAAGGCCCAGACGGTCACATGGGCGTCGGTCCCCTTGATCATGAAATACGCCACGAACCCCAAGAACAGCAGAAGCTGTATCCCAAAGGCCACCAGGTTCGACAGGAGTATCGAGAGCGGGACCGTAAGTCGCGGAAAGTAGACCTTCCCGAAGATCTGGGCATTTGCGAGGAACGTCGTGGATGTCTTCGTCAGGGAGCCGGCGAAATAGGTCCACGCGACCGTGCCGGACATGTAGAAGAGAAACTGAGGCAGGCCGTTGGTCGGCAGATGCGCGATGCGACCGAAGACGACGGTGAAGACGATGGTCGTCAGCAGGGGCTGAATGACGTACCAGAGCGGCCCCAGGATGGTCTGCTTGTAGAGGGCGACGAAGTCGCGCCAGAAGAAGAGCCATACGAGTTCCCGGCCCTGCCAGAGCTCGCGCAGGCGGAGGTCGAACCACCGACCTTTGGGCCGGATGACGAGCGTCCATTCGGGCTCGTCGGATGGGCCCGCTGAACCGGCTTGTCGTGCCTCCACGGTCGGGTCCACGCGTGCGGGAGATATGTCTGGCGTCATGCCCCCGCCGGAGTCGTGCCTGATCGCCGCGCCACCAGGCACACGCACCAGTCCTTGACGCCCGGCGGCCGATCGACCTCAGGGTACGCCGTCAACGCCGAGCGCTCGAGTCCCGCATCATTGAGCGCGAAGTCGAGCTCCAGTGGGAAGAAGAAGCGCATGTCGTGGTCTTCGTGCACCTCGCCCAAAACTGTCGTGCCCTCGATGGTCACCGTGTCATAGCTGACAGTGCAGGTGTGACGCGCCTCATCGCACAAGCCGCTGGCAAAGCGCAGGATGCGCCTCTCGCCCTGCACAACGGTCTTGAAACGGCTTTCGGGGCCCGCAGTGAGCACGGCCGGCCCGTACCAGAAGTCGGCCACGAAAACGCCTCCGGGGCGAAGATGCTCGCTCGCGGTCCGAAGGGCACCGGTCACATCGTCGTTGGTCCTTTGGTACCCCAGTACGGCAAACATCATGATCACCGCGTCGTACTGCCGGCCGTCTCGATACTCACGGATATCGGCTTCGGAAAGGGCGACGCGAAGATCAGCCGTCGCCACCTTGGCTCGCGCACGCGACAGCATCTCCGGCGCAACGTCCACCCCTGTCACAGCGTAGCCGCGGCGCGCCAACGGCAGTGCGTGCGATCCTGTACCACAACCGAGGTCAAGCACGTCGTGGACTGAGCCAGACGCGTACCGCCCAAAAAGCTGCTCGAGAATGTCCGTCTCTGCCTCGTAGTCTTTGTCGCCGTAGAGGGCGTCGTAAGCCGCTGCGTAGTCAGAGCCGAACTCCATGTCAGGCCAAGACCTCCTGCACCGCTCTGCAGACCGCGGTCACTTGCACATCGGTCAGCGCTGTCCCCGACGGCAGGTAAAGGCCTTGCCGCGCGAGGCGCTCGGTCACTGGATAGCTCTCCCCAGCGAACAACCCTATGCGCTGCAGCGCCGGCTGCTCGTGCATACCCAGAAAGAACGGCCGCGTCTGCACGCCGCGCTCCTGCAGCCTCCGCACCAGCTCCGCAGCGAGACCCGCAGCGCCGCGGTCGCCGTCCTTGAGCACCAGTCCATACATCCAGAACGTGCTGCGCGCCCACTCGCGCTCGGTAGGCAGCTGCAGAGCCTCGCACGACCGCAGGCGCTCGGTGTACGCAGCCGCCATGGCGCGCTTGTGCGCCACGATCTCGTCGACCCGGTCGAGCTGCGCCACACCCAGAGCCGCCTGCAGATTGGTCATACGGTAGTTCTCGCCGAGCTCCTCGTGGTAGAAGCGTCGGTCGCTGCAAAAGCAGAGGTTGCGATACGCCCGCGCATGAGCGGCCCAGTCGTCACGATTGGTAAGGACCATGCCGCCCTCGCCGGTGGTGATGATCTTGTTGGCGTAGAAGCTGAAGCAGGAGATATGGCCGAGCCCGCCGCAGCGCCGCCCCTTGTACTCGGCGCCATGCGCCTGGGCGGCGTCTTCGATGAGCATCAACCCATGACGGTCCGCCAGCTCACTCAGGGGGTCCATGTCCGCGGGGTGACCGTACATGTGCACGGCCATGACCGCGCGCGTGCGCGCCGTGATGCGCGCGGCGACCTGGTCGACGTCGAGGCACCACGTCTCTGGGTCGCAATCGACAAGGACCGGCAGCGCGCCGTGCTTGGTAATCGCCTGGGCGCAAGAGATGATCGTGAACGACGGCAGGATGACCTCGTCGCCCGGCTGCAGCCGAAGGCAGCTCACGGCTACATCCAGCGCCGCCGTGCCGCTGGAGACGGCGACCCCGTGGGTCATGCCGCAGTACTCGGCCCAGCGCCGCTCGAACTCGTCCAAGTAGCGGCCCGCCGACGACACCCAGCCGGTGCGCACGCAGTCCGCGACGAGCTCGAGCTCGCGCTCGCCGAGCGCTGGCTCGTTGACGGGGATCATCTAGAAGCGCTCCTTCTCCTCGCACTCGAGGTATGGGCCCTGCTTCACCTCGAGGAAGAGTGTGTCCTCCAGCATGCGCAAGCCGTGGCCGCCACCGACCATCAGCACGAGGTCGCCGGCCTCCACTTCACGGCTGGCCACGAGCTCTTTCGCGTCGTCGTAGACGTCCAGCACGCAACGACCCTTACGGACGAAGAGTACCTCAGACGTCCCCACGAGGTGCCGCTCAAGGGGCAGGTGCAGGTGGCGCTGCACCTCCCCGCCGGCGGGGTAGGCGATGAATCCCACCTGCTGCTTGTAGTCGCGTGGCGTGACGAACGTTGTCGTCTCGGGGGCCAGCTCGGCACGGATGATATAGCACAGCTCCGCGCCGTCCTTCTCGATGATCTCGAAATCTGAAGCCGATGACGTCATCGGACCACGCTCCTTTTCCCCGCCACCCCCCGCGTGTTCCTGCGCCGATCCACCGGGGAGCTTTGTCGTGAGCCAGTAGCCTATCAACTCCCGCGCCCGGCTCACATCCGCGCAGGTGTCCTTCAGGTCGCTGGCGCCGCCCGCGGCCAGCGTGCGGGCCAGGTCGAAGATGCCGGACTCGTACGAGGTGAAAACGGGGCGGGCGCACGCGCCCTGGAGGTTGGCCTCTCTGTTCGGTCGCGGGTAGTAGTCCTCGGGCGAGTCGATGCCGACCACAGTCTGCCCGTCGGCGAGCATCCGATCTGCCGGGTGTGCTCCGATGAAGCCCGCACGACCGGTGACAACGATGTGCCCCGTCACGCCTTGTCTCCCGCCCCCTCGCTCGGCGCGGCCCCTTCCGGCGCCGTTGACCGATTGGCTACCAGTCTACTTCGTTCATCGGCAGGGTACCCCGCAGACGCAAGCGCCCGCCGGCAGGGCCGGCAGACCGAAGGTCCTCGACCGGCCACGGGCGCTGCGGACCCTGGCGGCCACCACGGCCCGCACGTGTGCCCTGCGCGCAATGCATATTTCGGGGCGAGTGTGACGCGCCGGCTACAGGTGTCGTCTCGAGCGGCTCCTATCAGCTGCGGCCAAGCCGCTTGAGGCGGATCATGAGCAGCGTGGCTGCGTCGGAAGGTCCCGGCACGTCACGGCTGAGAGGAGTCCGCCTTTCGGCGCGCGAGAGGTCTCCTCGGCGGCGAGCTGGGCGTCCCGTGCCGCCGCGGCGTGCTCGAAGCGAACCACGACGACGTCGAGGTCGGCCTAGTTGCGCGGGGCCACGTCTCCGTAGAACCGATCCTTGCGCTCGGAGAGCGCCGGAATCGGTCTCCCTTCTCCGAGGTATGATGGTCGTCGACGTCAGGCGAAAGCGTCGACGGCCTTCCGAGCCTACTGAAGTGAAGCAGAGGTTGACGTGATCCAGGAACCCGCGCCCACCGCACGGCGCCTTCGCCGGCTGATGCGGGGGCCGACATCGCTCGGATGGCTCGCTATCGCGTCTGGTCTGGGAGTGATCCTTGCGATTGCCGTTGCTCAGGGCCGTACCAAGACGTGGTTCGCCCTCGTCGCTCTGTCGGCGGCGTTCATCTTGTCCAGCCTGGGGCGTGCGACCCGGCTGAAGGTCCTCCTGCTGGCGGTCCTGTCGGCTCCTCTGCTGCTCGGTGGTTCCGTGCCGATTCCGCTCGAGTTGACCCTGAGTCAGTCTCTGCTCATCTTTGTGGTGGCCGGTGAGGCGTTTACGGAGCTTCGCTCCGGACGCGGGGCAACGACGGCCTCAGTGCTCGGCGCCGGCTACTACCTGCCGTTCGCCCTGTTCGCCCTGCTGGGCCTGGTCTCCACATATACGAATGGACAGGTGCTGGCATACTGGCCCGGGGTTTGTCTGGTGCCGCTCTTGCTGCTCTTCGCGATCGATCGGCTAGCTGGCTCCGAGACCGATGCCATGGCCTTGGTCAGGGCCGCCGTGGCTGCCATCCTCGCGTACTTAGGCATCGTCTGGGTCGCCCAGGTGACGGGCCACAGCTATGTGCTCGGCCAGGCGGGAGCTGGGTTCGCAGGGAGGTTCGCCAACGGCCGAGGGATCTCGCTCGGCCCCTTGAGCTTTGTGGTGTATTCGATCGACGTAGGCTCTCTCGCGGCGATGGGCATACCGGCGGCGATTCTTCTCGCACTCGGCACCCGGAGCAGGTCGGCACGCTTGATGTATGTGGCGATGGTCCTCGCACTTGCCGCCATTCTGGGCTTCACAGGCGCCAGAGGGGCGATGATCGGCGCGGTCGCCGGCACGGTCCTGGCACTGCTCGTCTCGCGACGCCTCACCCTGAGGCGCGCCATCGTCGGTCTTCTGGTCCTGGTCGTCGTGCTCGCAGTCGCCGGACCACGGCTGCTGGAACTCCTCCCGAGTGGGGCAGTCTCTCGTGTCGCTGCCCTGAGCGGGGGCCTTGGGTCCATCGCCAACTTCCGCTACCGCGTCGGCGTGTGGGATGTCACTCTCGCCGGTATCCTGAATCACCCTCTCGGGCCGGGGTTTGGCTATCTCTGGAAGCAGTACCACCTGGACGAATCCATCGTCTACACGATGATCCTCAACGGCACGGGCCTGTTGGGGCTATGCGCCCTTCTGGTGATGCTCTTCCAGCTGGCTCGCGGGTTCTTGTCGGGACTGCTGTCCCGCGCGACCGGGCCTCACGCCGATCTCTCGGCGATCGGCCTCGGCACGATGGCCACGGCTCTGCTTGCCGGCGTCTCTAGCTACAGCGTCTTCGTCGCGCCAGCCCACGTGGTCGCCTTCTGGGCCATCATGGCCGCAGCTGCCGTCGGTGTCGCCAGGAGCCCTACGGCGGCACTCGAGGCTGAGTCATCAGACACTGGCGACCGCGCCAATGGCTAGATGCCCGGAGATCTCAGTCGTCGCACGCGAGACCGGTCGGCAGACCTGGCGCGACTTCGTCGTCTCCCGATCGAGTCGTGGGTCAGTCGGCTTTCCCGGGGGCTCGTCGTGGTCGACAAGGACTCGAGCGACAATTCCCCCTTCCGTCTGCCGCGCAGGGCGTCAGGCTCGCCGCCCGGCGCATCGTTCGAGCCCCAGAGCGGCAGCTGGAGGGATTGCCTGAACCCGTCACCGCCCCCCTTTCGGCAACAGACTTGCGAGACCGGATCGCGGTGTTCTTCGCCGTGGGCACCATCGGCACCGTGCCAGGGCTTCGAGATGCCCTGCTGCTTCTCGCCGACTATGGCCTCGATGTCGATCTCTTCGTGCGGGGCGATGAGCCCTTCACTCACCCCAAGTTCGGCGACAAGCGTGTGCACGTGACAAGTGACAAGCTGGGGATACTCAGCCGGAGTCCCACGCACCCACGGCGGATGCGTCGCGGCAACGGGCCCTACTTGTGGGTCGTCGGCCACGTCTACCATCTCTTGTGGCCATCTCTGGTCTTCCTTCGTGAGCCGCGCGCAAGGCACAGAGACGCCCTGTATCGCTGCATCATCGTGCTGCATGTCGCCGACAGATGTCACGGGATTCCAGGATGTCTCGTTTGATGGTTCCCACACACTAGCGTAGGATTGGCGCCGATTTCGGGAGGGGTACTTGGCGAACATGGGCATGAGCACTAGGCAATTCCTGGTACTCGCACGTCGTCACGCTTGGCTGGTTGTGGTCCTCGCCGTCCTCTCCGCGGGCGGAGCTTACCTGCTCACGAGTCGCCAGACACCCATGTACTCTGCGACCGCGCAGCTCCTGTACTCACCTGGAGTCGACTTGTCCAATCCGCTCGGGACTCAAGTGTACGTGGACCCCAACGCTCAGCAGCTGCAGATCCTGGGTGCGACGACGATGATCACGAGCCCAGATATCGAGAGGCTCGTACAGTCCGCGGTCGGTACTCAGTCCACCTGGCCGAGCTACAGTGTCCAAGCGTCCGTCAGCACGTCGAGTCAGCCTGGCCAAAGCACGTCCTATAGTACGGGGTTGGCGGTCACGGTCACCGCCCCGGATGCCCAGTGGGCCGCCAAGTTGGCGAATGCATACGCACAGCAGTTGATCGAATGGCGCACGAAGAATGAGCAAGCCGCGATCGCCAGCGCGGAAGCAGTCCTGTCGAGCAAGATCAAAGATCTCGAAGCCCGCGGCCAGCGCGCATCGAGTGACTACGCGATTCTGACAGGGAACTTGCAGGGCCTCGAGATTCGAGCCGCGACGGCTACCGGTGACTTCACCGTTGCCGTGCCGGCGACAGCGCCGGCTGCCCCCTATGCCCCGAAACCCATGAAGTCGGCCATCTTGGGTCTGGGCGTCGGCATCCTGATAGGCCTCGGCGTCGCCTTCCTGCGAGAGAAGCTCGATACCAGGGTTCGCAGCCACCGCGACGTCGCCGAGCTGCTCGGGCTGCCCATATTGGGCCGCATCCCACTGATCTCAAGCGACGTCCTGCAAGAAGGCTCCCTGGTAGCGCTCACTCAGGCAGACGGACCTGCTGCCAATGCACTGCGTGTTCTGCGCGCCAACCTCGAGTTTGCCAGCCTTGGGGATGAGCACCATGCACTGATGATCGTCAGTGCCCTGCAGGGCGAGGGCAAGAGCCTGACGCTGGCCAATCTCGCGACTTCATTGGCGCTGGCCGGCAAGAGGGTTTTGCTCGTGGACGGTGATCTTCGACGGCCCCAAATGCACAAGATGTTCGACGTGCCCAACCGCGCCGGTGTGTCCTCTGTGATAGCCGGACAGGTTCAACTCGGTGACGCCATACAGCCTTCTGGACCGCTCGTGGTGCGTACACGCACCGCGAGTACCCGACTACCGTCCGGGACCGTCGAGGCGCTTGACACTTCGACGCCCAGGCTTTGGCTTCTGACGGCCGGTCCGCCTCCTCCGAACCCCGGTGAGATGATCGGTTCGCAGCGATTCGCCTCCCTCATCGGTCAGTTGAAGTCGATGCCCTTCGACACGCTGCTGGTCGACTCGCCAGCGTTTCTCGCGGTCGGCGACGCTCTCGCTCTGGCAGCGGATGTGGATGGCGTACTTCTGCTTACAAACCTCAAGATGACCAGGCGGCCGCTGCTGGAGGACGCCAAGGAGTTCCTGGCGCAAATGCCTGCTCAAGCGCTTGGAGTCGTCACAGTGAAAGACGACGCGGACCATGACGAGTACTATCGCTACTACGGCGACCGATAGGTGTTATGCACCAGTCACGCCGATGGTGCCGCCCTTGACTGAGTTGCCTGTCACCGTCTTGGTGTCGCCAAAGGGTGCCATCAGTTGATGGCGTTCGGCGAGGTCATGGTGTTGCCCGAGCCGCCGGTACGGTCGAGAACGTCGCCTCCGGTGAGGGTGTTGCCAGTCACGGTGTTGTAGCTGCTCGTAGCTTCTAGGTCGATGGCATGGGAACTCGGTCCTGTGTTGGTGATGGTGTTGCCGGTAACGGTGTTGTCGTTGCTAGAGATGATGATGTACGCCAGCCAGTCATGGGTGATGCCCGTGTCGAGTACGCTGTTGGTGGCGTCGATGACGTTGTTCGTGATCGTGTTGTGGCCACCCATGTCTTCGACGCGCACGGAGCACCCGTCGCCACGGTAGAAGGTGTTTCCCGTGGCAGTAATGTAGCCTGCGCCCTTCTCGACGGTGATGTCGTTTGTCCAAGTGGGGTTCGAGCCTGCCCCGTTGCCCTTGAAGGTGCAGCCGATGACGTGACTGTAGCCGGAGTTCGGCGTTGTTGCGTCGCTGGAGAGCGTCGACCCGGAGTAGTCGATGCTGGCGGCTTCGGCTGCCTCGAAGGTGCAGCCCTCGAAGTTGATGTCGTGGAAGCCCTGTACGCGCGTGGCGGCGGTGTAGTCCTCAAATATCTCGAAGTTGAACGAGGGAGCGCCAGTGGCAGTCCCGTTGCTGACGCCGAAGTGGGTGTTCTTGAAGAGCACGTCGTGGACCAACGGCTGACCGGTGTTGACCCCGCTCCAAATGAAGACGTTATCGAAATGATGACTGTGAGTCGCGTCCTCGACGCCGCTGTTGCGCTCGATCTCGCAGCCGTCGAAGAGGATGTTGCTGACGTTGGCACCACCGATGCTGACGACGTTGCTGTCGTAGTAGGGCCAGGTCGAGTTGTAGTCGCCGCCGCCGCCAGTGAACCGCACCCTGCTGAAAGTCACTCCGCTGACGCCGCCGACATAGCAGGCGTAGCCATCGCGGCCGATCTTCACATCCGCGTATGTGCTTGAACTGCCGACAGTTACTGGTCCCTTCAGCCACGAACCGAGGCCGTCACCCTTGATGCTGACCCTGACTGGTACAGTGAGCCGCGTGTTCATCAGATAGGTGCCGGCCGGGAGATAGACCGTACCGCCGACAGCCGATGCCGCGGCACAAGCCTTGCTGACGGCAGCGTAGTCGTCGGTCACACCATCACCCTTCCCACCGTAGTCTTTGACGTTCAGGGTGCCGCCGGGGGTGGGCGTCGGCGTCGGCGTGACGGTGGGCGTCGGCGTGGGAGTCGGCGTCACGGTGGGCGTCGGCGTGGGAGTCGGCGTGACGGCGGGCGTGGGAGTCGGCGTGACGGCGGGCGTGGGAGTCGGCGTGACCGTCGGCGTCGGAGTCGACGTGGGAGTTGGCCTTGGTGTTGGCGTTACGGTGGGAGTCGGCGTTGGAGTGGGCGTTGGCGTCACGGTCGGCGTGGGCGTCGGAGTCAGTATCGGTGTCGACGTCGACGTGATACTGAGAGCGCTGTCCGATCCGTCGGAGCCAATGACCTTGCCCTGGGACGAATAGTAGTAGACCCAAAGCGTGTACGTGCCGACGGCCTGGGTAACGTTCCACGGCAGGCTGTAGGTGGTCACACCCCTGCGAGCCGAGATCTTGCTTGCCGTCAGCCCTGGCGAGGCGCCGTTGACTGTGTCCTTCAGCGACACGCGGTAGTAGCCGGTGGAGACGGCGGCCGACATCCTCCAGGTGATCGTTGTGGACACACCGAGCGCGAACCCGCCGCTGTTGGGCGAGACGATGGTCGGCTTCGCCGTCACGTTATGTGAAGCGGCCCGGAGAACGACATACCTGTGCGTGCGCCTGACGACGCGGTAGCGCTCTACGCCGTGAAGGATGACCTTGTGAGCATGGTGCCTGACCGCAAAGCGATGATGGTGGCCTCTAACGACATCGTAGTGCGGGTTCCGTTCAACCACAGTGAAGCGCAGCGCCTTCGACGATGAAGGTGACTTGGCCATCGCGGCCGGGACTGCGCAGAGGCTCAGCGCAACCAAGGCTGCGGTGAGAAGCATGACCACGATGCGGCTCTTCCTGGACACCTTGACTCCCGTGTCTCACGGAACGAGCGAGCAGCATCAGCAGCTCTTGGTCCTGTCGCACCGACGCGACTCGCTTGGGTTCCAGTTGCAGACCGGTACCGGTTTCGGTACTCACTGCATGGAGTCGGTCGCGTCGACGAGAACATTAGAGTTCGACTTGGCTTCGCGTATCCCAACTTGACGACGACTGCCTGAGTGGGCGTCGTGGAACATCTGTCTATGGCAAGGATGCAGGTCTGGCGGTGCGACGCGATGATGCACCCAGAGCGGCTTGGAGGAGAACGACTTTTCTCCGTCGCATCGACCAAGATCGACGACGACGTGCTTAGCGGCCGGAGCGAGCCATGGTCATCAGCTCTCGGAAGGCGCTCCCAGAGGACACTCTCGGATCCCTTCAGACAAAGCGTGGCCATGGGGCTACGTTCGGGGCAGAGTGGTCCTCTCCGAGCCGAGCCTCTCCAAGACCGGGCTGAGCTGTGCCGAGCCAAAGGGGCGTCGCGCCCTCGGCGCCGAGGCTAAGCGGCTCCTGATTCAGCCAGCGCAACCGGCCCACATCGTACGCCCCCGACGCCACCCCTTCCCGAGCCTCGCTGCTGTCGGCTGGCAGAGTCGACGGGGCTCGCGCGCCACTTGACTGTGGCGTGCCGCTCTCACCTTCCCCAGGTTCACCGCAACCGCTGGCGCAAGAGAAGTAGGACGATCACGCCCCCGACTGCGTCAATCTACGTGGCCGAAGCCAAGGCGGGACCAACAGCCGCCGGCATGCCCAAGCAGGATGAGGCTATCGTCTGCCGTCCATCTCTGCCCATCTTGCGATCACAGCCACGATCCGCTCTGCCGCGTGGCCGTCCCACAGCGGCGGCCGGCGGGCAGCCTCGGGGGACG
>Ga0209539_1000668_pt1 | contig 19232 bp, 17 predicted proteins | sample BarGraNGADG00312_2_FD_184499 | JGI IMG/M metagenome (GOLD analysis project Ga0209539, IMG submission 184499) | Arctic peat soil microbial communities from Barrow, Alaska - Barrow Graham LP Ref core NGADG0011-312 (SPAdes) (version 2) | ecosystem: Environmental > Terrestrial > Soil > Wetlands >... | reverse complement strand
CCTCGCCGACAACGTCGACCGCGACCGACTCCAGCCCACCGCGCCCCCCGAACGCTGAAGCGAACCCGGGCGCTGCAGGCGCCACCTTGCACAACTTCCGCGGAACCTGTGCGAGTTGGACAAGGAGCACGCGGCGCCGACGTTCAAACGCGGCTTCGGGTTCCACCCGCTGACGGCGTTCCTCGACCACGGCCCAGCCGGCACCGGGGAGCCGTTGGCGATCCTGCTGCGCCCGGGTAACGCCGGCTCGAACACCTCCGCCGACCACATCACTGTGGTCAAGGCAGCGCTGGCGCAACTACCCGCCCACCGTCGCGGGCAGCGGCCAGGTCGCAAGGTCTTGATCCGGACCGACGGTGCCGGCGGCACCAAGGCGCTGATCGAGTGGCTCACTGGTCAGCGGCTGTCGTATTCGGTCGGGTTCACCCTGCCGTCGAACACCCCGGACCTGCTCGCCAAGATCCCCGACCATGCCTGGACGTCGGCCTACGACGCCCACGATGCTGTCCGTGACGGCGCCTGGGTCGCCGAGCTGACCGGCGTGCTGGACCTCGGCTCGTGGCCGGCCGGGATGCGAGTCATCGTCCGCAAAGAACGCCCCCATCCCGGCGCGCAGCTCCGCTTCGACGACGTCGACGGGATGCGGATCACCGCCTTCGTCACCAACACCAGCCGAGGACAGTTGCCGGACCTGGAGTTGCGTCACCGGCGCCGGGCCCGCTGCGAAGACCGGATCCGGATCGCCAAAGAGACCGGGCTACGGAACCTGCCCCTGCACGGTTTCGCCCAGAACCAGATCTACTGCGCCATCGTGGCACTCGCCTGCGACCTGCTCGCCTGGATGGGAATGCTCGCCCTGACCAGCCACGACGCCCGCCGCTGGGAACCCAAACGACTCCGCCTGCGCCTGTTCACGATCCCCGCCAGCATCGCCCGCACAGCCCGGCAGACGATCGTGCACCTGTCCGACCGGGCCCCCTGGGCCAAGGTTGCCGTCGACGACATCACCCGCCTCGACCGGTTACGGGCGCCCGGCTGACCCCGCCACCCAGCCGTCCCGACCAGCCGCACCACCAGGACCCGTGGAACCCCGCACCCGTGACGACAACGGGTCAACTGTCATACCCCCACGACAGAATCAGTCCCACACGGTGATCCTCAAGCCGTCACAACGACCCCAGGCCTCCCCATGAAAGATCGAGGCTAATCAGGTGGGCGATTGACGCTTGCTCTGTATGGATTCTTCGTTCAGAGGAGGCGGAGATGAACAAGCGACAGTCTGTGGGCGAAGCAGGTCCACTTTCGTTGTATGCAGGCGGGTTTCGGGAGCATCTCGAAGGCAAGGGCTATGCGACGGACTCGGTTCGCTGGAGGCTGCGGCAGCTCACAGCGCTGGATCGTTGGTTACGCGACCAACATCTGGCAGCTGATGATCTGGATGCCGATTGTGTGAATCGGTTGGTCGCGGTCCGACGGGCCGAGCACCGAACGACGTTGGTGGCGGTCGCGAACTTCTCAGTTCCGATCAGGTATTTGCGCGAGTCGGTGTTGTGCCCCTGCGCCCTGTCGGATCCAGGAAGGCTCTCACCTGAGGCCGAAGACACAGCCCTCTTGACGGCGCGCGAGATGGACGTCTTGCGTTGCCTGATGAATGGAAGGTCACGCAATGAGGTTGGCGCGCTGCTGCAAATCTCACCGAACACCGTCCGCACCCACATCCAGAGCATCCTGCACAAGCTCAAGGTCCACTCCACCCTCATGGCAGTCACGTTCGCTCGCAGGGCAGGGCAGGACTAGTGGAGGTGCGGTATGACGAGGTGATTCCGTCGAATGGCGTACCGCCTCATACAGGCGAGGGTTCGTCCCCCGGTGAATCTTCCTGACGTCGCGAGTACGACTTAGGCGCTGAACCCGAAGATGACGGTGACCGCCGTCGGGCGACACGGGCGATGTCACCGGGCCACCGAACCCGGTCAACATCAACAGCCTGGGGCTCGAGCAGTCCGTGGTCCGGGCTGACCCGCGTCACCAAGGGCCGACCCGGCCGGACAGGCCCAGCTCCGCGGGGCGTCGCGAGGGCAAGAGCAGGGCCAGCAGTGCTGCTCTCGCCTCGCTGCGACCGCGGACGGCCAGCGCGCCCTCGCGCACGAGCGCGAGCAGATAGAAGAGCCATCGGGCGGAGGCTCGGTGCCGACGGCCGTAGAGCCGGACGCGGTTGAGGATCTGCATGGTGTAGAGCCGGTCGTTCCAGCCCGAGGCCGATCCCTCGTGGTGGGCGGTCGCCCCGGGTTCATAGACGGTTCTCCAGCCGGCGTCCTTGGCCCGCAGGGAGAAGTCCGTCTCCTCGGAGTAGAGGAAGAAGCTCTCGTCCCAGCCGCCGAGGATCTCGTGGCACTCGCGGCGGACGAGCAGCACTGCACCGGTCGCCCAGCCGACCTCCTGGGCGTGCTCGTAGGTGGCCGGGTCGGTGATGTCCTCCGACAGGGCTGGGGCACCGGTGAAGCCGAGGCCCAGCGCCCGCGGAAGGCTCGGCTCACGGCGTAGGGAGGGCGTGAGCACTCCCTCGCCGTCGAGCATCCGTGGCGCCACGATGCCGATGCCGGGGTCGTCGAGCCGGTCGAGCATCACCCGAACGGCGCCGGGGTCGAGCAGGACGTCGGGGTTGAGCACGAGTACCGGTACCCCGTCCGTGAGGCGCTCGACGCCGCAATTGATCCCGGCGGCATATCCGTTGTTGGCGGCCTCGACCACGTAGACACCCTGGGCGCGCAGCAGCGCCACGGTGTCGTCGGCGGAGTCGTTGTCGACGACGACCACCTGGGCCTCAAGCCCGGCGAGGGCCCCGGGGAGGCTCGCGAGGAGGGGGCCGACGACGTCGGCGCTGTTGTGGGTGATGACGACGACGCCGAGGTCGGCGCTCACCGGCGCTCCCCAGTGGTCTCGGCGACCGGGACGTGGCGCAGGACGCCGCGGGAGATGGCGTCGGCGTGCACACCGATGAGGTGTCGAGCGGGCCACGCGGGGTGGCGCAGGGTATGGACGTCGAAGGAGGTGACCGGCAGCAGCCGCCCCTGCTTAGGGTGGTAGAAGAAGAAGCGGTAGCCCCAACCCGCACAGCGTTCGTACCACTCCACCGACGCATCGCCGATGAGCAGTACAAGCACGTCGGCGCGACCGGCGCGTAACAAGGGCTCCGCTCCTGCGAGGACCCCGGGCTCGTAGCCGGCGACATTGATCTTGAGGACGTCCACACGGTCCAGGCCCAGCTCGTCCACCAAGGCGGTCAGACGCCGGACGGCGACGGTCACGGTCGCCCCGGAGTCGCCAGGATCGGTCACCAGCCCGCTCATGTACGCGTTGTCGGCGGTGGAGAAGGGGGCTTCTCCCTCGGACTCGCCGACCGCAACCGGGTGGACGACAACGCGGTCGCTGACCGCGTTGCGCGCGAGATTGCCGGCGAGGGTCGTGAGGTTGGCCGGGCTCGGCTCGAAGGCGTGGACCACGGCGCTGGGCAGGCGAGCCGCGAAGATGCTGAACTGCCCGATGGCCGCGCCCACGTCCAGCACCACCCACTCGGGCCTGCTGAGCTCGGTGAGGAGCGCGAACTCCGGGTCGATCAAGTCCTGGAAGAGGACGAGCGCCGGTGCTACCTGGCCGGGCACGGCAAACTCCATCACGGCACCGGAACCGAGCCGGACCATGGCCCGCGGGGGTCGGCGGAGCCGTAGCGACACTAGTCGGCCCAGACCGATGACGGTGCGCCGAACCCCGACCACCCGGGCCCCCCACACGAGCTTGTCCGCGGCCGAAACAGCCTTGAACCACCCGTGCCGGGCCCTGCCGTCCCACCCCACGGCCACCTCCGTGTCGCTTGTCTTGCCCACGAAGTATGCCACGGGGGCAGGGTCCGTGGACCCTGCCCCCGGAGGTATTGGAGCGCTCTCGTGCCTGGCGGTCGTCAGTGGCGACCGCCAGGCGACGTCAGGGCTGCGCGATGGCCGTTCCCGAGGTGGCGTCAACGTTGCCCGTCCACACCGCTCGCGGACCGTTGATGGAGGCAAAGCCCCAGTAGCCCTTACCGATACGGTTGTTGGTGAATGAGACTCCAGAGATGACGGAACTGTTGAATCGGCCATCGGAATACACCGTGTATCCGCCACCAACCAAGAGGTTGTTGTCAACTGCAATGTTGGATATTGCTCCAAAGTAGTTGTCGATCATCACCGTTGCAGTCTGATTCCACTCGTGCATATCGATGTGGTTATGCGTTATTCTGACGTTGTTCTGACCACCATCAATCTGGATGCCGTCGTAGTGCGGGGAACCGGGGGCCTTGAGTCCGTGGATGTAGTTGTCCCGTATCACCGAATTGCTAAGTGGAACGATGCCATTCTCGATGCCGTAGATGTTCGTCCTCAGCACCGTTGCAGTACCATAAATGCCGTTGGCACCCTCGACGCTGCCCGTGCCGTTGATCTCCACGTCCTGAATGGTGACGTTCGTCGCGGATCCGGAGATTTGAATGATGTTCCAGTTCCCACCGGTGATCCGGCTGCGCTGGAGGGTCACGTTGGATGCCGTGATGAGCACGTTGCCGGTGATATCGAGGCCGCTGACGACCTGTCCATTGGTCGACAGCGTGAGCGTTCCATCGGACGCCTTGAGAGCCGTGCCCGCCGGGACGCCGGTGTTCGAGGCGTCGGGGAAGGCCGACCGGGACGCCTTGTGAGTCGTGCCCGCCGGGACGCCGGTGTTCGAGGCGTCGGGGAAGGCCAACGGGGACGCCTTGAGAGCCGTGCCCGCCGGGACGCCGGTGTTCGAGGCGTCGGGGAAGGCCAACGGGGACGCCTTGAGAGCCGTGCCCGCCGGGACGCCGGTGTTCGAGGCGTCGGGGAAGGCCGACGGGGTGCCACTCGGCGTTGGGGTGGTCGCTGTGCATGTGGGGGCATTGCTGCCCCAGATGGTGACGCCGTTGGCGACGGCGACGCGGGAGAGACCACCGACGGCGAGGGCGGCAATGACGATCGCGGGCGCCAGTACGCGGCCGAGTCTGAGGCGCCTTGGGAGGCCGGACCGAAGTGAGTGGTATTGAACTACCTTGTGAATCGGGGAGCGGGGTATTGAACTACCTTGTGAATCGGGGAGCGGGGTATTGAACTGTTCCAAGACTCCGAAGGCTGGCTTCGCGACCCTGACTGAGTCCCAGAACCTTTAACGCGGCGACGTACATCGCGAAAGTAGAACCTCTGGGCTGCTAGGCTGAAGAACCTGAGGAATCTCTCATGTTGCTGAGAGTCTCTCAGATAAATCCCAGGAAGTCCAAGCTGGTTCACAACCCGTTGTACGGCAGGGGTTCTCCACGAGGCCCCGACCCTGGTTACCATTGGCCATGGCTCCCGCCACCACTCCAGTCAGCGTGATCGTCCCCGCACATAACGAGGGAGCCCAGATCGGGCGCCTTCTCAACTTGCTGACCGCGGGTGGGGACGGTAGGGACGTCGACATCGTCGTCGCCTGCAACGCCTGTACGGACGACACTGCGGCCGTTGCACGGACCTTCTCCGGCGTCTCAGTCGTTGACATCCCGGAGGCGTCGAAGCGACGTGCTCTCGAGGCTGGCGACGCGGTCGCCCGTCACCCGATCCGCGCATACGTGGATGCAGACATCGGCCTGACGAGGGCGGACCTACTGAGACTCGTGGACGCGCTGGATGACGGGACGCACGTCGTGGCCCCCGAGCGTCAATTGACCCTGACGAGGTCCGCGAGGTCAGTGCGGTGGTACTACGAGGTGTGGCAGCGACTGCCCCAGGTCCGTGAGGGCGTCTTCGGGCGTGGCACGATCGTCATGAGCCCCGAGGGACACCGGCGCGTGCGCGAGTTGCCGTTCGTGATGTCCGACGACCTCGCCATCTCGGAGGCGTTCTGCCCGTCGGAGCGACAGGTGATCTCCGGCGCCGTGTCAACCATTGAGGCTCCTCGGACGCTCCGCGACCTGATCCGGCGACGCGTCCGGGTCGCCACCGGGAACAGCCAGCTCGAAAAGCTGGGAATGCGATCTGAGGCAGCTCGTACGTCCGCGTCCGACCTTCTCCGCATCGCATCCCAGTCGCCGACGCTCCCCCTCAAGGTCGCTGTGTTCTCGGCCGTGGCCATCGCAGCGCGTCTCGCAGCGCGGCGGCGAGTCCGTGCTGGTGACTTTTCCACGTGGTTGCGGGACGAGAGCAGCAGGCGTGCCTGACCGCCAGCAGCGCGACGAGCATCAGCTGAGGCGACGAAGTATGAGGCGTCGGCGACAACCTCGGCTAGTCTCGCTCAGCGGGGCAGGAGCTCTCGTCCTAGACCTAGTTGGGAGGGTCTCGCCTGAGGCCTCAGCAACCCGCGCAACGAGGCCCTGGACTGTCTGCGCCCCCGAGCCAGGTCAGCTCGGACAACACGTTCAGGGCGAAGTAGGCGTACCCCGCGGGCTTTGAGTGCCGCCTTGCGTAAAGTCTCACACGATTGACGACCTGCATAACGTGGGTGGCATCGTTTCGTCCAGACCCCCCGTGATGCACCACCACCGCCTCAGGCACGAATCTTGTCCGCCACCCCGCGTCTCGGGCGCGGAGACAGAAGTCCGTCTCCTCAGAGTAGAGGAAGAATGACTCGTCCCAAGGCCCGACCTCTTCATAACAGGCGCGGCTGAACATGACAGCGGCACCTAGTGTCCAGCCTTCGTATGTGGCGGCGGGTCACTTCTACAGCCCTCTGACGTCCAAGTTAGACATCGAAAGAGCGCTGAAGACCTCGCCGTCCCTGGCAGGGATCGATCTGCGCGAAGACGCCCAGCTCGACCTGCTGCGGACCATGGCTCCGCTCTGGCGAACGCGCCCGCGCGGCCGTTATGACACGCCGGGGAACAGAATGTTCCCGAGCAGCGACGCGGCCATCCTGTCAGCGCTGATCCGCATGGTCTCCCCCAAGCAGATAGTAGAGGTCGGGTCGGGGTACTCGTCCGCCGTGATGCTGGACAGCCGCGACGAGGCGACGCAGCTCACTTTTGTCGAGCCGTTCCCCGAGCGGTTGCAGCGATTGATACGCCCCGAAGACAAGAACTGGGACTTGATCCAGTCCCCGGTCCAGGAGACCGAACCCGGGCTGTTTCGGCGCCTGAACCGAGACGACATTCTCTTCATCGATAGCACTCACGTCATGAAGGCCGGCAGCGACGTTGGATACCTTCTCTTCCGAGTTCTGCCCAATCTGGCCAAGGGCGTGCTGGTGCACTTCCACGACATCTTCTACGCCGAGTACGGCCTCGGATACCAAGACAGTTGGCTTGCCGAGCACAGGGACTGGAACGAGGCATACCTCCTCCAGGCACTCCTGATGAATAGCGCCAGTTTCGAGAACGTCCTGTTCAACGACTACGTCTGGCAAATGCACAGTTCCATCGTGAAGCAATACCTGCCCGAGACCGTAAGAGAGCGGCCGGGAGGCATCTGGTTGCGCAAGATCGGCTAATCTCGCGACCCTGGTCAGGGATCACCAGCGGGATGAGTGTGCCCGGACACTAGGCAGCGAAGGCCTTGGGCGGCGGCGTGACGCAACTTCGCCGGGCATGTCAGCGCTATCGAGCAGCCTATTGTCCACGGATGGGAGACTATACGCGCCGCTCAAGAGAATGTGCGTGAAATGCTGGCGTTCGCCTTCTTGCCAGATCGCAGCCTCCTACCACGAGGTGGCCCCCGCCAGTCGGCTGTAGGCGCCCCCCAGCCCGAGCAGCAGGAACCAGATCGTCGGCATCATCGGGAAACCGAAGCCGTCGAAGAAGGCCAGCCCGACGCCCCCGACCACGCACGAGGAGAGCAGTCCAGTCCCAAGCAGTCTCTGCGGTGAGCCGCGGTCACTGCTACGGATCACGCGTGCGATAGCGACTACCGGCACCACCCAGAGCAGAAGCATGGCAACGAAGCCCAGCGCACCGGTCTCTACCAGAGCTAATAGGTACTGATTATCGAAGATTCGATAGCGCGGCAGGAACGTCCCGAATCCTCTACCGATTATCGGGGCACGATTGAAGAAGGCGCCCGCGAGCCCGTAGCTGTCGACTCGAGAAGCAACGCTCGAGTCGACTGAAGCCAATCCCGAGAACAATCCAGCAATCGTCCCCCCCATTCCCGGCACTACGACGAAGACAGCCCCTCCCAACACCAATGTGGCCACGCCTCCCAGTAGGCGTTGCAGGCCGGTCAATGCGGGCCACAACAAGACGAGTCCAATTGCGAGCCCGACCAGGGTTGACCGCGAGGAGGAAAGGGATGCGGCGAGCACAATCAAAGCGGCGGGAATCCAGTTGCGCCATCGTACGCCGCCCCGGCCCAGACCGAGGAGGCCGAAGACGATGGCCAGCGGAAGCAGCATCGCAATGACTGACCCGAACTCGATCGGGTGGATCGCTGTGGAGAATGGACGGCTGAAGCCTCCCCGCTGGGAGATGGCATACACAGGCGTGTTGACCACCAGGCCGGGGATGGATAGCCGGTCGACCCACGCGGTCCCGGTCACGAACTGCACCAGCCCGAAGCCTGCGAAGGCGCCTCCGATGATCGCGAGACGGGACACGAGGACCCGGAGCCGTTCAGGATTGGCCACCCCGTCCGACGCGAGAAGTAGGCCGCCCATCCATCCAGCGAGGCTGAGGAGGGACAGGGTTGCGAGGTTGAGCTCGTCGGCCGCGGTGGGCCTCAACGATGCGGCCGCGTAGGACCCGAGCACGATCAACCCGAACACGATCCCGGCGGCGTTCACCGCGGCAGCCCTTTCGTGTACCACCCGGTGCAGCCGATGCCAGAACCAGTAGGCCAACAACAGCAGGCCGAACAACGTGGCTGGCCCTCCCGCACCTCCGAGCGGTCCGATCACAAGCTGGGAGGGCAGGGCCAAACGTATCCCGACCAGGATGGACAGAAGCGTCACGGCATCGGCCCGGCCCCGCGGACTGAGAGCTGGCACCGCGCCAAGGACGTCGTCAGTGGGGGGCGTTGTCCGGTGCATGCGCGGGTTCCTCGAGTGGGTCCAGGGCCCTGAGGGGGCTCGCGGGACTGACCGGCGTTCCAGCCATGGCCTCGCTGGGCTGAACTGTGGCTTCGACCGGCGGCGGAGCCACCTGATCCGGCTCCGGACTCCGGCCGCCCAGCCTGCGTCGCCGCAGGCGACGAAGGCGACGGGCATCCCACAGTGTCGCCGCCACGAGCGTCAGCACTAGGCCCCCACAGCCGGCGACCACAGCAGCCCGCAGCCGGTTCTTGCCGACCTCCTCCGCCTGGGCATCAAGCGTCACCACAATCGTGGTGACCCGATCCTTCGCGCTGACCCCGAGCGCCTCCTGCATTGCCTCGAGACGAAGAGGCGCGCGAGCCACGAGGATGTCACGGATCCTCAGGGCGGTCTCCGGAGAACTGTCCTTGACGTCAATGACGAGCAGGGGGCTGGTGGTACGCACGTCGGCCTGGACGGTGAACTCCACGTCCTTGCTGATCGGTTTGAGCTCCAGCTGTGTTGTCTGGTCGCTCAGCGCAACCCCGAGCACGTCGACGGCCTGCCGGAGCCCGCCAAGCCGAAGGTAGGGGTTCGGGCTTACATCCGCGGACGAGGACGGCGGCGGGACGAGCAGGATGGTGCCCGTGATTTCGTATGAAGGCTTGAAGAACCCGTAGGCAGCCCCACTCAGGCCAACCGTCAGCAAGAGCCCGACGAGCACCAGCAACCAGCGGCGGCGCAGTACGTGAAAGAAGTCGCCCACGAGCATGCACGGCCCCCTTCCCCCAGACAGTCATCGATGCGTGCCCACCCTACTCGAGGGTGTCTATCCTTACTCCGGGTCGACTAGCGAAGTCGGCACCGCGTTTGGGAGGGGGCGAGGTGACGGTCGACGACCTGCTGGGCACCCTACGCAGGAGATGGGTGGGCATGCTTGTCGGCGTACTCCTGACGCTGGTCGCGTGCCCGGTCACTTGGCGGGCGCCGGGGGTCTACTGGGCGTCGACAAAGGTATATCTTCTGGCGCCTGTGTCCGCGCGCGAACCCAACCAGCTCGCACCCGACAACTCCGTCGCGATCGCATTCGCCGGGCTCATCCAGACCGAGATCAACGGCGGCGTCCCGTCCCGTGGTCCGGTGAGCCCGGACGTGACACTGGTCGACGAGGGGATTTACGACGGGTGGTCCGTGCGCCTGCCCGACACAGGGGGCCAGTGGGCCTCCGACTTCTCGGAGTCGTCCCTGATCGTCCAGTCAAGCGGGCCCTCGTCGGAGGTGGTCGAAGCGCGCATGAACGGCCTGATCGACCGGATCACCCGCTTGGTCGCTGCGCGGGAGGACGCTGCCAAGGTGCCCCTCGCATCACGCGTCGATTTCACCATGTCGCCGCGGGCGGTGGCCGTGCAATACTCCAACGGACACCGCAGCCGCGCCATCGCGATCATCGTGCTGCTGGGGGTTGGGCTGAGTCTGGCCGCATGCATTGTCATCGATCGTGTCGCGCAGACACGTCGCCCGAGGGGGGAGCAGGCCAATGACGGCATCGGTGATGCTCGTGTACGGGACCCGGCCGGAGGCGATCAAGATGGCCCCGGTCGTGAAGGAGCTGACCCTCCACCCGGCGTTGCGTCCGATCGTGGTGGTGACCGGACAGCACCGGGAGATGCTGGACCAGGTCAACGAGGTGTTCGGGATCGTTCCCGATCATGACCTCAACATCATCACGCCCGGCCAGTCACTCACCGAGATCACCATACGCTCACTGGCCGGTCTGGAGCCGCTGCTCAGGTCCGAGCGCCCCGACCTCGTGCTGGTCCAGGGCGACACCACCACGTGCTTCGCCGCGTCCTTGGCGTCCTTCTACCAGCAGATCCCGGTGGCGCACCTGGAGGCTGGGCTGCGCACCGACAACAAGTACAACCCGTTTCCCGAGGAAATCAACCGTCGCTTGACGACCCAGGTCGCGAGCCTGCACCTGGCCCCGACCGCGCTGGCACGGAACAACCTGCTGGCCTGTGGCGTCGACCCAGCGACCATCACCGTGACGGGCAACACCGTCATCGACGCGCTGCTGGAGGTCACGGCGTCCGAGCACCCGATCTCCGACCCGACGCTGGCCGCTCTGGTCTCCGCGCGTGTGTCCCCGCTGCTGCTCGTCACCAGCCACCGCCGCGAGTCCTGGGGTGAACCGCTGACACGTACGGCCGGTGCCATCGCCCGGTTGGTGCGCGCCTTCCCCGATCTTCACGTCCTGCTACCCGCCCACCGCAACCCGATCGTCCGGGACGCGCTGCTGCCGACGCTCGGAGGGCTCGACCGAGTCCATGTGACCGAGCCGCTGGACTATCCCGACTTCTGCCGCGCGCTCCAGCTCGCGACCATCGTTCTGACGGATTCCGGCGGCGTCCAGGAAGAGGCGCCCGCCCTGGGGAAACCCGTGCTCGTCCTGCGGGAGACGACCGAGCGCCCCGAGGCGGTCCAGGCAGGCGCCGCCCGTCTCGTGGGCACCGATCCGGAGGCGATCGTCACCGAGACCACCCGACTGCTCACCGACGCCGACCACTTTCAGTCGATGATCCAGGCAGGCAACCCGTACGGGGACGGACAGGCGGCCCAGCGCGCAGTGCGCGCCATAGCCCATCTGCTAGGCCTCGGCGACGCACCGGACGAGTTCCGCCCCGGTCGCTGACCGCTCTCAGCGCCAGATCCCGCGCGTGTCGTGCACCACCTTGCCCTCGAGGAGCTTGCGCGGGAGCGTACGGAACTGGTTGTGGTCAACCAGCAGCACGACGATGTCCGCCGCCGCGACCGCGTCCTGCGTCTTGACAAGCTTCAGGTTCGCGAAGGAGTCCAACGCTGAGGGAAGCCGGCTGAGCATCGGGTCGCTGACCATGATCGTGGTCGATGGCTCTTCCTCGGCCAAAGCGGCCACGATCTCCACCGCCGGCGACTCTCGCAAGTCGTCCACGTTCGCCTTGTAGGACAGCCCGAGACAGGCGATCACCGGGTCCCTGAACCGGCGGGCCGACTTGAGGACCTGCTTGACGACGTGGTGCGCTTTACCGTCGTTGACCATACGCGCGGTGCGGATCAGCACCGCCTCCTCCGGTGCGGCCCCCACGAGGAACCAGGGGTCCACGGCGATGCAGTGCCCTCCGACGCCGGGACCGGGTTGAAGGATATTCACGCGCGGGTGGTGGTTGGCCATCTTGACGATCTCCCACACGTCGAGGCCGAGCTTGTCGCAGATCATCGAGAGCTCGTTGGCGAACGCGATGTTGACATCCCGGTAGGAGTTCTCCGCCAGCTTCGCCATCTCGGCGCTCGTCGCGTCCGACAACTGGATCTCGCCACGGCAGAAGACCCTGTAGAGCTCGGCGGCCCGCTCGGCGCACTCGGGAGTAAGCCCGCCGATGACCCGGTTGTTCTCCACCATCTCCACCATGAGGCGACCGGGCAGAACCCGCTCCGGACAGTGGGCGATAAAGACGTCGGGATTGTCGTTGACGTCATGCGGGAAGGTGAGGTCAGGACGTGCAGCACCCAGGGTCCGGCTCAGCTCCTCGGTGGTTCCGGGCGGCGACGTCGACTCGAGTACGACGATGGCACCCGGCCGCAGCTGCGGGGCGAGAGCGGCGGCGGCGGCGAACACGTGGCTCATGTCCGCCTCCTCGTTCGGGGTGATCGGTGTCGGGACCGCGATGATGTACGCATCCGCGACCGGTATCTCCATGCTCGTGGTGATGTTGCCGAGCGCTACCGCGCCGCTGAGGCTGTTGGCCAGGTCCGGTTCGAAGAACGGTATTTCGCCCCGTCCCACGCGCTCCACGGTGACGGGGTTCAGGTCGACCCCGATCACTCGAACTCCTCGTGATGCGAGCACCACGGCGGTCGGCAGCCCGATGTAGCCGAGCCCGATGACCGCGACGGTCCCGCTGTAGAAGGGATTGGCCATCACGCCACCTCACTTGTCGCTGCTCGCCCCAGAGTCAGCCGTTGACTGACGAGGGCCCGTACGATCATGACGCTGAACAGGACGTTCGTCCTCAGGTACCGCTTCCACATCCGCCCTGGCTCCTGCACGAGACGGTAGGCCCACTCCATGCCCATTCTCTGCCAGGCCTCGGGCGCTCGCTTGGTGACCCCGGCGAGGATGTCGAAGGAGCCCCCGACGCCATGGGTGACGGGCACGTTCATGACCGACTGGTACCGCTCGAGGAACATCTCCTTCTTAGGAGAGGTCATGCCGAGGAACAGCATGTCGGGGTGACTGGACGCGATCTCCTGCGCCACCGCCTCCTCGTCCGTGAAGTAGCCGTCCCGATGGCCCACGAGACGGGCGCCCGGGTATCTGGTCTCGACAACCCTGACGACCTGCTCGATGACGTCCGGCGCGGCCCCGAGCAGGAACACCGACCGGTGCTGGGCGTCAGCGAGCTCCAGGAGGTGGATGAACAGGTCGATGCCCGCCACACGCTCGGGCAGCGGCTGGCCCAACATCCGGCTGGCCCACACGACCGACTGACCGTCGGCCAGGATCACGTCACACGACAGGATCGCCTCGTGGAGATTCGTGTCGCGCGCGGCATTCACCACCTTCGCCGCGTTCATCACTCCGATCTGTATCGGCCGACCGCCGACAATGGCCCTTTCGCACAGGTCGACGACCTCGCCCATCGTGGCGGCCAACATCGGATACCCAAGAACTTCCCGGACCTCGCTCATGCTCTGCTCCCCTCTTGCATGGCACTCCCTGACGCATACAGCAGCCAGCCCAACTCGTACGGTCGGCATTCGTAATCGACCCGGCCGGCCGGCCAGATGCGGTCGACGAAGGGCACCTGCGCCCCCGGGCGCACTCGGCTGGTTATCGCACCGGCGGCGCGCGCGGCCTTGAACGGCTCCCGGCGACCGACCTTCCGCCACACCACCCCCAGGGTGGGCGCGACCAGAGGCTCCACGCACTCGGGGTGCGTCCAGAGCCAGCTGAACCCGCGCTGTACGGCCTCCCGGTGGTCGGTCCCTCCCGCTTCGGCCAGCTCGGTCAGGACCATCGGCGCCATGCCGTGCTGGTGGACCGAGTACACCGGGTACCGCTCGACGACGTCGCCGGTGCGCGCGTCGTAGTGCCACCACCACTGCCCGCGGGACCCTTGCAGATCGACGATCCGACGGGCGGTTGTCTCGGCAGCCTTCAGAGCGCTGGGATCGCCGGTCCGGGCGGCGTACCGGACGAGCGCCAGGATCGGGTAGATCTGATCGGCGAAGCTTCCGACGTGGCCGCGCAGCCCACCGGACTGCGGCAGGGCGTGCGGGAAGGTACCCATCGGTCCCTGATTGACCCTCAGCTTGGCGGCCCCCTCCTCCACCAGGCTGCTCGCTGTGGTTCTTTCGGGCATCGCCAGGCCGGCGACCACGGCCCAGGAGCAGTCGACCGTAGCAACGGAGGGACGACGGACCGCCTCCAGCAGCCGGGACGCCAGGGTCGGATCGGTCGCATCGGCGACTTCCCCCGCAGCCCACAAAGCGAGCGCCATCGCGCCGGGGTCACGGCTGGTAGACGCGAGCGCGAGGCACGAGCGGGCCAGCTCGGCTGCGTCCGGCCCTCCGAGCACGTCCCGCTGGATGTCCTCCGGCTGACGTGCCAGGCCCAGTGCCACGATCGCGGTGTACCTCAGACTGTGTCCCTCGGGACGCACCTCCGGACCATCCGGTCCCGGAGCGCCCCGCAGCGTAAACGGCATCTCGCCGTCCGGGGTGAAGCCGGACGCTGCGAGTCCCCGCAGGGCGACTGCGACCAAGTCCTGGGTGGACGCGTACATGCCAGCGGAGGAGGTGGTCACTGCGAGACCTCCCGACGCCGAAGGGCTCCATCGGCGGCCGGCCAGGATCTCCCGCAGGAACAGGTGAGGTCGTTCGGCAGACGCTGCCCGCGCTCGCACACCCACCCGAGGACGCGCCCCGGATTGCCCACAACGAACGCATGTGCCGGCACGTCGCGGGTCACCACCGCACCGGGCAGTACGTGGGCGAACGCCCACACCCTGGTGCCCGAGCCCACGGACGCGCTCTCGCAGAGTCCGTTGCCGTGCACGAACACGCCCTCCGGCATGCGCCCCCCCGTTCAGCTAGCCCCTCGCTGTGCCGTTCGTAGCCCCAAGCCCGACCGTGCACCCACCGCAAGCATGTTGATCCTGGCCGCCGCGCCCGGTCTCCTCTGACGCTGTCGGCGGCGAGGACACACAAGAAGAATGTCCATCCGTAGTTCGAAGATATCCCCAGCAGCGGTGCCTGCCAAGGGGTTGCTTGCGCGGGGTTGATTGCGCGCTCATTCTGTGCCACATACTCGCCTGCGAACCGTGTTCACAGCATGACGTGACACTTCATCGGGAGGTGTGCCCGGGTGCGCTTGATGCCCATGCAGTTGAGTGCACGAACGACGAAACCCTCTCCCACCAGGTCGAACTACCTGAGCGGTGTTCTCCGGCGAGGGCAGCCTGATTCCCAGACGCTGCATGGCATGACTCCATGGGAGTTGCGCGCACGGCGCGAGAGGCTAACGTTCCGGTCGTAATGTTCGCGGGTCGGATCGCGTTGCCGGCGGAAGCGCTGGGGGGAGCTGGGAGCGGGTTCGCCGGTTCCGATGGTCCGGTCCCCGGGTCCGTTGGCGGACGCGTTGCGCCCTGGTCCTGAGAATCTTGCTAAGGCGGCGGAGATGGCTACCCGCCTGCTCCTGGCCAGCTCGTGCAGGGATCCGGGCGTGGTGACGGCCCTGCTGACGGCGCGCCGGGCTACTGCGCCGCGGGCTGGTGCCGGGGTACGACGTAGGGGCCCTCCGGGATGATCGCAATGGCGGGTCGTCGTGGCGGGCGATGCTGTCAGCGATGGCTTGGTCGACGTCCTCTCCAGCGGCGCCTCACGGCACCACACAGCGGGTATCACCCGCCGCACCAGACCAAATCAGCCGGCCAGCGACCCAGCATCACGCACGGGAGCAGAGCGTGGCGCGAGTCAGGTCCGAGCGTCAGGTCCCGAGATGGGTAAGCGCTGTAGTCAGGAGCCAGTGCTCGGCCGTCGACGGTTCACTGTCTCGACCGGTTCGCTCGACGATTACCGGACCGCCCACCAGAGCGACTGCCGGCGAGTCGCTGCCAATGGCCCACGTCAGATCGAAGGTCCCCTCGATGTGGGATGGGTCGGTGACCATCTCGAACTTAGGTCCGACAAGACGCCCGAGTCGCTCCCATCGGTTCGGGCTATCGACAACCGCAGTGACTGTCGCACCGGCGCTGGCGAGCAGCAGCCCCGCGATCGGTGCCTTCGAGCACAGATCGAGCACCCGTGTCTCTCCGATGGGATGAAGTCGCCTTGGTACGGTGTCAAGCAGCGGGTCGAGGTGCCAACCCCGTCCGAATCGGTGCCCCAGAACGCCCAGCGAGAACGGGACGTCCGCGGACGGCCAGGCATCCTGAAGACTCTCAAGCAACTCGTTCGCGGCGCGCGTCAGGCCCGCCCACTCGAGAAACTCTACGAGATCGGTCTTGGCGAGCCCATCGTCGACGCCGCGGATATCCGCATTCACGAAGCGCGGACCCGATGCTGCCTGGTCGAAGTCGATAAGTACCAGACCGCCGGTCGGCTGAACGATCAGGTTGCCTGGGTTGAGATCGCGGTGGGCGACCCTGCACGCTGCGAGATGGTCAAGCATCTCGTGCACATCTACTCCGAAGGAGAGCAGTCGAGCCGTGGCGTCATCGCGGTTGGTGCGCAGCCAGGCGTCCAAAGGCTCACCCTCGACGTATTCGTACGCGATCCAGCTGAATGACGATTCGATGCCGTAGCCGATGGCAATGGGGAATCGTGACGAGCGACCCTGGAGCCGTCGGAGAAGGTGGAACTCGTCCTCCAGGAGGGTTGGTTTGGGATCGATCCATTCATGACGTTGCAGCTTGATGATGGCGTTGCCTCGCCGGTAGACAGAACGGGCTCCAGCGGAGAAGGGCGACGCGGCGATAAGTTCAGCTGGGGTAGTGAGGAATGCCTCGATGGCTTCGTCCTGCTGATCGCACCGGATCGACTCGAACTGTGTTGTGCACACGAGGATGTGGAGAGACGGACGGGTGATCGTCACATTGAACGGTTGGAGAGACCACGCGGTCGCTGGATCGACGGTGGGATCTGCGACACGACCTGGAACAAGAGAGCACGCGACGATAAGAAGAAGCTTTGCACCAGGCCCGGACGCCGATGCCACCTCGACAGCCGATACTGCTGGATGAATGGAGAGCTCTTGGATGAGATCACAGACCGGCTGAAGGACAACCCGAACGTCATCAGGGCCCCCGTCGGCGTCGAGAGTCACACCGGCTGTGCTCACCCGCTCCACATGGTCGATGAATGACTCAAGAAGTGGACGTGCGGTCGACCACGGAACAGCGCGCCGGTATCGGTCATCGGACGCGAGACGGATCCATCGTTCCGCGTTCTGGAGATCGGCCCTCTCGATGGATCCCCTTGCGCCGCCGTTCACAGTTAGGTCGTTGACGAAGTCAAGCACGGCAGCACGATTCGGCCCTAGCGCCGCCGTGGCAAACGGTCGAGTCCGCTCGTGCACCTCGTTGTGGAAGAGGATCCAGGCCCGGAACTCGACGCGGCCCCGGAAAGCCAATACGAGTAGCGTGGTCATCGTGAACCACGAAGTGCCGAGCATCGCGCGATCGATGTCCCTGGAGATTCCGCCACTCATGTCGTGTCCTACCACGGCGACCGCGCACAGAATCGACGAGAGGCCTGCGGCAAGGCCCAAGGCCGCTACCCACAATTCCGTGGGGGATCGATTTCCGGCGAACCACCAGCGGTTCGAGAGAATTCGGTATGCACCCTGGGCGACCAGGCCAACAACTGAAAGAGACACGAGAAGCGGCCAAGACGCGTGAGGAGCGGAGCGCGCGAGGAGCACCGGGGTGGCCACCCACAGGGCGATGACAGGCCCGAGAGCGGTTCCGAGGCGACCGACTCGGTTCACGGAGTCGGCACCGGCGGACGCGGTTGCTCGTTGAAGAGGAACTTCGTCAGAGCGGCAGCAGCGGGTTCAAGTTCTCCGTCGTTGCGAAATCAACCACTAACGACACGCCGCACTAGCGCGACCACTCGGGTTCGACATGGACAACGCGACGCTACGCCGCGCGGGCGCCGACACGGTGCCGTTCCTGCATCCGCATCCGCCGAACCTGGCCAGGGTCTGGTGTACTAACCGCGGAGTATCCACCTCTTTACGTGCATGGATGCGATGGAGGTCGACCGATGAACCAGGATCTGCGTGACAGTTTCGAGGCACGTGACGCATTCCAGATCGTGTCGTCACAGGTGGATGGCAGGGCCCTGCCGTTGATGTGTGAATCGGCGTTCGAGTCGGCCCAGTTCGCCCTGATGCTGATCCAGCAGGCGCAGTCCGCGGGGCGTGGCTTGGCCGAGTCGAGGCTCCGTGTTCGCGCCGTGGATGCGGCGTCGGGCATGGTGCTGCTTGACTCGCGGCGGGGCGGATCGACTGTCTCGGTCAACGGCCTCCCGGTGTCGTGCTTCACCCCGGAGCCGGGCGAGTCGCTGGTGCCGTTGCTGGTGCGCGCGGCGTTAGCACTGCTGGATGTATACGACTCCACGGTGCTGCCGAAGCGGCCTAACCGCTGGGCTCCCGGTGGCCTACGAGACAGCGGCACAAATGCCAATATCTGGTACGTCATGAGCGACGCCGGTCGCTGTCCCTGAGCCAAGCCGATCATGCCTCGGCGAATGTGGTGTGCGAGAGGACCGCACCCGGGTAGCGCTGGCCGCTGAGGACCCAGAACTGGCGCCGAGTAGGAGATCCGGCGACGGGTCAGGTTCCTTCGGTCACGGGCGCGGTTCCCGACTCTGGCGCCCGGCGGGCCTTGTGTCGCCTGTACTCGCGGACGGTCAGGTACACGATGAAGACGTCGAACAACGTCAACAGAAGCAGCCCCCACGAGTAGTGCACGACGAGCTCGTAGCCCTGGAAGCCGATGAAGGCGACCAGGAATCCGATCAGCCAGGGATAGGCCCACAGGTGGTCGCGCAACACCGCAGCGACGAGCAAGACCTTCACGACGCCATGCACGAGGAGGTACCAGGCGCCGAAGACCGTCAACGAGACGTTGAGCTGGCCCGCATAGCGGACGAGCAGATTGGCGACC
>Ga0209539_1000662_pt1 | contig 19396 bp, 20 predicted proteins | sample BarGraNGADG00312_2_FD_184499 | JGI IMG/M metagenome (GOLD analysis project Ga0209539, IMG submission 184499) | Arctic peat soil microbial communities from Barrow, Alaska - Barrow Graham LP Ref core NGADG0011-312 (SPAdes) (version 2) | ecosystem: Environmental > Terrestrial > Soil > Wetlands >... | reverse complement strand
GCCTCGTAGGCCTGCTCATGCTGATCGGGATCGTGGTCACCAACGCCATCGTGCTGCTCGACCTGGTGGAGCAGTTCCGCCGCAAGGGCATGGACGCGCGCACGGCCGTGATCGAGGGCGGCCGGCGACGCCTGCGGCCGATCCTCATGACGGCCATCGCGACGATTCTCGCGCTCCTCCCGATGGCGGTCGGCATCGGCGGCAAGGGCGGCTTCCTCTCCACACCGCTCGCGGTGATCGTCATCGGCGGCCTCTTCACCTCGACGTTCCTCACGCTCATCCTGGTGCCGGTGCTGTACCTGGCGTTCGACCGGCTGCGGCCGGCAGGCGCGTACGCGCAGGACGATGAGGACTACACCTCGTTCGCGCCGGAGCCGGCACCGGCAGACTGACGGTGCGGCGCCGGCACGAGGCCGGCGGAGCAGAGACGGCGGCACGCGCCGGGCAACAGTGCCCGCCGGGCGTCGCCGTTTCGCTGCAGTGGTCTCTTCTGAACGGCGGGGCCTCATGCTCCGCCGAGCCCTTCGCGGCCGTGTAGTGCTCCGCCCGCCGGGGTAGGCTTGCGCGGAAGGCCGGCGCCGCTCGCCGGCCCGCACGATCCCCCGGTCGAAAGGAGCCACTGTGGCCAAGGCAGCCGCCAGGAAGACCGCGAAGAAGGCACCCGCTAACGCGGCCGTCGCGTCGAAGGCGCCGCGCAAACTCACGAAGACTCAGCTCGTCGCCGAGCTGAACAAGGACCTTGCAAAAGAGTTCTCGGCGCTGATCCAGTACGTGCAGCACGCGGCGGTTATCACCGGCCCGCAGTACGACGCCATCACGGCTGAGCTCGTGGTGCACTCCAACGAGGAGCATGCGCACGCGATATCCCTTTCCGACCAGATCGACTTCCTCGGCGGCATCCCAGCCGTGGATGTGGGAGACATCCACATCTCACCCGACTCGAAGATCATGCTGGAGCTGGACCTGGAGGGCGAACTCGACGCCATCGCGCGCTACAAGGAGCGCGTCTCCCAGGCCGAGATGCTCCAGGAGTACGGCCTACGCCGCGCCCTCGAGGACATCCTCATCGTCGAGGAGGAGCACGCCCGCGACCTGCAGAGCGCGCTGGACCTCTGAGCCGCAGCTTGATCTACCGCTTCGCCGCCGTCACGGTAGCGGCGGCGCGGCGCCGTGCCCGCGGATCGGGAACGTACGGGCCCGCCCACCGTTTCGGCACTGCGATAGAGGCGCACAACGCGGAGTTCGCAGGCGCCGTCGCGGATGGCGACGGCCCGGCGGCGGCGCTCGGCGGACGCACGTGCGACGCCGTCGTCGTGGGATGGGGGCAGCCTCGCACACGTGCTCGAGCCCATGGAGCGCGAACGCCTGCTACCCGCCTGCGCGGCCGCGGCGCCGCACGGACCGGTGCTGGCGAGCTTCTTCGTCGCCGGCCCGTCGGCGGAGACTCCGCCGCCGGGACGCACGACCGGCGGCGAGGGCGGCTTCGTGGGCGGCGTGCTGGGCCGCCTGCGCCGCCTCCAGCCGCCGCCTCCGGACATCAGCCTGCTCTGGCACGCCGGCTTCCGCCACGCCTGTACGCAAGATGAGATCGAGGCGTTGGCCGCGGCGCTCGGCCGCGAGGTCGCTTTCTCGGCCGAGGGGTCCGGCCACGCGACGTTCAGCCCACGACCCGGCGAACCCCCGGCCGCGTGATGCGCTGCAGAGCGCGGCGCTGGGTTCCGGCGGCTTCGGTCACGTCTCGAGACGGTAGGCGCGCGCCTGCACTTCGTACATGCGCGCGTAGGTGCCGTCCTGCGCGACGAGCTCGTCGTGGCTGCCGCTCTCGATGATGCGCCCGTGCTCCAGGATGTGGATCCGGTCGGCAGTCCGCACCGTAGAGAAACGGTGGCTGATGAGCAGTACCGCGCACCCCTGGGCCAGCTCGCGAATATGCTCGAAGGCCTTCCACTCCGCCGTGGGGTCCAGGGCGCTGGTGGGCTCGTCGAACACCAGCACCTGGGCGTCGCGCACGAAGGCGCGCGCCAGGGCGACCTTCTGCCACTCGCCGATGCTCAGCTCCTCGCCGTCCTCGAACCACTTGCCGAGCATGGTGTCGTAGCCGTGCAGCAGGCCGCCGATGACCTCGTCGGCGCCCGAGGCGCGCGCCGCTTCTACCACGGCCGCGCTGTCTTCCGGAAGGTCGATGTTGCCCACCCAGATGTTCTGCCGCGCCGAGAACTGGTACTGGGAGTAGTCCTGGAAGATGACGCTCACGCCGCGGCGCAGCTCGGCAGTGGCCAGATCGCGCAGGTCGACGCCGTCCAGGGTGATATGGCCCTGCTGCGGGTCGTACAGCCGGCAGAGCAGCTTGACGAGGGTCGTCTTGCCGGAGCCGTTGGCACCGACCAGTGCGCAGACCTCGCCGGGCCGGATGTCGAGGTCGATGTCGGCCAGCGCCGTACGTGCCGTATCGGCGTAGCTGAACGTCACATCGTGGAAGACGATGCCCTCGCGCAGCTGCTGCGGCATCGGCTGCGGCTCCACCGGTTCGGGCAGCCGGGACTCCAGCGTCATGAACTCGTGGTAGTAGGTGAGGAAGAGGTTGTCTTCGTAGAGGCCGGCCAGGCCGCTGAGCACCGCCTGCAGCGAAGTGAGGCTGGTCTGAAAGGCCTGGTAGTACATGACCATGGAGCCGAGGCTGATGGCGCCGGAGATAGTCTTCCACACGATGTAGGCGAACGTACCGAAGATGGCCAGCACGGCGGCGGCTCCGCTGGCGAAGTCGGCCCAGGCGCGATGCGTGGCGATGCCGACGCGCTCCTTGCGCAGTAGCTGCCGCAGGTCGTGGAACATGCCGCGGAACAGCTCGCCGAGGCCGAACAGGCGCACCTCCTTGGCGCGCGTACCGTCGGTGAGCAGCCAGTGCAGGTACCACGACTGACGCTCGGCCATGGTGCGCTCCCGCTGCCAGCGGTACATCTTGCCCGAGAAGCGCACGCGGACCAGTGCGCCCGGGATGGCGGCGACGATGATGATGACGCCGAGCGCCCAGCTCAACGTGACCAGCAGGCCGGCCATGGCGATCAGGGAGATGAGGCTCTGGCCGGTGCTCATCAGGTCGCTCACGATGCGCATGGGCCGCGACGGCGCCTCCTGCTGGGCGCGGTGCAGCACGTCGTAGTACTTCGAGTTCTCGTAGTACTCGAGGTCCACCGCGAGCGACTTGGAGTGGATGATGTCCGAGACGTGATCGGTGACCACCTGCCCCATGGCCTCGGTCACCAGGGCGCCCAGCGAACGCATGAGCGCGGCGACGAGCCCGACGGCGGCGGCGAGCGCGATGTAGAGGGCGGCCTTACGGAAGGCAGCGGCGTGGTCGGCAGAGGTGATGCCCTCTGTCACAGCGTCGACGATGAGCTTCATGAGGTAGACCGAGAGCAGCGGCAGGACCCCCTGCACCACGGCCATCACGACGTTGAGCACCGTCCAGCCCGGCGCCGCGTCCCATACCAGGCGCATGGCGCCGCCGATGTGCAGGGCGTCCTTGAGACGGGGCCTCTTGTCGGGCGTGGCGGGCGGGCTCATGTGGCGCCAATCATGGCGCAGGGTGGCGGCGGGGAGCCCGGCCGACGTGGCCCTGTCGGCCGCCTACGCCTCATCGCCGGCGAGATGAGCGTCGGATGGCGCTTGGGGCCGGTGAGCTTCGCGACGCCGCAGGGCTGCGAAGATGACAACGCATGAGCACGGCAACAGCCGCGAACGCAGTGCACCGGCGGTCGCGCAACACGGTGGCGTAGCCGCGGAACGAACTGATTGCGCCGCGGGTCAGGCTTACTCGGGTTCGAGGCGGGAGCGCACGGCTGCCTGGGCCTTGAGGCGGCGGCGCCAGCCCGGCGCCAGCGCCAGGAACAGCCCGGCGCCGGCAAGGCCCTCTACCAGCAGGATGGCGAAGGCCTGGCGGCCGCCGAAGGCGTCCATCGCCCAACCGCCGAAGGCCGGGCCCAGGGCGGCGCCCCCGCTCCAGGCGATCGTCCAGACGCCCATGTAGCGCCCGCGCACGGCCTCGGGAGCCAGGTCGGAGACCTCGGCCGAGGCCACAGGAGACAGGAGCGTCTCGCCGACGCTCATCACGACGATGAGGATGATCAGCGACCACAAGGGCCCGGCAAAAGCCGAGCCGCCGATGCCCAGCGCCAGCGCGGCGCTGGCGATGGCCAGGAGGACCATGCGGTTCTTGAAGCGCGTGGCGCGCACCAGCGGGTACTGCACGGTGGCGACGATGAAGGCATTGAGCGCCAGCAGCATCCCCCACTCCCCGTAGGGCACGCCGAGGTAATCGGTGATGTAGACGGAGTAGATCGACCCGAAGTTGCCGATGCAGAACACGGGCAGCACCGCCACCAGGCAGAACGTGAGGAACACGCGGTCGTGGAAGACGATGCGGTAGCCGCTGCGTCCCTGCGCGTCGCGGTGCTTCTCCGGCGCCGTGGCGCTCGCCGGGCGGCTCTCACGGATCGCGAAGAACATGATCGCCACCATCAGCGCGCAGCCCGCGGCGGCGGCGAGGAACAGCTCGCGAAAGGTCACCCCGAAGCCGAGGGCCAGCCCGGCTGCCGCGGGCCCCACGACGACGCCCAGGTTCATCGCCACGCGGCTGAGGCTGAACGCTTCCTGCCGCTTTTCGGGCGGCAGCAGGTCGGCGATCATGGCGTTGCTCGCCGTCTGGAACAGCGGCCATCCCAGCGAGCTCTCGATGGCGACCAGCAGGGCGACCTCCCAGACCTCGGTGACGAACGCGAAGCCGGCAAACCAGACCACGCCCATGCTCACCGAAAGCAGGATCACCCAGCGGCGTCCGAGGCGATCGGTCAGATGCCCGCCCCAGAACTGCATGGGCATCACGGCGACCGGCACGAGGCCGAAGACCACGCCGAGCATCGACATGGAGACGCCCAGCTCCCTGTGCAGGTAGATACCCTCGAAGGGAAAGGCGAGCGCGGCCGCCGCCACATAGATGAAGATGCCCAGAGTAAGCACCCAGAACTGGGCGGGGAGAGAGCGGAACTCGCGCAGGGATCGGCGGAGACGGTGCAGCACGCGTCAATGCTATCGAAGTCGGAGCGCGCTTGCCGCCCGCCGAGGGAGGCGAGCGCCGGGAGCTCCCCACCGCGGCCGGGACCCGAAGGCGGCGCGGCGGACCCCCCGACACGCCGCGCCGCCGCGCCCGTCAGGCGACGGGCAGGTCCATCACGCCCACGGCGAGACCCACCTTGTTCATCTCGGCCATGAATGCCGTGGGATCGAGCACCTCCGCCGGGAACACGCCGCGCCGGGCGATCTCACCACGCGCGAACTGGGTGACGGCACAAGCTGCCGACGCGCCCGTCTGCCAGCCCGTACCCTGCACGCCCCAGCGCGCGAAGGACTCATCGTGGGAGGTGATCTGATAGAGATAGCGGCGCAGGGGCTTGCCGTCGATGGTGCCCTCGCACAGCGTGCCCACGCAGACCTCGCCGTGCAGCTTACCCGCAAGGTCCACCGGACGGGGGAAGCGCGACGCCACGAACTGGATAGGCGAGATCATCGCGCCCTTGAACTCGACGGGCTCGCGCTGGTTGAGGCCGAGGATCCTGAAGACGCGCAGCGCAGCGACGAACCGGTCGTCCAGGCCGATGAAGAAGTCCACGTTCTTGAGGCCCTTGCCCTTGAGGTACATCGGCATGAGCTGGGCTTCTTCGTGGTCCACGTTGCAGAGCTTGAGACGGCCCACCGGCTCCGGGAAGTCGAACTCGGTGAACACCGACAAGGCCTCGTTGTGGTCTTCTTTGCCGTCCCTGAAGACGGTCGGCGGAAGCAGGCACTCCTCTATCATGGTCTCGACCGAGAACGAGCAGGCCAGCTCATAGCCGTCGATGGTGCCGTTGTCGCCGTCGAACACGGTGAGGGAATCGACCGTGTCGAACTGGTCGTGAAGGGCGCGCCCGAACATGTCGCTCACGCCCGGGTCGATGCCGAACGAGACCATGGCCGCCTTGTCGCGCTTCTTGAACTCGTCGTCCAGCGCCAGCTGCTCGTCGAGATCGGCGGTGCCAGTGATCTCGCGCGGCCCGCCGGTGCCCATGTCGAGGTAGTGCCGGCCGGCATCCAGGCAGGCCTCCATCACCGGGATGTCCCACGCCGTCGCCAGCGCGTTCAGGACGAAGTCGACGCCCTTGGCGGCGGCGACCAGCGCCGTGCGATCAGAGGCGTCGAGAACCAGCGTCTCGGCCTTGCCGGCAGGCAGCTTTGCCGCCACCTCGCGCAGCCGCGACTCGTCGATGTCCGCCAGGACGACCTTGGCCACCGCCGGCTCCGCGGCGACGACCCGGGCGTTGACCTCGCCGACCGCGCCCACGCCGAGTTGCAGTACTCGCATCCCCCCACCCCTCTGCCGGAGACGTTCGCCGCGCGCAGAAAGAGCCACGGCGAACTCGTCTCGCCTTGCCGTTCAATCACTCCGAGTCTGACGCAGGACCCTCGTGTTTTGCAGGTCACATTCCTTGTCTAACTTATTGAGACCGTCAGCGCGATCTTGCTCCTTCTTGACTCTCCGATGACTCGTGGATAGGTTTGGACCATGTTTCTCAGCGTGCAACAGGCCGCCCGCCGGCTGGGCGTCTCGCCGGTCACCATCCGTCGCTGGACGGCAACCGGGTTCCTGCCCTGTACGCGCACCGCCGGCGGCCACCGCCGCATCGACGAGAACGACATCGACGATCTGGCCCGTTCCATCGGCAACAGCAACCACCTCGCGGCGCAGCTCGCCCGCGAGCGAGAGGTCGAGGTGCTCATCCTCACTTCCATCGCGCTGGCGATGAAGCTGGACCTGACGGAGCTGCTGCTGGAGATCGCCATGCGCATGACCAGCCTTCTCGACTCCCACTTCTGCGCCATCTCCGAGTACGACCGCGGAAGCGACGCCATCATCACCCTCGCCGAGTACGATCACGCCGGCCAGCGCCTGCCGGACGCCAGCCCCTACAAGCTCAAGGACTTCCCGCTCACGCGCCGGGTGCTCGACGAGCAGACCACGGCAGTGGTGAACGTCGACGACCCCGGCGCCGACCCGGCCGAGGTGGCCGAGCTGCGCCGCGAGGGCGACCGCAGCCTGCTCATGGTGCCGCTCATCGTCCAGGGGTACACCATCGGCCTGCTGGAGGTCGTCGACCAGAAGCGCTCGCGGCACTACTCGCGACAGGAGCTCCGGCTCGCCGGAGCCATCGCCGGACAGGCGTCGGTGGCCATCCAGAACGCCAAGCTGTTCGCCGAGCGCCGGCGCAGCGACGAGGACGTCTCCAGCTTGCGCCAGGCCCTGGCCAAGCTCGCCGCGCACGTGCCCGAGGTCGGCACCGGAGACCGCAAGAGCGACATCCTCCTGGCGGTCGCCAACGCGATCTGCGACTCGCTCGGCGCCATCTCGTGCGTGGCCAGTGTGGCGGGCGAGAGCGCCGGCGCCTTCGGCGCCGGGCAGGCGGTCGCCCGCCAGGAGCCGCGGGACAGCGAGCGCGGTACCACCGCCAGCCTCGTGGTCGCGCGCGATCCTTCCAAGCGCACCGACCTCACACTCGCCGTGACGCTTGACGAGCCTCCCGGCGAAGGCCAGGTGGAGCTGCTCGACCTCATCGCTGCGGCAGCCGCCGCCCTGTCCGTTCGCTAAGATGCGCCGGCTGCCCGAGACCGCGCCCCGTGGCGCGCCGGGGCCCCGGGCACCAGAACGGCACGGGACCCGCGACGGCTCTCCCTTTCCGTCGCGGGTCCGTCGCCTCGCCAGATCTGAGTCGAGGTCTGTGTTCTGGCGGTGGAGGGGACTCCCCGAAACCCGCGAGCACAGCGTCGTCGAGGAGCTCTCCGATTCTTCGTTTATGCGGGCGTTTTTGCCAGCGTCGATGTTTCGGCAAACTTCGCGGCAAGATCCGGCGGAAGTTGTCACTTCTTGACGATGGCTAAGTTTGCGGATAGGTTTTGCGTATGTATCTGAGCGTTCAGCTGGCCGCACGCCGCCTCGGCGTCTCGCCCCACACCATCCGCCGCTGGACCGCATCGGGGTTCCTGCCCTGCACCCGCACCGCCGGCGGCCACCGGCGCATGAAGCAAGAGGACATCGACGAGCTCTCCCACCTGATCGGCGGCCGCAACCACCTTGCTGCGCGCCTGGTACGAGAGCGCGAGCTCGAGACGCTGGTCAAGACCGCCATCACCGTCTCGAGCCAGCTGGACGTCACCGACCTGCTGCGCGAGATCGCCAAGCAGATGACCAGCCTGCTCGACACGCACTTCTGCGTCATCTCGGACTTCGACGCAAGGACGCGCACCGTCTCCGTGCTGGCCGACTACGACGACCTCGGCAACCGGCGCCCCGACACGATGACCTACACACTCAACCAGTTCCCCGTGGCGCGCAAGGCCATCGAGGAGCACGAGAGCGTCACCGTCAACGTCAGCGATCCACACGCCGACGCCGCCGAGGTCGCCATCATGCGCCGGGACGGCGACAAGTGCCTGCTCGTTCTGCCAATGCTCCACCAGGGCCAGGCGATCGGACTCCTGGAGGTGCTCGATCATGAGCGCGAGCGGCGCTTCACCCGTCAGGAGATGCGCCTCGCCAACGCCGTCGCCGGCCAGGCGTCCGTCGCGCTGCACAACGCCCAGGTGTTCGCCCAGCTCGAGCGCAGCGACCAGGACGTGCTCACCCTGCGTCATGCCATCGAGAAGATCTCCGCCGGCTATGCCGGGCTGCGCACGCAGGCCACGACCGCGGCGCTGCTGCAAGCCGCAGCCGAGCTGGCGGCGTCGTCCCTCTCGGCCATGTCATGCGTCGCAAGCTACAGAGGCCAAAGCGCCGGCGCCTCCGCTCTCAGCGCCGGCGTCGCCAATCAGCGCTCCACTCAGTCCAACACGGCCCACGTCATCGTCTCGTCGGCACCGTGCGGAGACGACCAGATCGCCCTGACCCTCACGCTGGGCACCGCCGCATGCGAGGGACAGGCGGAACTCCTCGGGCTCATCTCCACCATGGCCGCCGGCGTCCTGGCCGAGCTCGCCTCCGGCTGATCCCGGCCGCAGGCGGAACGTCACCTTCGGCCGGCCCCGCCGGCCGGCGGCCGGCGCCCCCGCTCTGCTATCCTGAGCGCATGCCTGCGGCCCCTCCTCAGCTCGTCGTCCTCGACACGGAGACCACAGGCCTCGATCCGCAGAGCGACCGCGTCATCGACATCGGAGCCGTGCGCCTCGGTCCCGACCTTGAGATCGAGGAGCGTTTCGTGATGCTGGTCGATCCCGGTGTCCCCGTCCCTCTCTTCATCACCCGGCTTGTGGGGATCACGGACGACGACGTGCACGGCGCCCCAGGGTTTGCCGAGGCGTACGACGCCTTGCGCGAGTTCGCCGGCGACGCAGTGCTCGTGGGGCACAACGTCGGCTTCGACCGCGAGCATCTGGCAGCCGGCGCCCGCAGGGCTGGTCTTCCGCCGCTCGCCAACGAGTGGTTCGACACGCTGGAGGCAGCCCTGCTGCTGTACCCGGAGCTCGACCGCCACGCCCTGCCCGTCCTGGCCGCGGAGTTCGGCATCGAGCGCGTGGCGCACCGCGCCCTGCCCGATGCGGAGACCGCGGCCGAAGTGCTCAAACGGCTCAGTGCCCGCGCCGCCGGCCTGGGCGCCGCCGAGCGCCGCTTGCTCGAAGCCGTCCACTGGGCGCCGCTCGACCTTCTCGACCGGTTCCGCGCTGCGCCCGATGAGGCTCCACCGCCGGTGGTGGCCGAGGAGCCTCGCGGCGGCGCCTCGGGCTCCCAGCTCACAATGCTGCCGGTGCAGGCAGACGCCTGGCGCGCCGAGTTCGGGAGCGGCGGAGACGGCGAAGGCGACGAGCCCGGCCTCGCCGCCCGCCTGCCCGGCTTTCGCCACCGGCCCGGGCAGGCGCAGCTCGCCGATGCCGTTCACAACGTGTTCGCCCGCGGCGGCGTGGGGCTCTTCGAAGCCGGCACCGGCATGGGCAAGAGCCTGGCCTACCTGCTGCCGGCGGCGCACTACAGCGCCGCTGCCGGACGCCGCGTGATCGTGAGCACCAAGACCAAGGCCCTCCAGCGCCAGCTGGCCGCTCACGAGCTCCCCCTGGTGGCGCAGACGCTGCCGCCCAGCTGGCGCTGGGCGCTGCTCATGGGCCGCGAGAACTACGTCTGCCGGCGGCGTCTCGACGAAGCCGTAGCCGCCGCAGGGGAGGCGCTCCCGGACGCCGAGCGCTCGCTGGCGCTCGCCTACCTTGTGGGACGCGCGCGCCGCGGCGAGGTCGACCTTTCGGCCCTTCCTTACCGTGCTTCCATCGAGTTGCGCGCCCTTTCCGAATTGGCGCGCGACCTGCGCTCGTCGCGCGCCACCTGCCTGGGCCGGCACTGCCCTGCCCGCCGAGGCTGCCACTGGCGGCTGGCGCACCGCCGGGCCGATGCGGCCCATCTGGTGTGCGTGAACCACGCCTTGCTGCTCACCGGACGGGACACGCTGCCGCCCTTCGAGGACGTGGTGATCGACGAGGCTCACCTGCTCTACCACGAGGCCACGGAGGCGTTCAGCGATGGGGTGGATGCGTTCTCTCTGGAGCTCCTGCTCGCCGACCTTGGCGGCCAGCGGCGACAGCGGCCGCTGGCGCGACGCCTGCACACGGCCGCCCGCCACGCCGAGCCCGGAGAGGCGCGCGCGCTGGAGGCCGCCTCGGAAGCCTGCGAGCGCGCCGCCCAGCTTCTGCCCGACCTGGTGCGCGCCGTCGGTGAGACCCTGGCCGGGCTGGGTGGCGCCGCCCGCGATCAGGAGGTCGAGGCCGGCGGGCGGCGGGAGGCAACGCGAGGGACCGCCGAGTACAACCTCACCGTCTGGCTCACTGCGGGACTGCGCGAGCACCCTGCCTGGGACCCGTTCGCGACTGCGGCCGGGCTGCTGGCCGAGGGACTTGCGGCCCTCGCCGCCGGCGTATCGCCGGCCGCCGACGCCCTGCCCGAACAGCACCGGGACCACGCCGCCGTGGTGGCGCTCGCCGACGACGCGGCGGCGCACGCCGCGCTCCTCGGCGAGCTGCCCGAGAGCGGCGGCTCCGACGCGGTCGTCTGGGGAGAGATCGAGGCCCCGGGGCGCGGCGGCGCCCGAAGTGCGGGGCGCGGCATGGCAGCGGCGCCGCGCTGGACGCTCACGCGCACGCCACTCACCCCGGCGCGCCTCGTGCGCGACGCCCTGTGGGACCGCCTGCGCGGCGCCGTGCTCACCAGCGCCACGCTCACGGTCTCCGGATCGTTCGCCTACTTCCGCGACATGACGGGGCTGGACGCCGACGTGGACGTAGCGGAGCACATCTTCCCCTCCCCCTTCGACTTCCGCCGTCAGGCGGTGCTCGTCCTCGAGCACGACCCCGGCGGCGCCTGGCGACCCGACCACCTCGCCGAACGCCAGGGCGAGCGCCTCAAACGGCTGGCGGAGGTCACCGGCGGCCGCACCCTGGCGTTGTTCACCAACAAGCGCGACATGCACCGCGTGGCCGCCGAGGTGGGGGCGCACGTGGAAAACGACGGCGTGCTCGTGCTGGCGCAAGGGCTTCACGGCAGCGCCGCCGCATTGGCGGAGGAGTTTCGCAACCACCCTGAGACGATCCTGCTCGGGGTCGACACGCTGTGGACCGGCCAGGACTTCCCCGGCGACGCGCTGGTCTGTCTGGTGATCGCCAAGCTGCCGTTCCCGCGCCAGGACCCGGTGTTCCAAGCGCGCCGGCGTGCCTGCGAAGCGAACGGCGAGCGCTGGTTCGAACGCTTCTACCTGCCCGAAGCAGTCCTCAAGTTCAGGCAGGGCTTCGGGCGTCTCATCCGCACCGAGTCCGACACGGGCGTCGTCGTGGTGCTGGACCACCGCCTGTCGCAGAAGAACTACCGCGGCGCCTTCATCGGCAGCCTCCCCGACCTCGAGGTCGTGGACGCCGCTCCGGCCGAGCTCGCCGCCGTGGTGGACCACCAGCTGCGGCGCCTCGCAGCGGGCGTGGTCGACGGCACCTGAATCCGGCGGCGCCGACGCCTCGTCTCCGGAGGGCGTGTGCGGCTGCGAGGCGCAGAGCCGCTTCGGGCTCCCGCAGTCGAAGGCCTCGTATCACCTCAAGGTGCTGCGCGAGGCCGGCCTCGGGCGCGACGCCCGCGCCTACTTGAGCAGCTTGCCGCTCCCCATGGCCGTGTCGGCCCCGACCCGCTTGACCAGCCGCGCCTTGGTGCGCTCGCCGCAGTACGGGCAGGTGAGCGTCTTGTAGCTGTAGTACGTGCCGTCCGGGTTCTTGCCTACCTGCGAACTGGTGAAGAAGTTGACCGTGGTGGGCACCTGGAAGGCCTTGTCGCACTTCGCGCAGCGATACCCCGACTTGCGCGACACGAGGCTGACGTACATCCATAGTCCGGCCATGATCAGCAGGAACGTGGGCAGGAACCCGCGCCATGGGTACACGACGGCCACCGCGAACACCACGATGGCGACGAAGATGGTGAGTTTCCAGGTGGTGTCCCACCAGTCGTACTTGGATCGGTCGACGAAACGGGCCACGAAGGATCGGTCTCCTCTCTCACTCCTGGCGGAAGCAGCGCCGAGCGACCACCACGAAGACGCCGCCGACGGCGACCGGGACGACGAGGTCCCAGCGCGCCGCCCACAACGAGGCGTCGTCGATGATCACCGCGCGCAGAGCGTTGGCGACCCACGTGTGCGGAAACACCTTCACGATGGGCTGGAGAGCCACGCCGGAGCATCGTTCATCGGAGGAAGCTGCCGCTCAAGAACATCATGGGGGCCTGGACGACGCTCATCAAGGCCTGGGCGACCTCGATGTTCTTGGACACTGCGGCGATCACAACCAACGGCGCCGCCGACGCCGGGCTCACCCTCCGACCGGACCGGCCAGGTAGCTTATCAGGATGAAGATCCCGAACAGGGCCGCGAGGACCACGGCCACGAACGCCAGGGTGATGAAGAAGCCGCCGAAGAACTGCTTGGCCATGGTGCGCTCCCGCTCGAGATGGGCCGGCCCGCGCGCCGGCTCCGCCGGCGCGCCTCAGGCAAGAGTATGCCACTCAGGGGACGCCCGAGGAAGCGGAGGCCGGCGCGCTCGTCTCTTCCCCACCGCCGTCGCCGACGCTACCATACACAGACTAGGCTGGCCCTTGACGCTGCGGGCCGCCGTATCCGGAGGTGACCAATTTGACCGCGACCATCGACCGCGACCGTCTGGCGGGCCTCAAGGTGCGCGAGGACGAGCTGTTCCGCGCCCGCCGCCCTCGCTCCCTGGAGCTCTCCGAGCGGGCGCACGACCACATGCTCGACGGCGTCCCCATGAACTGGATGACGCGCTGGTCGAGTCCATACCCGCCGTTCGTGGCCGAGGCCCACGGCGCCTCGTTCACCTGCGTCGACGGCCACACGTACATCGACTTCTGCCTCGGCGACACCGGCGCCATGACCGGCCACTCGCCGGCCGCCCCGGTGGCCGCCGCGCAGGCGCAGCTGGCGCGCGGCATCACCACGATGCTGCCTACCGAGGATTCGCTGTGGGTGGCCGGCGAGCTGTCGCGCCGCTTCGGCCTGCAGTACTGGCAGATGGCGCTCACGGCGACCGACGCCAACCGCTTCGCCCTGCGGCTCGCCCGGCAGGTGACGAAGCGAGGAAGATCCTCGTCTACAGCTACTGCTACCACGGGTCGGTCGACGAGACGATCATCACCATCAACGACGGCTTGCCGGGCCCCAAGCCGGGGAACGCCGGCCCGCCCGTCGACCCCACGGTCACGACCAAGGTGATCGAGTGGAACGACCTCGCTGCTCTCGAGGAAGCGCTGGCGCCCGGCGACGTGGCTTGCGTTCTCGCGGAGCCCGCCCTCACCAACATCGGCATCGTGCTGCCCGAGCCCGGCTACCACGACGCGTTGCGCCGGCTGACGCGCGAGACGGGCACCCTGCTCGTGATCGACGAGACGCACACCATCTGCGCCGGCCCGGGCGGCTGCACGCGGGCCTGGGGGCTCGACCGCGACATGGTCACGCTGGGGAAGCCCATCGGCAGCGGCGTGCCGAGCGCCGTCTACGGCTTCGGTCAGTCGATCGCCGACCTCATCCACGCCGACTGGGACTACCACGCCGCCGACGAGTGCGGTAGAGGCGGCACGCTGGCCGGCAACGCGCTGTCCCTGGCGGCGATGCGCGCCACACTCGGCGAGGTGCTCACCGAGGCGGCCTTCGCGCGCACGATCCCGCTCGCCGAGCGCTGGGCCGACGGCGTCCAGAGCGTGATCGACGAGCACCGGCTGCCCTGGGTCGTGAAACGCCTGGGCTGCCGGGCCGAGTATTGGCCGCGGCCCGTGCCGCCAAAGAACGGCGGCGAGGCGGCCGCCGCCGAGGACGAGCAGCTCGACCGCTACCTGCACCTCTTCATGCTCAACCGCGGCATCCTGATGACGCCGTTCCACAACATGGCGCTGATGGCGCCGCAGACGACCGCGGCGGATGTGGATCGGCACACAGCGGTCTTCCGTGAGGCGGTCGAGTCGCTGGTTCGCTGACGCGGCGTGCCGGGGGGCGTGGCCGCCGGGCGCCTCCGAGGGGCCGGCGACGGGCTCGCGCACTGCCCGACGTCACCCCGGTACGGACTCCAGTCAACGGCGCCCGAGGCCGATGTCTGGGTATCAGAGACACAGTGATGCAGGCCCCCACGAGGAGGAGTCCATGGAAGTCGAGTTCCAGAACGGTCCGGCCTTCACCGTCGCCGTCGCCCGCCTGGCCGGCGGGGAGAGGCTGCGCGCCGAGAGCGGCGCCATGATCAGCATGACCACCGGCACGCAGATCGAGACCACGACCCAGGGCGGGATCCTCAAGGGTCTCAAGCGCTCGATCTCCGGCGAATCCTTCTTCATGAACATGTTCACCGCGCCACCGTCGGGCGGGGAGATCCTGCTGGCGTCGTCGCTGCCCGGCGACATGACCTTCGTCGACCTGCAGGGCGAGACCTGGCTCTTCCACCGCGACGGCTTCATCGCTTCCGAGGAGGGCATCGACCTCGACACCAAGTGGGGTGGCCTCAAGGGCGCCTTCGGAGCCTCGTCGTTCTTCGTCGTCAGGTGCAGCGGCCAGGGCAAGGCCATCGTGGCCACCTACGGCGCCCTGCGCCGCATCGACCTGCAGGCGGGCCAGCAGTACACCGTCGACTCAGGCCACCTCGTAGCCTGGCCTGAGTGCCTGCCCATCGAGGTGCACAAGGTCGGCGGCCTCAAGTCGCTGTTCCTGAGCGGCGAGGGCTTCGTGGTCACCCTCACCGGACCCGGCACCTTCTTCATGCAGACCCGCAGCGAGGCGGCCTTCGTGGGTTGGCTGATACCGCTGCTCCCCAAGACCGGCAACTGACGGCGCGGCGGGGCCGGCGGGTTCCGCGCCGCCCGCCTCGTCCACACAACGGCGACTGTTACGGCCTGCCCTGCCCGGGTACCATCCTGGTAGATGCCTCGTCACGGGAGGTGGAGGATGAGACCCGAAGAGAGCGACGCCGCAAGGAACCGCAGCGCCAGGCGGCACGAGCACCGTGATGACCGTCCGGGCTGGCCGGCCCCCGCGAAGCGCAAGGGACCCCCACCAACCTGGAACAACAAGACGATGCACCACCCCGCGACCCGGATCGGCGAGATCAAACACGGCAAGTCGTAACCGCTGAAGTCGCTCGCCGACGAGGGACGCGTGCTGAGGGCCCGACGGTCACGTGACCGCCGGGCCCTGTCACGCGGTGAGCTTCTTGAGCGCCCAGGCCATGGTGCGGCCGAGCGTCGTCATCGTCTGCAGACCCTCCTCGTCCATCTCCACGTCGCCGACCTCACGGCCGATACCGATGTTCCAGTAGCTGGAACCGATGACGATCATCTCGTTGATCTGGAACCAGTGGTTGATCGAGTCGAAGGCATGGATGGCGCCGCCCCGCCTGACGGCCACCACGGCGGCGCCCACCTTGCGCGCCAGTGGGTTGCCGTTCTTGCGCGTCGCGTACCCGGCACGCTCCATGAGCGCCTGGGTCGTCGCCGTGCAGTTGGCGTAGTAGGTCGGCGAGCCGATGATGATGGCGTCGGCGGCGAGCATCTTCTCGATGCATTCGTTGAGGCCATCGTCCTTGAGCCCCGAGCACCGGTTGTCCATGGTCTCGGCGCACTTCAGGCAGGCGGTGCAACCGGCGAGACGCTTGTGGGCAAGCTGCACCAGCTCGGCCTCGATGCCGGCCTTCTCGAGTTCGGTCAGCACGCGACGCAAGAGGATGGCCGTGTTGCCGTCCTTGCGCGAGCTGCCGTTGAACGCCACCACTTTCATCCGCCATCATCTCCTCGTACGGGGTGATGCCGACCGCTGCGGTGACGACCGGCGCTTCAGACTACGTTGAGCGCCCCGGCGAGGTCCGCCAGGTGACGCTGTGACTCGCGCAGCGTGCACGACACGCCGGGAAGCGGAAAGGCGAACACCCGGCGCCCAAAGGTGCGCATCAGGTCGTCGTTGAAACCGTAGCCGCTCTTGTGCTCCCAGCCGTAGGAGTACTGGAGCACCTTGTCCAGGGCGCCCTTGTACACGAAGACCAGGATGCGCGGCCGCGTGCGCGTGATGATGCCGTTCACGCGCTCCCAGCCGGCCGTGTAGTCCGCCTCCGTGGGCTCGTGGCCGAAGGGGCGCGGCACCTTGCACACATCGGTCATGCCGTAGCCGCTGTCGAGCAGCAGGTCGTCGGGAAACTGGCCCTGAACGGCATGCAGCAGCCCGACTTCGTCGAGCCGCTTCCATAGCCCCTTGCCGATGCGCCCCGGGAAGTAGTGGCCGGCCTCGACGCTCGCCGGCGATGGGGCCTTGCCGATGAAGAGCACCTGCAGGGGTCCGCGCGCCGGCAGGATGTCGGCGAGCGTGATGACGGCCTGGCCGTCGATGTCCACCTCGATGCGGTGATCCAAGGGGCTCCTCTCAGCCACTGCCCAGGTGATGGGCGACGCGTACCAGCGCCAGCGTGTCGAGAGCGCAGTACTCCAGCAATACGCGGCGGATGACCGCGCGGCGTTCCTCCGTGGTGTCGGGCGCAAGCGCTTCGTGGAAAGCTGCCTGGGCGGACAGGCCGTCATGGACGTCCTCGAGCAACGCATGGTCGAGCTCGGGGGCGATGGTCGGCAGCACCACCTTGAGCGAGTACGATCCGTTGAGCGCCGGATGCCCGTAGTGATCGCGCGTCAGGCGCAGCAGGTCGACCAGGCGGCCGGTGACCGCCTCGAGGGCAGGCGCGAGATCGGGGAACAGCTGCGCCATCTCGACCAGCCGCCACTTCTCGAAGTCGTGATAGACGAAGATGGGGCCCTGATCGCCGAGCGCCGCGAGGAGAGCCTCCGCCGCGGCGCGCATCGGCGCGTCCCCGCTGGTGTCCAGGAACTCACGGTGCTCGAGCTCGCCGGGGCGATCTTCGACGTGACACGACCACTGGAAGACGAGCTGCTGATACGGCTTCGTGCCGGCCCAGAGCGGGACCGCGAACTGCACCGTCTCGAAGTCGAGGTAGTAGCGTGGATAGGGCAGCGCAGCGAGGAAGTCCGCCGCGGCCGGGTCGAGGCTGCCGTCGGCGGGGTCGGCGGGGGCACGCGGGGCGCAGGCGCCGGCGAGGTCGAGCTCATCGTCCTTGGCGCAGGGCAGCTTGCCCTCCTGCTCCTCGCAGAACGGGATGAACGGGCACTCGAACGGACGCCGGCACTGCTGGCCGGTCCTGATGGCCGGCAGTGGGCCGCCGAGAAGCTCGTTGAAGCCGCGCACCCAGCCGGGGATGTGGGCCATGAGCGGCCGCGCCTGGTCGGCCACCGGTACCTCGCGCAGCAGGCCACGGTAGTCGCCGCCGCCCGGGTAGACAAAGCCGGTGTCGATGACGGCCACGCCGACGACGTCCAGAGGCACCCCGGCGCCCTCGGTCACCCAGGCCTGGATGGCGACGTCCTGCAGGTGGTACTCCTTGAGGCGCGTAGCCGACTTCACCTCGACCATGCGGTAGCGGCCGCCGCGCCGCTCGAGGATGTCGGCGCGGATGAGGACGCCGCGGTGGCGGAAGGTCGCCTCGTACAGGGTCATGTCGCCGGGCTCGGCGAGCGCCGCCTCCGTGTCGCGCAACGCCTGGCTTAGCGGGACACCCTCGCCGATGAGCCTGCCGTCGCCGTAGAGCTCGCGAGCGATCTCGCCGACGCTGTTCCCGGCGGCGAAGCGGCGCTGGGTGTCGGTGCTGTAGACCTCGAGCTCGGGTCGATGGATGGCCAGCCAGAGACGTTTGCCGCATTGCAGACCGGCAGTGACCCTGGATTTGGAGAGACGAAAGGTACGCATCATACCCATTCTATCCTCTCGCGCCCACCGACGCGGGCTGCCGGCCGAGGGCGAGGCCGACAGTTGCCCGTTCTCCGTCGCGAGCCTGTGGTAATGTCGCGGCCATGAGGCTCATCCACACGGCCGACTGGCACCTCGGGCGGCTGTTCCACACCGTCCACCTCACGCGCGACCAGGAGCAGGTGCTCGAGCAGCTTGTGGCCCTGGTCGTCGAGGTCCGCCCGTCGGCCGTACTCATCGCCGGCGACATCTACGACCGCGCGGTGCCGCCCACGGAGGCGGTGGAGCTGCTCGACGACGTCCTCACCCGGATCGTCGTCGGTCACGGCGTCCCGGTCATCGCGATCTCCGGCAACCACGACAGCGCCGCGCGCCTGGGCTTTGCCTCCACGTTGCTGCGCGAGCGCGGCCTGCACATGATCGGCGAGCTGCCGCGCGAGCCAGCGCCTGTCGTCCTCACGGACGAGCACGGGCCCGTGCACGTCCACCCGCTGCCCTTCGCCGACCCGGCGGACGCGCGCTACGCCTACGGCGACGACACCATCCACGATCAGGAAGCCGTCGCCGCGACCGGCGTGGCGCGCGTCCTCGCAGCCACGCCGGCGGGAGAGCGCCGTGTCGCGGTGGCGCACGCTCTCGTCGCCGGCGCTGAGGAGACCCCCGAAAGCGAACGTCCACTCAGCGTCGGCGGCAGCACGCAGGTCCCCGCCGCCGTCTTCGGCGGCTTCGACTACGTCGCCCTCGGCCACCTGCACCGCCCCCAGCGATGCGGCGCCGACACGGTGCGCTACGCCGGCTCGCTGATGAAGTACTCCTTCTCCGAGCACAGCCACGACAAGTCGGTGAGCGTCGTCGAGATCGGCGCGCCGGGGAGCGCCTGCAACGCCGCCGGCGCCGAAGGCCGAGCCCGTGTCGCCATAGAGACGGTCGCCCTCACGCCCCCGCGCGACGTGCGCCGCCTGGAGGGCACGCTGGCCGAGATCCTGGCCCTGGGGCGCACCGACCCG
>Ga0209539_1000661_pt1 | contig 19401 bp, 4 predicted proteins | sample BarGraNGADG00312_2_FD_184499 | JGI IMG/M metagenome (GOLD analysis project Ga0209539, IMG submission 184499) | Arctic peat soil microbial communities from Barrow, Alaska - Barrow Graham LP Ref core NGADG0011-312 (SPAdes) (version 2) | ecosystem: Environmental > Terrestrial > Soil > Wetlands >... | reverse complement strand
ATTATATTCAACATGAATTTCGAAAGGTGATTTCCAGAATTTCAGGCCACGCGCAATTTCCCAATATGCCAAACTAACCCCTTGTGCACCACCTGATCCGTAATCCATGTCGATAAAAAAGAAGGTGCTTCCCCATTTGTCGGGTTTAAACATTTCAACGGTAGAGGTAAGGTATTTCCGGTCCTTGCCCATATCGTAATGAAGTTGCACATTTTGTGCTTTTAATGCCGAAGCGGCAATAAAAAGGACGAACAGAATTAAAATTTTTTTCATGAAATTGTTTGAATTGGCCATACAATCTATCCTCACGACAGCTTTTGCAGGATCTGAGTTAATAATGTAGAAATATATTTAATAAGTCACAAAAATAGAATTTTTTTTATAAAAAGTTCAGCCTTAATTAATTCTTGATGAGCTGAATATTTTGATCTGATTTTGAGCGACATTCAGAAGTTGGGATAAATAATTATTTTACACAAAAAGAGTAAAAGAATCATTATTTCACATTATTAATGTATTTTTGTTACCATATTGACCGTGTGCGATGTTACTTGTATCAACTATTGCATAGGTTTGATGGCAAAAACTATTACTGCATAAACCGGGTAGATTCATGGAGAAAATTTTGATTATCGACGATAACAAGTTGATTCGTAAAACATTAAAAGAAACACTCAGTAAGGTTGGGTATGCAATTATTGAGGCAGAAGATGGTGAATCGGGGTTGGATCTTGTTCGTTCGGAACATCCTGACCTAGTTATTACTGACTTCCAGATGCCCGGAATTGATGGTCTGGAAGTACTCGCAGAAATACGTAAATTTAATATTGCGCTTCCTGTAATTTTACTTACCGCATTTGGAGATGTTGTATTGACCATCAAATCCATTCAACTAGGTGCTTTTGACTTCCTTGAAAAACCAATCGATCCACATCAGCTTAAAACCACGATCCAGCTTGCTTTAAATTCGGTAAAGGTTAGTAACAGCCTGAACGAAGTGCTCCACGAAGATGTTTCAAGCGAGAGTATGCTTGAGGACAATATCCTGGTTGGAAAGACGGTTCAGATGAAAGAGATCTTCAAGAATATTGGACGCATATCTCTGAACAAGGTCAATGTGTTGATTCAAGGAGAAACTGGCACAGGCAAGGAATTGATTGCCCGATTGGTGCATTATTCAGGAATCACTAGCAGCCAACCACTTGTTATTGTAAATTGCAGTGCACTTACAGAAACGCTTCTGGAGAGCGAACTTTTTGGTCATGTAAAAGGCTCTTTTACTGGTTCTATTCGCGATAAAAAAGGAAAATTTGAATTGGCGGGTGAAGGCTCCATCTTTCTGGACGAAATTTCAGAGATATCACTCAATACGCAGGTGAAATTGTTGCGCGTCATTCAGGAATTGGAATTTGAAAAAGTGGGCGGAGAGGAGACGATTCCCATGAAGGCTCGTATTATTGCAGCTACTAACCGCAATCTTGAAGAATTAATTAAAGAGGGAAAATTCAGGGAAGACCTGTATTACCGATTAAAGGTTTTTACAATTGACCTTCCACCATTACGCGATCGAAAAGATGACATTCGCGATCTTGTGATCCACTTTCTTCATAAATTGAATAAGAGGTTCAATAAAAATGTTGTAAAAATTGGAGATGGAGTGATCGAAATGCTAAAAGCACACGAATGGTATGGTAATGTCCGCGAATTGGAGAATACCATTTTACAGGCAATTGTAATGTCAAAAAGTGATGTACTCGAGAAGGAAAATATTACACTGAATAACAGACAGCACCAGGAAGTTGCTGTTAGAATTGAGATTCCGCAGTACCGTTCACTTGCAGAACTTGAGAAATTCCATATTAAGCGAATACTCGATGAAGTTAACTGGAATAAACTGGAAGCTTCACATATTCTTGATATTACGCGTCCAACATTAAATGCGAAAATAGAAAAGTATAATCTTTCAAGAGGCTGATATTAGTCACCGGAGAGTTTGCGGTCAATGATGATTTGAAATGTCACTGGCACCTGTCAAGTGACTAAATAATAGCAGAATACGATAGAGAAATCTGGAATATACCGGATAAAAAAATCCCTTCAACATTGAGTTGACGGGATTTTTTTTGAAGTTGAATATCCTCATAAAGCGGTTATAAACTGTTCAGGTAGGTATGGGATAAAAAATTGTAACTGTTTATCCTACCCTTTTTTGCTGGCTCGATTTGTCCGGCGGACCAAAGAATGCTTCATTTTAGTTATGTGGTACATCCCAATGGTTTTGATTCAAATGGCTTTGCTATTGCACCTTTCCCCCTTTTCAATTGGGATCATCAGGTTAGGTTTTTTTCAGACGCTCAGCCTGCTTTATGAATATTGAGCCCATTAATGGTTAGCCAGGTGTGTCAACAGATAATCTTTCAATTGCTCCCTGTTCAAATATCTCAAAATCAGACTCCCATTAAAAATGCTTTTTCGAAAAAGCCGCTTCAAGGGTTTTCAACCACTTGAAGGGCTTAGATTTTCTTCAGGGAAATCATCACTTTCGTTTTACACGCACCACATAAGCTTCTGAAAATCCTTTGTTTATTAGCTTAGGAAGGAATGCAATCGCTTCTACGCGACCAGGGAATCCGCTTATTCTAACCTTATAATAATCACCTTCAAATACTATTGCAATCGGAAGATCGGTTATTTTACGGAGTTTCCTTTCAGCATCGCTGGCATTTTCCTGACCGATAAATGCACCTACCTGAATTACAGCGCTGTATTTATTCTCATCAAACGAGTTGTCGCTGGTATAATAATTTTCAGGATTCAGAGATGCTTCAGGGAATCCGGCCTGAGCGAGTTTGTCAATAAGCACATCGGATTCCTCTTTCCCTGATAAGCCAGTTAAAAGAAGCTGATTAAGTCCATTTTCTTTTACCAGGGTTACGGACCTGCCGATCGCTCTGCTGATTCTTTCCTGGGTATCCCGTGCTTCAACGGAATCCTTGATGGACATGATCTGTATTACTGGACCATTTGCTTCATTTGATTTAACAGGAACTGGCACAGCAACCTCGGTTGAAGGCTTAACGGTATTGTCAATGATTGGCTTCGCCACTGCTTCATCCTTTTGTTTTTGCGGAACAACAGGTTTTTCAGTCGAAGGCGTTACCTTATTGTCAATGATTGGTTTCGCTACAACTTCTTCCTTTTGTTTCTGCGGAGCAACAGGTTTTTCATTTGAAGGTGTTACCTTGTTACCTTCTACTGGATTTACTGGTGCATCAACAATACGTTTCCGCGGAACCACAGGCTTTTCTGTTTCTAAATTGATTTTAAAATTATTTCTCTCCATTTCAACTGCAAACAGACGGGCACTTTCGCGTGACGTAAATCCAGGTATCCGTATTTGGTAAAGGCCTTTAGAATAGATTATTATTACCCGGTGGCCAGTACGTAACGCCAATTCTTTCTGAGCATTTAATGCATCTTCTTCGTTCGTATATTCACCTACCTGAATGGAAGCATTCGGCTTAATTATAGGAATATAAGATACCGGGAATCCGACTTGTCCCAATGTCAATGCAAACTGACGGGCAAGACTGCGATTCTCATAACCTGAGATCCTCACTTTGTGATAACCATCTTCGTAAACAATAATTGTAGGTTTCCCGGTAATTTCCTCAAGCCTCTTGCGCGCTGCAAATGCTTTCGACTTATCTCTGAATGCACCAATCTGAAGCACATCTCCTTCGTAGTCAAGAATCGAAGACTTAATTTGCACAGGAAGTTCTTTTTCTGCAATGTTTTCTTGTACCGCTTCTGCAATCAATGGTTTAACAGGAGGAGTAATTTTTATCATAGCAGGTGTCTTAACCGTTTCAATACTAGGTTCAACAGGTGCTAATACGTTTATGGTATCAGGTTCCACTACTTTAGCAAGACTCAATCTGAAATCTAAACCTTCAACGATATCTCCGTCGAAGGAATGGGAAATAGTAATAGGTATCTGTTCAGGTTCAGAAACCATGTTAATTTTCTTAAGCTGTTCCGCATCGACCCGAACAATGTATTTTCCTGGCTTCAGTCCAAGATAACTGTAATAGCCGTCTAATTCGGTGAGGACACGTGCGGCACGATTACCATCGGTTCCATAGACGCCAACCAAAATCCGAGCAAGGCCTCTTTCTCCACTATAAACCGTTCCCGTTGCTTCACCCATCACCGAAATGGGGACTTCAATGTTTTTAAACTGGTTAGGATCGATCATCACCTTCATGGTCAGGTTATGCATCTGCCATGAGATATTGTCGAAGCTATTTTTATCGAGTTCCAGTAAATAACTCGTGTAGGGTGTGAGATCAAGAATCCGAATGGTGGTGTCTTTATCGTTTCGAACAATTGTTCCGCCATTAATTCTGAATTGCAGTCCGTTTGCCCTGGGTTCTCCTTTATCGCGTTTGCCATTGCCATCAACATCGAGGAAGGGGAGAAGTGTGATCGCACCTTTGCCAACACTGGTGCGGTTATTGGCTCCGAGATAGCGTGTTTTCCTGTCGTACAGTAAACTGCCCCTGGCCGATTCAACCAAAGTAGTCAGGTCGTTGGAGTTCCGGACTGAAAAACCGGCTTGGGCAAATGAAAGATCGTAACGGAATCCGACTTCAACACTTCGCGTATTACTTCTGAAGTTTTGTTCGTACGACATATTCAGATACCCGTGTTTAAACAACGGTTTTTCGAGATTTGCTCTTGCAGAAATTAACTCACTCCTATTGTATTCGTATTGAACCTGCGGGGTAATCGTAATACGTGCTGGCAATCGGAAGGCAAGCGATAAATTGCTGTATACATATGGTTTGGTAACATCGGTGAAAAGCCCGTAGGTAGTAAAATTCGTACTTACGCCATAAACCGACCCTGACCAGAGCATTTCGGCAGTTGTATTTTTTAGACTGGGAAGTACAATCTGATTAAGTGTAAATCGTGAATAAGCGGCAAAATTCTTCCCTTTTATAGGAATTGAAAGAACCGCCTTTCGCTCTTCCAGATAGTTGTAAATGATCGCCTTTTGTCCTTTTTCATACTTCGTATAATTCAATTCAATTTGAAGATTTGATGGGAGCCTGTAACTAAGCAACCCTTTTGCGCGTACGCCGTAAGTGTATTCTGTTGATAAAAGTAAACCACTCATCAGTCTGAGTGAAGCGCTTAAATACGGCATTGTTGGTGCGGATATTACGGAAGACAGATACTCAATACCACCTCCAACAGTAATTCGCCGACTGACCCCGTAATTCAGGTTGGCACGTGTAAACCGGCTGCTCAGGCTGTCTTCGACAATACCGGCACTTACAGAATATTCAAGTTCTTTGGCAGGTAAGAAATTAAACGGAATACTAATGTTTTCTTCTTTGATCCGTTCTTCACCCCAGGGGCCAAAAAACCGGAGCTTTACGGCAGAATTTCCATATACCAATGGTACCTCAAATTTATAGAAGCCTGAAGCATCCGCTTTCATATAATCGACCAATACATTATTCACATATAGTTCAACTGTCCAGTTCGGTTCCGTGATATCACTGAGTGTGTAGGTTCCGAATGAACGACGATAGGTGGTAGGTGTGTTGGTGAACTGTACTCCTACAATCGGATCGTAAATCGACGAGGTAACCTGGGTAAAAATTTTACCAGCGGCCACCTGCCGTAAAATGGGACGATCGTTGTTCACAAATCGCCACAGGTACTGTTGTTGTTTTTCGGTAAATGGGGTGTTATTGTTGTAATTAAGTAAAACATTCGCCTCACCGCCGGCAATTACTGAGCCCAGGGCAAGGTTTAACCGGGTATCGGTTCTTCCAGTCAATTGTTGGGTTGATATCACCGACCAGTCGGCCATTCCAAAGTGAAAAGCCGGGTATTTCCGCCCAATCGTAGTATCCGTTTTAACTTCACCTTTAAGTTTGCTGATATTCGATCGCATCTGTTCCTGCCTTAATTCGCGTATAATAGGTAATTCTAAAGTTGTATTCAGTTGGACCGATAAACTTCGGAAACTAAATACACAATCAAGTCCAAATATTTGTCCGAAGAGAGGCGATCTCAGGTAAAGATTGGTTTCTGTTTTTATGATATCATCACCTTTAAGGTCATAGATTTTTCCCTGATAGGTAATCTTTTTATTAATCCTGTCAATTGTATAGGTCGCTTCCTGATTGATAAAGAATCCGATAACCGAATCAAGTTGTTCCGACGGATCATTTTTGATTTTCAGAAAAGAAAAGATATCGACGATGGGAAGATAAACAGTTTCGTCGCGGATGACTGCCGAAATTTCTGCCCCGCCTACCTTTTGAACATTTAAGAATACTGATAGCTCATCGTAGTCAGGTACGTTCTGAGCTGAACCAGGAAATGGGATTGTGATCAATAGCACAAAAAGATACGCAATAAACGTCAAAAAACCGGAAACGCGGGAGGGGCATTTCCGGTAATTGAGAATTAAAGACGTAACTATATGAGACATATTGGATTATATGGAATAAATTATTGTTGAATAAAGGTCACATCGAAAGTGCCGGTGTAGTTTCCTTCAGGATTAGATGTGATCGAATAAACGGTTAATTTTCCGCCAATAGATACAGAAGTGCTTGTTCCTGTTGTGATAAAAGGAGATCCGGTACTCGATTCGCCTATCGTAAGGATTAATTTTGCTCCAGGTCCATTTAGGTATACATCGGGACCATTAAAAATTGTGATTAATGTTCCGGGTTCTGCATCCACTGTGAAAAGTGCCGCAGAAACGGTCGAAGACATACTACCTGGCGCATAAAAATCAGGGGAGGAAAAGCTTCGCAATCCGGCGGAAGAAACATTCACATATCCAGAAGTGCCTGTCAGAATGAACGTACCAAAGTTAAGTTGCTGATCCGTACTTATACTTACCGCAACTTTAATTGGCCTTGGGGGGTTTTCCAGTGATACCCCTTTCCCCGGCGATAGAGGTTTAAACTGTGCATTAGCGGGATTGCAGATGATTAAAGAACAAATAAATACACAAAAAGGCAATAAAAGCTTTTTGAACGACGGGTAATGTACATAGCTATTCATAATCTTTTCGTATTAAAATTTTTTCTGACTCTCTTCTTTTACCAGAGATCACAGTGACAATATAAATGCCACTGCCAACGTTGGGGTCGATTTCAACGGCCTCCATTTCGAAAACACCCTTTTGGAGCAGTGTCTTTCCCTGCATATTTGTTACGAGAAGATCCCCTCTTGTATTAAATGGCAGATTCACTTTTGCAAATAAACGATCTCCCGAACGAGTTATTGTAAACATCTTTTCGACGATTTCTACTTGTTTTTCAATACCCGACAGCGAGAAAACAAGTGTAAAGCGTTGAAGATATATACCTTTTTTCAGGTAGAACCGGTAATCAGAATGTTGTTTCAAATTAGTTGTAATACCGTACTGGGCATCTATCAGATAAAGATGCATATCGGATGGTAATTTACTGATATCTTTTGCTTTAAAGTTGATCCAGCCATCACTTAATGTAGTTATTCCCAACGGAATTTTGGTGATGCTATCACCCGGGAATGGCATTCCATTGATTGACAGATGTTCAGGATCGGGTGTTAACGTATAAATATTAGGGACAAGTAGATCGGTATTCAACATTTTCAATGCATCCAACTCTTTTTCGAAACGTCTGTCGGCGTGGTCATCAAAATAAATAATAGCCACATCTTCTATCACATTTTTAGTTTCGAAATTTGCTGCAAAACGTAGAATTGTGCGGTTATCAATGATAGCGTCTTTAAAAAGTGGATTTAAGTTATTTATACGGATCGAATTGGTAACCAAAAGTTTGCCAGTTACTTCTTTGGCAGGGGCGACAGGCTTGGCAACGTGTATAAAAAATCCCTGCATTGATGCAATAATATTATCAGCATTACCGGTTTTCACCCCATTAACATAACTGCTATAAACGCCAGAATACTGGTCGGTTGTGCCCGCATTGAAAAAGTAAAGTGCATTATCAATATTTGTCTTTATCCAACCGCCGGATGCATTCCAGTCGATGGGTGAAGGATAAGGGTTTCCGATTAGATTAAACCCATCAGTATATTTTCGTTGGTGATTATATAGGGTTACTTCAGGCAAGTTGCCATTATTCACTTGGCCTGTCATTTCAAAAGTTGTAGTATGAAAAAAATCACCACCAAAATTTGCAGCGTATCCTTTTAAGGGGTTTAATAAATTAGAAGTAGTTGTATAATTGACCCATCCTGACTGATAGGCCCAAACGCCAGCTGAATCCCTGCGATTCTCTTCATCGTAAGCGTAAAAAGTGGGGATAGTCGCAGTTGTAGACAAGTGTATCGAGAATTCTGCCACCTTAGCATCTTGGAACGGTGAACTGAAATATTTATAGCCGTATGCCTTGGGAAGATAGCGTTGCATCGTAACACTACCCAACACCTGTCCGTTTCCAGTTCCATCAATAAGTGCCGTTTTTGTTGCTGTCGAAATAAGGGTCAGATTACCGTTTGATAGCAGATCTCCGTTCTGTTGAACTACCTTAACAATTTCTGAAACCATAAGCGGACCTTTTAAATTGACATTGGCAGCATTTTTATTGATAATTAAATTTTTTAATTTATCTCCTGCAAAAATACCAATGCCTCCTGCACCAATATCTTGAGGTAATGATCCTACCATCTCTATTGTTCCGGAAGAAGCTGTGAACGTTCCGCTATTAGAAATAATTCCTGCGATTTGAAGTGTATTGCCATCAACAGTAACTGAACCCCCATTTTCAATCGTCAAATTATTTGATTTATCGATTGCGCCAGTGGATAATGCTGGATAGCGAGGTTTTCCTCCGGGAATAGTAACGTTTGTTGTTATTAGTGGTACATATCCGCATGACCAGTTGCCGGCATTATTCCAGTCGTCATTTACTGCCCCGGTCCACAACTGATCTCCAATGACTATAAATGCCCCTGATATTGTACTTGTTAAATCTGCACCACACCCACTGTGAACAAGGCAGTAGTAATACAACGTCCCGGCGGAAGCAGCAGAAGGTGTGTAACTTGCACTCGTTGCTCCTGAAATTAAGCTGCCACCGCTATTTAATGCGCTGACATTGCTATACCATTGATAAGTTAGAGTTCCGGTTCCGGCTGCAGTTACAGTAATCGGCGCGAATGTTCCATTAATACACTGTGATTGAGTTGTTGTTGATTGTGCAGTTATAACAGTGGCCTGATTGACAGTTACTAATAATATTCTTGGAGTACTCATTCCACAAGCAATATTACCTGCTGTTACGGTAATGTTTCCCCCTTGTCCTGCGGCACCAGTGCTAACTGTTATTGAATTTGTTGTTGCTCCATTTGTAATAGTCCAACCAGTTGGAACTGTCCAGGCGTAAGTAGTTGCATTTGGAACTAAGGAAATACTGTAGGTTTGTCCTGTTAATCCGGGGCATTGAGCAGCTGTACCACTGATTATTCCCGGTTGATCAGGTGTTTTATTCCATTTGATGGTGCGGGTATCAAACACAGTACTACAGCCGTTGGTTCCGGTAAGTGTAAGTGTGGCCGTTATTGTACCTGAAGAGGTTGAAGGTGTGAAAGTCGCCAAAGACGGATCTGGATTTTGTGTCCAAATTCCTCCGGTTCCAGACCATGCTGGAGTGCCGGAATACGAACCACCTGCTGTTGCACCCGTCAGCTGGATTGGCAATGTACCTGTACAAATTCCTAATGCATCCGGGCCAGCATCGGCGACCGGTGCCTGAAATACAGTGACGGTTGTACCGGCAGTTCCTTTACACCCTTTTGAATCAGTTACGGTATAAGTGAGATCATAAGCACCACCTGTTGCGTTTATAAAAGTGGGATTGGTAATTCCTGTGTTTGAAAGGGATGCGGCCCCGGTTCCTGTCCATAGGTGATTTGTGTAGCCGCCATTCCCTCCTGACGGAGTGGCAGTGATTGTTAGCATTGTCCCTGAACAGGTTGATGGTGCAATTGGTACTATACTTGCGGTAGGTGGAGAATTAGCCGTAATAGGATAATTATCGGACAATGGACCATCGCCAGAAGGACAACCGCTAACCCCTCTAACCGTTAAATTACCTGATGTTGCACTTAAGGAAAAGTTCAAGATTATCGTATTCGAACCAGTTGTAAAGCCACTAGCAGAAACAGCTGACCCTGAGGTCTGTTCGGTAACCCCATTGCCACTGTAATACCATTTATAGCCTGTTGCATTTGTAATAACAGGTACTGTATAAGAATAGGATCCTGTTCCAAGACATACCGAAATTGGCCCAGTGCCAATATTTTGCTTTTGGCTTACTGCCGTACCACTTGAAACGTTTATGGATATAGTTGAGGGTGTCCCATTACCGCAACTGTTGATACCATATACTGACAATATACCAGAAGTAGCAGTACCTGAAAAATTTAGCGTAACGGAGGTATCACTACCAGTTATTGTTGTATTGGTGCCAGAATATGACCAGGAATAACTTGTCGCATTGGCGATTGCTGATATACTATATCCTCCTGTTACGCCTTTACATGTCGATGGTGAACCCCCAATTAGTCCGGCAGCGACAGGCAGTGGATTTACAGTAACAGTAATTGCACTACTGGTTGATGAGCAGGCACCGGCATTGGTTCCAATCACATCCACACTTTGTATCCCCGTTGCAAGCGTTGTGGTTGTAAAGGTATTACTGGCCCCGTTTTGAATTATTGTGCCGTTAATACGAAAGCGATAATTTAGCAGACCGGCTGTTGCTGTAAAGGTTATACTGTTACCCTGGCAAATGGTGTTGTCAGCATCATTACTTGATAGAACGACTGTTGGGATCGGACTGACATTAACCGTTACATAACTTGTTCCGTTAATTGTACCAACTTTGCCGTTAGCAGTTATTCCGGTAAGGGTATAAACCGTGGTGGCAGAAGGTGAAACAGAGATACTGTATGGACTGGTAGCAAGGGCCGGGGTTGTAATGGTCGTTGCTCCGGCTTTATAGGTTAATGCCCAGGGAGCAGTACCTGAGAAGGCTACCACCATTGTTGTTGAGCTACCATTGCAAAGATTCACCAATGAAGGACTCGTGAAGGAAGCTGAGCTGACTGATAATGGGGTAACTGAAGCAAGTGTAAAGTAAGAATAGCTACCAAAATTGACTGGAGAAGTGGTTGTTATAGTTCCATTTGTATTTATACCTGAAATAGTTGCACCGGTTCCAACAACTTCCCATTTAGCAGTTAAAGCATTCCACCCGACAATCCGAAGGTTGTCCAAATCGGGGATAGTACTGCCAACATCGCTTGAACCATCAAGTAGTATGCTGATATTTGATTGACCTCCTGTTGGTGCCTGAATTTGCCAGTATTCCGAATTACTTACCGTAGAAATTGGAATGGTTAAGTTTGCTGTAGGGCCTATCGCATCAGGGTTTGCGTAAAAATAGGTTGCATTCCAATCATTTAATCCTGTCGGACCATTTACATTCAGCAATGAAACAGGACCATGGGCTTTAGTAAAGGTTGCATTACCAATTGGAAAGGTAAAGCTGTTCCCTGTTATCATCTCTTTTGTAAGTGTCCCATTTACAAATGAGAGAGGCGAACCATTGGCTGGACTCACGGTGGCTCCGTAGTTGATTCTGAAAAGACTGCCGGCTGATGTATTTATTAATCCGTTGGAGAGTTTAAGTTCCCGGTCAATCTCTAAATCGTTAATTATAGTAACATCGTTTGTATTATTAACCTCCAAATTATTTAGCGCATTGCTGTTGGAAAAAGATCCGGTAATACTTTGCGGAAGCGTCCCAATAAGTGCAACAGTGGCACCCGGGCCATTCCCTGCATCGTAAGTTCCACCTGTCCGGTAGATGTTGCCTTTTACGCTCAGCTTTCGGTCGTAGTAATTGATTGCCAGAAGTCCGGCATCACCCGAAATATTAAGATCGCCATTGAGTATCAAGTTGTTATTTGGGAAACGACGTTCGCCATTACCTGATAGTTTTAAATGATTAACTTCTATTACGTTACCAAGGAATTCATAATTTGTGCCGATACCTCCAAATTCAAGAGTTCCCCCCGCAGAGGAGAAAAAATTGTCGTAAACAGCGGCTGGAAGATCTCCAATTTCCGAATAAATTGTACCATTCCCGTTTACGATTCCCAAGCGATGTCCGACGGTTGAATTAAGCTTTAACACACCATAAATCTCAGTCATATATCCGGCGAGGTAGTCTGTAGAAACAACAACAGTATGCGGTGCATTTATTTTTGCAATCGCACCGCGTGGTCCACCAGAAACATTTGGCGTCCAGATTGTACCAGTTGTCCAGTCTCCATTATTATTTGTTTCATACCTTGCAACCTTATTTGGTATAGCTCCGTTCAGGGAAGCGTCTCCAGCGCCGGCAGTATAGTCCGCACTAATACCAGTATCATCAGTTGAGGAAAAAGTGAAAATCATATTCTTATTAACCTCATCAAAATCTGTTTTCGGGAACTTTAACCAATTTCCAAGAGCATCAGCTAAAAGGTTAGCAGGAAAATAATCGGCAACGGTATAAGGAGAAGTTACCTTTACGTCTGTGTCGATATACTTCATCGTCGATGTACCGCTAAACCCAGTTATACCACTGGCCTTAAGCGTCCAATAGTATTGAAGTGCATTATCCTTATCAATAATTTGAACTCCTGTTTCTGAGTCCTCAATAATACTCGGATGAATCTCATTTGCCGGTTTCACTGTTATACTTCCAGTGTTGTTTCCATTTGCAGTAACAGAAAGTGTAACTGGTGTATACTTATTCGTAGATCCTAATGGGAAAATAAAACTGCTTGCGCCAACTGGAAATGTTTTACGTATCCCATTGTCTGTAAATGAGATATTTGTTGTTATCATGTTAGTGACCGAAAATGGCGATGGTTGTTCAATAATGGCGTTAACCCCAAAGTCCAAAAGATTTTTGCCAATGTTAAAAACACCAGTCTGCATTTTTAATGAATTGGTAATTTTAAACTGGTTAGCTACCGGGACCTCAATTCCGGCGGAATTATTAATTGTAAGCTTTCCAAAGGTGCCATTACCGGTTAAAGTCTGAGCCATAGTCCCATTAAGCAAAATCCCATCACCAACACCTCCAAAAATATGAACTGCATCGTTTAATATATCTCCCTTGACAGTTACCGTATTATTACTCGTTGTAAAAATGCCTGACCGTAGGAAGAACTCGTTTGAAATTAATAGTGGCGTGTTTGATCCATTCAGAATAACATTGTTCGTCTGTGTTTTGTCTAAGCTATAGAAGTTTAGTGACGATCCGTTTCCTGTTATTGTTTGGGTATTACTTCCCGATAAATAAGTTGTATTTCCGGCAGGAATAAAAGTTCCCGAACTGGTCATATCGCCATTAAGCAGGAGATCGATTCCATTGGCGTTAAATGAAGCATTTGCATCAATCTGAAGTAAGCTTGTAATCGTTGCAGGGACTACTTCAAGCTTCGCTATCGGATTGTTATTGCTTTGGTTATTTACCCTAAGTTTTGGTAGCGGTTTTCCTGCATAAATTCCAATTGTTTGGTTTGCAGGGGTTGAACTATGTCCGATGTGGATATTGGCTGTAGCTCCAATGTTGTAGGTTTCCGGATTGAAGTAAAATGCAGAAACTGTCGGGGTTGTCTGAGCTCTGACAATGTATAAATCTCCTGTCGTCATACTAAATGAGCTGCCGGGATTTAGTATCTCGAATACCCCGCGATTGTTAGCAGATGCTGCATTTTGCCCGACAACAACGCTTCCGCCTGACTGGTTATAGAGCAAGATACCCGCATCGGAAGTCAGGCTTCGTCGAATCTGTCCTCCTACATTGAGGTTTCCGCTTGTGATTGAAATAGTGGCATTTCCTGATGCAGAGTATTCAATCGGGTTTTCCGCTCCGCCAGTTACCATGTCAAGTGTACCTCCACCAATTGTCAACACACCATCAAGCGAAATACCCGAAGCACCGTTTGCACGTGCAGTTCCTTGTTTGATGTTTAGACCTGCGGTAGAAGGTATACCGAAATAGTCATTTCCGGATGTTAAAGTAAGTATGCGTGCAGCATTTGTATTGTTGTAAATAAACGTACCATTTTTAAGTTCCAGTGCTTTAGCTACTCCAGGTCCGGTAGTAGGTCCATTAAGGTTGAAGTCGGTATTGAATTGAGCAGTTGTAGATTGGTTATTCCCCTTATTCACAACCAAACGGTAAAGATCCGGAATCGTTCCATTCACAAGGTTGTAGGTCATACTGTTGCTTCCGTCAAGGTACAGGGTAATCCTGTCATTAATTGCATTACTCCAAAGATCAAGACCGGTTGAAGCAAATGCAGTAGTACCTTGAATAATATTTCCATATATATGCAATTCATGGGTAACCAATGGTGCTGTGGCATTGGGGCCATTCACATCTATGATGCTTCCAGCATTTGCCATTATTAAATCGCCCTTAACGGTTACAATTCTGGCTGTGCCACTATTTGCAAATCGAAGAGATGCACCACCACCACTATCATTCCCGCTTTTATCGAGATACCTGAACATTATCAAATTCCGACCTGAAGTGATATTTCCGGTAGCTCCATTGGGTAAAATTAAATTTACATTTCCAAGTAATTCAACGTTACCAGTTGTGGTAATATCTTTTGCAAAGGTGAAATCTCTGTCTTGTGCTCCCCAGCTATCATTGGAGATGTAGAGGTTTGGGAACAAAGTGGCGGTATTATTGATAATCCTTCCGTTTGTAGAGTTCTCATAAATTACATACGATGAGTCCTGTCGCGCAAAGTCGCCGATATCCATTTGGGTATAATCAGGGTCGGAATACCGATTCCAGAATAGACCTTCTCCTTTTACCAGTTTGGTTACCAACTGACCGGCAGGATTATTGATACAAAGAGTCGGTCGGAACTGGAAATTAGAACGATAATTCCTTGCTACCGGATTCCCTAACGCATCAGTCATTTTGGTAAAAACCAGTTCTGCGACTTGCTGAGAATTTCCGTCTATCCACATTCCGTGTGGTTGACCCAACAACGTTGGTCTATTCGTATCTGTCCATGGAACCCATCCAATGACAGCAACATCCCCGGCACCTGGAACTGTGGTGGCTGCCGGTTGGCGGCTATCGTGCGGTGCATACAGCGGATTCAAAATATCACTTCTGGTCCACGCATTCGCATCTGTCCACCTTGGTTCCTGCTGATAGTCCCTGGTGTAGTACATAAAAACACTGCCATTAAATCGTGCTAAAACACCAGCAGTATAGTTTGAGTTTTGGAGTATTGTACCTGTTGCGGCAGGGCTAAATAACCCATTAGCACTTGCCCCGTTTATGGTAATAATACGTGAATTTCCACCTGCACCAAAGGCTTTAATGAGATCGTTTTGTGCCAATGGCTCAAAACCACGGGTGTATGGACTTTCATCCAATACCATACCAGGAACATATGATGCCTCGTTAGCCGCACCAGCTACCAAATCAACATTGGCAACTCCTTTTTTGTTTCGGTAATAAAAGCGATAGGCAATAGTTGGCAGCGGCGTGGTTGTAAAACCGCTATTCGAAACACGCCAATAATGTTGCAGAACTTCACCACCTGCTTGGTTGGTCGTCTGCAACGAACCAAAAACAGGACGGATGGTGATATACCCGTCACTGCTAAAGTTCTTAACCACAACCTGAGCTGGACGGAAGTAGAGGGTCGTTCCGCCATCGGGTGTAAATCCTATTGGAAAAGTAGTTGGCCCAAAGTTATTTAGGATATTATACTGGTTCTCTGTCTGGGAATTGGCAATTACTTTTATCGATAGACCAGCATCACTCGCTTTCCCATCAGTAAAAATCATGGAGCTTGCAGAGAAACCGTTATCCAGCACTTTCAGATAACTATTTAATGTGTAGTCCTCAAATAAACCAGACTCAATATTCCATAAATAATCCACTTTCAGGTTGTAACCTTTCAGGTAAATCAATCCTTTTACATATTCCATACGCTCAATATATATGTCATTGGCGAAGGTGATTTTGGCCGTTGAGGTTACATTTACCTGAACGTTTCCAAAGACAGCAGTTTTACCTGCGGTTAATGTAAGTAATGGATTTTCAACAATCTGTATTTGTGCGTTGCTGGGAGTTACACCAGGATACCAGGTACCCATCCGATCGTTATTGACAATAGCTCCCCAAGTACGAATTGTATAGAGATTTTGATTCAGAATTCCGGATAGTACGGAAGCGTCTCCGTTTACATCTATCGCGACCGATTCGTTTACCCTTGCCGCACTGGAAGTAATCTTTACTTCGTATCCTGAAGTGCGGTCAATCACGAGTTTGCCGAGTTCGAGCGGTACGGCGGTTTCTCCGGTATAGAGCTCTTCTACAGCATCTGTACCAGCTGTTTTATTAAAATAAGTCGTGTTCCGACCTGTAGGTTGATTTGCAGTTGCATCATATGGAGCGGTTCCTCCGCTTACTGCTAAATATTGTGCTCCTTTTTCAACGAAAAGAGAGCCCCCAATATAAGTGTCGTTCAGTGCCGCATCAAAGGTGATGGTTGGATAAGTGCTTCCTCCCGATTCCTGCCCCCAGATCCGGAAATCGTTCAGAACCTGAAGAGGTTGCGCTGAAATATTAATGTTTAATGGACCAATATTGGAAGCAGCACTTAATGTAAACTGGCGGGCAACAGCAGTATTATTTTTAAATGATAAATTCCAGAATGGGGCTCGTGATGTGATAACAAAATTCTCCGTTGAGGCTGTTTCTGCAATTACCGATCCTCCGGTAACTTTAACATTTCCGGGATCGGAATTAATCAAAATTGCACCATTCCCGGCAGCAGTGTTAACCTTCAGGTTTCCACCCGACATATTGAAAACGCTGGCAGTACTGGGTAAACTGAATACATAGTAGTCATTATTCGTAGTTCCTCCCAGAACAATTACATCACCTCCGGTCTGGATGTAACCTCCATTGTTGGGTCCTGCACCTAAGTCGGATGTACGCAATTGGTTGATGTTTGAAATGCCTCCATCCGCGTTGAAGGTTCCGTTCTTGGCAAGGGTTATTCCGCTGGCGACTTTAGCTTCAAGTAATCCGGTAGTAATTCTGATTTTGCCATATACCGCGATGGTCTGACCACTGTTCTTTTGAACTGTTCCACCATTTATCCACAACTGGGCGTCTTCAGATATGTTGTAATTGTTTGCTGTCGAAAGAGTTGGAATTACAATGCTGTTTCCAATTCGCACTGTCCCGCTTACAAGACCAAGTGCATTATTGTTATTCATAAGTTGGGCAACAGGAAGGTGATCCTCGTTTGCATAGCCAAACAGGTTGAAGTTGGCAGGGTCAGTGGCATCGAGGTTGAGGGTATAGGTATTGTCAGTTCCTTTATTGATTTCGATGCGGTAGAAGTTGGTAATTCCACGGCAGAAGATATTCTGTGTGAGTTGGGTGTTTAAAAAATTGGCATCAACTATTCCATCAGTGGCTTCCACTGAATAGTTGGCAACTGCCCTGTTGGTGAAGCGTACTTCTCCGCTGTTAATAAAGTTCCCGTAGATGTTAAGTTGGTGACGGGCATTAGCTGTTCCGGTTGCGATTTTACCCAAAGCAGCTACAGTGATGTCTCCTCTAATAGTAAAATTAACTGGAACTATTGATGCATTGTTGTTTATTTGGAGTGTGCCATCGGTAACTGTCAGATTTCCGTTAAGCATATAATCAGTAACCAGACTTAGTACGTTGCCCGTGGTCATGTTTATTTCAACATTGAAAAAGGTATGTGCAGCTGTGAGGCTTCGGGTGGTTCCAAAGTATTCAACGATTCCTTCTCCTTGTCCGGCAGTAATAAAGTTAGAAGCATCGCCTGTTGGAAAATTATCACCTGATAAACGAATACGCCCTGTTCCATTAATGGTTGTGAAAGAATTTCCGGTAGTAGCGCCAAAGTTAAGTGTTCCTATAACCGTAAGATGATTGTTAACCTTATTGTTTGTAGGAACAGTGACTGTTCTTCCCGAAAGCACGACAACCTCGTCATAAGCAGAGGTAGCAGATGTTGTTGGCGTCAGGTTTCCGGGGTTTAGTGGTAAAGAACCCGATGGGTCAAGTGTCCAGACGGTAGGATCGTCCCAGCTTCCGCTCTTTAAGGAGTAGAATACACGATTGGCGCAATTGGTTGGGAGGATTGTTACCGACGTGGTTGCTGTTTGAGCAGCACATCCGCCTGTAGCGGCCATGGAATAAGTCACCGTGTAATTGCCTGCATTACTTGTATTTGCCGAAATTGACCCGGTAACAGGATCAATTGTCAGTCCGGCTGGCGAGGATGAATAGCCACCTCCTGCTGTACCCGTAAGTGTTACACTTGCTAATGGCGATGTTTTGCACAATGGATTTCCGCTATAAGAAATCGTAGCTGCAGGTAAATTGGTTACTGCAAAAACTGAGCTGTTCCCTGTTGTGGCATTGGTGGAACAGGTGCCTGATGCCACGCTATTAATTGTAATCGTTGTAGAACCCGAATTTGGTAATACAGAAGTGTTAAAAGTGCCTATATTTCCACCCACAACTGTCATCGTTGCATTTGTGGCTGCCTGAGAATTAGCTCCGCTTAAGGTATAATTTACGGTGTAGGTTCCAGCAGTTAATGTAGTTGCAGAAACGGTTACTTTTGAAGAGGTTCCGGTACAGGCGGCTGCGGCTGATGTATTTAGACCGGTTAAGTTTGTAAGGGTATTCACAGTTACATTAAAACTTGTTCCGGTACCAATACAGCCATTGGCATTCTTTACTGTAATCGTACCGGTATAGGTACCCCCTACTGTACTGGCAGGTACTGAAATTGTGATTGGACTTGCAGTTAGTGCTGCATCTGTAACCGTAACAAAACTGTTGGCAGGTGAAGGATTCCAAGCAATGCTATAAGTAGTCGGTGCATTAGTAGTTGCGCTGTAAGTCAATGATGTGGTTTGGATACTGCTATTGAAACATACATTTGTAGCACTTGCTGATGTCGTTATTGTTGGTAAAGGATTCACCGTTACCGTGAAATTTGTTCCGGTACTGATACAGTTATTGGCATTCTTTACTGTAATCGTTCCGGTATAAGTACCCGATGCCGTACTGGCTGGTACTGAAATTGTGATTGGAATTACCGGTAGTGCAGCATCTGTAACCGTAACAAAACTGTTGGCAGGTGAAGGATTCCAAGCAATGCTATAAGTAGTCGGTGCATTAGTAGTTGCGCTGTAAATCAATGGGGTGGTTTGGATGCTGTTGCCGAAACATACACTTGAAGCAGTTGCTG
>Ga0209539_1000660_pt1 | contig 19404 bp, 14 predicted proteins | sample BarGraNGADG00312_2_FD_184499 | JGI IMG/M metagenome (GOLD analysis project Ga0209539, IMG submission 184499) | Arctic peat soil microbial communities from Barrow, Alaska - Barrow Graham LP Ref core NGADG0011-312 (SPAdes) (version 2) | ecosystem: Environmental > Terrestrial > Soil > Wetlands >... | reverse complement strand
GGGTCACCCGCTTAGACGATGGCCGCGTCTCGATGGCAGCGTCAGCCTCTGAGACACGGGCTACAGCGCGTCGAACAGCGACCTCAGTTCGTGGCGAAGGTTCGAGAGTTGTCCACTAAGGTGCACCAAACGTTGTCATTTCGACAACGTTTCCCCCTGCAAACAGCAACCTTCCGCCTACCCGGTCGCTCTGTCGTTTGGGCCTGCTTTCGGGTCGGAATGGGGAGTCGTTGTGGACATCCGGGCGTGAGTGGCTCTCTCACGTGTCGCGGCGTATCCGTCGGGTTTCACCAGCCAATAAGCGCTTCAGAAGGAGATGGGTCAAGAGCAGCGGTTCAGGTGACGCGGCACGCTAGTGGGTGAACATGTGCAGGACTAGCGGGCTGTACTGTCCGGCCTGGACGATGATCGGCTGCGATGTCTGGTCCGATTCCCGGTTCAACCCCTGGATCACCACGACGTAGCGGCCGGGCGGCACCGCCACCTTGAACAGGCCGTCGTGCGTCCGGACCGTGGCCATCACTTGGCCAGCCGCGCTGCCGCTGAGGGCCTTGATCAGCAGGGTCTGCGGAGACGCGGCGGGCATGTCGGCGCTCATGCCGAACCCGTCGGGCAGCAGGCTCGGCGTTGGCGTGCCGCCCACGAAGGCTTCTATAGGGCGCCTCTCTGTGACGATGCCCTTAATGCCCGATCCGCCGTTACCGCACGACGCCGCCATCATGGCCAGCATCACAGCAAGGAGACAAACGGAGACACCGAAAGTCAGGCTGCGACACGGCGAGCATGTCCTTCTTGTCGTTCCTCTGACAGATGTCGACCCTGGCTGCATCATCCCTCCTCACCGCTGTCCACAGGGTCGCCCGGGTGCTCCGCGAGATCATGCCTGACCTCGCCGTCATCGCGCACGTAGATCTTCTCGAAGAACGCCTGATTGAAGTGCCGACGCACTCTTTCCGGAGCTGCCACGTGGGCGCTGTGGCAATCCCGGGAAAGCTCAAGCGCGCGCATCATATTCTGCTCGATTTGGTCAAACTCCAGAGAGACGGATGCGAGCCCGTGGCGGGCGTTCTCAAGCTCCCGTGTGATGCGCTCTTGCTCGGACTTGAACAGCTCGATCGGCACAGCATCGGCATAGTGGAGCTGTAGCAGCTTCGTGCGCTCATGGTTCAGGCGTTGAATACGCAGGGTTATTTGCCCCTCGGCTGCCTCGGCTTCCTCTCGCCTGTCCGATAGCGCCTCTTTGAGATACGAGCTGATTCTTGCGACTTGGTCGGCAGGTAGGGCGATAGAGCGGTAGTGATTGGCGACGAGGTTCATCCGGATCTGCGTGTTGGCTGTTCTCGCCCATACCCTGATCGAGCTAGACCAGCAGTACCCGAAGGTGAGTCCCGTACAGCGGCGCGAGGAACGGAAGGCCAAGGCCGAGCTCCTCGCCCAGGTCACCCAAAGGCGCCGTCGCCGATCCCTGCCAGGGGAGCGCGTCTGCCGCCAAACAACCACATCCCGAAGACGCACGCGTGACACACGAACGGCAAGAGGGCCAGGAAGTCCTGAGTGCGGGTTCCTTGCTGTCAGCGCCGGCGGGTCTAGGACGTGGCGACGGCCCTCTGGCCGACCACCAGCAGAGGGCACGGCGAGCACTTAAGGACATGACGCGCGGTGAGTGCGCGACCCTCTTCGAAGCTCTGCTTCCAGGTGATCGTGATGAGATCGGCGCTGGACTCGGCCGCCTCGGCGAGGACCACCTCGCCGATGTCCCCGGTCCGGACGTCCACCCGGTGGCGGCGGCCGTGCGGGCAGCTCGAGAACCGCGTCTCAAACTCGCCCTGCCACGCCGTCATGTCGTAGTACGGATTGTCAACGAATCGCGGGGCGGGCATGCTGCCCGCCTCCAGCGGTCTCGCACCGGTGACGACGTGCAGCATCACGATCTCCCGACCGGGCGCGCAGAGCGTCAGATCCACCACACGCATGGCAGCAGAGTCCGAGGGACTGCCTTCCATGGGCACGAGGACGCGGCGGACGGCCGTGAGCGGTCGCATGCCGGGCCGCATCACGAACAGCAGCGTGTCTGCATGATGGAGCAACTCGAGCGCGACATGGCCGAATCCATGGCGATCGTCCGAGCGCAGTCCGAGAGCGACGATCTGCGCCTCGTGGTCCTCCGCAGCCTTGAGTATGGCACCGCCAGCGGAGCCTGAAACGTGGTGCAGCTCAAGGCCGGCGAGGGCCGAGTCATCGTCTGCTACCAGCCGACCGACCCCCGGCTCCTCCACCGCGACGACGCATACCGGCCAGCCGGCCGCCGAGGCCAAGACGCGGGCCGAGGCGAGCAGCTCCACACCGAAGGCGGAGCCATCATACGCGATGAGCATGGTCATGACGTCCCCTTCTTCCAGGCGCCGTCGCCGCCGCGCGTGAACGTGTGCCTGCCTGGACCCAGCGCGAGGGTCGCGCCCTCGTCGCCCGGACCCAATTCCAGCGTCAATGCGCCCTGTCGCACGTCGATTGTCGCCCTGTCGTGCCCGATCTCGAACTGGAGCACGGCGCCGCGAAAGCGCAGTGGGAAAGCAACACGGGTCCAGTCCGCGGGCAGGTGCGGGTCCAGGATCAGCATCTCGTGGTGGCGCCAGATCCCGGCGAACCCCATGACGACCGCCTGCCAGATGCCGCCCATGGTTGCCATGTGCAGGCCGCTCGAGGCGTTGCCCATATTGTCGGACAGATCGACATCGCACGCCATGCGGAAGCACTCCAGGGCATCGTCCAGACGCCCTTGTCGGGCCGCCACCGCCGCCGAGATGCCCGGAGACAGCGAGCTCCCATGGACGGTGATCGGTTCGTAATAGTCGTAGTTGGCGCGTGCCGTGGCGGGCTCGATCTCATCGGCAAGCAGGTGGCAGAGCATCACCACGTCGGCCTGCTTGACCACTTTGGACCTCAACGTCACCTCACGACCCAGAACCAGGTCGGCCGGCATCGGCCGCGGGCGCAGAACTGAGAGATCGACATCGTCCATCTCGAAGAAGCCGGCGAATTGCTCGTAGAGCCGCGTCTGTGGATCGAAGCCGTCGACCAGCCCGGCGGCCACCGACGTCCATTCCGCTAGCTCATCGTCGTCCACGCCCATGCGTGTGAGCAGCGCGTCAGCACGCCCCGGCTGCGTCTGCCGCAGCCAGGCCAGCGCTTCCTGGGCGTGGTCGATGTTCCAGCGCGCCATCCGGTTGGTGAACGCGTTGTCTGAAACGTTCTCGTGGTACTCGTCCGGCCCGACGACGCCGCGGATGTGCCTGCGACCATCGTCGCCAAGCTCCGTGCGCGAGGCCCAGAAGCGGGCCGTCTCGAGCATGATCTCCACGCCCATGTCCGCCATGAAGACATCATCGCCTGTCGCCCTCCAGTACTCGATGGTCGCCCACGCGATGTCCGCGGAGATGTGGTGTTCCATCAGACCGGAGAGGATCGGGATGCTCTCTCCGTGAGGGCCGATGGCGTGCTCCGGCGTGGTCTCGGTGCCACGGTCGGCGGACTCCCAGGGAAATAGCGCCCCGCGGTAGCCGAGGTGACGCGCCTTTGCCCGAGCGCCGTTCAGGTTGGCGTAGCGGTACATCAGAAGGGTGCGCGCCGTGTCGGGCAGCGAGTAGATGAAGAAGGGCACGACGAAGATCTCAGTGTCCCAGAAGACGTGCATGAGGTAGGACATGCCGGAGAGGCCGCGGGCACCGACCGACACGCTGCCGTTCTCAGGGTCGGCGCTGCCGACCATGTGGTAGACCGAGAAGCGGGCGGCGCGCTGCGCCTCCGGGTCGCCGTCGATGCGCAGATCGCACTGCCGCCAGCAGTCCGACCACGCCGCACGGTGGCGGTGCAGCAGTTCGTCGAAGCCGCGCGAGCGAGCACGCGCCAAGGCCGTCTTTGCCGCGGTGCTGCAGGAGTCGTGCGACGCGGCGGCCGCCACGGCAGCCAGGCGGTCGACGCTGGCCGGCTCGCCGGCCGCAAGGTGAGCGCCGATCCCGCCCGGGAGCCGCTGGGCAGATTGTTCGAACGGCGTGCCCGGCGTGGGGTACGTCGCCAGAGCGAGCGCATGACTGCCGCCGTTGCGGCCCCACGTGCGAATGAGCATAGCGGCGTCTTGCATGCGCAGGACGTCGATCTCGAGCGCGGCGCCCTCCGGCATCACCGCCTTCGGCAAGATCTCCCATTGCAGGAGAGCCGGTCCGGGCTCGGCCATCCTGGCCTCGGCGCGCAGAGCCAGGATGGCCCGGTCGTCGAGCGACACAAAACGCGCGGTGCGCAGGCGAACGAGCCTGCCCCATCGATCGCGGTGAAGCCACTCGCGAAACACTATCCCCTGCGACATGTCCAGGATGCGGCGATGCACGACGATGTGGCCGCTCTCGATGTCGAGCCGGCTGTCGTCGACCCGCAGTGCCAGCGAGTACCAGTCCGGTGCCGGCAGCGGCTCTCTGACGATCGGATCGCCGGTGCCGTCGCCGTAGACCCCGGCGACCAGTGTCAGCGGCGCCGAGTGCGGTGAGCCCTCCTCGAGGGCACCGCGAGTCCCCACTCTACCGTTGGCCACGGTCAGCCAGGTCTCCACCTCGCGCTCGCGGAGCGCATCGAAGCCCTCACAGATGAACAGCCAGGCGGGATCGCTGGTTGGTTCGGGGAACGGGCGCACCGGCAGATCGCTCTCCGCCCTCCCTCGATCCGCAGTTTCGGTCCGTGCGTCCACCGGTTCTCCGTTCCCGAAGCGGAGCATGTCCTTCAAAAGTGCCGCCGGCTCACCCTGCCTCAAGCAGGCAGAACAGGCTTCGCACCCCATGGAGATCAACGTGCACAACGAAGAGGGAGCCTGACGCCGTGGCTAACCAGTATAGGCAGCCGAGGATCTTCACACCAGACACGCGCATTCCCGAAGCCCGCAGACCACAGACGGGGCCGCCACCACTCGGGGTGAGAGGTACCAAAACGCCGATTCATCATGCCGCAACCGGATAGTACTCGTGGATCAGGCCGCCGAGGAGATCACGCCGCTTGATCTCGGGCAAGATCTGCACTGGATCGACGTGGCTGCGCTGCCTCGACGCATCTGCGCCAACGCGAGGGGCTTAGAATGGAGAGACAATGACGGGCACGCATGAGGTCGGAGCGCGCGTCCTCACGCGCACGCACAAGGTCGCGGGCAGCCTCCTCGGCGACGCTCGGCACCCGCACAGCGGTGAGCTCGCCGAGGCACAGCAGCCTGGCCAGCTTCAGGGCATCGCGGCGGTCGGTCTTGACGCGCTCGCCGGGGGCTCGGGCAATCTTCGACGGGGCAGCCACAAGACAGGAGATCTGCGCTGCTGCGCAGGCACGCGCCAAGCCGAACCCGGTGGGCCCGGCCTCGTAGGCGACCGAGACGGATTTGCCCTGGGCGAGCAACCAGGGCACAAGCTCGGTGGCACGCGTCGGGGCACTGCAACTCCTCACCTCGCCGGTAGCTGCGTCAAGTACGGCGGCGGTGACCGATCGTATGTGCACGTCAAGACCTATGAGCGTCGGCTCACTCATGCGGCGCCTCCCCGCTAATGCGGCTCTGCCACCACCCTGTGTGGCGGCAACCCGCGCCAACTTACGTGGCGGGGCGCCGCGCCGCTACATACGGTCTAACATAAGAAGTGGACCAACGAATGGGGTCCGGTCAGGCAGATGCTTGAGCAGTACAATCAGCAGACTTCAGATACCTTGGTTCCCAAGCAACTCAGCCGATGTGGAACCCGGGCGACCCAATGGCGTCGAGCGGCCCGACCTTGTCATTCCTCTCGTTGACGATCGACAGAAACACGAAGTCGATCTGCGAATTCATCTTGCGCACGGCTAACGGAGCACAACGATGACCCGATCGACGGAAGAAGAGACGACGAAGAAAGCGACTGCAATCACCTGCCTGTTTGTGGATATTGGCGGGGTCCTGCTCACCAACGGGTGGGATCATCAGGCCCGCGAACGGGCGACGACGAACTTCAAGCTGGACTGGGACGAGATGGAGGATCGGCATCATCTGACCTTCGACACCTACGAGGAGGGGAAGCTTACGCTGGAGGAATACCTGAGCCGGACGGTCTTCTACGAGCAGCGACCGTTCACCCGGGCTCAGTTTCGGCGCTTCATGTTCGCGCAATCGACGCCCTACCCCGAGATGATCGAACTGATTGCCAAGCTCAAGGTCCGGTACGGGCTCAAGATCGTCGTGGTCAGCAACGAAGCGCGGGAACTGAACGCGTATCGGATTCGCACGTTCAAGCTAGGTGAGTTCGTAGATTTCTTTGTTTCCTCTTGCTTCGTCCACCTCCGCAAGCCCGACGCGGACATCTTTCGCCTCGCGCTGGACATCGCCCAGACGCCAGCCTCGCAGGTGGTCTACCTCGAGAACACCCCGATGTTCGTACAGGTCGCGGAAGGTGTGGGGATCCGAAGCATTCTTCACACGGACTACGGGTCCACGCGCTTGAAACTGGCTTCGCTCGGATTGCAGAACGATGAATGAGTCATCCATGAAACCAGCCGACCCACGCATCCTGACGATCAACGGCGGATCCTCGAGCATCAAGTTCGCGCTGTTCGAGGCCGGTGACTCGCTCCGACGGATACTGGAGGGCGCAGTCGAGGGGATTGGATTGCCGAAGGCCGCCTTGCGGGTGGAAGGGTCAAGCCACGCAGACAACTTCTCGCGATCAGTGACAGCGCCGGATCACACGGCGGCGGTGGGCACTCTGATGAATTGGATCGAGGAACGCACCGGACGCGATGCCTTGACTGCGGTAGGGCATCGCGTGGTGCACGGCGGGCCGAAGTACAGCGAGGCGCAGGGAATCACGGCGGAAATGGTGGAGGATCTGCGCCGGCTCAGTCCCTTCGATCCTGAGCATCTCCCCGAAGAGATCCAGTTGACCGAGGCGTTTTATCGCCGATTTCCTCGCCTGCCACAAGTAGCGTGTTTCGATACGGCTTTTCACCATGACTTGCCGCGTGTGGCCCAGTTATTGCCCATCCCGCGCCGCTACGAAGCGCAAGGGGTGCGGCGGTACGGGTTTCACGGGTTGTCGTATGAGTTCTTGATGGGAGAACTGGCCCGCCTGGCCGGAACCGAAGTGGCCCAGGGCCGGGTCATCCTCGCCCACCTCGGCAACGGCGCGAGCCTGGCGGCGGTGCATGAGGGCAAACCCGTGGACACAAGCATGAGTTTCACCCCCACCGCCGGGGTGCCGATGAGCACCCGCTCCGGCGACCTTGATCCGGGACTGGTCTGGTATCTGGCGCAGACCGAAGGCATGAGCGCGAAGCAATTCAATGAGATGGTCAACTTCCAGTCCGGGCTGCTCGGAGTGTCGGAGACCAGTTCCGACATGCACGACTTGCTCGACCGTGAAACGCAGGACGTGCGGGCTGCTGACGCGGTCGGGCTGTTTTGCCACCAGGTCAAGAAATGGATCGGCGCCTTCGCGGCGGCGCTCGGGGGACTGGACACCTTGGTGTTCGCGGGTGGCATCGGAGAGAACGCGCCAGAAGTCCGAGCCCGGATCTGCGATGGGCTGGGATTCCTGGGCATCGAACTCGAAGAAAAGCGAAACGCGGTGAATGAGAGCGTGATTTCCGCGGACACCAGCCGGAAGACGGTTCGCGTCATGCACACGGACGAAGAACTCATGATAGCCAAGACGGTTTGTCACGTCCTCGGCCTTGGCTAGAAAAAGGAGAATTGAACCATGGAGACAAAGACTCTTTCCCCGGAACTGCTCCACAAGATGGATGCCTATTGGCGGGCGGCGAACTACCTTTCGGTCGGGCAGATCTACCTCTACGACAACCCACTGCTGAAGCGGCCTCTGAAACTGTCGGACGTGAAGCCGTCGGTGATAGGACACTGGGGCACGACGCCGGGGCAGAACTTCATCTATGTGCACTTGAACCGGGTCATCAAGAAGTACGACTTGGACATGTTCTACCTCGCAGGCCCCGGTCACGGCGGCCCGGCTATTGTGGGCAACGTCTATCTTGAAGGCACCTGGAGCGAAGTCTATCCGAACGTCACTCAAGACGAGGACGGACTCAGGAAGCTGTTCAAGCAGTTCTCGTTTCCCGGGGGTATTTCCAGTCATGTCGCGCCGACGACGCCAGGGTCGATTCACGAAGGCGGCGAACTGGGGTACTCGCTCAGTCATGCCTTTGGAGCCGCGTTCGACAATCCCGATCTGATCGTCGCCTGCGTCATCGGCGACGGCGAAGCGGAAACGGCTTCCTTGGCGACCTCTTGGCAGTCCAATAAGTTTCTCGACCCCATCACCGATGGAGCTGTTCTACCGATCTTGCACCTCAACGGCTACAAGATCAGCAACCCCACCGTCCTGGCCCGCATCGAGCATGAGGAACTGGAAGAGTTCCTGAGAGGCTGCGGCTGGACGCCCTACTTTGTGGAAGGTGATGAGCCAGAAGAGATGCACGAACTCATGGCCGGCATTCTGGATGAGGCCATAGAGGAGATACGGCACATTCAAGAGAACGCACGAAACAAGAACGACACCACCCGGCCGCGCTGGCCGATGATCGTCCTGAGGTCACCCAAGGGTTGGACCGGACCGAAAGTCGTCGATGGGCTGCAGGTCGAGGGCACGTTCCGGGCACACCAGGTGCCCATCATCGTTGATGCCGAACATCCTGAGCATTTGGAGCAGCTTGAAAGCTGGATGAAGAGTTATAAGGCAGAGGAACTGTTCGATGAGAACGGTAGACTCATGCCCGAATTGGCTGAGCTGGCACCAAAGGGCGACCGGAGGATGGGTGCCAATCCGCATACCAACGGCGGCATGCTGCTGCACGACCTTCGAATGCCGGACTTCCACGTCCATGCGGTAAAGGTGACTTCGCCCGGTGCTGTTGATGGCCAGGATACGCTCGTGCTGGGTGAGCTCCTGCGTGACGTGGCCAAGCTGAATCAGGATCAGCACAACTTCCGTATCTTCGGTCCGGATGAGACGATCTCAAATCTCCTGGGTGCGGTCTTTGAAGCAACCAACCGGCAGTGGGACGCCCGAACATTGAAGAACGACGAATTCCTCGCGCCCACCGGACGCGTGCTGGACTCCATGCTCAGCGAGAACCAGTGCGAGGGTTGGCTGGAGGGTTATCTGCTCACCGGACGGCACGGGCTGTTCCACAGCTATGAAGGCTTCATTCGCATCATTGACTCGATGTTCAGCCAGCACGCCAAGTGGCTGAAAGTAGCGTCGGAACTACCCTGGCGCCGGAAGATCGCCTCGCTGAACTACCTGCTCACCTCCCATGTCTGGCAGCAGGATCACAACGGCTTTACGCACCAGGATCCCGGCTTTCTCGACCACGTCATCAACAAGAAGGCCGATGTCGTACGCGTCTACCTTCCGCCCGACGCCAACTGTCTGCTCTCGGTCTTCGACCACTGCCTGCGCAGCCGGCACTATGTCAATGTCGTCGTTGCCGGCAAACACGCGCTGCCCCAATGGCTGACCATGGAAGAGGCGGTCGTGCATTGCACGGAAGGAATCGGTATCTGGCAATGGGCCAGCAACGACCAGGGCGCCGAGCCGGACGTGGTCATGGCCTGCTGCGGAGACACTCCCACGCTGGAGGTATTGGCCGCCGTTTCCATCCTTCGCACACATCTGCCCGATCTGAAGATCCGGGTGATCAATGTCGTCGATCTGATGAGGCTGCAGCCTCAGTCCGAGCACCCGCACGGGCTGAGCGAGACCGATTACGACTCGCTCTTCACCAAAGACAAGCACATCATCTTTGGCTTTCATGGCTACCCCTGGCTGGTCCACCGGCTGACCTACCGGCGGACCAACCGCAACCTGCATGTCCGAGGCTACAAGGAAGAAGGCACGATCACCACGGCCTTTGATATGAGGGTGCAGAACGACCTGGACCGCTTCCACTTGGTGCAAGACGTGGTCGATCGGGTACCGCAGTTGGGCGCAAAGGGCGCCTATCTCAAGCAGATGGTGCAGGACAAGCTGATCGAGCACAAGCAGTACATCGACAAGCACGGCCAAGACCTGCCGGAGATCCGCAACTGGAAGTGGGGCGGCCCCCAATGAAGGCGCAAGAGCTCATGGAGACCGCGAAGGCGCTCGTCACCGGCGGCAAGGGCCTGCTGGCGATGGATGAGAGCAATCCAACGTGCAACAAGCGATTTGCCGCGTTTGGCATTCCCCAGACAGAGGAGGCCCGGCGGGCCTATCGGGAGTTGATCGTGACCACGCCCGGGCTGGGTGAGTGCATCAGCGGCGCGATCCTTTACGACGAAACGATCCATCAGCAGACGAAGGAGGGCACTCCCTTCATCAAGGTCCTCACTGATGCGGGAATCACTCCCGGCATCAAAGTCGACATCGGGGCCAAGGGCATGGCCGGTCATCCCGGAGAGAAGATAACCGAAGGTCTCGACGGATTGCGCGACCGCCTGGCCGAGTATTCCCGAATGGGCGCCCGTTTCGCCAAATGGCGGGCAGTGATCACCATGGGCGACGGCACTCCCAGCCAGGGTTGCATCGAGGCCAATGCGCAGGCGTTGGCTCGCTATGCCGCCTTGTGCCAGGAAGGCGGACTGGTTCCCGTCGTCGAGCCGGAAGTGCTCATGGACGGCGATCACACCCTGGAGCGATGCAGCGAGGTGACGGAGGCAGTCCTAAGGACGGTTTTCCACCAGCTCTGCACTCAACGGGTGATGCTGGAAGGCATGCTCCTGAAGCCCAACATGGTGCTTCCGGGCTTGACCTGCCCCAAGCAAGAAACCGTGGATGAGGTGGCCGACGCCACAGTGAAGTGCCTCTTGCGAGCCGTCCCCGCGGCCGTTCCCGGGATCGTGTTCTTGTCGGGCGGCCAACCCGCTGAACTGGCGTCGGCCCGATTGAACGCCATGAATGTTCGATTCAAGTCGCGACTACCTTGGGCGTCGGCGTTTTCGTTTGCCCGGGCCATCCAACAACCGGCTCTGGACATCTGGCGCGGCAAGGAGGTAAACGAGCCGGCGGCTCAGCAGGCGCTCTATCATCGAGCCAGGTGCAACCGGGCTGCTCGCCAGGGCGAATACACTGCGGCGATGGAGTTGGGACGACAGTGAGAGTGGGCCGCGTGGTGGCTAATTCCGGCAAGGGCCCCGTGAGCACCCAAGGGAGGCAGGAAACGCGTCAGAAATTCGTCGTGGGTAACTGGAAGATGTATACCACCGCCGAAGAGGCCGGACGGCTGGCCAAGGCGATCGTGGAGGGCGTGGGCATTGACGACCGGGTGTCCGTCGCCGTCTGCCCGCCCTTTCCCTATCTGGCCCTCGTCGGGGAGATTCTCAAGGGTAGCCGCGTCGCTCTCGGGGCGCAGAACATCTATCCCAAGAAGGAGGGCGCGTTCACCGGCGAGGTCAGCCCGCCGATGCTCCTCGACGTCGGCTGCGAGTACGTGATCCTCGGGCACAGCGAGCGCCGGCACAAGCTGGGCGAGTCCGATGCGTTCATCAACCAAAAGATACAGGTCGCCCTGGCCGCCGACCTCCAGGTGATCCTGTGCGTCGGCGAGACTTCGGACCAACGGAAGGAAGGCCGGACCGAAGCGGTTCTCGATGGGCAACTCATCAAGGGATTGGCCGGCCTGTCGGCGGATAGGTTGACCCGCCTGACCATCGCGTACGAACCGGTCTGGGCAATCGGCGGCCAAGGACACCACGCCACCCCCCAGCAGGCTCAGGAATCGCACGCCGTCATTCGGCGCCGATTCGGCCAGATGTTCGGGGAGAAATCGGCTCGGGCGCTCGTCATCCAATACGGCGGCAGTGTCAAGCCGGAGAACGCCGCCGCGCTGCTCGGCCGTCCCGGCGTGGACGGCGCCCTCATCGGCGGCGCCAGCCTGAATGCTGACCAGTTTCTGGCCATCGTCCGGGCTGGGATCAGTGAGCCGAAGACCGCAGGGGGACAATCATGACAGCGATCGCATCACCGGTCGCGCGCGCGGCATGGAAGGCCCTCGACGCACACTACTCGAAGATCCGGGAGCAGCACCTCCGGAAGCTTTTCGCAGACGACGCCACCCGCGGGGAGCGGATGGCCGTCGAAGCCGTCGGTATCTACTTTGACTATTCGAAGCATCGCATCACCGATGAAACGCTCACGCTGTTGCTACGGTTGGCGGAGGAGTCTGGCCTGCGGGCTCGCATCGATGCCATGTTCCGGGGCGAGAAGATCAACGTCACCGAGAAGCGGGCCGTCCTGCACGTGGCCCTGCGGGCCCCCAAGGGAGCATCCATCGTCGTGGACGGCGAAGACGTCGTGCCTCAGGTCCACGCCGTGCTCGACAAGATGGCCGGCTTCTCCACCCGGGTGCGCAGCGGGGAGTGGAAGGGACATACCGGCAAGCCGATCCGTAACGTCATCAATATCGGCATCGGTGGTTCTGACCTGGGGCCGGTGATGGCATACGAGGCGTTGCGGCATTACAGCCGGCGCGACCTGACCTTTCGCTTCGTCTCCAACATCGACGGCACCGACTTCGTCGAGGCCACCCGCGACCTCGACCCCGAAGACACACTGTTCATCATCTCGTCGAAGACCTTCACGACCCTCGAGACGATGGCCAACGCGCACACGGCCCGCAACTGGTCCCTCAAGACTCTGAAACATCCCGCTGCCGTTGCGAGGCATTTTGTCGCGGTCTCGACCAACGTCGAGGAAGTGGCTAAGTTCGGCATCGACCCCGCAAATATGTTCGAGTTTTGGGATTGGGTCGGCGGTCGGTACTCGATGGACTCGGCGATCGGGCTCTCGACGATGATCGCCATCGGCCCCGAAGCTTTCCGCGCCATGCTCGACGGTTTCCATCAAATGGACGAGCATTTCCGCACTGCTCCTTTCGAGCGCAACCTGCCGGTGCTCATGGGACTCCTGGGTCTCTGGTACAACGACTTCTTCGGTGCGGAGACCGTGGCTGTTCTTCCGTATGAACAATACTTGAAGCGCTTCCCGGCTTACCTCCAGCAGTTGACGATGGAGAGCAATGGCAAGCACGTGACGCTCGATGGGGCGCAGGTCGTCCGTCAGACCGGGCCGATCTACTGGGGGGAGCCGGGTACCAATGGCCAGCATTCCTTCTACCAACTGATTCATCAGGGGACCAAGCTCATCCCGTGTGACTTCATCGGGTTTCTCCAGCCGCTCAACCCTCTCGGCCGTCACCACGACTTGCTTCTGGCCAACGTGTTTGCCCAAGCGGAGGCGTTGGCCTTTGGTAAGACGGTGCAGGAGGTGGTAGCGGAGGGCACACCCGCATGGCTGGCGCCGCAGAAAGCCTTCGAGGGCAACCGTCCGTCCAGCACGATCCTCCTCGAACGACTGACTCCGGCGGCGCTGGGGAAGCTCGTCGCACTGTACGAACACAGCGTGTTCACTCAAGGCGCCATTTGGGGAATCGACTCGTTTGACCAGTGGGGGGTCGAACTGGGGAAGGTGCTCGCCGCGCGCATCATTCCCGAGCTCGAGGCCGGCACCGAGGGACAACTCGAGCATGATAGTTCGACCAGCTCCCTCATCCGGCGCTGTCTAAGATCCAAGAGGCAGCCTGGACAATAGAGCCAGCCCCCCGAATGCCGGCGCGGTGGTCTCGGTGCGCGGCATTGTCGCTCAGGGTCGATGAAGGAACGAGAGAAACACGAGAAGAGGCCCCCATGAAAGAGCAGGAGCACACAAGCAAGAGGCAGGCCGAGGCAAGACCGGGGAACCAAGCCGAGTCCAAGGACGATCTGAAGACCCTGCCCTTGCCAGAGGTGGAGAAACGATTGGGGTCCTCGCCGGATGGCCTCACTCAAGCCGAGGCCGAGAAGCGGCTGACACAGTACGGGCCCAATGAGATCGAAGAGAAGAAGGCCAATCAGCTGCTGAAATTGCTGACGTATTTCTGGGGTCCCATCCCCTGGATGATCGAAGCCGCGGTGATCCTCTCGGGCGTGCTGCGGCACTGGCCCGACTTCTTCATCATCCTCGTCCTGCTGCTGGCCAACGCCGCGATCGGGTTCTGGGAAGAACACCAGGCGGGAAAGGCGATCGACGCCCTCAAGGCCGAGCTGGCGATCAAGGCCCGGGTCAAGCGTGACGGCAAATGGATCACCCCGGCGGCCCGTGAGCTGGTACCGGGCGACGTCATCCGCCTGCGCCTGGGCGACATCGTGCCGGCGGATGCGCGCCTGCTGGAGGGCGACCCGCTCGAGGTGGATCAGTCGGCACTGACGGGAGAGTCGTTGCCTGCTGAACGCAAACCCGGCGAGGCCGTGTTCTCCGCCTCGATCATCCGCCAGGGCGAGATCGGCGCCCTGGTCTATGCCACCGGCGCGCACACCTACTTCGGCAAGACGGCGCAGCTGGTACAGGACGTGCAGACCGTCAGCCACTTCCAGCGGGCGGTGCTGAAGATCGGCACCTACCTGATCATCCTCGCAGCGGCACTGGTGACGGTGATCACTGTCGTCTCGATCCTGCGCGGCAACGCGGTCCTGACGACGCTGCAGTTCGCCCTGGTGCTGACCGTGGCCGCGATCCCGGTGGCGATGCCGACGGTGCTCTCGGTGACGATGGCAGTCGGAGCGCGTCTGCTGGCCACAAAGAAGGCCATTGTCAGCCGTCTGGTGGCGATTGAGGAACTGGCCGGCGTGGACGTGCTCTGCAGCGACAAGACCGGCACCCTGACCCAGAACAAGCTGACCCTGGGCGATCCCTTCAGCGTCGGCAAGCTGCCCGCCGAACAGGTCATCCTCGATGCCGCACTGGCCTCGCGCGCCGACAATGCCGACGCCATCGACCTTGCCGTGCTCGGCGGCCTGACAGACAAGCAGGCCATCCAAGGCTATGAGGTGGTCCACTTCCAGCCATTCGACGCGGTGCACAAGCGCACGGAGGCCACCGTCAAAGGTGCGGACGGAAAGACGTTCAAGGTCACCAAGGGCGCGCCGCAGGTGATCCTCGAACTGTCGGCCAACGCCGGGAAGGTGAAGGCGGACGTCGATAAGGCGGTCAACGAGTTCGCGGCGCGCGGCTTTCGCTCCCTGGGCGTGGCTCGGGCCGAGGGCGAAGGCGTCTGGCGGTTTCTCGGCGTGCTGCCCCTCTTCGACCCACCGCGGAAGGATGCCAAGGCGACCATCGCCACGGCGCGCCAGATGGGCGTGCAGATCAAGATGGTCACCGGCGACGCACTGGCCATCGCCAAGGAGACCGCCAAGAAACTAGGGATGGGTACGGACATCCTCGATGCTGCCGGCCTCGGCCACGCAAAGCGCGCCGAGACGACGGCGACGGCCGAGTCCATCGAGGAGGCCGACGGCTTCGCCCAGGTGTTCCCCGAACACAAGTTCCACATCGTCGACGTCCTGCAGAAACGGGGCCACATCGTCGGCATGACCGGCGACGGGGTGAACGACGCCCCGGCGCTGAAGAAGGCCGACTGCGGCATCGCCGTTTCGGATGCAACCGACGCGGCGCGCGCGGCGGCTTCCATCGTGCTCACCGCTCCCGGCCTGTCGGTGATCATCGACGCGATCAAGGAGAGCCGCAAGATCTTCCAGCGCATGAACAGCTACGCGATGTACCGCATCGCCGAGACGCTGCGCGTGCTGCTCTTCGTCACGCTGACGATCCTGATCTTCAACTTCTTCCCCGTGACCGCGGTGATGATCGTGATGCTGGCGTTGCTCAACGACGGCGCCATCCTCTCCATCGCCTACGACAACGTTCACTACAAGGATGAACCCGAGGCCTGGAACATGCGCCTGGTGATAGGGATCGCCACGGTGCTGGGCGTCATCGGACCCGTGGCCGCGTTCGGACTCTTCTACCTCGGCGACCGCGTCTTTCACCTCGGCCACCCGCAGCTGCAGACGCTCATGTACCTGATGCTCTCTGTCGCCGGACATCTGACGATCTTCCTCACCCGCACGCGCGGGCCGTTCTGGTCCATTCGCCCGGCGCGTATCCTGCTGATCGCCGTGCTCGGCACGCAGACTCTGGCGACGTTGATCGCGGTCTACGGACTGTTCATGACACCCCTCGGCTGGGGCTGGGCCCTGTTCGTGTGGGGATACGCGCTGTCATGGTTCTTTGTGAGTGACCGCGTGAAGCTGGTCGCGTATCGGATTCTCGATCCCGTAAAAGACAACGGCGCGGCATCCGCCGACACAGCCACGACCAAGGACGGTTCGCCCGCTGATCTGCCGCCGGAGCTTGCCTCCCCGGCGAAGGTGGCCCCGTTCCATACCGACACGGATCCCGAGGAGCCCGTCTACCACGACAACGGCGATTGTCCCTATGGACAAGAGATCAGGCGCGACGGCAACGACAGACCGGGCACGGATGGTCGCCGCCGCTGCGACTGGTGTGCCCAGCATGACCGTAGTAGTAGTCCAGCCTCTCTCTGAACGTGTGGGTGCCGAGAACCTCGGCCAACTCTGGCTGGCTGTACTCGGCGCCCAAACGGTTGTGACGCTGCTTGCGCGGTTCGCGGACTCTTGATGACACCCCTCGGCTGGGGCTGGGCCCTGTTCGTGGGGATGGGCGCCGGTTTGGCCTTACGCGTGGCGTCAATACGTCACGCATCGACCAACTCACAGGCTGCGGGGCGCTGCGACCCAGTGGCGCCCATCCGATCGGAAGGGGAACACGCCGTGGTGAGCCGATCCGCCAGGGAGACCCGACCCTCAAAGTGTCGCGGTACGTCCCCAGCCGGCAGAGAAGAAGGCCAACCCGCTGCTGAAGCTGCCGACGTGCTCGCCCTACTCCGGTGAGCGCGCCGTGGCCAAGAACCGGACTCATACGAAAGCTCGAGATCAGAGGATGAGATGAGCAAAGACAAGCAGATGGATGTCGCGAAGCTCGTCGCGAAGCTCCGTGTCGAGCCGGGCGCAACGGTGTCATTGGCTCGCGACTTCGACGCCGGTCACACGGCGCACTTTGTGACCAAGAAGGATGCGGTCGTGGAGCTGCGTCATGGCATCGAGGCACTCACCGACTACCAGGCACGCTTGGCAGCACAGGACACCTATGCCCTGCTCATCGTCATACAGGCGCTCGATGCCGCTGGCAAGGACGGCACGATCAAACACGTCATGAGCGGACTGAACCCGCAGGGCGTCTCGGTCACGAGCTTCAAGGTCCCCTCTACAAAGGAACTCCAGCATGATTTCCTCTGGCGCTATCAACGGGCCCTGCCCGAGCGCGGCAAGATCGCCATCTTCAACCGTTCGCATTACGAAGAGGTCCTTGTCGTGCGTGTGCACGCCGACGCCATCGCGTCAGAGCACCTGCCGCCCAAGGCCAGAGGCAAGAACATCTGGCAGTGCCGTTACCGCGACATCAACAACTGGGAGCGCTACCTCGTCGACAACGGCATCCGCGTCGTCAAGCTCCTCTTGAATCTTTCCAAAGAGGAGCAGCGACAGCGATTTCTGGCGCGCATTGCCGAACCCGACAAGAACTGGAAGTTCTCGGCCGCCGACGCCCGCGAGCGACGCTATTGGGATGACTACCAGAAGGCGTTCTCGGAGATGCTCAATGCGACCAGCACACCGTGGGCGCCGTGGCACGTGATCCCGGCCGACCACAAGTGGTTCACGCACCTGGCGGTCGCCGCCCTGCTCGTGCACGAACTCGCCGCGATCGATCCCCGCTACCCCGTGCCCAGCGTGGCGCAACGCGAGGAGATGTCGGCAGCCAAGAGGGAGCTTGACGCCGAGTGACCGCGGACAGCCCGATGCTCACAGAAACCCCTCGGCTGGGGCGGGGGAGGACTGGTGTGGGGCTATGCGCTGGTATGGTTCCTGGTGACTGACCGCGCAAAGCTGGTCGCGTATCGGATTCTCGATCCGTCGGAGCCAGAAACCGCTCTGGAGTAACAGGGCAGACCGTCGAGCGTGGGTCTGCCCCGTCATGGTGGCAGCCGGGTGCTACGCAGGCTGGATAGGTCGTCCTCGAAAGCGCCGGTAGACGGCTTCGCCGGCGAAGCTCACGGCGATGAGGCCGCCCAGCACGACGAGCTTGAACGGAGAGCGGCCGCCCATCTCGATGAGGATCGCGATGAAGGCGCCCACGCACCCGGCCACACCGAGTCCGGAGATCCATCGCTTGCTGCGCGTCTGGCGCGCCAGGTGCACGTTGGCGGCGTTCACGGCGGCGAAGATGAGCAGGAAGCCGGCGCTGCCGGCCGTCGAGATGCTGGTCAGATCGAGGACGTTGGCCACCACCAGCGTCAACCCCGAGGTGATGAACAGGCCCTCCAACGGACGGTTCCAGACCTTGCGCTCGAGCTCTTCTGGCAGCTCGCCGTCCCGGGCGATCACGTAGGAGAGGCGGCCGGAGCCGTAGAGCGTCGCGTTGATCGCCGAGGCGGTGGAAAGGAGCGCCGCAATTGCGATCAGCACGAAGCCCGTCTGCCCGAGGAAGGGGCGCGCCGCGGCGGCGAGCGCGTAGTCCTGGGCGCCGGCAATCTTCGCCTGAGAGAGGTTGCCGACGGTCACCAGGCTCACGGCCACGTAGAGCGCGACGACGAAGGCCACCGAGAAATAGAACGCTCGCGGCAGGGTCCGCGCGGGATCACGCACGTCCTTGGCAGTGTTGGCGATGAGTTCGAAACCCTCGTAAGCGACGAAGATGATCATCCCGCCCGAGACCAGCTGCAACGGGGAGCTCCAGGTCGAGACGGCGAGGCGCTGAGCCTCGATGCCCCACACGCCGACGCCGACGAAGACGAACAGGATCGCGAGCTTGAGACCGACGATCCATTCCTCCGCCCGGCCGATGACCTCGGCGGCCATGAGGTTGAGGGCAGTGATGACGAGCACGCTGCCCGAGATCAGGACGTGCTTGACGAGAGTCTGCGTGGGGCCGCTGAAGAAGGCCGCGCCGTAGCTCCCAAAGGCGCTGGCGTAGAGCGAGAGCATGATGACGTAGCTCAGCCACAGGAGGATGTTCAGTCCTCCCGAGAACAGTCCGGAGCCGAAGCCTTGAACCAGGAAGGTCACGGTACCGCCCTGGCTCGGGTAGGTGACGGAGAGCCTGGCGTAGGAGTACGAGGTGAGCAGCGCCACGGCACCGGCCACCGCGAAGGCGAGCGGCGTGCCTCCGCCGGCGAGCTGCACGGCGAGGCCGAGCACGGCGAAGATGCCTCCGCCGACCATGCCCCCGACACCGATGGCCGAGGCGCTCCAGAAGCCGATGCCCCCTCGCTTGCCCATTGTGCGACTGCCTACCCGGTAAGGGAGGACGGGAACCGTCCGGGCACCATGTTCAAATCGGATTCGGCACGGATCAGAGGCTGACCCGCCGGGATCACTGGTCGTGGCCCCACGGCGGCGGCGGCGAT
>Ga0209539_1000658_pt1 | contig 19436 bp, 19 predicted proteins | sample BarGraNGADG00312_2_FD_184499 | JGI IMG/M metagenome (GOLD analysis project Ga0209539, IMG submission 184499) | Arctic peat soil microbial communities from Barrow, Alaska - Barrow Graham LP Ref core NGADG0011-312 (SPAdes) (version 2) | ecosystem: Environmental > Terrestrial > Soil > Wetlands >... | reverse complement strand
GCCGTTGGTGAACAGCTCGGCCGAGGCGAGGATGATGGCGAGGGCGATGAGGAGGCAAAGCACGGACATACCGGCGGCAAGGATAGCAGAAGGCGCGGGCCGCCTGCGGCGGCCCGCGCCTTCTGTCGTCAGCCGACGGGCGCGGGTCTCAAGCTGCGCTCAGCCTGGTACTCAGACCCAGCCCTTCGCCTGGAAGAGCGGCGCCAGGAAGTAGATGATAAAGCCGGCTGAGGCGATCCAGAGCATCCAGCTGACGTCGCGCGCCCGGCCCTGTACGACGCGGATCAGGGTGTAGGCGATGAACCCGAAGCCGATGCCGTTGGTGATGCTGTAGGTGAGCGGCATGATGGTCATGATCAGTACGGCGGGGATACCGAAGGCGAGGTTCGAGAAGTTGATCGCCGCCTTGGGCTCGTGGTCGTCGTGCTCGGCTTCGGCTTCGCCCTTGGTGAGCGTCGCCATCATCAGGAAGCCGACGATGATCAGCGCCGGGGCGGTGGCGTTGGCCGGGACGATGCCGGCGATGGGCGAGAAGAACATGGCCAGCAGGAAGAGCACGCCGACCACGAGCCCGACCCAGCCTGTGCGGCCGCCCTGGGCGACGCCGGAGCCGGACTCGATGTAGGTCGTCGCCGAAGAGGCGCTCACGGCGCCGCCGGCGATGGCCGCCACGGAGTCGACCAGCAGCGGGCGGTTGACCTGCGGCAGGTCGCCCTTGTCGTCGAGGTAGCCGGCCTGGCCGCCGACGCCGACCAGGGTACCCATGGTGTCGAAGAAGTCGCTCAGCATGAGGCTGAAGATCCAGAGGATGGCGGCGGCGACACCGAGCTTGGTGAAGGCGCCGAAGTCGAACTGCCCGACGAGGCTGAAGTCGGGCGCCGCGAAGACCTTGCTGGGGATGACGGCGGTGCCCGCGCCGAACGCCTTCTTGTCGTAGACGTAGTTGAGGATGATGGCCAAGACCGTCGAGCCGAGGATCCCGAGGATGATCGCGCCGCGCCACTTGCGGGCGACCATGATGATCGTGATCACGAGGCCGAAGATGGTGACCGCGATGGGCACGCCGACGAAGTTGCCGAGCGTCACCACGGTGCCGTCGCCGGACGGCGAGATGACGATGCCGCCGTCGACCAGGCCGATGAACAGGATGAAGAAGCCGATGCCGATGACGATCGCCTTCTTCAGCTCAAGCGGGATGGCCTTGAAGATGGCCTCCCGGAAGCCGGTCAGGACGAGGATGGTGATGGCCACGCCCTCGAGGACGATGAGGCCCATGGCGCTCTTGAAGCTCAGGCCCTGGCCCAGGACCAGGCTGAAGGCGACCACGGCGTTGAGGCCCATGCCGGGGGCGATGGCGTAGGCACGGTTGGTGACCACGCCCATGAGGATGGTCATGACGCCGGCGACCAGACAGGTCGAGGTGAGCGCCGCCGCGAACGGCAGGCCCTTCCCGCCCAACCCGAGGATGCTCGGGTTCACGAAGATGATGTAGGACATGACGATGAACGTCGTCAGCCCGGCGAGGGTGTCGCGCTTGAGCGACGTGTTCCACTGCTTGAACTTGAAGAAACGCTCCAGCGCGTTGGTCGAGCCGGCGTCAGCGGCGGCTTCCATGGACCTCGTCCTCCTCGGGATCGGTGGGCGTTTCAGAACGCGCAGAGTCTATCTCACGGGGACGCCGGGACGATATGGGCACACCATCCTTTGGAGGCATTGACGTGTGGCGTCCGGCCCGGGTATCCTCGCCGCGTCCCGCGGGGGCCCGCAAGCGAAAGGATGTGACCCGTTTCCGTGGACGACGATCCAGGTTCGCTCGCCCTCTCCGAACTCGAAGACATGACCGTCGTCGACGCCGCCGGCACGGAGATCGGCGAGCTGCTCGATGTGGTCGCCCGCTGCGCCTCCGAGACCGCCGTGGTCACCGGCTTCTTCATCGAGTGCGACGGCGGTCGGCAGCTCCGTGTCTCGTGGGCGCAGGTCGCCGAGGTCGACGTCGACGCCGAGGAGTTGCGCCTGTCGTGCGCGGCATCCGACCTCGAGCCCGCATCGCTGCGCAGCGACGAGCTGGCTCTGGTCGACTCCGTGCTCGACAACCAGGTGCTCGACATGCGGCGCCGCGTCTTCGTGCGTGTGCAGGACGTGCTGCTCACGGCCGGCGACGGCGACCTGATCGTGAACGGTGTCGACGCGAGCTCCGGCGCCCTGGCGCGGCGTTTCGGCCTGCGTTTCCTCTCGCGCCGGCTGCCGCGACGCAGCGGAGATCTCGTGCCTTGGCAGGACGTGAATCTGATTTCGCTCAGGCTCTCGCGACTCAACTTCGTCGAGGCGTTCGGGGAGCTGGCCGAGCTTCATCCGGCCGACATCGCCGAGGTCGTCAGCCAGGTGGGCCCGCGGGAGCGCGCGGCAGTGCTCGCCGCGCTCAACCCGGGCCTCGCCGCGGATACCTTGCAGGAGATGGAAGAGGAGCTGCGCACCGCGGCCGTGCAGGAGATGCCGCTTGCACGTGCAGTCGCGGTGCTCGAGCGGATCGAGACCGACGAGGCCGCGGACATCCTCAGCGAGCTGCCCGATGACCTCGCGCAGGAGCTTCTGGCGAGGCTGCCGGACGAGCGCGAAGACGACCTCCGCGAGCTCGCCAGTCACCCCGAGCACACGGCGGGGTCGCTGATGAGCACCGAGTTCATCACCCTCCCGGTGACGACGACTGCGGGAGCGGCGCTGGAGTGGATCCGCCGCGAGCGGCCCGAGCAGCATGCGATGACATACCTCTACCTGCTCGACGAAGAGGGCCGTCTGGTCGGTGCCGCGAGCCTCAGGGACCTGGTGCTCGCCGAGCCGGACCGGGCGGTCATCGAGATCATGGAGGACGACATCGTCGACATCGCGCCCGACGTGGACGAAGAAGAGGTCGGGCGCATCATGACCAAGTACGACCTGCTGGCCATTCCCGTGGTGGATGACGAGCGTCGCCCGTTGGGCATCGTCACGCTCGATGACGCACTCGACGCCGTTCTGCCCGTCGACTGGAAGCAGCGCCTTCCGCGCCTGTTCCGCTAGCCGGCCGCGGCGCCGGCAGGCGCGGCGGCTGCGCCGCCGCTCACACCGGCTGCGCCGCCGCTCCCGCTTCGATGCGCTCCCGGGCTACGCTGTAGCGCGGGGCTGCCACGAGCGTCGCCAGCTCGAGGCGGAGGCGCACTACCTGTCCCTTGGCTTGTACCTGCCGGAACCCGCTGCCCTCGAGCACCTCGGGGTGGAAGAGGTTGAGCTCGCGGATGTATCCACGGAAAGGGTGGCCGGGGCCCGTGTGGCGCAGGCCGAAGGCCTCCAGCGCCTTGACGCGGCGATGCTTGAGCGCGGCTTCCAGCTCCTGGAGGAGGAACTGGAAGCCGCGCAGGTAGTCCTCGTCGTAGAAGTACGAGCAGGTGAGCACGTAGGCGTCGGCTGACGGAGGGCCGGCAGGCAGAAAGCGGGCACGCGGCACGAGACGGCTCGCGGCGGCGTGCATCCAGCCGATGACCGCGCTGTCGTCGACCAACGCGCGTCCGAAGAACCCCGCCTCGGCCTGGACCTCGTTCTCCCAGGCGCTTCTCAGGCCGGGCGGACCTGTGCCCCCGGTCGGGCTCTGCCACCAGACGCAGTCGCGGCAGACCGGCGCCAGCAGGTCACGAGTGCTCGCGGTGAGGTCGACCGCCCTCACTCGTCGTCATCGGCGATGTCGTCCACATACACCTCTACGTGGGTGATGGGCGTTCCGGTGGCGCCGGCAAGGTAGGCGGCTCCGGCGCGGGCCACGGCTTCGCTCACGGCGGCGATGCCGGCGCCGGCGGAGACGACGATGTGCACCTCGAGCAGTGGGCCGGCCTCGTCCTCCACGAAGCGGACCGGTCCGTGCCGCTCCATGCGCACGCGCTCCCCGAGAGACTGCAGGGGGTTGCGGTACAGGTCGTCCAGCCCTGGTACGGCTTTGATCGCGTCCCACACCGTGCTCGTGATGACTTCGGCCGAGAAGCTGGGCCCGGATCCTTCGCGCACGCCGCCCCCTTGGTCGCTGGTGGTCCGAGTATACCGCTGTCGCACGGCCTCTGTTTGCCACTCTGCGACGCGCTCCCCTATACTCCATGCGCACGGATGGGACCTCGTCTCGCGTGCCTCGACCACAGGAAACCATGACTGCCATCAGCGACGACATCACGATCTACCGTGGCGACTGGGTGCTGCCCGTATCGGCGCCGGTGCTGGCCAACGGCGGGCTCGCCGTGAGCGGCGAGCGCATCGTCGGCGTGGGCACGGCGCCCGCCTTGCTGGCCGCGCATCCCGACGCGGTCGTCGTCGACCTTGGCCGCTCCATCATCATGCCGGGCTTCGTCAACTGTCACAGCCATATCGAATACACGTCGTTCCGCGGCATCCTTGACGATTCGGAGTTCGGCGATTGGATCATCAGCCTGGTCGACGTCAAGGCGTCGCTGACTCTCGAGGAGTACCTGGTGAGCGCCAAGCTCGGCGCCATCGAGGCCATCTCTTCGGGCATCACGACCATCGCCGACACCAGCTACAGCGGCGTGACCCTCGAGGCGGCCGCCGAGGCCGGCCTGCGCGGCCGCCTCTATCTCGAGGTCTTCGGCGTCGACGACACACGTCTCGACGAGACCATGGCCGACGTTGAGCGCCGCCTCGCCGAAGCCCAGGCGGCGGCGCCGTCGAGCTTCGACGTGGGCCTCGCCCCACACGCTCCGTACACGGTCTCCAGCCGTCTGTACCAGGCCGTGTCGGCGCTGGCGCGCTCTCGCGGCCTCAAAGTCATGAGCCATGTGGCCGAGAGCAAGGAAGAGATCACCTACGTGCGCTCCGGTTCGGGCAAGTTCGCTCACGACTTCCGCGAGAAGATGGGCTGGGAGCGCATGCTCGTGCAGCCGTTCGGCGTCAGCCCCATCAAGTATCTGCAGCAGTGGAACGTCTTCGACGAGGACTTCCTGGCCGTCCACTGCGTTCAGGTGAGCCTGGACGACATCCGCATCCTCAAAGCCAAGAAGGTCGCCGTGGCTCACTGCCCCAAGAGCAACGCCAAGCTGGGATGTGGCGTCGCGCCGCTTGCCGACATGCTGCACGAAGGTGTGCGCGTGGGGTTGGGCACCGACAGCCCGGCCTCGAGCAACATCATGGACATGTTCGACGAGATGCGCACCATGCTGTTCCTGCATCGCGCCGCCGAGCGCGACGTCACCGTCCTCGACGCACAGAAGTGCGTGCGCATCGCGACGCTGGGGGGCGCCGAGGCGCTGGGCATGCAGGACGATATCGGCAGCCTGGAGCCCGGCAAGTTCGCCGACTTCATCGCCGTCGACGTCTCCAAGTCGCACTTCGCGCCCATCGACGATCCGCACTCGGCGCTCGTGTACGGCGCCAACCAGGACGATGTGCTGCTCACCGTGGTCGGCGGACGGCCGCTGTTCCGCGATCACGTCTACACGGGCCTCGACGCGGAGGCTATTCGCGGCGCCGCTTTCGGCGTGCGCGAGAAGCTGCGCGACCGTGTGCGCGCCGGCTCCGTGCAGGTAGGAGCCGCAGAATCCGGCTGGTGGCAGACGTCCGCCAGCGATGCAGGAGAGGAGACCCCCTAAGTGCTTCTCGACCGTCAGCGCGTGAAATTCTGGCAGAAGTGGGTGTTCGGGTTCATGGCCCTCGTCATGGGCGGGTTCCTGGTCATGATTCCGCTGAGCAACAACCTGGGCTGCGGCGGCTCGTCGGGGACGGACCAGCTCGACAAGGAGATCGTCAAGTACGAAGCGGCCGTCAAGGCCGACCCCAAGAACGTGGAGGCCTGGCGCAGCCTGGGTGAGAACCACGTGCTACGCGCCAACCAGCCGACGTCCAAGCCGGCGGCCCAGCAGGCCGACTGGAGCAGCGCCGCCACCAGCTACGAGATGGCGGTCAAGCTCCTGGGCAAGCGGAAGGGTAAGGCGGCCCGGCAGGAGCAGCTCGACACGCTGGACCAGCTGGTCGGCGTGTACCTGTACCTTCAGGACTACAAGATGGCCACCAGCACCTACGGCAGGATCACCGCGCTGCGGCCCAAGGATGCCGAGTCCTTCTTCAACATGGCGACCGCGGCCATCAAAGCCGGCGATACCAATGCGGCGCTCCTTGCCTTCGGCAAGTTCCTGGAGCTGGAACCCGGCTCGCCCGACGCGGCCACGGTCCGCGCGTGGATCAAGGAGAACACGCCCAAGGCATCGCCGTCGCCGACCAAGGGGACGGGGCAGTGAACGAACCGTTCAGCATCTCCTCCGAGCGCCTGGCCGGGACTCTCGCCCTGGTCGTGCTTACCGGCGAGGTCGATATCTATACGGCTCCCCGTTTCAGGGAGTGCATGATCGAGCTTCTCGACGCCGGCGTCGACAGGCTCGTGATCGACCTCAGCGGCGTCACCTTCATCGACTCCACCGCCTTGGGTATCCTTATCGGCGGGGTGCGCCGCGTGCACGACGTCGACGGCGCCATGACGCTGGTCGTCACTAGCCGTGCCGTGGAGCGGGTGCTGTCGATCACCGGCCTCGATCGCGTATTCGCCCTCCATGCTACGCGTGAGGCTGCCATCGAGGCGCTGGCCTGACGGCCGACTCCATCGTCATCTCGACACCGAGGTTTGCCCGGTGGTATTAACTCTCAGCGTCCGGGACCACCCGGCCACGTCAAGTTGAGGTAGGTCCGTGAGGCTCATCGTCACAGAGAAGGACTCCGCCGCTCGCAAGATCGCCGATATCCTCGGCGGCAAAGTCACGGTCAACGAGCACGGCAGCGGTAGGCAGAAGGTCAAGTCCTACCATTTCGCTTACGACGACGAGGATGCCGTGGCCATCGGCTTGCGCGGCCACGTCATGCAGACCGTCTTCCCCAATACCTACCGGCGGTGGAGTCTCAAGTACCTCGGCGACATGATCGAGAGGCCGGACCTCGCCTGGGTCGTCGACGGGAGCGCGGCGACGACGCTCTCGGCGTTGCGCAAAGCGGCCAAGGGCGCCACCGAAGTAGTCATCGCGACAGACTACGACCGCGAGGGAGAACTGATCGGTCACGAGGCGCTTCAGATCCTCCGCGGCGAGGCGCTCAGGCGGCATCCCGACGACAAGCCGGAGAAGAAGAAGGCCGGCCCCGCCGGCCGCGGCAAGGCCGCGGCCGCCCCGCCGGCCGGCGCCGTCCCAGAGACCGGCGACCCGCACGTCAAGGCCATGCTGCCGGCTGCAGTGGTGGACCGTCACGTGCGGGTGCACTACTCGGCGCTCACCCGCGAAGAGGTCGAGGCGGCCTTCACGAAGCCGTTCACCGTCGATTTCAACCTGGCCGAGGCGGCGCACTCCCGCCAGGACATCGACCTCATCTGGGGCGCCGTACTCACGCGCTTCATGTCGCTGGCTGCCTACCGCTACGGCTCGGACTACCTGTCGGTCGGGCGCGTCCAGTCACCGACACTGCGCCTGGTCGTCGACCGCGAGCTGGAGCGGCGCGCTTTTGTAGCGGTTCCCTACTGGGAGATCAAGGCGACGCTAACGCGCGGCGACGACACCGTCGAGGTGGCGCATGCCAAGGGCCGCTTCGATTCTCTGGCGGCCATGGAGACCGCGTTCGAGCGCGCCCAGGCCGACACCGCCGATGTCACCGGCTACAAGGCGGAGCCGCGCAAGGTCGCGCCGCCGACGCCGTTCAATACCACGGCGCTCATGAGCGCTGCCTCAGGCAGCGGTGTGTCGCCGGCGCGGGCCATGCGCGCCGCCGAGTCGCTCTACCTGGACGGTCTCATCAGCTACCCGCGCACCGACAACACGGTCTACCCGCCGTCGCTGGATCTGCGCGGCAGCCTTGAAGCGCTGGCCGGCCGGCAGCCTGTCGCCACCACCGCTGCGCGCCTGGCCATGCAGGGCAAGTACACGCCCACCAGGGGCAAGAAGCGCGACACCGCCCACCCGCCCATCTATCCGGTGGGCGTGCCGAAGAGGGAGCTCAGCGGCGACCAGGCGCGCGTCTACGACCTGGTCGTGCGTCGCTTCCTCGCCACTCTGCTTCCCGCCGCGGTCGTGGAGAGTCAGCGGCTCGACGTCAAGATAGGCGAGGAGCCCTTCCTCGCACGCGGCAGCCGGGTGGCCTCTTCCGGCTTCCTTGAGGTGTACGAGAAGTACGCCGCCAAGCGCGACCGGCCGCTCCCGCCGCTCCAGCCGGGCGACGTCCTCGACGTGCGCAAGCTGCATTTCGAGAGCAAGGAGACGCAGCCGCCGTCGCGATACGGTCAAGGCAAGCTCATCGAGACGATGGAGGAGCTTGGCCTCGGCACCAAAGCCACCCGCGCCGATATCATCCAGCACCTCTACGACCGCAACTACGTACGCGACAACCCCATCGAGCCCACCGAGCTCGGCGTCGCCCTGATCACAGCCTTCGATGCCGCCATGCAGAAGGCGCCCGTCGACATCTCCTCCAACGAGATGACCGCCGAGCTCGACAACCAGATGAACCGCATCGCCAGTGGCGAACTTCGTCGTGACGAAGTCGTGGCCGAGAGCCAGGAGATGCTCGAACAGGCCTGGAAGCTCCTCGACGGCCACGTCGCCGACATCCGCCAACGCATCAAGAGCGGCGTGCGCGAAGATCTCACGCTGGGCAAGTGCGAGAACTGCGGCGGCCAGCTGCGCGTGCTGCGCGGCAAGACCGGCAAACGGTTCGCCGCCTGCGTGGGCAAAGAGGGAGAGGAGCCGCAGCCGGTGGCCGAAGGCGAGCGCCCGCGACGCGGCTGCGGCCAGACCTTCCCGCTGCCGCAGCGCGGCACTATCACGCCCACCGGCAAGACCTGCGGTGAGTGCGGCTGGCCCGAGATCAAGGTCGTCGGCGGCGGCGGTCGCGGGCGCCCGTGGGTACTGTGCGTGGACATCGACTGCCCGAGCAAAGAGAAGTACCGCGCGCGAACCAGGAAGAGCACCTGAACCCCGGCGCTGCCCGGGGCGAGCTTCCACGGAGATCGGCGTGAGCGAACGAAGCGGCGTCCTCATCACTCTGGAAGGCTGCGACGGCTGTGGCAAGAGCACGCAGGCGGCGCTTCTCTGCGAGCGCCTCGCCGCCTGCGGTCTCCCCGTGGGGCCGGCGGCGACCCCGGGCGCCGTTGTGCGCGAGCCCGGCGGTACGCCGGCGGGAGAGGCCATCCGTGACGTCCTGCTGCACGGATCCGGGGAGATGACTCCGTGGGCGGAGACGCTGCTTTACGCGGCGGCCCGAGCCGAGCTCGTCGAACGGGTGCTTCTTCCGGAGCTGGCCGCGTGCCGCGTGCTTGTCCTCGATCGCTACCTGGATTCATCACTCGCGTATCAGGGTTTCGCTCGCGGCCTCGGCGTCGACGCCGTGCTGGCCGTCAACGAACCGGGGTTGCGCGGTGTCCTGCCCGCTCTGACGCTCGTGCTCGACGTCGACCCCGCGGTCGGCCTCACACGCTCCGCGGGAGCTCCCGACCGTATCGAGGCCGAGGGTCTCGACTTCCAGCAGCGCGTGGCCGCCGGCTTCGCGGTCGTCGCACGCCGGTTCCCCGAACGTGTGCGCCTCATCGACGGGGCGCGTCGCATCGACCTGGTGGCGGCGGACGTCGAGGCGGCGGCGCTCGAGGCCATCGCCGACGCCGCGCTGTGCGCTGGGGCCTGAGGGGGCGCCGTGTTCGAGGCCATCCCCGGCCAGGAGCAGGCCAAGGAGTTCTTCGCTCGCGCGTTGCGCGCCGACGCGCTGAGCCATGCGTACCTGCTCACCGGCTCCGAGGGGCTGGCCAAGACGGCGTTCGCCCGCGAGCTTGGTGTGGCGCTGGTCAGCTCGTGCGGCGGCTGTGGCTCGTGCCCTGAGTGTGAGCGCGCCCGCCGCGGAGCCCACCCCGACCTGCATGTGCTCGAGCGCGAGGGAGACCTCATCCGCATCGACCAGATCGCTCCCGTGATCGCCGATCTCAGCCTCAAGCCGTTCGCCGCGAACCGGCGCATCTGGGTCATCCCCGAAGTCGAGTACCTGCACCCGGCGGCGGCCAACAAGCTGCTCAAGAGCATCGAGGAGCCGCCGTCGTATGTGTTCTTCCTGCTCGTCAGCGACCACCCGGAGCGCGTGCTGCCGACAATCGTCTCCCGTTGTCAGCAGATCGAGTTCCGCCCGCTCAGCGACGCGCAGGTCGCCACGTACCTCCACGCGCAGTACGGCCTCGAAGGCGCGTCGGCCGAAGCGCTTGCGAGGCTGGCCACCGGGTCGGTGGAGCGCGCCGCGCGGCTCGCCGAGGACGCGCGCGGCGCCGGCCGTCGGGCGGAGTTCCTGAAGCAGGTCGCGTTGCTGCTCGCCGGCGTGCGCGGCGACAAGGCCGCGGACGCGCAGCGGGCCTTCGTCAACGTGCTCGAGCAGCAGCATCTGGAGATCAAGGGCGCCATCCAGACCGATCTGGAGAAAAGGCTCGCGGGGCTTGCGCAGCAGTTCCAGGACCCCCGCGATCTCAAGTGGCATCAGGGCCGCGCCGCAGAGCGCGCCAAGCGCGAGGAGACGCGTCTGCGTCGCCTGGCGGCTCTGGACGCGGTCGACCTGCTCGCGGCGTGGCTGCGCGACCTCTGGGTGGTCGCCTGCGGGGCATCCGATGTACTCTGGAACTGTGACCACGCCGACGAGCTCGCCGGAGCGGCCGTGGCGACGCCGGACTACTACGCTCGTCTGCTGGCGGCCGTTGCCCGGACTCGCAAGGACCTGTATCTGAACATCGACCAGAAGCTCGCGCTGCAGGCCATGTTCGCGCGCTTTGAGGAGGTCGCTGAGAGTGCCTAGGATCGCCAGCGTCGTATTCCGCGGCGGCGGCAAAGTGTACCAGTTCGACGCCGGCTCCCTCGAGCTGCAGCCGGGCGACCAGGTGGTCGTCGACACGGCGCGCGGCGCGGACTCGGGGCGCCTTGTGCGGGGCCCGGATGAGCTTCCCGCCGACAAGATGCCCCGCGGTCTCAAGAAGGTCATCCGCAAGGCCACCGCCGCCGACATCGACGCCGTCGTCTCCCATAGCGACACCGAGATCGAGGCCAAGCGAGCCTGCCGTGAGCTCGTCGCAGAACTCGGCCTCGACATGAAGGTCGTCGAGGCCCGCCAGGCGCTCGAAGGCGGCAGGCTTAGTATCACCTTCTACGCCGAGGAGCGCGTGGACCTGCGCGATCTCGTCAGCAAGCTCAGCGATCGCCTGAAGCGACGCGTGGAGCTCAAACAGGTGAGCGCTCGCGACGAATCGCGCATCGTCGGCGGTTACGGCCCGTGTGGCCGCAGCCTCTGCTGCGCCACCTTCGCCGGTGACCAAGAGCCGGTCTCGATCCGCATGGCGAAGGATCAGAATCTGCCACTCAACCCCACCAAGATCTCGGGGTGCTGCGGCCGCCTCATGTGTTGTCTCAAGTACGAACACGGCGTCTACGTCTTGTTCAAGAAGCGCTGCCCCAAGCGGGGCGCGACCATCTCCACGCCCGGCGGGGAGGGGAGGGTCGTCGAACTGCTCGCGACGCTGGACAGCGTCACCGTCGACCATGGCGAGGGCCGCTCGGCCACCTACAGATTGGCGGAGCTCGGCTCTGCGGCCGAAGATCAGGAGTGACCATGACACCGACCCACGCAGTACTCAACGTGCCGGACATCTCCTGCAACCACTGCAAGATGGCCATCGAGAACGCCGTCGGCGCTCTCGGCGGCGTCGAGCTGGTCGCCGTCGACGTCGCCGAGAAGAGCGTGGCCGTCGATTTCGACGAGGCCGGCGTGACGTTGGAGGCCATCGAGGCCGCGGTGCGGGAAGAGGGCTATGAGGTCGCCGGGCACTACGTGTTCGGCGACTGATACCGTCACCGGATGCGGGTCGCCGCGCTCGTTTGGCAAGACGGCGGCAGGCTGGTACCATATCGCCTCGCCACCGATGGGCCGTTAGCTTAGTTGGTAGAGCAGGGGACTCTTAATCCCAAGGTCGAAGGTTCGAATCCTTCACGGCCCACCATCCATCTCCGGCGCGTTTCTTTTCCGTCGATGAGTTGCTCGCGCGTTCGGCGCTCTGCTATCGTTCGGACGTTATGGGCCGCAGCGACGTATCTCATCTGACGGGAGTCCGCACACAGTGAACCGGCGCGTCAATCCTAGTGTCGGCCGTCTGCTCAACGACGCCAAGTTCTCGATCGCCCCCAGGGGCGGCGAGGACGTCCTGCGTCAAGGCCTGATCATGCTGGCCTGCTATGCCGCCTACGACGTCTCGCGCGCCCTGGTCATGGGTCGCGAGGCGATCGCCATGGCCAACGGCATGTTCTTCATGAACCTCGAGAAGGCGCTCGGCATCTACTGGGAGCCCTGGATCCAGGGTCGCGTCAGCGCCTTCGAGCCGCTGATGCAGTTCCTCGTCTGGTCCTACACCGGTCTCCATCTGCCACTCATCATCGGCACGATGCTCTGGGTGTTCACGCAACGGCGCAGCCAATGGGCCCTGTTCCGCAACTGGTTCCTGGGGATGAACTTCATCGCCGTCATCCTGTTCTTCCTGCTGCCGACGGCGCCGCCGCGAATGATCTTCACCTCGGGGATCGCCGACATCAACTTCCTCCACGGCACGCGCCAACACATCCTCGAGAACGGTTTCCTCGCCAATCCGTTTGCCGCCATGCCCAGCTTGCACTTCGCCTACGCGTTGTTCATCGCGCTGGCGGTCTTCATGCTTGCCAACCATCGCCGGTTGCGCTGGGTGGGCTTCGCCTATGCCACCCTAGTCCTCGTCGCCATCGTGGCTACCGGCAACCACTTCATCGTCGACGCCGTCGCCGCCGGCCTGGTGGTTCTGGCGGCCTACGTCTTCGCTCTCAACGTGCAGCCGGGCGAGGTCGCATCTCCGGTCGTCGCGGCGCGCGAGCGCGACGGCTGACGTGGCGAGCCTCAAGACTCGCTACACCGACGGCGCCCGGCGCGGTTTCTTCAAGATCGGGGTCGTGCTCGCCCGTCTGGGCCTCACGGCCGACATGCTCACCTACTTCGGCCTGGCGCTGCACGTCGTCGCCGTTCCCCTCATCCTCAGCGCGCACTTCGTCTGGGCGGCGCTGATCTTCGCCGTCGCGGCGATCTGCGACGCTCTGGATGGCGCCGTGGCCCGCGCCGGCGTGGGATCCACCAAGGCCGGCGCGTTTCTGGATTCCACCACCGACCGGATGTCGGAGCTGCTCGTCTTCGGCGCGCTGGCCGTGTACATGGGGCAGCACGGACGCTGGTGGGAGTCGGCCGCCGTGCTCGTCGCCATGGGAACGGCCCAGCTGGTCTCGTACACGCGAGCGCGCGCCGAGGCTCTCGGCGTCGAGTGCAAGGTGGGGCTGATGTCGCGGCCGGAGCGCATAGTAGTGCTCGGCTTGGGTCTTCTGCTCTCCGGGTGGCATGTGGGATCGGTGAGTCTGCTTACGGTCGCCGTCTACCTGCTGGCGGTGCTGACATCGCTGACCGTCCTGCAGCGCATGGTGCACGTTCTGCGCAAGCTGCGCGCGGCCGGCGATGGGCCGGCGCCCGCCGCCTGAGGCGGTATTCCGAGCCTCCGCCCCGGGGCGCGGGTCCCCGGCGGCACCGGCCGCCTGCCCCGTGATATACTCTCGCGCGTTATCGTGAGCCCGGCGGGAGCGCCGCGCGAGTCCCCGCGCGGGGCGGGCGGTGCGAATCCAGGCGACTGCCTCGACGGTCGCAGGTAATGGAGGTAGACGGATCTTGGGTAACCCAGTACGCGTTGCGATCATCGGCGTGGGCAACTGCGCCTCGTCGTTCGTGCAGGGCGTGGAGTTCTACAAGAACGCCAAGAAGACCGACTTCGTGCCCGGGCTCATGCACCCGGTGCTGGGCGGGTATCACGTCAAGGATATCGAGTTCGTAGCCGCCATCGATATCGACAAGAACAAGGTGGGCCTGGACCTCAGCGAGGCCGTCTTCACCAAGCCGAACAACACGCTGAAGTTCTGCGACGTGCCCAGGAAAGACGTCAGGGTCGTGCGCGGCATGACCCACGACGGCTTGGGCAAATACCTGTCACAGATCATCACCAAGGCGCCTGGTCCCACCGCCGACATCGTCGGTATCCTCAAGGAGACGCAGGCCGACGTCGTGGTCAACTACCTGCCCGTCGGCAGCGAAGAGGCCACCAAGTGGTATGCGGAGCAGATCCTCACCGCCGGCTGCGCCATGGTCAACTGCATCCCGGTGTTCCTCGCCCGCGAACCCTACTGGCAGAAGCGCTTCGTCGAGTCCGGCGTGCCGATCATCGGCGACGACATCAAGAGCCAGGTCGGCGCCACCATCGTGCACCGCGTCCTCACTCGTCTTATGCGCGAGCGCGGCGTCAAGCTCGAGCGTACCAGCCAGCTCAACGTAGGCGGAAACACCGACTTCCTCAACATGCTCGAGCGCGAGCGCCTTGAGTCCAAGAAGATCAGCAAGACCAACGCCGTCACCAGCCAGCTCGACTACGACATGGGCGCCAAGAACGTCCACATCGGCCCGAGCGACTACGTCGAGTGGCTGGAGGACCGCAAGTGGGCCTACATCCGCATGGAGGGCCGCACCTTCGGCGACGTGCCGCTCAACATCGAACTCAAGCTTGAAGTGGTCGACTCGCCCAACAGCGCCGGGATCGTCATCGACGCGGTGCGCTGCGCCAAGATCGGCCTCGACCGGGGCCTCGCCGGCTCGCTGGAGGGTCCCAGCAGCTACTTCATGAAGTCGCCGCCGGTGCAGCATCCCGACGACCAGTGCCGGCGCTTGACCGAAGAGTTCATCGCCGGCGAGGGCGCCGGCGCCAACGCAGTCTGCCAGGGCTGAGCGGGTCCCAAGCCGCGGCGGAGCAGGTGAGCAGGCCTGGGCGGGCCGGCGCCGCGTGCGGCGCCGGCCCGCCCGTCTTCTGCCATCCGTCGCTCCGGAGCGCGGTGGGGTAGCATAGACGGCATGAGCCACAAGCTCGGTATCCTCACGCCGTTCCTGTGGACGCGGCCCTCGGGGGTGAACCGCCAGGTGGAGGCCCTCGTCGAGCGGCTCACCGCGGCAGGGCACCGCGTCACCGTGATCGCGCCCAGCGGCGACGACGACGCCGTCGCGGAGGCGCGCCGTCGCGTGCAGGCCGTGCTCACCGGTGAGCGCGAGACGGTGTTCCTGCCCGGCGAGCCCTACCCGCGCTTCTTCTTCGCCGGCGCCACCTACGCCGTACGCGAGAGTCGCTCTCTGAAGCTCATCGCCGCGCCGGCCGACCTCATCGCCAACATCGACGTGCTCCTCGCCGCCGAGAGCTTCGACCTGCTGCATCTCAACGAGCCCTTCGTCCCCGGCCTGGGCTGGACCGCCCTGCGCCACGCCGGGTGCCCTCTGGTGGCGACGTTCCACGCCAACCCCGAGCATCTGGCGCCGTTCTGGTCCACGCGGCCGCAATTGCGGCGCCTGTTCGACTCGCTCGATTGCGCTATCGCCTCATCGCGCGCGGTCCGCGACGCGGCGGCGGTCAGCTTCCCCGGGGCTTATCGTGTGATCCCGCCGGGCGTGGATCTGGCGCGCTTTCGGCCGGGCGACGGAAGGGAGCCCGGCCCGCAGCGCCTGCTGTTCGCCGGCGTCGAGTCGCGTCGCAAGGGACTTGGCGTCTTGCTCCGCGCTCTGCGTCTGCTCGAGGACCGCGCCGGGGACGTTCGCGTCGACGTGTGCGGGTCGGCCGGCCAGGAGCGGCGCTACGGGCGTCTCGTGCCGCCGGCGTTCGCCGGACGCGTCACGTTCCACGGCCGCGTCGCCGGTGAGGACATGCCGGAGTTGTATCGCCGGGCGGACGTGTTCTGCGCGCCGTCTCTGGGACCGGAGGCGGCTGGGCTCGCGCTGCTCGAAGCGATGGCCGCCGGCGCCGCCGTCGTGGCATCGCGGGTCCCCGGCTACGATGAGGTGGTTCGCGACGGCGTCGACGGGCTGCTGGTCCCTCCGCGAGAGCCGCGGGCTCTGGCCGCTGCGCTGCGCCGGCTTCTCGACGACTCTGAATCCCGTGTGCGGCTGACGCAGGAGGGGCTGCGCAGTGCGCGTCGCTACGACTGGGAGCGCGTCACCGGGGAGATCGAAGGGGTCTACGACGAGGTGGCGGGGCGGCGGAGGCAGCCGTTGCCGCGCCGCCGCCGCCAGCAGCGCGAGCTGTTCGCCGACTTCCACATCCACTCACATCACAGCAAGGACTGCGTGATGCCCGTGGCCGACATCCTCGAGCGTGCGCGTGAGGTAGGCCTGGATGTCGTCGCGATCACCGACCACGGCAGTGCCGCTGGGGGTCTGGAAGCGAGGGAGATGGCCGACCGCTACGGCGTGCGCGTGATCGTCGGCGAGGAGGTCAAGACCAGCGAGGGCGAGGTCATCGGGCTGTTCCTCGAGCGCACCATACCCGGCGGCATGACCTTCGCGGACACGGTGGCCGCCATCAAGGAGCAGGGCGGCTTCGTCTATGTGCCGCACCCCTTCGACCGCCTGCATACGATACCGAGCCCGCAGGTGCTGCGCGCCAACGTGAACAACATCGACGTGGTCGAGGTGTTCAACGCACGCCTCGCCTTCCCGGGGTTCAACGAGCTTGCGGAACGTTTCGCGCAGCGCTACCGGATCCCGGCGGCGGCGGGGAGCGACTCGCATGTGCTTCCCGGCATCGGCACGACGCTGTGCGGCATCGACGAGTTCGGCGGGCCGGGGGACTTCGTCGCGGCCCTCGCCGAGTGCCGCATCGTGCGGCGTCCCCGAAGCCTCATCTACCTGCAGTCCCTCAAGTTCATCCAGACGGCGATCACGGGCGCCGGCAAAGACTCGTGGCAGGACGATTCCCCTGCATAACGCGCGGATAATTCAGGCGGCGCGCCATTTGCCGAAGCGCTGCGAGGGATTCGTCGGGGAGGCGCGAACTACCTCCTAGCGGACACCCCAAACCGAGGTATCGCGTGGCACAACCCAACGAGATCTATGACAAGTACCTGACCCGGGCCATCAGCGAGATCAATGAGCTCACCGGCGAGATCCTCAGGTGCTCCAGGTGCCGTCACGCGCGCACCATGCCGGTCATCGGTTCGGGGCACCCCATGGCCGACATCTTCATGCTCAAGTACCAGGCCCGGCCTCCGGAATGTCACGAGGGCGTGGCGTTCTTCGGGCGCGCCGGCACGGCACTGATGAAGAGCTGCCAGCGGCTCAAGATCGACCCTCTCCAGTTGTACGGTACCAACGTGGTGAAGTGCGGCGACGTGCGCGAGGCCAGACCGGAGGGAAGGTGCCTCGACCACCTGCGCCTCGAGCTGGCGATCGTCAGCCCCAAGCTCATCGTGGCGATGGGCGAGGAGACAGTGTCGGCCCTCAACGATGCCAAGATCCCGCTCGCCCGGAAGCTGGACTACCAGCCCGGCGAGATCGTGGAGCTCATGCCCGGCACCGAGGTGCTCGTCACCCCGGACATCGATGCGTCGCTCGACGAGCAGCGGCTCAAGGCGGCCTTTTGGCGTGCCTTCCGCAGGCTCGGCGGGTGGTACGACAACATTCCTCCTTACTGAGCTGGTGAAGCGCCTCATGCCGGCCCTCGCCGCCGGCGCTCTGCTCGTCCTCTACGGACTCTTCAGCAGCTTCCTGCCGGCGTTCGCGCTCAAAGCCGACATCATGGTGTCGTCGGCGATCGTTCTTGGCCTGATGGCGCTGCTCGTGTGGGGGCTGCTGCCGCTGCACGTGCTGGGCCGCCGCCTCCCCCTCGTCACCGTGGCGGCCTTGCCGCTTGCCGTGTTCTTCGTGTGGGTGGGCTGGGTGCCGCTGGCCAACGTCGCCAAGATCGTCGCCGCCGCGGCGCTGGGCATGTGGATAGCCACGGAGCTGGAGAAGCTCAGCTGGATCGTCATCGTGGCCGCGGTATCGGCGGTCGTCGACATCGCGAGCGTGGCCGCCGGACCCACCAAGGCGATCATCGGCCAGGGGCCGGTGGTCGTGGGCTACTTCACGGTCGCCATCACGTGGTTCGGCTACACGTACGCCGAAGCGTACACCGGTCTGGGCGTGAGCGACGTGATCTTCTTTGCCCTGTACCTGGGCACGGCACAGCGCTTCGATCTGCGCGTGGGCTGGAGCGCCGTTGCGATGGTCGTCTCATTCCTCGCCACCATCGCAGTGGCCATGTGGTGGACGGCTGTGCCGGCCTTGCCGCTGCTCTCGATGGCCTTCCTCACTGCAAACGGCGATCGGCTCCTGGCGCAGATGCGCCGGCCCGCCGACGGGGGCTGATCGGCGGTGCTTGCACCGCGCCCTCAAGCGGCGCACATCGCTCAAGGTGCCCGACGAGTACAATCACGAAGCCGCGAAGGGAAGCATGGCATCCATAATGTACGGCACGGGTGCGCGTCTGTCGCTCCGCTCCGATCGACCCCGGCCCTCCGGCCAGCGCGTCGTATCAGTGAACGCGGGCAGCGGCAGGCTTAGCGCACTGTAACCCTTAGCGTCTTCGAGACGGCGGCGGCGTTGTAGTCGGTGCCGATGAAGCGCGCGCGCAACACGTAGACGCCCGGCTTGAGGTGGTAGTAGGTGGTCTGTACCCAGGACTCCCCGTCGGTCGACCGGCTTTTGCCCGTGCCCATCGACGTCCACCTGCCGCCGACCTTGCGCTGGAACCGGACGAGCATCGTGGGCACGCCGAATGACGGTCCGGTGTGGGGCTGGAGCGGCGTGATCTCGGAGCGCAATCTCAGACGAGTCTCGCTGTTGGCCTTGACCCGCAGCGTGACCTTGGCGCGCACACGTACGTACGTCCAGACGCTCGACGTCGAGTAGCTGCTGTTGCCGCCCCACGTGGCGGTGATGATCGCGCTGTGCGTGAGAGCGGGGAGCTTGGCGCCGAACAGGTTGCCGGCGGTGGAGTAGGTGATGGGCGCTTCGACAAGCAGGGTGTCGCTGTTCTCGCCCATCTCGCGCTCATAGATGCTCACCGTCTGCCCGGTCAGGTCGCCAGCCGCGTGAATCTCGCCTGCCACGCTGAACTGAGCGCCGGTGCGGGTGAGGTCGGGCGCGCCAAGCCACATCACTGCGGGCTCGGGCTGAGCCAGCACGAAGGCACTCGTATAGGCGAGCATTCCTAGCGAGACAGCTAAGAGTAACAGAATCGACTTTGTGCGTGAGCCGCACAAGACACGAGACAGCTTATGGGTGTGGGACATAACGCCTCCTCAGATACTGGTTCGCGTGCTCGTGGCGCAGGAAGCACACAAGAAGTTCGGTGATTTGAAGTCATTCAGGCACTGCCCCACTCTGTGCACCTAGCCCAAATACTGTTCACTTAACCGTCATCCCGTGCTATCCTGTTCGAAACCAGAACAGGAGGAGCGGCGATGGCACGCACCACGGCGGAGCTTCCCCAGGGCACCCGGATCACCGAT